>WNFC01035853.1_pt1 | contig 10246 bp, 11 predicted proteins | sample 5400541 | NCBI WGS metagenome assembly WNFC01 (sample SAMN13153342, study PRJNA577476) | soil metagenome | isolation source: 120 cm saprolite under Douglas fir tree site 2 hole 2 replicate 1 | place: USA:California | collected 2015-04-18 | reverse complement strand
CATCAGAACGAGATCGAGTGTCTGGGAAGCCGGCCCACTTCCTCGAAGCCGAGCTGGTGGTGAAACGCGATCGAGCGTCCGTTGGTCGTGTCGATCGCGGCGATCATCACCCGCTTCCCTGCGGCTGCTGCACGCGTCATGAGCTCGTCGAGAAGGGCTCGGCCGACGCCATGAGGCCAGTGAGCTTCCGAGACATGGATCGAGTGTTCGACCGTGTACCGATAGCCGGGCCAGCGCTGCGTGTCCCGAAAGTCACCGTAGGTGGCCCACCCCAATGACTTCTCCCGAGTACTCGGCGACGAGGACCGGATCGCCCGCAGCGGCGTGCGCATCGAGCCATTACCTGCGCTCGTCCTCGGTGTGGAGGACTTCGGTCCACTCGTGGGTCGTTATGTCGAGCAGAGCGTTGGCGATGCTGGCGATCGCGACAACGTCCGCACGATGAGCCGCCGTCCCGACGACTGTCCACCGGTTCGCCGATAGCGCGGCGTATCCTGGTCAGGACCGCTCGATGAGCGAGTTGCCCGGGGGTCGTTTCCGCGGGCGCTCGGGGTCGGCGACACGGCCTCCACCGTTGACACGCACACGGAGGAGCGACATGCGCAACCTGGCGGAAGACACGGCCGACGCGGCAGAGGGGGCGGCCCGGCTCGAACGAGCGCGTTCCGACGGCGGTTGGCTGGAACCGAGGACGATCGAGGGCGTCCCCTTCGGAGCCGGCGAGGTCGCCTACGCCGATCTGTGGGCAGGGGGATGGCGGTACTTCGGGCTGGACAGCGTCCTCTACGAGCGGCGCACCATCCTCGCCGGCGGTCCGTACCTCATGGCGATTACCGCGCTCGGCTCTGCCATCGGCAATCGCCGCCGTCGCCGGGCAGCTGTACAGCTCGCCGCGCCCCAATGGCGCTCGCTCGGACTGCTGCGCGTCGTGGTCACTTCCGACCGGTTGCTCGTCTGGCACCAACAGGCATGGTGGTCGGTGTGGTTCTCGGGCATCTGCGATCTTCGTGTCGACGGTTCGAGCGAGACCATCGACTTGTTCTTTGAGCACGAACCGCCGTACCGGCTGGCAGGACCCGGCGTGTCCGCCCTCGGCATCATGCTCCGACACGCAATGACTTGGGCTGAACGTTTGCGAAACGGTCAGCTGGTCTCACGTCTCACCGCCGTGGCGTGGATGAACAGATCCTCTGCCTGGTGCACTGAGGCCCCCCAACCTAGCTCCGCGAGCTCCGCCTCGAGCTGATGAGGGGTCCAGGCGCGCTTAACGATCCTGAACCGTCGGCCGTCGGCCAGCTCCCGAACACTGACACCGCGCTCGAGCCAGGTGTGGCTCCACGGCGTCGTTGCGTCCTCAGCGACCATGGGTCGCCGGTCGGCCTCGGATGCGGCCTGTTCCACCGGCCGGCCATTGTCGACGAAGAACACCCGACCGTCGTCCTTCAAGGCATCGTCAACGAGCTTCCAGAAGGGTCGGAGTCGACCGGGCGGAACGTGAGAGAGCCAGAAGCCAAAGACGACCGCGTCAAACTTGCGGGGCGGATGCCAGGCGAACAGATCAGCGTGAACGAAGGTGACCTTGGCGTGGCCGGCTACCTTGGCTCGGGCGATAGCCAAAGCCTCGACGGAGGAGTCCACAGCGGTGAGGCGCTCAGCGATCGTTGCAACTTGGCTGGTCAGGTTGCCGGTGCCGGCGGCGAGTTCCAAGACGTCCCCTGCCGGGTGAAATCGGACCAGCGCCTCCTGCAGTGCCTGCTTCCCTGCGTCCCACCGATGCCCGAAGTCGTCATCGGGCTGATAGCGCCCGGTGCGCAGCCACCAATCGTCGTATTCGGGAGCGCGGGCTTCGTAGTAGGCGATCTGCTCCGCTACCAACGAATCAGGCTCCGGCAGCTCCACGACTCCAAGATTCGTCTCCCTGCGTCGGAAGATCAACTGAGATCGAGAGGCCCACCCGACACCGGCCGAGACCGGAGTGGTGGGAGCTACACGCCACAGTGGGAGAGGACACGAGGCAACACAGTGTCGCATCACGCGGCCTCACCTCTGCTGTTCTGGTCCACGAGGGACAGACTCGTCCCATGGCACTCGATCCCTCGCGCTCCCGGTTGACCCGTCAACGGAGGACATCAGGACACCAGCCCGAGAGGGTTGACCCCCACCCGGACGCCGCGGATCTCGTTTGCGGCTCGGTACAACGCTCACGGCTGCTCGCGACCGCATCTACAAACGCTCGTCGGAAAGGATGCTCCTCTCATACAGGCTGGCGTGCCATGCCTGGCCGTCACCACCCGCGCCTCGAACGTGGACTTGGCGATCACCCCGGTGCACGAACCCGCGCCCCTCGTAGAAGCGGCGCAACTTCGCGTTGTCCGCACCCGTGTCGAGACGCAGCCAGGATCTCCCCGCCTCCCGAACGTGTTGGGCCGCCCAGTCGAGGAGGAGCTCACCGAGGCCTTCACCCGTGCGGTGACGGGCGACTGCGAGGCGATGAACGTAGCCGGCATCGGCTGGCTGCTCGCCCCAGAACAGCGGATCGTCCCAGTACACGGCCAGGGTGCCGACCACCTCGGTGCTGTCTCGCGCGAGGCAGGTGTCGCGCCGACCGAGCGAGGTCTCTACGATCTCATGGGGGAAGGGGACGGGCCACTGGTTGATGCCGCGGGCGGCGATCCAGCGGGCTGCGTCGTCGAGCAACCCCCACACGAGCGGCAGGTCCTCCTCGGTGGCGAGCGTGATCACCATGTGCAGTCGCTCACTCGTGCCCGTCAGGACAGCGAGCGCACCACGTCACGGGCGCGCAAACCCATGCGGCCGAGCATCGCCCGGTCCGTCCCGTGGTCAGCGCACGGCACGGCCGTGGTGAGCATGATCTGGCGCTCAGAGGAGAAGATCGAGTTCGCGCCCGCGAGGAAACACAGCGCCTGGTCTGAGAACCCCATCAGGTGCCGGCCAGCCGAGAGGCGGACGTCAGAGCGCGGCATCAAGATCCGCGCCGTCGCCACCATCCGCACCGTGTCGGAGATCGGGACCTCGGGCTGATCCGCGAGCGGGGTGCCCTCGACGCGGGACAAGACGTTGATGGGCACCGACTCCGGGTGAGGGTCGAGGGTGGCGAGCGTGTGGAGAAGCGTCACCCGGTCTCCGTCCGTCTCGCCCATGCCGATGATGCCACCGCAGCACACCGTCACATTGGTGGAACGGACGTTGGCGAGCGTGTCGAGGCGGTCCTGGTAGCTACGAGTGGTGATGATCTGCGGGTAGAACGCCTCGGAGGTGTCGAGGTTGTGGTTGTAGGCGTACAGGCCGGCCTCCGCCAAGCGTTTGGCCTGGTCCACGGTGAGCATCCCGAGCGTGCAGCAGACCTCCAGGCCGAGGTCGGACACGCCTGTCACCATCTCCAGGACACGCTCGAACCCGGCGTTGTCGCGCACCTCCCGCCACGCCGCGCCCAAGCACAGGCGCGTGACGCCTTCGGTCTTTGCTCGCCGGGCGACTCGCAGGACCTCCTCAACGGCCATGAGCGGCTCGGCCTTTACACCGGTCCGGTAGCGAGCCGACTGGGCGCAGTAGCCGCAATCCTCCGGGCAGCCCCCCGTCTTGATTGACAGCAACTGGCAGACTTGGACCTCGGCAGGGTCGTGGAACTCCCGGTGGACCATCGACGCCTGCTGCACCAGGTCCAGCAGCGGGAGGTCGAAGACTTCCCGTACCTCATCGAGCGTCCAGTCCGTGCGGATCTCGGTCACATCGCCTCCAGGTCGCGTGCTTGGTTCCAAGCATGTCCGACCTCGCGGGTCCTCGCCACGTTTCACGTCGCTGCCGCCGCCTCGGCATTGGCAGAGCGGCGGAGTCGGGCATGCTGGAACTCATGCGTGGACATTCAGCATTATCGGGACCATGGACGGCCGCGGAGGTTGAGGCGCTTGTGGCCCGCGACGCGCGCCACGTCTGGCATCCCTACGCGGCGATCCCGGCCGCCGGGACCATCCACCCGGTCGTGGGAGCCGACGGCGTGCGCCTCCATCTCGCGGACGGACGGGTCCTGATCGACGGCATGTCGTCGTGGTGGGCTGCGATCCACGGCTACAACCACCCCGTCCTCAACGAGGCGATCCATGCACAGCTTGCCTCGATGGCCCATGTGATGCTCGGAGGGTTGACCCACCCGCCGGTCGTCGGGCTGGCCGAGCGGCTTGTGGCGCTGACATCGGAGCCGCTTCAGCACGTGTTCTTCTCCGATTCGGGTTCGGTTGCAGTCGAGGTGGCCATCAAGATGGCGCTCCAATACTGGGTTGGGATGGGCCGGCCGGCCAAGCAGCGCCTCATGACGGTGCGGGGCGGCTATCACGGCGACACCTTCGGCGCGATGGCCCTGTGCGACCCGGAAACCGGGATGCACCACCTGTTCAGCGGGGTTCTTGCTCCGCATCTGTTCGCGCCGCTCCCTGAGCCAGCCTTCGGCCAGCCGCTCGACGAAGAACATGTCGCGGGCGTGGAGGCCCTGATCACCGAACGCGCCGACGAGCTGGCGGCGGTGGTCATCGAACCAGTGGTCCAGGGGGCCGGCGGGATGCGCTTCTACAGCCCCGAGTACCTCTGCCGGCTGCGGGCGCTGTGCGACGAGCACCAAGTCCTTTTGATCGCGGACGAGATCGCGACCGGGTTCGGGCGCACTGGCGAGCTGTTCGGATGCGACCACGCCGGGATCACGCCCGACGTCGTCTGCAGCATCGACCTGCTGACGTCTATGGACTGGCGGGCGGCAATCAGCCACATCCAAGGCGTCCTGCGAGATCGGCTGGCTCCAGCCAGGGAGTTACCAGGGGTTGCGGATGTACGGGTGCTTGGCGCGATCGGCGTCATCGAGACAACGTCTCCTGTCCCAATCGAGGCCACACAAGCCGTGCTGATCGAGCATGGGGTGTGGTTGCGGCCTTTCGGGCGGCTCCTGTACACGATGCCGCCCTACATCACGAATGACGAGGACCTGGACCAAATCGCCCGGGCCATGCTCGCCGCGGCTACTCGACTGACGTAGATCGACTACGAGGTGATAACTCTCACACCGGTTCACAGTCCGCTGCTCGGTCCCTCGTCGTGGGAAGGGGTGAAGCGCGGGCTGGTGGCCCGGGGCCAACGAGGCCGAGACCCTCGACCTGCGGGCCGGCGGGCCGCACACCCTCCGAAATACGTTCATAACGACCCTCGACGCCGACGTCCAGCTCCGTGACGTCCAGGAGGCGGCATCGCACGCCGACCCGCGCACCAGGATGTGCTGTACGGGGGCAGAGTCTCACTCGACCGTCACGCCACCTACATCGTGGCTGCCTTCCTCATCGGCGCCGCCCGCTGACGAGCCTCCGGCATTCGGGCGCCATCCGACCCTGGTGCTCGGACGCCGGACCCCATCGCTAGCCGGTCTCCGTCTACCCGAGGGTCCGGACGCCGGAGCCGTGGTTCTGCGGCGGTGTGGCGTCAGCTCTCGCGGCCCCGGGTGGCTGCCGGCGCCTAGGCAGCAGGCCCCGGTCGTTCTCCAGTGGAAGCCGATATTGCGCCTGTTCGTCTTCATGTGAGTATGTGACGATGCCGGCATCTTCGACGTAAGCGACCTCTCTCGCATCGCTCGTACCGCTGGATCCTCCGAAGCGATGCCTCGGGCGCCGAGGGCGCGCGGCTGCCGGCAGTAGAGTCCGTGCGTGGAGCCAACCGCGGACGCTATGAGCGCAGCCGGCCTCGATCACCAGCTCGAGCGTGAGCTCGATGGCCTGCGCGACGCGGGCCTTCTCCGCCACATGCGACGCGTCGAAGGGCGGCCCGGCCCTCGGATGCTCGTCGATGGCCGCGACTGCTTGATGCTCGCCTCATCGAACTACCTCGACTTCGCCGGCGACCCGCGAGTCGTGGACGCTGCCGCTGCCGCTGCCGAGGAGTTCGGCACAGCGGCGGCCGGGTCGCGGCTGATCAATGGCAACTTGATGCTTCACGAAAGCCTCGAAGAAGAGTTGGCCGCCTTCGCCGGCTTCGACTCGTCGCTGGTGTTCAGCACCGGGTACATGGCGAACCTCGGCGTGCTGACGGCCCTATGCGGGCCCGATGACCTAATCGTGTCCGACGAACTCAACCACGCCAGCATTATCGACGCCTGCCGGCTCTCCGGGGCCAGCACACGAGTGTTCCGGCACAACGACCCCGAGCATCTGGCCGAGGTCCTCGAAGGTGCCGACCCTCGCCGTCGCACGGTGCTCGTACTCGACGGTGTGTTCAGCATGGACGGAGACGTTGCGCCGCTGCGCGACCTCATCCCGATCGCCCGTGATCACGATGCCGTGGTCGTCCTCGACGACGCTCACGGCCTCGGCATCCTTGGGCCAACGGGGCGCGGCACCGCCGAACTCCAAGGCGTCGAGGTCGACGTCGCCATCGGCAACCTCGGCAAGGCGCTCGGCAGCTTCGGGGCGTTCGTCGCCTGCTCCCAGACACTCCGCGACTTCCTCGTCAACACCGCACGCAGCTTCATCTTCACGTGCGCGGTCGCGCCCCCCGCGCTCGGTGCTGCCCGGGAGGCGCTGCGGCTGATCGAACTCGAGCCCCACCGCCGTCAGGCGCTGCTTGATCGGGCTTGCGAACTTCGTGACGGCCTCACCATGGTGGGCTACGACATCGGCACGTCGACGAGCCACATCGTTCCGGCGATCGTCGGGGACAACGACCGAGCGATCAACTTGGCCGCCGCCACCTTCGAGCATGGGATCTACGCCCAAGGAATCCGCTACCCGTCAGTACCACGAGGATCCGCACGAATACGGCTCACCCCAAGCTGCGCGCACACCGCGGCCGACATCGCCAGGGTCGTCGAGGTCCTCACTGAGTTCTCCGAGACTCCTTCGCCCAACGGACTCACCGAGCACAGCTGACCCCGCAAACGTGGTAATTCAGCAGTATGCCCGTCTCGGGTCTTGCCCGCGGGCTAGCGACCTGCCACCTACCGCCGGCCTCGAGGAGACCCGAGGTGTGCTTCTGGCGCTCCTCGTGACGACGCGGGGCTCGTTGTTAGGTAGGCGCGCTCTGGCACGCGATCCGTAAAGGCGACGCGGCACTCCGCCACCCAGACGGGCTCTTCGGATCGGTACTCTCGCTCGATGACGCAGCGATCGTTCCGGTTCGGCCTCCAGGTGTTCAACGCGGAGTCGCGCTCGGGGTGGCAAGAGCAAGCAAGGCAGGCAGAACAGGCTGGCTTCGACACCATCCTGGTTCCCGATCACGTGCTCGGAGGAGTCTTCCCGCCGATCGTCGCACTCGACGCCATGGCGAGCGCGACCTCGCGTCTGCGAGTGGGAACGTTCGTCCTGAACAACGACTTCCGCCATCCTGCTTTCGTTGCCCGAGACGCCGCGACGCTGGATCTCCTTACTGACGGTCGCTTCGAGCTCGGCGTCGGAGCCGGCCACGCTCAGCCCGAGTACGCAGAGCTCGGCCTCACATTCGACTCCGCGGAGCGCCGCGTGGATCGCCTCGAAGAGGCCGTGGGGATCCTGCGTGACCTCTTCGACGGCCACACGGTCACCGTCGACGGAACGCACTATCAGCTCCGAGACCACCGGCTCTTCCCCGAGCGCCGTCCTATCCTGCTCGTCGGGGGAAACGGTGATCGGGTGTTGCGACTGGCCGCCACCCAGGCCGACATCGTGGGGTTCACCGGACTCGGGCGCACACGCGCTGACGGCCAGCAACACGACATGGAGTGGGCCATCGACCAGATCGACGCCAAAGTGGCCCTGGTGCGCGCCGCAGCCGGCGACAGGCTCGACCTCCTCGAACTCAACGTCTTGGTACAGCAGATTGAGATCACCGAAGACCGCCGTACCGTGGCCGAGGAAGCAGCCAGACGTGTCGGCGGCGATCCCGAGGTGATGCTCGATGCGCCATACATGCTTGTGGGAACCGTCGAAGAGATCGTTGAGCAGATCCAGAACGCTCGAAAGCGATGGGGCTTTACGTATTTCGTGACTCGATCCATGGGGCCGACAGAGCGGATCATCGCCGCCATCGGCTGATACGCGACATCGACCTGCGCAGCGCGTCCTCCGTGCCGATCTGGCGCGACCCGGCGGCAGCCGCGAATGCAGTTCGGGCGGGCGGTTCTGTATCGGAGCCGACCGTGAGCGAGAATCGGCGCTCACGGCCGCAGCGATGAGCGCCCGTACTGGTCGGTCGACATCAGCCGAGCGAGCGTCAAATGCTCGCGGCAGAGATCACCGCCCGTACCGATCGGTCGACGTCAGCCTCGAAGGCATTCCCGGGAGGCGGCCTGACGGCCACGCCTAGTATGCACCGCGTCACCGAGCGAAGCCGCGAAACGGTCAAGGGTCACTACGTTTGAGGCCCGGCGGTCGCCGGACAGGTAGGTTCGTCCCCTCGATGGCTTGCTGCGCCGGGCTAGGAGCCGCGGGCGGCACCAGCGAGGCAGCGCTCGATATCCCACGCGTGGTGGTGGGCGTCGTGAGCGTTGGTGAGCACTACCTCAGCGACGGCTTGGTCGCCACGTTCGGGATGGGACAGGACTACGGCGGCCTCATCGGCCAATCGGACCGCCTCGTGCCAGGCTCGGACCGAGCGATCCAACGACCACAGGGCCCCGGCCAGAGGGAGAGCCTCGTATTCGCGCGCTTGTGCCAACAGGTCGGCGTGGTAGGGAGCGACGGGACCTCTTGCTCCAGTCGCCGCTCCGGCGAGGCGCTCCGCCCAGATACGGAGGTTGTCGACGACGTGACTGACGTAGGCCTTGGCCGACCAGGCCAGATCAGGATGCCTTTGGGAGCCGTCCAACCCGCTCAACAGCGTCGCGTATCGCTGGGGGACGGCGCCGACGAGTTCGATTGCCTGATCCGGTTCGATCGACCACTGGTACCCGCAGTCGCGACAAGGGTCTCCGTAGGTGGCTTGGGCCCACTCGTTCATGGGCCGAGTCTGCTCAGCTCCCGTCCACCCGGCAACAACCCGATCACCTTGCCCCGCCCTGTTGAAATACTCGGCGGCAGGGTCTGAGTCGCTCCTGACGTCTGTCACCCACGTCAGGACGGGTTGGCTGGGCGGCGAACTCGCAGTCGTCGCCGCAGGGCGCGGCCTCCGGACGTCAAGGCCCAGCGAGCGGTACAAGCCCTCGGCGACGGGGGTCGAATGCAACTCGACGGGACGAGACGACGTTGACGCTGACGCCGTAGCCAATGGATTATGAGACCGACGGACCCCGTGGAAACAGTGGTTCAGCGCCTGCCTCAGAACACCCGCTGAGCGATATCCTTCGGCAGACGGCCGAGGCGTCAGCTTGGGGCGTAGGCGCCGCACCCCCAGCAGACGAGCCCTTCGCGGAACCGCAGCACCTCTGCGACGGCTTGGCCATGTTGGTTGCGATAGTTGATAACGATGGTGTCGACGGAGAATCGGACGTCTTGCACCGTGAAGTGAAGATCGGTCTCACCTTCGAGGCCGCTCCCCCAATACGCCCGGAGCTCGTCGATGCCGCACACCTCGCCGGACGACTTGCCGAGGCGTCGGACGATGTGTGGGGACGAGAAGACCACGTCGTCCGCGTAGTGGGTCAAGATGCGATCGAGGTCGTGAGAGTTCCAGGCTGCCGCCCACTCTTCTGAGAACCAGAGCACGAACTCGGCGTCCACGGCGCGCATTGTACGAGGCACGGGCCAGGGTGCTCGCACGCTTTCCCGCGGCCCCCTCCCACACGGCGGGACTCTCTCGTTGTGGGTCGACGAGCTGTCCGTCCGGATGAGGGGCTTGGGCTGCGGCCATGATCACCGAACCCACCCAGCGGTACGGGTCATGGGGTGGTGGGCAGGCCTGGTAGGTGCAGCAGTCCAGCGTTCGTCGGGCGGAACCCGCACGCCTCGAAGTAGAACGCCTTCAGTCGCTCGGTGTCCTCGAAGTCCACCTCCATCCACTCGCAGCCGGCGTCCTTGGCGTGACGGGCGGCCAGGCGCACGACAGCGGTGCCGATGCCGCGGCGCTGATAGTCGGGTCTGACCTTCGGGTCGAGGAGGAAGGCGTGATCGCCGCCGTCCCAAGCGACGTTGGCGAAGCCGATGAGGGAACCGTCGGCGAGTCGGGCGGTGACCCATCCCAGGCTGTGCGGGCGGATGCGGTCCCACCAACCTGCCTCGGCGCGGCCGCCGTGGGACTGGGTGAGGGCGACCACTTCTTGGTCGGCCAGCTCGCCCCGCCATGCGAA
>WNFC01029182.1_pt1 | contig 10246 bp, 8 predicted proteins | sample 5400541 | NCBI WGS metagenome assembly WNFC01 (sample SAMN13153342, study PRJNA577476) | soil metagenome | isolation source: 120 cm saprolite under Douglas fir tree site 2 hole 2 replicate 1 | place: USA:California | collected 2015-04-18 | reverse complement strand
TCACTCGCTTACTTGATCAGTACCTCGACTTCCATGCCGGGCTGTCGTCCGATCCCAGGGCTGAGAAGTTTTTTGATCAGCAAGCGAAGCTGCTGCAGGCCAAACTGGACGCCTCGGAGGATCAGCTGCGGCAGTTTGAAGTGCAGAACGGCATAACCGACCTGCAGGCGCAAAAACAAGCGCTGGTTACGCGGCTCTCCGACTTGCAGATCCAGAACAATCGCTCTGGGGCCGAGCTCGCCTCCGCGCAGGAACAGGTGACGGCGCTCAACGGTCAGTTGGCCGCAACTCCGGAGCGGATAGGCAAGGAAGTGCGCTCTGTCCAGAACGTGGCGCTGGGGCAGCTGAAGCCGCAGGTGATGCAACTCAAGGCCGAGCGTGCCGAGCTGCTCTCGCGTTATCAGCCGAACAGCCAGCGTATCCAGGAGATCGATTCGAAGCTTGCCGCCGCACAAAAGATTCTCGATGCCGAGAACCATCTTGAAGTACAGGAAAAAAGTTCTGACCTGAGCCCGATTTGGGTCTCGCTCGATACGAGTCTTGAACAGGCCAAGACGAGTGTCGGCGCGGCGCAAGCGACGCGCACCGCGCTGCAGAGCGAAATTGAGAAGCTCAACAACGAACTTACGCAGATGACCAACAACGGCGTCGCGCTCGATCGGCTGCAACGTCGGGTTACGACCGACCAGGAGGCGTACCTCTCCTACGTCCGCAAGACCGAGGAGGCGCGCACCGCGCACGCGCTGAACCTGAGCAAAATCCTGAACGTGAGCGTGGCCCAGCCGCCGACCGTGCCGTTGCGGCCAACCTATCCCAAGGTGTGGCTCAATCTATTGGTGGGGCTGGTTCTCGCTATGGGCCTCGGAGTCGCCGCGGCTTATCTGGAAGAGCAGCAGGACGAACGCGTTTATTCGATGGCCGCGATATTTGAAGCGACGGGCCTCAAGACAGTTGCGGTATTCCGCGAGGAGACCTAGGCACGTGCTTGACTACCGGCATTTCGGCTTAAAGGAGCATCCATTTCGGCCAATTCCCGCGTCGCAGTCGCTCTTTATGACCGGGACACATCGCGAAGCGTTCGCTTTGCTGGAATGGGGTCTGCTGCATGAGCCGAGCCACTGTACACTGTTGGTCGGGGAACCCGGCACGGGCAAGACCACGCTTCTGCAGTCCCTTCTTAACCGCGATTACTACAAGGTTCGAATCGCGCGAGCGGGCAATCCCGCTTGAGCCCGGTGGGCGCGCGGTACTCGTAGTCGATGATGCCCAGGCCTTAACCGACGCCGTGCTCGAGGAAATTCACTTGCTACTGAAACGCCGCTCGATCGACGATCGGAGGCTTCATTTCATTCTGGTTGGCCAGCGCCAGCTCGCCCGCAGGTTACTGCAACCCGAACTCCGCGAGCTTAACGACTCGATTGGCGCGCGGGCGATCCTGGACCGCATGAGCCGCAAGGAAGCCTTCGATTACATCGAGTATTGGCTGCAAACCGTCGGCGGTAAATCACGAACGGTGTTCGGTTGGCGCGCGCTTGTCCATATCGTTGAACACGGCGGCGGTATTCCGCGGCGGCTAAACGTGTTGTGCCACAACGCGTTGCTGCTCGCCAGCTCAGTAGGGCATCGCAAGGTCCATCTTGGCGCCGCCCGCCAGGCCACGTCGGAATATGCTGCAAACACCCCGCGACAATATCGTCCGTGGTTTCGTTCAGCGACGCGAGGCCGGACCGCCGCATTGGTCGTGCCCGATTCGAACGCGGCCGCGCACGCGGGCGCGGGTGCGATCAATGGATCGGCGTCCGCGGCCCATCGAATCTAGCGCCCTCCATGCCAAAAGGAAACACAGTCGCGTGAGTAGCTATTACGAGGCGATGAAACAAAGCAGGCTCGCGGAGGATCGGAAATCGAACCGATCCGGAACCGAGCACCCCAACTACGGAACGCCATCCAACTCCGCGTTGGTGAAGTTGCCAGTGGCGCATCCGACGCCGGTTACCGTTGCGCAAGACGCGGGATTGCAGCGCGTGTGTGAACAGCTCTCACCCATGGCGGTTATCGGGAACGATCTCCGGCTGCTCGTGACCGGCTGCCGGCCCGGCGATGGGGCCTCAACGATCGCCGCGGCCTTCGCGCTCGATTTCAGTCAGCGGCTTTCGCTGCGCACGCTTTTGATCGACGGCAATGCCCGGCGGCCGACGCTTCATCGCAGCTTCGCGCGAGCCAACGGCGGCGCAGCAGCCTTGCGACTCGACGGCCTGATGCAAATCCGATCCACGGGATGGGCCTGGCTGGACCTCGCTACGTCGTACCTCGGTTCCACCGAAGAGGAGCGTCGCGAAGCGCTGCGACGATGTAACGAAATCGCCCGCGATTACGCTGCGATTGTGATCGATCTCGGCGTAGTGCGTCTCGACGCGCGCACGCTACCGCTCGCGCGCGAGAGCGATCCGATCCTCTTGATCGCCCGCTACGGCGAGACCCGTCGTCACGAGCTGGCGACGACGGCCGCGGCCCTGCGCGGCGCCAAGCGGTCCGCGGCCGGAGTAATTTTGAACGCGGTGGCAAACCCGATCACTCCCACCACTGGAAAGGTGAAACAGCATGAATGAGACTGTCGCACACTTCGAAAACGGCCTCGATGGTGCTCCAGGCAGCCGATCGCCTGAAAGCGCAGTGCAGCTCAGTGGCGTAGGGGTAGTCGGTTTGGGATACTGGGGTCCAAACTGGGTCCGTAACCTTTATCAGGCGCGCCACGCAAAACGTGTGATCGCTTGCGATCTCGAGCTTGAGCGCAGAGATCACGTCCAGCGTCTCTACCCGGGCGTCGAGACTACCGCGCGCTACGAACAGCTTCTCGAAGACCCCGACATCGAAGGGGTCGTGATTGCAACCCCGGTCGGTACTCATTACCGACTCGCGCATACTGCGCTCGAACACGGCAAGTCCGTACTCGTTGAAAAACCGCTCGCGATGTCTCTGCGCGAGGCCGCCGAGCTCGTGAAACTGGGTAACGAGACCGGTCGCACACTGATGGTGGGGCACACCTTTCTCTACAGTGCGCCAGTATTGAAGATTCGCGAAATCGTCGATTCCGGCGAATTGGGGGACATACTCTATATCAGCTCGACGCGAGCCAACCTCGGTCTTTTCCAACATGACGTTAACGTCACCTGGGATCTGGCGACGCACGATATCTCGATCATCCTGGGCATCATGCAACGCTTGCCCGACACGGTAAGTTGTCAAGGTCAGAGCCACTACAACACCAGCATCGAGGACGTTGCCTTATTGACGCTCCAGTTCAGCGACAATGTTATCGCGTTCATCCATGTCAGCTGGCTCGATCCCAACAAAATCCGGCGTACAACGGTCGTCGGCTCGCGCAAGATGCTGGTGTACGACGATACATCACCGCAGGAAAAGATCCGGATCTATGATCGCGGCGTCAATATGCAGCGCTACTATGACAACTACGGTGAGTTCCACTTTTCATATCGATACGGCGACATCCGGATTCCGCGGGTCGAAGAATCTGAACCACTGCAGAAAGAGTGTGCGCATTTTGTTGAGTGCGTGCGCCGCAACCAAACGCCACGCACTGACGGTCTGAACGGTATGCAGGTCGTCAATATTCTCGAAGCGGCTAATCGCTCGATGCGTTGCGGCCAGCTGGTCCCCGTTACCAAATTGGGCAGCTAGATACTCTTATGCAAAACCGGCAGATCTCAAACCAGGCTTGTATCGGTGACGATGTTCAATTGGGCGACGACGTACGAGTTGCCCCATTCGTTAATCTCTACGGCTGTTCGGTCGGTCGCGAGACCGGTATCGGCGCTTTTGTCGAGGTCCAGAGCGGTGCGCAGATCGGTGCTCGCTGCAAAATCTCCAGTCATACCTTTATCTGCACCGGCGTCGTGATCGAGGATGAAGTCTTCGTCGGCCACGGCGTGGTGTTTATCAATGACCGCAACCCGCGCGCGACTAACGGCGATGGTTCAATTCAGGCGGATAAAGACTGGCAACTCGAACCGACGGTGGTGCGTCGCGGCGCCGCGATCGGAAGCGGTGCAATAATCATGTGCGGCGTCGAGATCGGTGAAGGTGCGCTGATCGGCGCCGGCTCGCTGGTAACTCGTGACGTGCCGCCTTATTCCGTTGTAGTTGGCTCTCCCGCGCGTCTTCAGCGCAATCTTCTTGCTACGACCCAAGGGAGTGAATTGAAATGAAGCGAATTAAACTGGTCGATCTGGCTATGCAGAACGCGGAGATCCAAGCGGAGGTTGAACTCGCGTTCGCCGGAATTCATCGCACAACCTCGTACGTTGGCGGTCCGGAGGTCGAATCATTCGAGCGCGAGTTCGCAGACTATCTCGGCGTGAGGCACGTCGTTGGCGTGAGCAGCGGCACCGATGCGCTCCGTCTCGCGTTGCTCGCTGTCGGCATCGGTGAGGGTGACGAAGTAATTACCACGCCGATGAGTTTTATCGGCACGGTCGAGGGGATCGTTCAGACCGGAGCCGCGCCGAGCTTTGTCGATGTTGATCCGGTCAGCGGCAATATGTGTCCGGCGGCTTTGCGCAACTACCTTGAGTCGGGCCCTTACCGAACGCGTAACGGTCCCAAAGCGGTTCTACCAGTTCATCTGTACGGTGCGCCCGCGCCGATGAGCGAGTTGATTGCGATCGCTCAGGATTATCGGATTCAGGTTATCGAGGACGCATGCCAGGCGCACGGGGCCAAAGTTGCGCTGGCCGATCGCTGGGTGCACGCCGGGACGGTAGGCGAAGCCGGCTGCTTCAGCTTTTATCCAGGCAAGAACTTGGGCGCTTGGGGGGAAGCGGGGGCGGTCGCGACTGATAACAGCGATCTCGCCGCGCAGATCATTTCGCTCCGTGATCATGGCCGCATCTCGCATTATGCGCATGAGCGGTGCGGCTATAACGCACGTCTGGACACTCTTCAGGCCGCGGTGTTGCGCGCTAAGCTCAAGTGCCTTGATCGATGGAACGATCGTCGACGGGAGATCGCTCAACTTTATCGGGAACTTCTCAGTGATCTGCCGATTGAGCTGCCCGAAGAGGCCGGAGACGCTGATCCTTGCTATCACCTCTACGTGATCAAGAGCCGGATACGGGATAGCTTACGCAGCGCATTACTGACTAATCAGATCGAGTGCGGCATCCATTATCCCGTACCGCTTCACCTGCAACCCGCGCTCCGTTCCTACGGTTATCGGCGCGGCGATTTTCCACTCGCCGAATGCGTCGCTGACACCGTCCTTTCACTGCCGATGCATCCGCATTTGACTGACGTCGACGTAGCGCGCGTCGCCGAAGTTATACATGCTGAATTCGCGAAGGCTCGCGGAGCGGTTGACGGAGCGCATCCCGACTTGGGCGCAAGCGAGTCTCCTTCGGGTAACGCATAGAAGTATGTTTGCGGGCGAACTACGCAAACAGAAGGTCTTTTTCGCGACGGTTGACGCGATCGCATTGACGGCGGCCTTTGCAACGGCCATACGGCTTCACGATCCGTCGGGAACTATCGAGGCGCGGCTCACCGCCCCCCCGCAACCGTTGCCCGCTATTGGCCTGGCCGCTGTCGTCGCCTTATGGATTCTGGTCTTTCACGCGTCCGATCTGTATCGCAAGCGCAACGGCGGAAAAGGTGAAGATCTCGCGATAATCAGGGCATGCTCGATGGCCGCTGCCCTGACTCTACTTGCGTTCTTTCTCGGTCATGTGCGGGACGTGCCGCGTCTCACAATAATGCTGGCTTTTGCTCTGAGCGTCCCGCTGGTTTACAGCGGTCGAGTGCTGACTCGATCCTGTCTGAGACACTGGTATGCGAGTCCCAGAATTGCGATTCCACTGGTTATCTGTGGTTTCAACCGCGTTGCACATTCGCTCATGGACCAGGTGCTGGATGGGCTGACACATTATGAGCCGGTCGGCTTTCTCGACAGCAATACTGAAGGGCGTCAGTACCGTGGGTATCCCTTACTGGGAGGACCCGAGTGCCTGGCGGATCTCGCGGCTCTCTGGCCGGCGCTCGAAACCGCGATCGCGATGCCTGACGCCTCGCGCGACGCGCAGGAAAGGATAATTCGCACGAGTGAGCAAAGCGGCGTTCGCTGGTGGATCGTGCCGTGGATGCTTTGTTCGGTGAATTCCGGGGTCAAGATCGATGTTCTGGGGAGTGTTCCGCTGATCGGACCTAAGGGCTCGAACATCGCCGGATTGAATTATATCTGTAAGCGCGCGCTCGACCTGACGATAGCGGGGTTGCTGCTCATATTCACCGCACCGATTGCGGCCTTTGCCGTCGCTTTGATCTGGTTGATCGACGGCGGACCTGTCTTATTCCGTCAAACCAGGATCGGTATCCACGGCCAGCCGTTTCAACTACTTAAGCTTCGCACGATGTCCAGTGGGGTCAACGACCAGTCTCATCGCGACTACGCGCGTCGTTGGATTCAGACGAGCGCCGACCGGGCATCGGATGCGAGTCATCCTTCCGATGAATTGTTCAAAATGGCTAATGATCAGCGGATAACGCCTATCGGCAGATTCCTGCGCCGCTTCAGTATAGACGAGTTGCCACAGCTTATTAACGTAGTGCGCGGCGAGATGAGTGTGATCGGTCCGCGGCCACCGCTCCCGTACGAGGTCCAGTGGTATGAGGAATGGCATCGGCGACGCCTCGACGTCGTACCAGGAATTACCGGCCTGTGGCAGGTGAGTGGTCGTAATCGGCTTTCATTCAATGAAATGGTGCGTCTCGATGTTCAATACCTCGAAGATTGGTCCCTACTAGGAGATCTTAAAATCCTCATGCTCACGATTCCCACCCTGCTCCGAGGCAATGGCCTGTGAAACAAGCGGAGAAGAACGCGGGAACCACGGAACAGAACACGAGGCTTTGGGCCGCCTTTACCCGTGGAGTGCGGAACAACTTTATCGCCGAGGTCGCGGTTCAAGCGCTGCGTGTCGGTGGAGTAGTGGTGCTTGCGCGGGAACTCAGTCCCGCCGAGTTTGGGCTGCTCAAGGTTCTTCTCATAGTCAGTATGTTCGCAGCAATCTTTTGCGAGTCGGGGATGTCGGATGCGTTGATTCAGCGCCAGCATTTGACGGCGGAACATATTGCCACCGCCTGGTGGTTGAGCATTCTGCTGGCGGCGCTGACCGTAACTTCGCTTTATGTTGGCGCACCGATCGTCGCTCGCGTGATGGAGATGCAGGGCTTGAGTATTGGCATTCGCTTGATCTGCTTGCCGCTGTTTCTGGAGGGCACGGCGATCGTCGCCGTTGCACAACTCAGTCGTTTCCTTCGGTTCGGGGCGCTGGCAATAGCCGATGTGGTCGACGAAGTAGCTTTTCTAACGCTGGTTTGGCAAGGCCATCCCGCGTGGAGTCTGCCTGCGGGTCTGGCGATGCGCCTCTCGGTCCATGCCTGCGCGATCTGGATCGCTCACGGGCGCCTCGCGATCGGCTTGCCGCGCCTCGATGCCGCTCAAGACCTAAGTCGTTTTGCTGTAGCCGCATTGGGCTCCCGAATCATGACGGTCGCCGCCGGCAACGCGGACTTTCTCCTGGTCGGACGCTTATTGGGCGCTAGTGCTCTCGGCTACTACTCAATCGCGTGGGACCTTTTACGATTTGTCCCTGACCGTCTCCATCGTGTCGCCGGACGTGTCATTTTTCCCGCTTTCTGCCAGGTACAACACGACGGAAGCGAATTGCGGCGCGCCTATAACAATTTACTGAACTATATGGGTCGGGTAATTCTACCAATCTCGGGATTTGTCGCGATCGCAGCGCCGGAATTGCTAGCGAACATTTACGGAAAGCAATGGCTTCCCGCGACGATGCCGATGCGCCTGCTGGCCCTGGGCTTGGCGCTCGCCGGTCTGCGGATCGGCTTCGGCGCAGTGTACTACGCAAAGGGCTACCCGTCGATCGATATGGTTCTCAACGGAGGCCGCTTGATTCTGATCGTCCTGGCAGTAGTCGGTACGGCTCATTTTGGGTTGGTGGCAGTGAGCGGATCAGTCAGCGCTGTTGAGGCGCTCATCAGCCTCGCCGGCCAATCTATCGTCAGCAAATTGATCGGTACGACCCTGGGTGACCTTATTGGTTCGCTAGCGCCGGGTACGCGGCTGGCCACTGTCTGCATAATCGCTACCGTGCTCGGCAGGTTGATCGCACCCTTGGCTGACCTACATGGGGTGTCTGAGCTGCTTGCCGCCGCGGCGCTTCCTGCTTTGGCGTTTGTGTGGTTCGAAGGCAAAGAAGTCGGGACGATCGTGACGACGGCGCTGCGCCCTATGCCCATCGAAATAGTAAATGCGGGAATTGACTAATACAAATGACGGCTGCCGACCGCGGCGGGAAGCGACTGCGATTGGCGAGAAGATGAGAAAGCCTGCGCGAACAAGAGAACGGACGTCGAGTGCCCATCGGGCGACCTTTCCTCTCGATTGGCAATGGAATCACCGACTATGACCCTTTGCGAATCAGTCTCGAGTATTCCTGCGGAGGTGTCGTTCTCACCGGGCGAGGCTGGGGTGTCAAACGATCCTTTCGCTTTCTGGCAGCTTCCGGACGGCTGGAAGAGGCAGCTCAGTTCGCAAATTGACGAAGCGCGAGATACCGTCGAGTATTATCTGCTCGAACGTTATCTCGGCGATGGTAATCGCAGGCCGCCCGCCAAGATCAAGGCATACTATCGCATAAAGCAGCTTTTGCCGGCGGCGCTACGCTTCAGAATCAACTCTCTCGCCGTCAGGGCGCGCCATCCGTTGCCCTTCCCGAACTGGCCCTGCGAATCCGCGCTCGTTGACCTACAGCGGGAATGGCTGAAATCGACGCTTGCATGTGTGAAGCAAGACGACGGGTGGCACGTCGGGTTTTGGCCTCGAGGACAGCGTTGCTGCATTGTGCTTACCCACGACGTCGAGACTCCACGCGGCTTCGATTTAATGGAACGCGTAGCGGACATCGAAGACGGACTATGCCATGACGGCCAGTTGTTCCGCAGTCGTGCCGATTTCGCGCGGCTCATGCCGCGTCTCGAGCATATAGCCAAAGATCACGGCTTGAAAGGCTTCCGCGCGCCGTCAACGCTTAGACGAGCCGAGTGGATCGGCGCAATGGCCTTCGATTACGACTCCAGTTTCGCCGACACCGACCCTTGGGAACCCCAACCCGGTGGAACTTGCAGTCTCTTTCCATTCCATTTGGGAAATTTGATCGAACTGCCCTATACGTTACCGCAGGATCACACACTGATTCATCTTCTACATCGCGATCCGCTTCAGGTCTGGACGACCAAGGCGCAGTGGATCGCCTCGCTGGGCGGTATGATTCTCACCCTTACTCATCCCGATTACAGCGGAAATGGCCGGTATCTCGCGCAGTATGAGGAATTGCTAAAGCGGCTCGCGACACTTGATAGTGCCTGGAAAGCTACTCCGGCTGAAGTTGCTCAATGGTGGCGGACGCGATCGCACCTGACCTTATTTGACGAAGGCGGAACAGTTACTATCAGAGGCGCTGGATCGGCGGATGCGGTTGCGGTGCGTCTCAGTGACGAGCCGCTCGCAATCTAGTGAATGGGCTTCGCTCCAGGTACGGAAGGAGACATGGTTTGAAACAAGCTAAGACGTTAGTCGTTGGGATCGGCGAGGTTGGGGCAGCCTTGGCCGACGTCCTCGAACAAACTCAGCCGGTCCTCCGTCTCGATCTGGAGCCGCAAGACTTTCACCAGAGGATCGGGGTGATGCATTTGTGCATACCTTACCAGTCGACTACCCAATTTCAAGAGGCCGCAACCTCGTACATACAGCGCTTCGAGCCTGCACTGACTATCGTCAACAGCACCGTCGTGCCCGGCACCGTCAGAGCGATCGCCGAGCGGACGAACATCCGCGTCGCCTACAGTCCGGTGCGCGGTAAGCATAGACGAATGGCGGCCGACCTGTTGAAATATACGAAATGCGTCGCCGCGCCGGAGCCTGAGGTCGCCCAGCGCGCAGAGGAGCATTTTCGTGCGGCGGGGATGACGACCCGGCAATATAGCACAGTCGAAACGCTTGAGCTTGCGAAGCTTGCGGAGACCACATACTTCGGCGTGTTGATCGCCTTTGCGCAAGAGTTGAACCGTCTGGCTGTGAAAGTCGATGGAGACTATACAGAAGTAACCGAGTTTTTTCGCGAAGTCGAGTTTCTGCCCAGGACTCAGTATT
>WNFC01018235.1_pt1 | contig 10246 bp, 15 predicted proteins | sample 5400541 | NCBI WGS metagenome assembly WNFC01 (sample SAMN13153342, study PRJNA577476) | soil metagenome | isolation source: 120 cm saprolite under Douglas fir tree site 2 hole 2 replicate 1 | place: USA:California | collected 2015-04-18 | reverse complement strand
GCGCGCGCAGACGGCGCGTTCAGCCATGAGGCCATCGGTATTATGCTGGATTACCTTGAAGCCAGACGGCACTTGCCGGGCGCGCGGGCGGCCGATTTGGAATGGGATATAGATTTCGCGCGACGCTGGATAGTGTCGGAGCGGCCAACCTTCGATGTAGCGATGGGCGCGGTTTGCGGCAGTTTTTCGGAAAAGTCGCGGAAGAGCTTGGCTGCGGTTCCTGCGCCTATTGAAGCCCCTGAAATGGCAGCACAAAAATTTACGGGTCCCTTCTAGGCCCACCCCCGCCCAGAGGGGGCATTCGCCGCCCCTGGAAAAAGCAACAACTAGACGGTTTTTGCCGACTCTTGATCGCACGGGCGATCGAGGGGTTTTGCATGGCTTGCAGCCGCCTCGAACTCCTCGATAGACTGCACTCTCACTTACGGCTCTAACCTCGCTCTGCACTACCGCATCGGAGCGCCTGTTACGCAACGGTCTGCAAAACCGAAGTCAGTTTACGGTGTGATACCGCGAGAAACGCAATAAAAGCGGGACTTTCCTCGCGGGTTCGGCGAAAACCTCCCGACCCCATGTGATACTTTTTGTGATACTGGCGATGTAGGGCGAGCGGGATAGTTCCGACCCCTAGCTCTTAGGCCGTAGCCCCGCCCGCCCACCAAACAGCCCGCCATCGGGCTGCTCTGGCCGTTTGAGGGGGGCACCGGGCGCAGCCCTGCGCTACTTCCCAGTGTCGGTTTAAACGGCTCAAGTGCGACTCAAACGCGATCCTGCGGGCGTCGTCGCCACGGTCGCATGGGTGGTCTTGCCGCTACGACCTCCAAGCCCGCCGCCGTCAGCGAGCGCGGACGCCGCCGCTGTTCTATCTCCCGGCCAAACGGCGAACATTACGCGAATGGGTGTTCGCCTAGCGGAACACTCTGATCAGCGGCCTCAGTTCTAGCCCGGAGCTGGGGCCGTTTTATTGGAGCGCCGTTTGGTGCTATCGTAGCGGCAACCTCGTTTTCGTCGTTCGGCTCGGGGAGGGGGGCGCCCACCCTCGGCCCGCCCACCATAACCGCTGGGGCGGGCGATTTTTCAGATGCTCATTGATTTCGATATTGCGCCAGCGGGTATTGCCAGCCGGGATCAGGTTGACCGCCTTAACGCGGTTTACGAGCGCCTGACGGCGCGGCTCGTGGACGAGATTAAGCTGCGCGAGCCCGGTTCTACCTTTCGCGTATCGAATTTGATCCGCGTATACCTCCAATCGCATCTGCGGCGGATGCTCCAGCTCACAGAGGCTGCGTTCAGCGAGTTCTTCGACGGGCGCGGGATCGTGGCAATCATGTGCGCACGGGGGATTTATGAGGGCCTCGCCACCGTCACCGACTTTGAGAAAGAGTTGAAGGGTCTGCTTGAAGTCGGCGACCTGAACGCGATCTTTCAGTTCACCAAGGAGAGGGCTAACGCCACGAGGATTGCGAGCTGGATACAGAAGGTCGGCAATCCGAACGTCACCGCAAAAAACGTCCTCACGATGGTGGGCAAGCTGAAATCCATTCGCGCGCGGATACCGGACGAATACGATTTCCTCTCGGAAATCGCGCACCCTAATGGCGTCGGCGCGGTCGGCTTCTTCGCCGACATGAGCAACGCAGCCGATGACGTGGCACGTTTCTCTGACAGCGGCCCTGACCCGAGGGCAGATTTGCAATGGATTTTTTGTTGCCTGCTACTTCCTCGACCAGTTCGAGGCCGTGATGGACCGGATCGAAGCCGAGCTGCCAGCGCTCAGTGCGCTGGGTGCTGCACAAGCACCATCTTCCGGCAACAGTCCGAATGGGTAATTCGACAATGGCGCTGATGAAGGAGTTTCGAACACCGGCCGACTTCTGGTCCGGGATGGTTGAGCCCGACTTTGCTGACTGCATAGCTAACAGGGCGGACCTTCGTGCGGCCTTCCACGCGGCGATATCACTTTTCCATATGCATGACTGGGTCTGGGATGCGCACGAGGCTCAAGTACGCAGGGCCTTCACATTCAAGGATGCCAATAAGAACATCGTAGCAGCTCACGATCCGCGTTCTTTCGCAAAAAGCCTTGAGCAATATTGCGAAGACTTCGGGCGGATATGGAGCATCGCGAACTCCGCGAAGCACCTCAAGTTGGGCGATGTTCGCCCCGTCGATAACGCGGCGAGCCATGCCGCCAACACCGCCGTACACGCTACGGGCGCAGGACACGGCGGCTACGGTGTTGGCGCAGGTTGGGGGACACCCGGCCTCTCGTACGCCGGTAGCCCCCGAGTCATGTTGGAGGGGACGCCCGGCAAGGATATGGAGTTCCACGAAGTGGCCAAGGTCGTGCACAGCATGTGGACGGCTCTCAACATCAAGCACGGCTGGTGGTGATCACAACCGCGTCGCCCCCGCCGCAGTGGTCACCGAGCGAAGGGTCTCAGTTGACAATACAGGCTCGTCGAACAACACGGCGGGACCGGCGACGTAGGGCAGGGACCACGGGTCCAGATCGCGATGGTCAGTGCAGGCCGAAAACTTCGCCCGCCACCGAAACGGCCCGGCCATTCGACTTTGCGGTGGGAGTGATCGCCGAAGCCTCTATTTGCCCTAGGACGTAGAGCATCGCAGCTCGGGCAGCCCTCGCGAAGTCGTCCCGCTGATCCTTGCAGGGTATGCGCTCGACGAGTTCGTCAGCCGTTAATTCGGGAGGGCGTTTCTCGCCCATCACCGCTTCGTACATCCGGCATATCAATTCGGCCTCACATAGATGGACACTGCCCGTCATCATGTGGGTTGTCGTCATCCTGTTTTTGCTCATGGCTCATCGTCCTCCCATTGCCCTCGCGGCCGCGATCACCGCGGCGCCGGTCGGACAAATGGCAGGCAGTCCCCATTTTGCAACTCCAACGAAAAGGAGAAGCGCCCCTGCCGCGGGGGGCTTTTCACTTGCGCGCATGTCAAGTGGCCGAGCTATGCGGCGGTCCTTAGAGACTGCGTGAGGCGCCACCCCGAAGCAGATGCCGGTATCCTTCCTGCGTCATCCACTTGGCGCGCGCGAGGTGGCTCTCGAAGGCCCGCCGAGCCCGATCAGGCTCGCGTTCAGGGTCAATATGCAGAACGATCCGGGACACCTCACGCCAATCGGCACCTTCCGCATCAGCATCAAGCATGCGGATATACGTGATTGCGTGTTCTTCGTCGTAGACGGTGAGCGCTGGGCTGGAGGGCGCCAGATCGGCGACATCCGGATCAAGGGGTGGGCGTGCTCGCGGTGAAGGGGATGCGCTGTGATCCTTGAGAAGCGCTCTTCTTGAACATCCCGAACATTGCCAAATCAAGGCCGATCATCAACTTGCGCTCGGTGTCAGGTGAACAGGTAATTATGCTCGTGGATCGAAAATTGAGTCGCAGCCTGTCAAGCGATAAGTTGCACTTATACAACCTTGAATAAACGGGCGGCACTCCAACATCGAATGAGTCTCTTGGGGGCCCTATGACGCCGGATAAGATTGCCGAACTGCGAGTGAAGCACCTTGAAATGTTGCAAGGGCTGATCACCCGCATGGCTGGGTATGGCGCTTCCTTCAAGAGCTACTGCATTACCGTGGTTACTGCGGTCATCGGCTTCGCCTTCACCCTGCATCGACCGGCCGTTGCCGTGCTTGCGCTTCTTCCCGTCGTCGCATTCGCCGTCGCCGACGCGCAGTATCTCAGAGTCGAGCGACGGTTCCGACGACTTTTCAACCTCGTCCGTCAGGAAAGCTGGGACACCGTGCCCAGCTTTGAAATCAATCTGCAACAAGCTCCGGCCGAAGCGTATCTGAGCGCCGCCACGAGCTGGTCGATTGTCTGGTTTTATGCACCACTGGCAGTCGGTGTCCTCCTCGCGGTGCTTGGGGCATGGGCCTATGGCTGATAATCCTTTCGACCCAAAATACGTCGGCGGCTTGCTGCGATATCTCGACCCGGCGCCAGCCGTACCCGCTTCGGAGAATGCGCTGGCCCGCGCTTTGGGGTCTGCGATGGCGACCAAAGGTGCCTCACCGTCGAACGCCCTGAGCGCCGCCGCCAGCGATCTGTTTCCATATCCGCCGACGCCACCGGCCAACCCGCCTAGCTTGCTCGGAGCCGCATCCGACTTATTCCCGCGTTCACCGCTTGCCCCGCTCAAGCCTGCGGTGAAGCGCAAGGCGTTCTTCTCGTTCCACTACGACGACATCATGCGGGTCAACGTGGTCCGCAATGCATGGAAGATAGATCATCCTGACAATGCGCTCATGCGCAGCTTTCAGGACAGCAGCCTGTGGGAAAGCCGCAAGCTGGAGGGTGACGACGCCATTAAGCGGCTGATCCGGGAAGGTGTAGAATATACATCCGCCGTCTGCGTGCTAATCGGCACCGATACGTGGGTGCGGCGCTGGGTGCGGTATGAGATTGCTAGAGCAATAGTTGACGCCCGGGGGTTGCTCGGTGTGCATCTCAACAGCATCAGGCACCACGTCACAAAGACTCCGCATACGCGCGGCTACAATCCTTTTGACTTTATGGCCGTTGGGAAGGTGCAGGCTAATGCCTTGGAGCCTGCACGCTACTATCTTTTCGAGAAGCTGGTCGTGCCGAATGGCTTTGGCGGCTATGACTGGCGGTGGGAACGATACAGCGATTACACGTCATCTGTGGTACGCCCGGCATGGCTTAGTGATTCCGCCCCAGGATACGTCACGCCGCTCTCTCAGAATGCCTTGGTCTACGACTACATCGCTGACAACGGTCACCAGAATATCGGTAGCTGGATCGATAGGGCGGCCCAGAGTGCCGGGCGTTGATCATAGCTACAAAGGAAAATCCAAATGTCATCGGCCGGAGAGAGTGTCAGGTTGAGCGGGGTTCTCCGTGGGCAGGGGCAGGAAGCAACCTGCACAATACGAGCAATTAAGGTGACCATACCGGGCGGTGGGGTTTCCGCCCTCACTAAGAAACGCGTCGTGAGCGTGTCGAAGACGCTTCCCGAGGGAGTTTATTATCTGTCGGTGAATGGTGAAGCGCCGACTGCTGTACGATACAGCAACGGTCACTGGCTGGACGCCCTTTGAGCAAAGCGTCATCAACCAGCCGGTCGGTAGCCTGATTGAAGTGCGGGCAAATGAAAAAGTACGGGCGCTATATTTGGGTTCTGATCGTGGCCGTCCTTTTGATCGTCTGCGTCTATTTCATCTTCAACAGCGGTCGCGTGATGACGTGTGTTTGGGGGCTCGCCATGGCGGCAACCCTATTTTGGATGCGCGAAAAGCGCACAATCGCGTATGGCCTCACCGAAGTGGTGGCCGGGCTGTTCATTCTTGGGCAGAATTACTCGAACGGAAGAGGCGGGTTCAGCGCCGGGTTCTTTGCCGAGGCTTTTCAGACGTTCCAATGGAACGTCGTCCTAGCTACTACTTTGGGTGCCGTTTACGTCATGGTTCGCGGGTTCGACAACATCAAGCGTGGGATGACCGCATTGAAATAGCGGTTTGTTACCATCACCAGTACCAACAACTGGCAGCGTGCAGAGCTGAATGCGGCAATGGTTTACCAATCAGAATTGCGACCATGGCTAATCGATACCCTTAATTTTATGATCGAACAGCTCAACCAAGCTCGGGTACCGAGCGAACAGCTAGTCGCCGTTGACGCGGTCGCAGGCCTATTGCCCTATCTTCTGGTAAGGCTCAAAGAAGACACCACCATCGCGGCGCACTTTGCCTTAGCGCTCGATGTTTGGATCGATCCAAATCATGCGAAGCGAGTTTGGAACCTATTGGCCAACGAGCCGCCCGCTACGTTTGCGCAATCGGCCAACGATCTCATTCAGCGACTAGAGATTTTGGAAACAATTGTCCGATCAACACCTGCGTAAGCAGATATCCGAACGTGGCTGGCAACGAGTTTTCGACGAGCAAGGGACATCGAGGATCGTGCCCTAGGATGGTGACGCAGCGCTATAGAGCCCCTTTTTCCAAAGTACAGAGATGTTCTCGAACCGGTCGCGATATCGAGAAATCGTACCCGCGATCACCTGCTTAACCTGTTCGTGCCGAATGTCCCGTTCGCTGATATTGAGATAGACGACGAGCCAACAGGCGCTTGAATAGTTCTTTTCAACTTTGTCTCGGATAGCCTCGTCTAGATATTTTGGGATCGACTCGGCGCGGGCCACCCAATCCTCGACGGGGTCATGCTCGACAACGAGCTGCGCGCCTTTCACCCTTCGATATTCCTCACCAAGTTTGCGACCACCATGAGTGCTCGTTACCTCGACGTTGATCGTGCGGGTTTGAATTTTGACATAGCCATCTGGCCAATTTTCGTCACGAGCGGCGAGGCGCACCTGATCTACGCCACGCTTAGTCGCGAACTCGGCAAGCACAAAGGCATTGTGGAGAAACTTGAGGCGCGACTGTAGAAAATAGTCGGGGGACGAGCACCGATGGCAAAGTCCCAGCGCGTCATCGCTGAACGTTTGCGCCGATTGCCATTTTGCCAGTCGGACGCGGGCAGCATCGATTTCTTCTAAGGTCAGGGGTGGACCGCGCGCAATAGACCAATCATCATCGTCGCCAACGTCATCCGGAAGCGGGTCGGCTTCGCAGGCCTTATCAATCCATTCGTCGGAAATGTCACCGGGCATAAAACATCACCTTGTGTTCACGTTTCTATAGCGATCACTGGAGCGCACTCAAATCAATCGGTCACTCTCCGAAATCCGACCGCTACCCAAGCAATCGCGGCCCCGAAGATCAACAAGGCGATCGGAGGAACAACCAGAATTCCAAGACCTTTGTATAGCCGATCAGCCCGCGCTCGGTTTTCATCTGCGAGCACCTTGAGCAATTCGTCGGCGGTGCTGTTCGCTTGATCGGTCTGCGTCTTCGCCTCGGCTGGGTCTGTTCGTTCTAATAACGCCGCACCCCTTTTTACACCCTCAATTATCTGGTGCCGAAGGAATTCCGGATCATGTGCACCGCTGTCCAAGGTATCCTTGACGTCTCCTTTGTAAACAACTTCCAACGCCGCTTTCGGTGCCCACAAGCCCTTAAATTCATCCTTTCCCATTGCAGCGAAAGCCGCCGCCAGCCACACGGCCGTCAAGACGATCCAAAGCCTAAAAAAACCTGTCGACCACGTCATCGTCTATCTGTCCTCATGCTGGTGCACTCATTTATACGGCGTGATCTCGCGCGTCTCGGTCAGCCTGATCATATGCACTGGCGGAGCGCACTTATAGTCCAGCGCTGCGTTCGGACTAGTCGCCGCGCTGGTACTGCCTTTTCATTAAAATGATCATATTCGTCACGCCGTCGTCGGATAGGCCTCTGGCCGCCTTGGGCCCCGCGTCTCGAAGGAAAGAGATTACGTGCCGAGGGCCAACTGCACCATTGAAAGCAGTCCACGCGCGGACGAGTAGGTCATTCGTGTCGTACCAGCGATCACGTTTGTCATAAAGACCGCGCAATCTGATGATCTCCACCAATTCTTTTGTGATTTGTTTATGATCTCCCTCGTAGCCTTTAGCGTGCAGAACGTACACGGCCTTCTCGAAGTTCGTAATGTCCTTGCGGCGGACTCCTTCCAGAACGCGAGCCATCTCTTGACAGACTTGTTTGGTGTTCTTTCGGTTACTATGGCCTTCCAAATGCAGGGATGATGCGCAGGAGCCTCGGCCGCCGTCCGCTTCACGGACAGCCTCTATAGCCCGTTTACGGGCATGCTCAGCGTTGATCTTCGCCGCGCTGCCCCGGCCGCCCCAGATCCCTTCGCGGGACTTGGTGCTGTTCATGGGCTAGATTAACATCGCGGTCTGCGAGACCGTGCAATGCCACTAGAGTTTGAGGGCCGGAAGGGCTCGATGATACAATCGCAAGCGCAGCGCATCTCGTCGCGCTTCGGCCCACCGAGCTTTCGGCATGATCCGCTCTCGCATTGGTGGCCGGGGGAGCGGTGAGCACACCCGTTTTGGGGGGAGGACATGATCGACATTAAACAAGAGCTGGAAAGGATCGGTTCTGCATACATGGAAAGTTTCAACAGACAGGACGCAGCGGGCATCGCTGCGCTGTATGCGAATGGTGGGATGCACATCAATCCTGCGGGGCCCCGGACAGATATTGAACAATTCTACCAAGCCATATTCAAAGCTGGATTTGATCACCACGAGTCGAACCTCGATGAGGCTTGGCGCTTAGGAAACGACACGGCTCTTGCGATTGGCCAGTATCGTATTCTTGGCACAGATCAGAGCGGGGCAGTATTGAGCGTGGGGGGTATTGGACTGGAGCTTATGTTCGCGAAAACGGGATATGGAAAATTCAGATGCAAACGGCTATCCCGAAATAGATGTGCAATCTCTACTCGATCACCACCAACCAAGCCGCCATCATCGCCCTGTTCCGAGTGATCAACAGGTACGTCGGCAACTTGCCACCGATGCCGGGCATGTTCCCTGATTACCCGGCTCCGGTGGTTCGCAATGCCGGTGCTGAACGCGAACTGACGATGATGCGCTGGGGCATGCCGCCACCGCCGCGTGCCTGCGGATTTCCGGTCACGAACATCAGGAACACTTCCTCGCCGCATTGGCGGGGATGGCTTAAGCCGGAAAATCGCTGCTTGGTCCCGGCGAACAGCTTCGCGGAATATGCGCCGGAGCCGAACCCCAACACCAAGAAAAAGGACATTGTTTGGTTCGCGCTCAATGAGGACCGACCGCTATTCGCGTTCGCTGGCATTTGCACCGAGTACGAGGGCGACAGGGGCACAAAGTCGAAGCCGATCCCCGGGCCGCATTTGGTCTACGGCTTCCTGACCACGGCACCGAATGCCATCGTCGCGCCAATTCATCCCAAGGCAATGCCCGTGATCCTGACCAACGAGGAGAAGCGGGAGGTGTGGATGCGCGGGCCGTGGGATGAGGCGAGGGCGCTCCACCGGCCATTGCCGGATGACGCGCTCAAGATGGTGATGCGCGGCGAGGACAAGGAGGATCGGGCGGCGGCTTAGGACCGGCCTATCGGACTATCCGAACGAAGTTCGCCGCCGCCCAAGGGAGCCGACGATAGTTCAATTGTTGAACGGGGCGAGTCGGGCTCAATGCCCGGCATGGCTGGTCCGACCTGTCGAGCGTATTAAATCGGCAACATCCATGGGAGACAATCTATGAAATTCTTGTTTGCTATCGCCTGCCTGCTGCTCCTTTCTGTTTGCTCTGCTCAGTTGGCAGCAGCCCGTACTTTGTTGGAGTGCAAGGGCTATAGCGTGCGGTTAAAGGGACCAATCTCACATGAGATCGCAATCGACAACACGACGGCGGAAGTTGACGGTCAGCGGTATCACGTTTCTCAAAGCGCCACGCAGTTCATCCTGAGAGGACCAAATCCAATCAACGACACGGTTGTTGGTATCAATCGACTTACGGGTGAGTGGTACATCAATCCTTCGTCTATGCAGGGCGATCCCATGAAGATGGAATATACAGTCGAAGGCGACGAAGGCTGCCGAAAAGCCGACCAGAAATTCTAAGTCATCGTCTACTTAAAATCCCACGGTTTGGAAGGCAGCGTGTCGAAGCACCGCGACCGGCCCTATCAGATTGGCAGGTCAAAGCATTGGGTGAAGGTGAAAAACCGGAAACATCTGGCGATGGAGCGGGTGATGGAAGCATTCGGATGATCACCGAAGCTCGTAATAGCGGCTTCGCGGCAAGGGATACGGAACAAATGGGTTCGGATACATGTTCCGCGAGTCGCACAACTGGCACATATTTCCAGCCCAACGCTTGGTAGCGTCGAAGCCGCACAGGGGGAGAGCCATTCGTTCCGCAACTGCCGGGGGCACAGGTCGTTGCCCACCCGGGCGAGGAACAACTTGAAACCAAACTCGCCACAGGTTCGAAGCGAGAGTAACTGACACTCTAACGCTCGTAGCGGCAGCGCCCAGGAATGTCCGCTATTGCGGAAGAGCGGAAAACATTTGCTCAGACTGAGATCTTCTCAGTTTGACCCAACGGAGACATTAGGCCTATCCGGGCGGGGCGCTCGCCGTAGTTTGATGGCCTTTTGGTGAGTTTTAAGACTAGGGGACTTTTTTTGACCAGAGAGAGGGGCCCGGTGCACGGTCAGGCGAGCGGGCTGGCTGCGAAGTAACTTGAGACTACGTCTTGTGTCCGCCCTGGATGGCACCTCTATTCGCTTCGATATCGTCGTTAGGA
>WNFC01032513.1_pt1 | contig 10247 bp, 7 predicted proteins | sample 5400541 | NCBI WGS metagenome assembly WNFC01 (sample SAMN13153342, study PRJNA577476) | soil metagenome | isolation source: 120 cm saprolite under Douglas fir tree site 2 hole 2 replicate 1 | place: USA:California | collected 2015-04-18 | reverse complement strand
AGGCAATCTGTCTTCAGCGCGCTCGCAGCGCCGCGCGAACCTGGTCGAGGAGCTTGCGCAAGCGTGGCGTGTCGCAAGGCGCGCCGCCGAAGCGGGCGTGGGCGTAGAGTTTTGTGAATTCGCGGACCGCAGGCGCGAGATTCGGCGAATCCACGGCGGCCGCGAATTCGAAAGGTGTCTGCGACATCTCTCGCAGCAGTCCGCGCCGCGCGAGTATTCGAAGCAATTCTGCATAGAGCCGCGAGGCAAGCTGGGGATCACTGCGGACCACCTTTGATCCGCGCAATTGAAAGAACAGGCGGACGCGCCGGATCAGTTCCGCAAGCAGATTGAAGCGCAAGGCCACCAGAAAAAGAACCAGCGCGATCGGCAACATAAAGCCCGGCACGCCCCGCTGAAGCTGCCACGACTTCATCCATTTCTTGCCCGCGCGCTGCTTGCGTTCGAACCAATCACGCGCGAATTCGCTCCAATTTCGCGAGCCGCGCTGCAGATTCTGCGCCAGGACTATTTGGTGGGCGAAATCATAGCCAATGACCCACTCGCTCCAGGTGATCTCCATCCAGTCGGCGTACTTTCCCAGGCGCGTCAGGAATCCGGTCTCGTTCTCCGGAGCCGCTGGGGTTGGATCGAACACTTGCCAATCGTTACCGGGAAAATAGACTTCGACCCAACTGTGCGCGTCGCTTGCGCGCACGATGTAATCGCCGCCCAGTTCATTGTATTCGCCTGGAAGGAAGCCGTTGACTTCGCGTGAAGGAATGCCGAGTGTGCGCAGCATGATGACCATTGCCGAAGCAAAGTATTCGCAGTGGCCCGCGCGAGTTTCGAAAAGAAAATGAGCGAGCGGATCGTCCCCGGGTTTCCCGGCCAGATTCAAGGTATACGTGAAACGATTGCGCAAGTGATTTTCGATCGTCAAGGCCTTGTCAAACGGAGTCCGGGCGTTATTCGTGATCTCTTTGGCAAGTTCCGGGATGCGCGGGTCCAGTTCCGGAGGAAGCTGAAGGTAAGTCGAAGTGATATTGCTGGAATAATCCGGCGAGGCGGCGCGGAGTTTCGCGGCGTTCATCGGGGGCAACCGCGAAAAACCCGCGTATCGGATGCCCGCGTAATTGTGGAAGCGATTCAGCAGGGTATCCGTGGAGTCCCGGAAAATAAAATCGCGCCTAATGGCGTTGAACAAGTCGCCGCTTTCGCCGTTGAAATTTCCTCTCAGACGCATGACTTCGCCGGGGACGAAAATGGCGTCGGTGGCTAGCGGCTCAAGGTAAATGGTGTAGATCATTCCCGCCACGGGCGAGTCTGTTTTTTGCGGTGAATCTGCGATATGAATCCAGCCATCCTCGCCAGGCTGCAATTTCTGCACATTGTGTTCCGTGGAAGTCCAGCGTCTGCCGTCGAAAGTCGTGAGCGCGATGCCCCTCCAGCGCAGCCGGTCGTAGCCAATCGGCTTTCCCGTTTGCACGCGCATGACGACCGCGGAATTCTTTTTGATCTCGCCGATCTGACCGAGCTCGACGTTTTCCGTGAAACCGGACATCAGCGAAGGGCTGAAGCTGGCCCGGCCGAGGTACCCGGCGCTGAAACGCGGAAAAAAGAAAAACAGCACGCCGCCCAGAACGATGGATCCTATCGCCACGCTGAGAGCGGAAAGACTCAGCGCGCGATTCAATTTTCGATCGCGCTCGGTGTGCACGTGGAGAGCGGGCGAGAGCGCGCCGACGGCTCCGCGGCGCAATTCCATTCCTACGAAAGTGGCTACACCGAAAAGGAGAAAGATGAAAAATAGAATCAGGAAGGCGGTATCGACGGTAAGAACGGCTGCGGCGAGAATCCCCGCGAAAGACAACATCGAGAGAAATAGCGCGTCGCGGTCCGTGACCGCGCTATAGAAGCGGACGATGCTGACGAAAATCAGAAAATGCACGGCGGCCAAAAGCGCGGCGAACAGCGGCGGATTGGACGAGCTGGCAACGGAGAAACGCGAGAGAAACAGGGCATCCACGGGGAAGAACGCCAGGTACGCGAGCACGCACCAGGTTGCGGCGCGGTGCGAAAGTTCGGCTGGGCGCCCGTGCCACCAGCGCAGGCCTTTGAAGAGCACTACGAGGGGGGCCGCAAAGCTGGTGATGATGTCGAGCTTCCCGGTGCTCACGAGCGTGACCGTGGAGGTGAGCACGAGGAGCGAAAGCGAGGTGCGAAAGAAACGCTCGGCGGGCAGAGCGGAGTCGCCCGGAGTTGAGATGGAAGCGGCCATGGCGGACTTTTTTATCGTAACACCTGCCGGGCGCGGCAGAAACGAGGCTGGGCGAAAGGATAACGCTCAGCGCCTGGCCGCAGCGGAAGCGGCCGCAGCCAGAGCGGCGCGGGCGGCCCGTGCAACCTTGTGCGTGAGATTGGACACCGGCAGGACGGAAATATCGTTTAACTGCACGCGTTCCGAGCCCTTGATCCGCGGAAGCCTTTTCACTCGGATGAGAGACGGCTTGATGGTGATGTCGCGGTAGGTCACCGTGTGATGAACTTCGTCCGCCGGGACAAAGCGCAGACTTCTGTTTCTCGAGCCGCGAATGAGCTTGCCGAGATAGGCGCGCAATTTCGCGGCGGGGTTTCTCAGCCCGGCAACCGTGGGGAAATGCCACAAGTTTGAGACCAGCAACGGAACGTACTCCGCCAGGGACTCCTGGCTTTGGTTTTCTTTCGATGGCGCAGGGAGCAAGAGAGTCCAGCCGTTTTCGTCCAAGAAAACGGCGGCGGCGAGAATCACGTCCACGGCGGCGCGCTTCTTCCGTTTTTCGGGCAAGGATTCGGCGATGCCCAGCCTGCGTCCTTCGCAGAATTGCGCGACCGGGCAGAGCAGGCATTGCGGCGATTTTGGAATGCACAGCGTCGCGCCCAGCTCCATCATGGCCTGATTCCAATCGCCCGGGGATTTCGGTTCGAGCAACCCATCCGCTGATGCTTGTAACTCTTGCCAGCGCCGTGACTCGCGGATGTCGCCGTGAATTGCGCCGAGGCGCGCGAGGACGCGCGCAACGTTGCCGTCGAGGACGGCTTGTTTTTCGCCGAACGCGATGCTCAGAATTGCGGCGGCGGTGTAGGTTCCAATTCCAGGCAACGCGAGAGCATCGTCCCATCGCGCTGGAAATTGGCCTCCGTGTTTCGCGACGATTTGTTGTGCGGCTTTTTGGAGATTGCGTGCGCGGCGGTAATACCCGAGACCGGACCAGAGGCGCAGCACTTCTTGCTGCGGCGCAGCAGCGAGCGCTGGAACGCCCGGGAAGCGTTCGAGGAAGCGCTCGTAGTACGGGACCGCGGCGGCAACGCGCGTTTGCTGGAGCATGATTTCGGAAAGCCAGATGCGATAGGGATCTTTGGTGCGGCGCCAGGGCAAGTCACGCCGAAATTGGCGAAACCAGCCCAGCAGTTGTTTGCGAAATGTGGCGAGCTCGCGGCCGTTCAGCATGGTGCTGGCACATTCTCGCACAGCTGGCTCCGGCCGCCGCCGAGTTCAGAGAGATTCTTGACTCCTCTGGGAAAATTGGAATCCCAGTGGCAGGGGCGCCCGCAGCGACGGGCTGCGCCCCTGCGAAGAAGTGCCGACAAATTTCAGCTAGCGGGGTCGTCGAGGAAGACGACGTAAGAAGAGCTCCACACGGAGGCGGGGACAGAGCCGTGGGGCTGGCTGGTCACGATGATCTTGAAAAGTTCAGGCGAAGAGGCGAGGTCGGCCATGAGCAGTTGGCGGGGGTCAGGCGGCAGGGGTTGCGCGACCGCCAGGTGCTCGAGAATTGCAAAAATGTTTTCGTGGGCCGGAGCGAGAGGAGTTTCCACACCGGCGCTGCGGAATTGCAGCAAAGAATTGTTTTCGTAAAAGTGCCAAGCCAGGCTGGCACAGATGGTGACGGCGCGCTCGAAGCGCTCATGCGTCGCAGATGCTCCCGGTTTCAGGCGGGAGGATTCTTCCGCGGAGAGGTGAGGATCGAGAACCAGCAGGATGCGGCAGTCGTCTTCGCGGGTGAATTCGCGGACCATCAAGGAACCGGAGCGCGCGGAAGCTTTCCAGTGAACGTGGCGGGCGCTGTCCGTCGGCAGGTAATCCCGCAGCGCGTAGAGATCCTGGCCGCGGCCCTTGGTCAGACTTTCGAGCGCTCCCTCCAAGCCGGGAAGAATTTCCAGGTATTCCGCGGACGGTTCGACGGAGGGATAGACCAGCGCTTCCGTTTTCAAATTCAGCCGGCGCGCTTTCCGCAGGAAGCCAAAAGGGAAACGAGTGACGATGCGGAAAGCTTCCTGGCGATAGACGCCGCGCCGCGGAAACGTCACGGGGATGACTTGCTGCACGCGGTCATGTTTTGGGAGATAGGGAAAATAGACCGGTGTTTCGAGCATGGCGGCGGTCTGGGCCGGTTTTGTCTTGGCAGCTTCGATGGCGATGAGGCTCGCGAGAATCAGGAAGAGGAGATTGTTTCCGGTGTTGAGCGCCGCGAGCGCGACAAGAATGATCCCGCCGAGATAGATCCAACCCTCGAAGGTGATGCGGTACTCGATTTTGTAGCCGATCCAGCGGAGCGGCGTGCGCTTCGCCAGGATGGGAACAAGCGTCACCCCCACCCAGCCGGCGATGGCGAGCGCGGCAAGCGCCGAGGTGCTGGCGATGACGAGCTGGCCAAGTTCGGCGGCGGCGCCGGAATACAGCGCCAGAAGGAGCGCGGCGGTGAGCGCGGTCATGGAGAGAAAGAAGGCGCGCACGGCGGGGCGGTCGGACTTGGCCCAGAATTGCGCGAGAGTGGACTGGACGCTCACAGCGTGGCGGTCACAAAGGAACGGGGACGGATTCAACGATATCGCGAAGAACGGAATCGGTGGTTTCCGATTTTTTCTGCAGCGAGGCGTGGCGCGAACTGGCGACAACGCGATGAGAGAAAACGGAGACGGCGAGCTGTTTGAAATCGTCAGGGAGGCAGAAGCCGCGGCCGTCGAGGAAGGCACGGGCTTGCGCGGCGCGCTGGAGCATGAGCGTGCCGCGAGGGCTGACGCCGAGCGCAAGCTGTTCACTCTTGCGCGTGCGGTTGACGATCTCGAGAGCGTAATCGTGCAGGCTGGAGTCGACCTTGACGTGCGCGACGGCGACCTGCATAGCGAGAACATCGCCGACATCCGCGATCGGATCGAGCGAATCCAGAGGATTATCGCCAACGCGCTTGCGGAGAATTTCCTTTTCGGTTTCGTGCGAGGGATAGCCCATCTTGATGCGCATCAGAAAGCGGTCGAGCTGCGATTCCGGCAGGGGATAGGTGCCGTGATGCTCGACGGGATTTTGCGTGGCGATCACGAGAAACGGCTGCGGAAGCGGGAGAGTCTTGCCGTCCACGGTGACCTGCGCTTCGTTCATGGCTTCGAGAAGCGCGGATTGCGTGCGCGGGGTGGTGCGGTTGATTTCGTCAGCGAGAACGACGTTGGCGAAAATCGGGCCGGGGCGGAATTCAAATTCGCGCGATTCGGGATTGTAGACGCTGACGCCGAGGACGTCGCTGGGGAGCAGGTCCGACGTGAACTGGATGCGCTGAAAGCTGCAATGGAAGGATTTTGCAAGGGCTTGCGCGAGAGTGGTCTTGCCGACGCCGGGAACGTCTTCGATGAGCAAGTGACCGCGCGCGAGCAGGGTAACCAGCGCGAGCTGGATGGCGTCTTCCTTGCCGTAAATGGCCTGCGCGATGGAGCGCTGCAGCTGCGAGACGACTTGGGAGGTGGCAGTCGGCATGGGTTGAAAACCCGGGTCCTTCCTGATACAAATAGATGGCGGTACCGGCGGTCGCGGCTACCGGCAATGGGCGACTAGCTCAGTTGGTTAGAGCGCTCCCCTCACACGGGAGAGGTCAAAGGTTCAAGTCCTTTGTCGCCCACCATCTTTTGCTTTCACACCAAAAGCCATTCTAGCTAAAATCCAAGCATGTCAACCTTGCTTCGTACGATCGAGTTTCTAGGTTTGAGCCTGTGGCTAGGGAGCGATGTGTTCCTGAGCTTTGTGGTGGCGCCGGGAGCGTTCCGGATCCTGGCGAGCCGGGACCAGGCTGGGGCCATGGTCGGGTATGGGCTTTGGTGGATGCACATGATCGGAGTGGTGTGCGGGATCGCAATTCTGCTGGCGCGATTGTTGCGAACGCGAACGTTTGAGAGTCTTGCGACACCTGTGGCGCTGTGCGTGGTATTGATGATTTTGCTCACGGTCGTGTCGCAGCATGCGGTTAGCCCCAAGATGGCGGTGCTGCGGGTGCAGATCGGGTCGATCCAGGCGATGGCGGCGGATAGTCCGCTGCTGACGGAGTTTGGCCGATTGCACCGGATCTCCGCATCACTGGAAGGTGGAGTGATGCTGGCGGGATTGGTGAGTTTGTATTTGATGGTGAAGGATTTAGGTGTCGGAAACTAAGAGATAGAGATAAGGACGTTTAGCGATACCCTCCCCCCTGTTTTTCATAAGTGTTGCATCTAAAGGGCTTAGGGTTTATGTGAGTGGTTTAGAATCAACACTTGCGGGTATTTCTACAAGTGTTGATTCTAAAGGGACTTACGTTGCACCAAAATTGTGCAAAATCAGTATGATTTCCAGACGGTACGCTTCAGACGCGCGAAAGCCTCAGGAGCGGAGCAGCCGAGCGGCGTAAAAAAAGCGGCTGAGAAGCCGCCGCTGATTACTTACACATTTTCCTAGGAGAAAGAATAGTCCCGGAGGAAGGAATAGTCAAGGAAAATGTCGTTTTGGAGCGGCTAATTCCCGCCACAGGACCACGGTTCGACGACGACGGCGGAGGGATCCCACCAACTTGCAACGGCCCCGGAATCTTTCTTTGTCAGTGTTTCGCAGTCTTGCACGACAAATCTGTCACCGACATAACGGTATAAGCCGAGACCGATTTGCCCTCCGCCCCCGTTACTGGCGAAAACAAGGTCGGGGACGTCGGCTTTCGAGTCGACTACGCCAAAAGCCCAGCCCATACCACCATCGGCAACCAGCCGATATCCGGCTTTCTTGCGTGCGTACGCATGCATGGGGCAGTTGCCGGTCGCCCCGCACAAGCAAGAACCGGACATTCGGACGACGACGCCTTTCCCGAGCTTCCCGAGAGAAACGCCCGCCATTTCAATGCGGTCTAAGCTTAACTTGGTCTCGCAATCCGCTTCCACCTCGAGAAGATCAGCCTGCACGGCTTTTTGCAGCAGCTTGGTTTCAGCTTCGTTGAGTCCAGCGCCTGGCCAGTCCTCTTGCATATCTTCGGGGACGGGGAAGGACTTCGGAGACTGCGAACTCTGCGTCATTACGCAGAGGTGAATCAGGAGCACGCAAGCGAGGGCGCGCATAACGTGGGAATGATAATTCATTTTGAGCAGGTAAGCACCATCTGCATCAGAAAAGAGCCGGGCTGAAGCCCGGCCTCTACAGCTTCTTGCGGAGGCCTTTCGGCCTGGGGCGATTGCTTGGCTTGCGGACTTTGGCGGGGCGGATTTTGTTGGTGGCGGCGTAGCCGGCGCGCTTGAAGGGACTGCGCCACCTTACTCAAGCACTTGCCGTCAGGGTGTTACCACTGCTCTGGACCTGAAGTTTCAGTCGGCTGGTACCGTGGGTCCATTCTTCTTCCCTGAACCTGAATGCAAGCTTTGGAGGCAACCAGATTCCCAGCGGACCCGGAGGGGCTATCACGGTCGTCAGAATCCAAAATATGTTGAATAGGCAGACAAAACTGCGATTGCGCACAAAGTTTATCCTCTCGCTCGTGCTGGTCACGGCAGGGCTGACCTGTGGCACTCTGCTTGTGGTGATGCGCTCCGCCGAAGCGCAGATGCAGAGGGAGATCGAAGAAGGCGCGCGCAACGCAATCCTAACCTTCCGGGTAGTGGAGCAGCAGCAACAGATAGCCCTTAGCCGCAAAGCGGACCTGCTAGCAACCCTGGCGTATATAAGAAGCGGGGATGCCAGCACCATTCGCGATGCCAGCGAAAACCCATGGCAATCGGACGACTGCAACCTGTTTGTGCTCGCGGATCGCAAAGGCAAGGTCGTCGCCTTGCGCACCACGACTCCGACGTTTTCCGCGGCAACTGCGGAGGAATTGCTCCGGCGCTCGGTAAAGGAGGGTGGGAGGGCCGGATGGTGGCTCAGCGGCAAGCGTCTTTATCAGGTGGTGTGGCAGCCGTATTACGCAGACGCACCCCTAAATAACTCGCTTTTGGGCACTGTGGTCGTGGGCAGAGAGATTGATGCCGCCCGGGCCAGTGATCTGGGCCGGATTTCAGCGAGCCAGATGGTGTTCCGCCACGGCGGCGATGTCGTGGTGAGCACGCTCCTCGCCTTTAAGGAACAGGAACTGGCGGTGCAAATTCAGGATAGGCCTGCACCGGAACAGATTCAGATTGAAGGTGAGCGGTTTTTCGCAAGTTCCGTCGAGCTAGGACCGGGCATGCACTCCGATCTGAGCCTGACCGTTCTGAAGTCCTATGATTCGCTGATGGCATCGCTGTTGAGACTAAAGCACTTGCTTCTCGGACTGGGCTTGATGGCCGTCCTCGCGGGAGTTGGCTTGGTATTTGTGATTACGGACAGGTTTACGAGCCCGCTGGCAAGCCTCGTGGAGGGCGTTCGCGCGGTCGAGCGAGGGGATTTCACTTACCCTCTGGGGTCCAATGGCGGCGATGAATTGGCCCAGGTAACTCGAGCATTTGATCGCATGCGGAGCACGTTGCAGAAGAACGAAACCCACAGGCAACAGCTCGAAAATCAGTTGCGCCAGTCGCAAAAGATGGACGCGCTGGGACGGCTGGCGGGTGGCGTGGCTCATGACTTTAACAATTTGTTGACGGTCATCAAGGGGCACGGCGACCTGCTGCTTGGCCGCCTGGAGCCTGCCGACTCGCTCCGTCTGAGCGGTCTGCAGATTGTGAAGGCTGCCGACCGTGCCGCCTCGCTGACGCGGCAATTGCTGGCCTTCTGCCGGATGCAACTTCTACAACCCAAAGTCCTGGACTTGAATGCGCTCGTCTCCGATATGTGCAGTCTGCTCAGGCGCTTAGTCCGCGAAGACATCGCCTTCGCGTTTCAGGCGGGCGAGTCACTCGGACGAGTCAAAGCAGATCCGGGCCAGATCGAACAAGTAATTATCAATCTGACCGTGAACGCGTGCGACGCGATGCCAGAAGGAGGCAAGCTCACCATCGAAACCCATAACGTGAAAGTGGATGAGGAGTGGGCCGCCGCTCGGCCTCCAATCCGACCCGGCGCCTATGTCCTGCTCGCAGTCACGGATACAGGTCAAGGAATGGACGCCAGTACAAGGGCGCGGATCTTCGAGCCATTTTTCACCACAAAGGAGCAAGGGAAAGGAACCGGGCTCGGCCTTGCTACGGTTTATGGCGTGGTAAAACAGAGCGGAGGGTGCATCTGGGTGAACTCGGAGCCAGGTAAGGGGGCCCGTTTTGAAGTCTATCTACCGCGCGTCGAGGAACGAGCAGAGGCTGCCCGGGCGCAGGAAGTTCCTGACGCGTCTGTTCGCCGGCGCGCGACTGTGCTTATCGCAGAAGATGAAGAGGCAGTTAGAGAACTGGCATCGGAATTTGTGAGTTCGGCCGGCTACACGGTGCTCACCGCTAAGGATGGCGCAGAAGCGCTCGCGATTGCGGAGCGGTCCGCCGAGCCGATTCACCTGCTTATAACCGATGTCGTGATGCCGAAGATGCGAGGGCCCGAACTCGCCAAGAGATTAAAAGTCCTCCAAAGCGATTTGAAGATCGTGTACATGTCGGGCTACCTTGAATTCAACTCCGGCAATGGACAGTTTTTGGAAGAAGGTTTCTTTCTGCAAAAGCCTTTTTCCCGAAATACGCTGGTCGGTAAGGTGGACGAAGCCCTGAGCCACGAACTAGAAGCGCTGCCGATCCGATAATCCACTCCAAGTCAAACCGCCAAATTCAAGCGTGACCAGATCCGGCATGGATTCCACGAGGGACGGAAGGGCCATGCCAGCCTCCTGGGCAAATGCCTGACCTACGAGGGGCTGCGGCGGGGGGATTTGCGGCGTGAGGCCATCCGTTTGCGGCGGACCTTGGCGGGGCGGATTTTGCGCATGGCGGAGTTGCCGGCGCGCTGGCAAGCGCGCCACATGTACCAACTGGCGACGGTGCGGTAGGGGCGCCAGCGTTCGCCGAAGGCGAGGAGTTCCTTGGGCTTGGGCATGTGCTTTTTGCCGTAG
>WNFC01010568.1_pt1 | contig 10247 bp, 12 predicted proteins | sample 5400541 | NCBI WGS metagenome assembly WNFC01 (sample SAMN13153342, study PRJNA577476) | soil metagenome | isolation source: 120 cm saprolite under Douglas fir tree site 2 hole 2 replicate 1 | place: USA:California | collected 2015-04-18 | reverse complement strand
TCCCGTTCGTCATCCTCGGCGTGCCGATGCTGGACACGCTGTTCTCGATCGTACGAAGAGCGGCCCGCCGTACGAGCGTGGCCCGTCCGGACAAGGACCACCTCCACCACCGGCTCATGCGGCTCGGCCACGGGCAGCGCCGCTCGGTGCTGATCCTGTGGGCGTGGACGGCGATCCTGTCGGGCATGGTCCTGTACCCCACGTTCACCAACCACGGCAACGCCGTCATACCCTTCGGCATCGCCGGCCTGGCCGTGCTCCTGTACACCATGTTCCACCCCGGCGTGCGCCAGCGCGGCACGGCCGACGGCCTGGCCGAGGTCATCGCCCTCGACGGCACGGAGTCGGCCCGCCGCCGCTCCCGGTGAGCCGCAGCCGGCGCTGACCCGGGGCCGCGGGGTTGCGTCCTGTGGGGGACCTCGCACTAAGTTTTGCGCCCGGTGTGGGTTTGAGTTTGCGAGCCCGAAACCTGTGTCATACTTTGTGCAAATCTTCACAAGGCCGGCGTCGACCTGTGCCGGTCTCCCTCGTCGAGGATCTTGGGTGCAGACCAACCGCGACTCCCGCGACAAGCGCGACCTCTACCACGGCTTCAGCGAGTCGTTCGGGCACGCCGTCGAGCTGGCGTGCACGCCGGTCCTGTTCGGCGGGGCCGGCTGGTGGCTCGACCACCGGCTCGGGATCTTCCCGGTCCTGACCATCGCGCTGGTCGTGCTCTGCCTGGTGGGCATGTTCGCCCGCATGTACTACGCCTACGAGGCCAGGATGCAGGCCCACGACACCGAGGCGGTTTGGGGCCGGCCAGGCGCCACCGGCAGGGGCCCGGTGTGAGCCCGCTCCTCACGGCCGGGAGGTCCGCTCGCACCGCCGAGCGGCCGCCGCTCGCCTCCGTCCGCGACGAGGGCCCCGCCTACGAGCGCGACGTCGCCCTGGACATGGTCAGGCGGGGCCTGTTCGCCGCGCCGGCCCTGGTCGCCGCGGCCTGGCTCGTGTGGGGCCCGGCCGGGGCGTGGTCGTCGGCGTTCGCCATCGGCCTCGTGCTGGTGAACTTCCTGCTGGCCGCCTTCCTGCTCGGATGGGCGGCGCGCATCTCGCTCGCCGCCCTGATGGGCACGGCCCTGGCCGGCTACCTGCTCCGTCTGGGGCTCATCACCGCCGCGGTGCTCGCGGTCAGGCGTCAACCGTGGGTGAAGGTCATGCCCCTCGGCCTCTCCATCATCGTCACCCACCTCGGGCTCCTCCTGTGGGAGACCCGCTTCGTGTCCATCTCCCTCGCCGCACCCGGCCTTCGCGAGAAAGGGTCGTGACCCTTGCACCACCTGCTGGCCTTCGAATTCCCACCGCTCGGTGAGCTGATCGTCTGGAAGGACCTCTTCGGGACCCACGGTTGGTACGGGCTCAACAAGGTCGGCCTCGAGTGCCTCCTGGCCACTGTCCTTACCCTCGTCATCTTCCTGATGGCCGGCCGGAGGGGTGCCCTCGTGCCGACCGGTGTCCAGAACGTGGCCGAGATGGTGGTCGACTTCATCCGGGACGGGATCATCCTCCAGACGATGGGCCCGGAGGGGCTGGGCTGGGGGATGTTCTTCACGACGCTGTTCATGTTCATCTTCTTCTGCAACATCTTCGAGATCGTGCCCGGCATCCAGATGCCGGCCACCGCCCGCATGGGCATCCCCCTCGTCCTCGCCCTGATCGCGTGGGTCTGCTACCACGTCACCGGGATAAAGCACCAGGGCGTGCTCGCCTACTTCAAGTCGGCGACCATCCCTCCGGGCGTGCCGCTGGCCATGCTCTGGCTCGTCTTCTTCATCGAGCTGCTCCAGATCCTCGTCCTGCGGCCGTTCTCGCTCGCCGTCCGGCTCTTCGCCAACATGCTCGCCGGCCACCTGCTGTTGGTGACCTTCGCGGTCCTCACCAAGACCGTTCTGCACCCCAACCCGCTGGCTCTGGTCACCCCTCTGACCATCGCCATGGAGATCGCCATCGCCGGCTTCGAGATCCTGGTCTCTCTCCTCCAGGCGTTCATCTTCACCATCCTCACCGCCGTGTACATCGGCGGCGCCATGCACCCCGAGCACTGATCCACCCTCCGGAAGCCCAGCTTCCGGAGGTCCCAACCCACTAGGAGGAGCTCTCCCTTGGCACCTGTCCTCGCCCAAGTCGCCAGCAATGGCACCACCACGCTGAAGGGCCTCGGCGCCGTCGGCGCCGGCCTGGCCTACGGGCTGGCGGCCATCGGCCCCGGCATCGGCATCGGCATAGTGGTGGGCAACGCCATCACCGCCATGGCCCGACAGCCGGAGGCCGCCGGCATGGCGCGGACCACCATGTTCCTCGGCATCGCGTTCACCGAAGCCCTTGCCCTCATCGGCTTCGTCGTGGCCATCCTCGTCCTCTCGAAGTAGGAGACATCTGTGCTCGCACTGATCGCGGCAGCCACGGACAGCACGCAGAAGGCGCCCAACCCCATCGTGCCGTCGGGCAACGAGATCTTCTGGGGCTCGGTCGCCTTCGTGGTGCTGGTCGTCCTCATGTGGAAGTTCGCCTACCCGGCGGTGACCAAGGCCATGGAGGACCGCACCAACCGCATCCGCAAGGACCTCGACGACGCCGAGCGGGTTCGGGGCGAGGCCCAGACCATCCTCGAGGAGTACCAGCGCCAGCTCAGCGACGCCCGGGGCGAGGCCAACCGGATCATCGAGGAGGCCCGCCAGACCGCCGACCAGCTGCGCCGGGACCTGATGGCCCGGGCCGAGCAGGAGGTCAACGAGCTCAAGTCGCGAAGCGCCCAGGACATCGAGTCCGCCCGGGAGCGCGCCGTGTCCGACCTGCGCAACCAGGTGGCCGGCCTCGCCATCGAGCTCGCCGAGGTGGTGGTCAAGCGCAATCTCGACCACGACACCAACATCCACCTCGTCGAGGAGTACATCAGCCAGGTCGGGTCCGGCAGCTGATGGCCGCCGGGGACCGTGTCGACGCGTACGCGTCGGCCCTCTTCGAGGTGGCCAAGGCCGAGGGCTCGCTCGAGACCGTGGAGGACGAGCTGTTCCGCGTCGCCCGGACGCTGGAGGGCAGCGACGAGCTGCGCGCCACCCTCACCGACGAGCGCATCCCGGTCGAGACGAGGCAGGGGATAGTCGAGGACCTGCTCGGCGACCGCGCCGCTCCCGTCACGACCGCCCTGGTGTCCTTCGTCGTCGGCTCCGGCCGAGGGCGCGACCTGCCGGCCATCATCGACATGCTCGTCAAGCGGGCGGCCGAGGAGCGCCAGGAGGCGGTCGCGGACGTCCGCACCTCGATCCCCCTCGACGGGGACCAGCTCCGCCGGCTGGCCGAGGCGCTCTCCAAAGCGACCGGCAAGCGGCTGTCGCTGAAGGTGACCGTCGATCCCTCCATACTCGGCGGCGTGGTGGCCCAGATCGGCGACACGATCATCGACGGCAGCGTCCGGCACAGCCTCGAACAGCTCCGGGAGTCGCTCTGACGATGCCGAGATCACGCCCACGTCCGGCAACCGCGAAAGGCACGGGAAGCCCCTCCATGGCCGAGCCCATGTTCACCTTCGACTCGCAGGACATATCCGCCACCATCAGGCGCCGGCTCGAGAGCTTCCGCCCACGGGTCGCCCAGGAGCAGATCGGCCGCATCACCGAGGTGGGCGACGGCATCGCCCGGGTCGCCGGCCTGCCGCTGACGTCGGTCAACGAGCTGCTGGAGTTCGAGGGCGGGGTGCTCGGCATCGCCCTGAACCTGGACGAGGAGACGATCGGCGCGGTCATCCTGGGCGAGACCACCCACATCGAGGAGGGCCAGCCGGTGCGGGGGACGGGCCGCATCCTGTCCATCCCGGTCGGCGACGCCATGCTCGGCCGGGTGGTGAACCCGCTGGGCGAGCCCATCGACGGCAAAGGGCCCGTCGCCTCGGAGCACGTCCGGCGCATCGAGATCCAGGCCCCCGGCGTCGTGGACCGCCAGCCGGTGAAGGAGCCCCTCCAGACCGGCATCAAGGTGATCGACGCCATGACGCCCATCGGCCGGGGCCAGCGGGAGCTCATCATCGGCGACCGCAAGACCGGCAAGACGGCGGTGGCGGTGGACACCATCATCAACCAGCGCGGCCTCGGGGTGAAGTGCATCTACGTCGGGATCGGCCAGAAGTCCTCGACCGTGGCCGAGCTGGTCGCCACCCTCGAGGCCGCCGGTGCCATGGACTACACCGTCGTGGTCAACGCGCCCGCCTCCGACCCCTCGCCGTTCAAGTACCTGGCCCCGTACGCAGGCTGCGCCATGGGCCAGCACTGGATGGAGAACGGCGAGGCCGCCCTCGTGGTCTACGACGACCTCTCCAAGCAGGCCGAGGCCTACCGCCAGATGTCCCTGCTGCTGCGCCGGCCGCCGGGGCGCGAGGCCTACCCGGGCGACGTGTTCTACCTTCACAGCCGCCTGCTGGAGCGGGCCGCCAAGCTCTCCGACGCCCTCGGCGGCGGGTCGCTCACGGCGCTCCCGGTCATCGAGACCAAGGCGGGTGACATCTCGGCCTACATCCCGACCAACGTGATCTCGATCACCGACGGGCAGATCTTCCTCGACCTGGACCTCTTCAACGCCGACGTTCGCCCGGCCATGAACGTTGGCACCAGCGTGTCCCGGGTCGGTGGCTCCGCCCAGATCAAGGCCATGAAGGCGGTCTCCGGCGGCCTAAAGCTCGACCTGGCCAACTTCCGCGAGCTGGAGGCCTTCGCGTCGTTCGGCTCGGAGCTGGACAAGGCGTCCCAGGCCCTGATCGACCGGGGCCGGCGGTTGGTCGAGCTGCTCAAGCAGACCAACGGGAAGCCCCTCTCGATCGACGAGCAGGTCGTGTCCATCTTCGCCGGGACGAGCGGCTTCCTCGACGACCTCGACCCGGCCGACGTGCGCCGCTTCGAGGGCGAGCTGATCACCGACGTCCGCAGCCGCAAGCCCCAGGTCATGGAGACGATCCGCACCGGCGGCGCCCTGCCCGAAGACGACCTGCGCGAGGCGATAGGCGAGTTCAAGGCCCGGTTCCAGGCCGGCGCCCCCGCGCCCACCGGAGTCGGCGGCGCCAGCGGCGCGGCCGCCGATGGCGCCCCTGCCGCCGCGGCGCCGTCCACCCCGGCGGCGGCCCCGGTGGGGGACAGGGCGTAGCCGGGCTATGGCGGGCGGCCAGGAGCGCGTCCTGCGGCGCCGGATCAAGAGCGTCCAGTCGACCCGCAAGATCACGCGGGCCATGGAGCTCATCGCGGCCAGCCGCATCGTCAAGGCCCAGCAACGCGTGGCCGCGGCGCGTCCCTACGCCGAGCACATCACCGAGGTCATCCGCAGCGTGGCGTCCGCCGGTGCCAACCTCAACGCCCCGCTGCTGGTCGAGAGGACCGAGATCCGGCGGGTGGCCTTCGTGGTCATCGCCGCCGACCGCGGCCTGGCGGGCGGCTACAACGGCAACGTGCTGCGCGCCGCCGAGCGGGCCCTGAAGCAGCAGCAGGCGCAGGGCCGCGACTACGCCCTGTACCTCACCGGCCGCAAGGCCATCAACTACTTCCGCTTCCGCCGCTATCGCATCGACGCGTCCTGGAGCGGGTTCTCCGAGTTCCCCCAGTACGAGGACGCCCGGCGGGTGGCCGAGGTCCTGCTCACCGACTTCGACGAAGGCAGGATCGACCAGGTCGAGCTGGTTTACACGCAGTTCCTCTCCCTGGCCACCCAGCGGGTGCTGGTCCGCCGGTTCATGCCCCTGGACACCGGCACCCTCGCCGACGCCCCCCGGGACGAGGTCCACTCCGACTACGAGTACGAGCCCTCGCCCGACGGCATCCTCCAGGCCCTCCTGCCCCGCTACGTCGAGGCCCGGCTCTTCGCGGCCATGCTGGACGCCGCCGCGTCCGAGCACGCCGCCCGCCAGCGGGCCATGAAGTCCGCCACCGACAACGCCGATGCTCTCACGACCGTGCTCCAGCGGGCCATGAACCGGGCCCGCCAGGAGTCCATCACCACCGAGATCATGGAGATCGTGGGCGGGGCGGAGGCCCTGGGCGGCGCCCGCAAGCGCAAGGCGCACCAACACGAAGAAGCCGAGTACGAGGAGCACGTCTGATGACCCCCGCCGCCAAAGCCGCGATTGCCGAGCCCGAGCTCAAGGAAGGGCGCATCGTCGCCATCGTCGGCCCCGTGGTCGACGTGGAGTTCCCGCCGGACGGCCTGCCGGAGCTCAACGGCGCGCTCGAGTTCGACGTCGAGGTCGAAGGCGAGGCGCAGACCATCGTGGCCGAGGTCGCCCAGCACATCGGCGAGAGCCGGGTACGGGCCATCTGCATGCGGCCCACGGACGGCCTGAAGCGGGGCGCGGCGGTGCGCAACCTAGGCCACGGCATCCGGGTGCCCGTTGGCAATGCCACCCTCGGGCACGTGTGGAACGTCATCGGCCGCCCCCTCGATACCCGTGGCGCCGAGGTCGAGGGCATCACGGAATACTGGGACATCCACCGGCCCCCGCCGGCCTTCGCCGACCTCGACCCCGAGACGCGGATGTTCGAGACCGGCCTCAAGGTGGTCGACCTGCTCGAGCCCTACCGGCTCGGGGGGAAGATCGGGCTCTTCGGCGGCGCCGGCGTGGGCAAGACCGTGATGATCCAGGAGATGATCATCCGGGTGGCGCGCCAGCACGGCGGCGTCTCCGTGTTCGCCGGGGTGGGCGAGCGGACCCGCGAGGGCAACGACCTGTGGCTCGAGATGCAGGAGTCGGGCGTGATCGCCAACACGGCGCTCGTCTACGGGCAGATGGACGAGCCGCCCGGCGTCCGGCTGCGCGTCGCCCTGTCCGCGCTCACCATGGCCGAGTACTTCCGCGACGTGCAGAACCAGGACGTGCTCCTTTTCGTCGACAACATCTTCCGGTTCACCCAGGCCGGCTCCGAGGTGTCGACGCTGCTCGGCCGGATGCCCTCGGCGGTCGGCTACCAGCCCACCCTCGCCGACGAGATGGGCGAGCTCCAGGAGCGCATCACCTCGGTCAAGGGTCGCTCGATCACCTCCCTCCAGGCGGTCTACGTGCCCGCCGACGACTACACGGACCCGGCGCCGTTCACGGCCTTCACCCATTTCGACGCCACCACCAACCTCGACCGGGCGGTGTTCGCCAAGGGCATCTTCCCGGCGGTCGACCCCCTCGCCTCAACGTCCAACATCCTCCAGCCGAGCATCGTCGGCGAGGACCACTACAACGTGGCCCGCCGCATCATCCAGGTCCTTCAGCGCTACAAGGAGCTCCAGGACATCATCGCCATCCTCGGCATCGACGAGCTGTCCGAGGAGGACCGGCTGCTGGTAGGCCGGGCCCGGAAGGCCGAGAAGTTCCTGGGCCAGCCCATGTACGCGGGCACGCCGTTCACCGGGATCGAGGGCACCAACGTGCCGGTCGCCGAGACTGTGGAGGCGTTCGGGAATCTGCTCGACGGTGAGTACGACGACGTGCCGGAGCAGGCGTTCTTCAACGTCGGCGGCACGGAGGACCTCATGGCCAAGGCCAAGCGCCTCAGGGAGGCCTGATCGTGGCTATGCAGGTCGCCCTGGTCTCGCCGGAGCGCATCCTCTTCGAGGGCGAGGCCGACATGGTCGTGGGCCGGACCTCGGACGGCGAGATCGCGTTCCTGACCGGCCACGCCCCGTTCCTCGGTGCGCTCGGGATCGGGGCGGTCAAGATCGTCGCCACCGACGGCCGGCAGGAGCGAGCCGCCGTCCACGGCGGCTTCGTCGAGGTCCGGGGCAACCGGGTGACCATCCTGTCCGACGTCGCCGAGCTGGCCAGCCAGATCGACCTGGAGCGAGCCCGCGCCGCCGCGGCCGACGCGGAGCGGCGCCTGATGACGGCCGACGACGTCGAGTGCGAGGCCCGGCTCCGGCGGGCCCACGTGCGCATCGCCGTCGCCACCGCGACCTAGCGCCGGCCGGCCCCGCGCTGGTCGCGGTGCCGTCGCCTGTGCCATCGTTCCGGCGATGGCTCGAGTCCGCCTCGGCGTGGCCCTGCTCCTGCCCCGCGACCAGGCCGCCGAGGTCCAGGGGTTGCGGCGGGCCCTGGGCGATCCTGCCCTCGATCGGATCCCGCCGCACCTGACGCTCGTGCCCCCGGTGAACGTCCGGGCCGAGGACATGCCCGGCGCGCTTCTCCGACTGCGGGAGGCGGCGGCCGCCACGGCGCCGTTCTCGGTGGAGCTGGGTCCTCCGTCGACCTTCCTGCCCGACAGCCCGGTGCTGTTCCTCGCCGTCGACGACGCGGCCGGTGCGGTGGCCCGCCTCCGGGAGCGGGTCTTCCATCCCCCCCTGGCGCGGCCGCTGACCTGGCCGTTCGTGCCCCACATGACCCTCCTGGACGGCGGCGGGCCCGGGCGGCTGGAGGCGGCTCGGTGGGCGATGGCCGGCTTCCGCATCGCCGTCGAGTGGGCCGAGCTGCACCTGCTCCAGGAGGAGCCCGGCCGGATCTGGCGGTCGTTGGCCTCGGCGGTGCTCGGCGGCAGCGCCGTCATCGGCCGCGGAGGGCTGCCTCTGGAGATCAGCCGGTCCACGCAGCCGGACCCCGCGGCCCGCCGCTTCGCGGAGCAGGCCTGGGCCGAGCTCGACCTGGCCGAGACGGGCGGGCTGGCGCCGCGAGTCGACATGGCCTTCACCGCCCGGCGCTCCGGCCAGGTGGTCGGCGTCGCCACCGGGCGGGCCGAGGGGGGCGTGGGTCACCTATCGGAGCTCATCGTGGCCTCCGCCGTGCGGGGCGAGGGCGTGGGCCACCACCTGCTGGCCGCCTTCGAGTCGTGGGCGGCAGGCGAGGGCGTCACCAGGCTGGCCCTGCGGACGCCGGCGGGGGGCCCGGCCGAGGGCTTCTACGCCCGTCGGGGGTGGCGGGAGGAGGCCCGGTTGACGGACTGGTACGGCGGGCGGTCCTTCGTGCAGCTCCGCCGGGACCTCGCTCCTTGAGGGTCCACCTGGGGGTCAAGCCACCGACGCCCACCCCGCCCCGCCGTTAGCTGGGGAGATTAGGTGGTCTGAGACCACCTAATCTCCCCAGTAACGTGAAAGTGCATGAGATAGTTCGTTCCAGGGGGGCCCGGGGTCGCCTCAGGCCGCGGTGGGTCTGGTCCGTGAGCGCGTCAACCGAACTCGATGATGCTGAACTCCTGGAGCTTGGGCAGGCGGTGCCGGGCGTCGATGCGCCGGACCGTCCCCGACTTGGAGCGCATCACCAACGACTGCGTGCTCGCCCCCTTGCTGTCGTAGTGCACGCCGCGGAGAAGCTCGCCGTCGGTGATCCCCGTCGCCACGAAGAAGCAGTTGTCCCCCGCCACCAGGTCGTCGGTGGTCAGCACCTTGCTCAGGTCGTAGCCGGCGTCGACCGCCGTGCGCCGCTCGTCCGCGGTCCGGGGCCAGAGCCGGCCCTGGAGCTCGCCGCCCATGCACTTGAGGGCCGCGGCCGCGATCACCCCCTCGGGGGTGCCGCCGATGCCGAAGAGGATGTCCGCGCCCGAGTCCGGCCATGCGGTCGAGATGGCGCCGGCCACGTCACCGTCGGGGATCAGGCGGATGCGGGCGCCGGCCGCCCGGACCTCGGCGATCAGGGTGTCGTGGCGGTCGCGGTCGAGGATCACCGCGGTCACGTCGCGCACAGTGGAGCCTTTGGCCTTGGCCACGGTCTCCAGGTTCTCCGCCACCGAGCGGGTGATGTCCACCAGTCCCGCCGCCTCGGGCCCCACGGCGAGCTTTTCCATGTAGACGCACGGCCCGGGGTCGAACATGGTGCCCCGCTCGCTGACCGCGATCACCGAGAGGGCGTTGCCCCGGCCCTTGGCGGTAAGCGTCGTGCCGTCGATCGGGTCGACCGCCACGTCGGTCTCGGGAGGCGAGCCGTTGCCGATCCGCTCCCCGTTGTACAGCATCGGGGCGTCGTCCTTCTCGCCCTCGCCGATGACGACGACGCCGTCCATGGCGATGGTCTCGAGCACCACTCGCATGGCGTCGACGGCGGCGCCGTCGGCGCCCTCCTTGTCGCCGCGGCCCATCCACCGGGAGGCCGCCAGGGCGGCGACCTCGGTCACCCGGACCAGCTCGAGGGCCAGGTTGCGGTCGGGCGCCTGTCGGGCCGCGTTCATGGGCGCCGACCCTAGTCGGCGCGCCTCAGGGGGTGATCTTGCCGCGCAGCCGCTGGCCGAACCAACCTCGACCCGAGGGTTCCCCGCCTGCCGGCG
>WNFC01010567.1_pt1 | contig 10248 bp, 9 predicted proteins | sample 5400541 | NCBI WGS metagenome assembly WNFC01 (sample SAMN13153342, study PRJNA577476) | soil metagenome | isolation source: 120 cm saprolite under Douglas fir tree site 2 hole 2 replicate 1 | place: USA:California | collected 2015-04-18 | reverse complement strand
AGGTAAAGCAGCATCTGCCTCAAACGCTAGAACGTCTATTAGAGAGGCCTGAGTTCCTTCAATCTGGCTCGAAAGTACAGCCTCCTTGTTCACATACATAGCAACAAAAAGGTCAACATTAGGTAATATTGCGCTCATACCATCCAGGCGCCCCAATGCCATATCAGCTTGCGACAGTAACAGAAGCATTTCTCTATCCAATTGAATAGGCGGATCAGGTGGCAGTGGTTTTGGAACAAAAGCTTTGTAACCCCCAATTTGGCTAACATAGTCACCTGCACGGCCTTGATTTATACCCTTATTATCGTTTGTAATCATGAAAAGCTCCTTATTATCAAAAAGTATCCTGAAATGATAATAAGAATGGCATTTCATTCCCTTATTATCATTTGTGATCATTACAAATTCTTTATTATCAAAAGGTATCGCAAATTGATAATAAGGATATCACAAAATGCATCTCTAGTCGCTATTTCACAGGTTGGTTTGCTTGAAGAATATGAGGTTTCCAGTGCCAATACGATGCGACAAGTTATAAGGCCAATGTGGGAAACGTGAAAAGTGGGCGACTAGGGATTCGAACCCCAGACCTACTGCGTGTAAAGCAGCCGCGGTTCTAACCGACCTCAACCAGCCTCTAGAGCCACTTTAGATACATTGAAACTGCCGTCTATTTGGAGAGTTAGTTGTTCTCGAAAATCCTCACAAAGCTCTACTTTTTGGCTTGACAACCGGCTCCATGATATCTCGTCGGAGCGTGGCATTGATCCGTTCAAAGAGCCCACTCTTGCGCCAAGTATAGAAGTACCCATACACGGTCTGCCATGGCGGTAAGTCGTGCGGTAACATGCGCCATTTACAGCCCGTTTGCAGCAGGTAGAAAATGGCGTTGAGTACCTCTCGCAGCTCATAGACTCGCGGATGCCCTTCTATATTCGGCGCTGGCAGCAAAGGTTCAATCTTCTGCCATTCCGCATCACTCAGGTCGGTTGGGTAGGCCGCTCTCCGTTGTCTTGTCATTCTTTATCCAGTCTTCGTGGAGACCACTTTCTACGTTTTCTGCTGAAGGGCAAGCGTATTTCGTTCCCAAAACACGCCATCGGTAAAACCTTGAATATCCTTGTACCTTTCGGCTAACTCTAATCTTCGCAACGCTAGAAGGCAGTACTCCTCATTTATCTCAATACCTAAGTAGCGCCTTCCAAGTTTCTTCGCAACAACTGATACTGTTCCACTACCGAGGAACGGGTCAAGCACGAAATCACCCTGATTTGAACTAGCTAGTACAAGTTTAGCTATAAGCTTCTCGCTCTTCTGAGTGGGATGATCTGTATTCTCCGGCATAGACCAGAAAGGGATAGTAATGTCAGTCCAGAGATTTGATGGATGTGTATCTCTGAAATTACCACCATTGCTACTTTTCCAATCTTTAGGAGTTCCATCCTCATTCCTATAAGGAGCCATAACTTTTCGACGCAGCTTCACTGCATTCACATTGAATGTAAAGCTCTTCGACATCGTGCAAAACCATATGTCCTCGCTAGAATTCTTCCAGTTTGAAGCTGCACCTCTGCCTTTTTCTCTTTCCCAGGTAACCCTATTGTGAATAATAAAGTGTGACGAGGCAACCTCAAAGATGGATGCTGACGAGAGCCAATCACCGCAGATATAAACAGAAGCAGTGGCCTTCAAAAGCGGTTTTATAGATGAAACCACTTTATCGAGCCATTGTGTATAATCATCAACGGACCTTTTTGAGAACTTTACATTCACAAATGTTTTGTCAAGATTGTATGGTGGATCAAGAATAAGAAGGTCCACAAAATCGCTTGGTAACAGATCAACGAAGAAGGTACAATCGCCCTGAATGGTACCTACAGGGGGCGTGGTAAAACCTCCTTTTGGCGCTTCTTTTATCAAAAGTGGACGTAGCCTAAGTCTGTCTTCGTCTGAAAGTTCGAGTGTACGATTTCCAGGGGCACGCTCCGTTTTACCGTTCTCTAGAGAATGCTCTTCCTCTACATCAAAGAGTGCAGCATTCTTGTTTACGGCACGCTCTTTTTTACTTCTAAAGCGACCAGTCATCATAACTACCCTTTCCTAATTCAACCACCTCCATTATTTTATTTTATTTTTCAGATTTTGGGAATACTCTGTAGGAGGTTTGGAGACTGAGCTGAGTAGATCAGCCTCTAAAGCCAGTTCAGAAGGCATTAAAGTGGGCGACTAGGGATTCGAACCCCAGACCTACTGCGTGTAAAGCAGCCGCTCTAACCAACTGAGCTAGTCGCCCCTGAAAAGAAGGAGGGTATGTGATATTGTCGTATGGGGTGCCCTCGAGTGGACTCGAACCACCACGCCTTTACAGGCACAGGCCCTCAACCTGCTGCGTATACCATTCCGCCACGAGGGCTGGTCATAACGGATTACGCAGACTATTTTATACTTCTCCTTGAGGTTTGTCAACGATTTGGGCGGACTTATTTCTGTCGTACAATGAGCGTGCTGCGGGCAGTGTAGACAGGTTGTTGCTGGCTATCGGTGCCTGTAGTCTCCGTAATGATGAAGGCCATCGTACCGGCTTTCCCATGGCGTTCGCGTACATCAGCAATGTGGGCGACACAGGTTACTTTTTCGCCTATGCGTAGTTGGCGCGTGTAATTGTATTGTTGTTCACCGTGCAACAATTGCATCTTAGTGGGATCGAGTTCCAAGTCGGGTACACGAATGCGGAACGTGGTTGGAAATGTTGGGGGCGCGTATTGCAGTGGTTCCTTGCTCTGTAGGGCAGGGTCCCCCGTCGCTTCCATGAAGCGTTTTACTGCTTCAAACGTGACCTCGAACGTCTGTGGTGGCGAACTTTTGCCGACCAGGTTATGATCAAAATGCATGATGTTGCTCCTTCTGGCGTGATTTCTACAATTTCATTGTAATATACCCAAGCCTCTCCAGGGCCATGTAGGCGGCAGCAATTTGTCCCTGTACGGCAAAACTGCCGTTGTGAATCAGTTCGAGCAGTTCTCTGGGTGTTACCTGTAGACTTTCGATGACCTCGACAGGGTCTTCTTTCGGCGTGCCTGTCTTACGCACGTTGCGTGCCAGGTACCACCAGATTTGCGTACGCGCGCCGGTCGGATTGGCGTACATGTGCGCCAATTGTTCGACCTGGTGATCTTCAAAACTATAGCCCGTTTCTTCCATCAATTCACGCCTGGCCGTTATTACAGGGTCATCCTCGTGGGTATCGATAGCTCCAGCCGGAAATTCCAGTACTTCGCTACCGATACCATGCTTATACTGGTTATTTATCAGGAAGCGCCCATCTTCGGTGAGTGGGACGATACCTACCCAGCCACGGTTTTCGATGATGTAGTAGTCTGGGATGATTGGACCATTGGGAACAGCTACTTGTTCGCAACGTATTTTGAGGTAGGGGGTGTCGATTACTTGCTGGTATGAGAGTGTTTTCCAGGGGTGATTTTTTAGCATGTGTTTCCTTAATTTATATATTTTTCCAGTTTGGTTTGCGTTTCTCCAGGAAGGCTTGCAGACCTTCCTGGGCGTCATGCGTTTGCATGAGTTGAGTGAGATAGAGTGTGTTGACTTGTTGTAATGCCTCCAGGGCCGTTACATGATCGTTGTTAGCAAGACGAACACTGGCTTTCGTATGTCGCAAGGCAATAGCACTTTTTGCTCGCAGAAGGTCCAGGATGCGTTCCATGTGTTTGTTTATTTCATTGGCGGATGCAGACCAGGTAATATACCCCAGGCGAATTGCTTGCGAACCTGTGAGTGTATCTTCTTCGCCCTCTTCCCCGTTTGATATCACCAATTCAGCATTTTCTGCGACAAGCGTGAAATCAGCGGCCTGGATGAGTTGACAAGCTGGTTGCGAGAGCGTGGCTCTGACGACAGCCAGCACGGGCTGGCTAATGGAGCGAACTGCTGTGCAGGCACTTTCCAAGGTAGTAGAGACGCGATCTGTTGTATCTTGAGAGCTGTGCGCAACGAGTTGAGCAGCGGTGGGATTGAAATCCAATACGACCGCTTTGATACCACTACTACTCTCTGTATGCAGAGACTCACAGAGAATACACAGTTCATTGAGCATCAACTCATCGGGTTCAGGCGCCAGTACTATACGGATCGTTTGTGCCTCGGCGATGATGCGTAAAGCTCGATAAGATTGTTGCATATACTATGCGCTACATTCCTCTCAGCTTAAAACGTTGAATTTTGCCATTTGCCGTTTTGGGCAGTTCAGGGACACCTCTTTTTTAATTGTATTTTATCCCAAACTCAGATGTAATAGAAACTCGCGATTACCATCTCGTCCGTAAATTGGGGAGTCAGTCAACCCCAGAATCTGAAATGGAGTATGTTGTGGTATCCATTCTTGCAGTTCTTGCAATACACGATTATGCACGGTGGGGTCGCTGATGACTCCCGCTCCCCGGTCAACCTCGGCTTTACCAGCTTCGAACTGGGGCTTCACGAGCGCTACTACCCAGGCACCAGGAGCCAGGAGTGGTACAAGGGCCGGCAGGACGAGGCGTAAGGAGATGAAGGAGACGTCTATAGTTGCACACTGAATTGGTTCTGGCATGACTGCCAGATAGCGAATGTTGGTATGCTCCATTACTACTACGCGCGGGTCATTACGTAGAGTCCATGCGAGCTGTCCTTGTCCGACATCAAGCGCATACACACGCTTCGCACCACGTTGCAATAGACAATCTGTGAAGCCTCCTGTCGAGGCTCCAACGTCTAGCGCAACCAGGCCTTCGGGGTTTAATCCGAAAGTGGCCAGTGCTTTTTCAAGCTTCAAGCCACCACGGCTGACATATTTCAATTCGTCTGGCGCTTCCTTTAGACGGCATTCGGCATCAAGCGAAATTAACGTACCTGGTTTATCAACAAGATGATCTGCAACAAGTACCTGTCCAGCCATAATCAGTGCGCGTGCGCGCTCCCGACTGGGAGCCATCCCACGCCTGACAAGCGCGACATCAAGCCGCTCCTTGTTTACTGCCATTGTAGACGTCCTCATAGTTTTGCCAATCATTCTATATGCATTCAGAAACGCTGCTGTAGCGTTTCTGAATGCAAGGAAGTATCAAATATTTTGAGCATTGGAATAAATCAATGCGCCTGCGCCGACTAGCCCCGCATTTCTGGTGAGTTGCGCCAGGGCGATACGCACTGCATCACGAGGCACCTTCATTGCGCGCTCTTGAACGATTCGCAGCGCTGGCTCCATCAGCATCCTTCCCATCTGCATAACGCCGCCGCCTAGAATAATCATATCTGGGTTGTAAATGTGAATGATGTTAACGAGGCCAACGCCGAGCGCTTCGGCCGCTTGTGTGATGATGGCTCGCGCAAGTGGTACGCCTGCTTCAGCCGCGCGCGCTACAGTGCGGGCATTGACGAGTAGTGGTTCCTCTTCTCCGCTGAGTTCATCATACTCATCCAGTGGCTGCGTATTGGGGTCAAGCGTAGGTAGCGCTGCCGGGTCAGGCACGGTTGCGATGTGTTCTAACATGGTGCTGGCAAAAGCGAGCAGATCTGCGCCTTGCCCGGCAGCAATGGCTTCATTAGCGTAACGAGCAATGGCTGTTCCAGAAGCCAGGTATTCCAGGCAACCAATGTTGCCGCAATTGCAGCGTTCGCCTTTCCAGTCGATAGTCATGTGACCCAGTTCCCCTGCTGTGCCGTTAGCTCCTTCTAAAATTTTACCATCGATAATGACGCCACCGCCTATGCCTGTGCTTACAGTGAGATAAACCATGTGCCTACTCCCACGCCCGGCGCCAAACATATACTCACCCAATCCTGCTGTATGTGCGTCGTTTTCAATAAAAATGGGCCTGTTAAAATGTTGTTGTATTAAATCACGCAAAGGTATATTGTCCCATCCTGGAAGATTGGGAGGAGAGTAGATTACACCTGTGCGGTTATTTAATGGTCCTGGTGTAGCAACACCAATACCAGTGATTTGATCGAGTGTAATATGAGCTTCATCAAGCGCTTGCTGTATAGCTCCGTAGACACGAGGGAGAATGCGTTCAGGAGTAGGGGGTTCGCCAGTGAGTAAACTTACGCGAGAGTGTAGTTTTGAGCCTTGCAACACTGCTGTGCGTATGTGTGTACCGCCAAGGTCCACTCCTACGACCAGTGGCAGATGTTGTTGGTTGGTTGTGGTCTTTTCTTGCATGCTATGAATAGCTCCACTATTTCGGTTAAGATGTATGTAAACCAATATACTCTATTTACTGAGATGGGACAAGCATTGCGTCCAGTTGTAAATTCTGGACTATGTACGCGTGTAACCCGTTGAAGATATAATAAGTAGATAGATATGAATTTCTTTGCTCAAAGGCAATGTGATATGAAGAATAGCAAGTTCTCACAGCGGAACAATAGCTTCTGGACTGGTTTTACCGCCGCATTAGCGGCAGGCGCAATTGCGATCGGCATCATGATATTGCTCAGCGTCTCATTCGGCGGGGTCTCACTACCAGAAACTTTTGGTTCAGATTTGACAGCCTTGATGCCACCTTCTTTGTTTGATTATTTACATCGAATGATTGGTGGGGATGCTAAACATTACCTGTTCTACGGTATTATTGTGGGTCAATGTCTTGTATTTGCGCTCAGCGGGGCGCTTTATAGCTGGCTTGCCAATAGGCAGAACCGGCTTTTAAAGTGGTTTGATGGGCTGCTACTTGCGTTAATACTCTGGCTTTTCGCAGGCCTTATCCTCCTTCCACTCAGTGGAGCAGGCATTTTTGGCGCAAATCTCACAACTGGTTTCAGCAATGGATTGCTCAGTCTTACTATCGTCGGTATTGTATTTGGCTCACTCTTCGTGCTTTTCCAACAATGGCTCACTGCGCGAATGTCAAGGCAAAATGCGGCGCTAAGCGGTGTCCGTTCTTTAGATGAGCAAGAGCAGTCACCGGGAGCACTTTCGCGTCGAACATTACTCAGAAATGGCGCAATTGCAACTGGCATCGTTTTAGCGGGCGTTGTTGCCTGGCGCTTCATTACGGGAGGAGCCAGTTCATCGAACATAGCGGTGGATCAATTGCTGGCACACTTTAAAAGTAAAATTGTACCACCACCCACACCAAACTACGGAGCAATTCAACCAGTCCAATTTCTATCACCAGAAGTTACCTCAAACGACCAATTCTACATCGTCTCTAAAAATCTCTTCTCCGATCCGACTGTCGATGGCAATTCCTGGCGCTTGACAGTCGATGGACAGGTTGATAATCCCCTTACGCTAACCTATCAAGACGTGCTTGCGCAACCAATGAAGCAGCAGTACGAGTCGCTGATGTGCGTCAGTAACGAGGTCGGCGGCCAGTATATGAGCAATGCGTTATGGGAAGGTATTCCGTTAATGGACCTTCTACAACGCGCCGGGGTCAAGGCAGGGGCAACGAAAATAGTGTTCCACGCGGCTGATGACTACACCGACAGCATTCACCTCACTAAAGCGCTTGAGCCGACTACATTGCTCGCAGTACGTATGAACGGCGTCACATTGCCGCAGGGACATGGTTTTCCCGTGCGTATGCTGGTACCTGGCATATATGGGATGAAACACTGCAAATGGCTCACACGCATTGAAGTTGTCAACTACGATTACCAGGGTTACTGGCAGCAGCGCGGTTGGAGTGATCCCGCGCCTGTGCGTATAACTGCTCGTATCGATACCCCTTTGACCGGTTCGACTGTAAAGGCCAGTCGCACCAACTATATCGCAGGTGTGGCCTTTTCAGGAAATAAAGGGATTAGTGAAGTCGATGTGAGTACAGATGCAGGTCAAACCTGGCAACGAGCAATTCTGAAACAACCTTTAGCGGGTTTTACTTGGGTTTTGTGGGAACTGGCATGGCAGCCACCAAAGGCTGGTAGCTATACCGTGGTTGCGCGCGCAATAGATTTGGAAGGGAATGTTCAGAACCCTACTGAAGAGCCTCCATTGCCAAATGGGTCATCAGGCTACCACTCCATTATCTTAAACGTTTCATAAACAAGACCGGATTCTTTTCACCAGGGCGATTATAGCCCTCTTCTTGCGGGTGCCAAAGCTTGCCGCCTCCGATTAAAAAACCTACTACAAAAAGTGTCCGGTTTAAACCTCCTCGAAGATTACAGTAAATAGAGGCACAACAGATAGAAAGCGAGCAAAATTGCTCGTAAGGCCAATATGGTGACGGACGTTCAGGGGGTAGAGCGTCTGCGAGAGCGCGATGCACAGGCCTTTCGTTCTTTGATCGATCGGTTACAACAACCCATCACTGGGTATTTGCACCGCCTCGTAGGTGACCGAGAAGTGGCTCTTGACCTCGCGCAAGATACTTTTGTTCAAGTGTATAAAGAAATAGATAAGACGTCTGGTGAACTTGCTTTAGACGCCTGGATCTATCGTATTGCCACGAATTACGGTTTGCGTTACCTCAATCGCAAACGTCTGAGACAGTTTGTACAATTGGAAAGTCGTGAGAATTTTGATGAGAGTCTGGCGGTTGCTGGTCCAGAAGATCAGACGGAGACACGAATTCTCATTGAGCAGGCTTTAGGGATAATGAAGCCGAAAGATGCAGCCGTTTTGCAGCTCCACTATGGCAATGGCTTCACGTATGAAGAAATTGGCCAGGTTATGGAAATGAGTTCGGAAGCAGTTCGCAAACGTGTAGCTCGTAGTGTTGAGAAATTTCGCAAAGTGTATGGAAAGAAAATACCCTCTGTGAGAGTTCAAAAATACGAAAACTCTATCAATGTTACCCAAAAAGGTTTGAAATAGTATATGGCAGGTAATACAAGATGGACTTCGTATAACGATGTCCATGAACACCCTGAAGACAGTATATTGCTTGCTTACCTTCGTAAACAGCAGGTGAAGGATCGTTTAAGCGTCAATCAGCACATCAATTTAGAAAAATGCCCTCGCTGTCTTCACAAGCTTGACGAACTGGAACAGGTTAGCGCTACACTCGATGTCTTAGGAAAAATTCGAACGTATCAGCACTATCAAGAGCTATCGGTAGCCGATACATATGAGCGCATGCAAAGGGCAGCGAGCCACCGAACTCCTACAAAGGCTTCTCTAAACGGTGCTAATCAGGGGCAACGTCCCAGGAAGTCGGTTGTGCGGTTGATCAGTTTACCTGCTGCATTCGGTCTGGCAATACTCTTTACAGTGGCAATGCTGGTGTTTGCTAATTTGTCTGGCACGTCGCGGAACCCAGAACCGTCCAAGGAAGGTATAAGTCACAGTCAAGGCAATTCGACAGTGGTGGTGGTTCCTCATTCGACGCCGACGCCGGATCTTAACCTGACAGCTACAGCGGGCACCACACCTGTATTGACGCCAACAAAAGCTTATATAAAGGTATGTTCAACACCTGCTGATATTGTTCAACAGCGTCTAGTTATCTGTGGGTACAATTTTGAACCTGCTCACGAAGCAGCATTGCTCGCATTTGGGAAGAAACCTATGTTGCAGTCCAATCTGCCTGTAGATCAGCATGGTACATTTCAGTTCGGGTGGAATATCGTTAATTGTTCGAATCTGCCAACTATTATCTATAGTTACGAAGCGACCAGCTCAAAGCCAATCTATGCCAAGTTGCAAATTACTTCATTTGGCAGTTGCCCTGAACCAACTTCTACTCCGATAGCGGGACCGCCAGGGTTTTGACCAAATTATAACAGATAAATCTATGTAGAAGATTACAAAGGGGAAATTATTATGCAAAGGCAGTGTGCCTGGTGCTTGCGATTAATGGATAGTATTGGAGAGCCAATCTCTTCGATACCAGTACCAAAGCTATATAAAGCATCACATGGGATGTGTAAGACATGCGGTAATCTCTGGCTGGAACAAGCATTGCAAGATACACAACCACAGGCTGTGACACGTCCACTGCTAATAGACGCTAAAGTATCCAGTCATTACTAGCAAAGACACCTCCTTCAATTTGGTGGCGCTTTACGCTGCCAGAGGGTCGAATCGCGCTTTTTATTGAGCGGGCTGCTCATCCTTTCCCCCCAGGACGCAGCAACGATTCGACCCTTTTCGTTTGAGCAACCCGTGCCCCAGCCCCCCGAGGGCGACTATATTACGGGTGAAACGTCTTGCGGGCCAGTGGTATAGTAAGGGCGTACCCTGCGGTCGCTTTGTTTACCCTGCTTGTAAAAACTCCAGCATATACTGGTTGACCTTTTCGG
>WNFC01010566.1_pt1 | contig 10248 bp, 9 predicted proteins | sample 5400541 | NCBI WGS metagenome assembly WNFC01 (sample SAMN13153342, study PRJNA577476) | soil metagenome | isolation source: 120 cm saprolite under Douglas fir tree site 2 hole 2 replicate 1 | place: USA:California | collected 2015-04-18 | reverse complement strand
CGAACAACAGCGAACCAAACAGAAGCTGACCGAGGCCGAGCTCGCCGAGATCCGCAGAAAGCTGACCGAGTCGGAAGAGCAGCGGCGATCGGAGGCCGATAAGCTCGCTCGTTACAATGAGCAGCTTCAGACCACCAGCCAGCAGCTACAGTCGGAAAGACAAGCTCGCCTGGATGCGGAGAAAAAGGCAGAGGAGGCCGTTGCCAACCTCGCCAAGATCGCCCTGGTGAAGCAGGAGACCCGGGGATTGGTGATCACCCTCTCCGGCGGCGTCCTTTTCGCGTCCACCAAGGACACCCTCCTTCCGAATGCGCGCCCCAAGCTGGATGAAATCGCTTCGGCTTTGCAGAAGGCCGAGGCAGATAAGTTCGTCGTCGAGGGCCACACCGACGCGCGTGGCTCGGAGTCTACCAATCAGGATCTTTCCTATCGGCGCGCTCAAACCGTTCGCGACTACCTGGTGGACCGCGGCGTTCCACCGGAAAAAATCAGAGCGGTGGGCTATGGGCGGAGCCGGCCGGTGGCTGACAACACGACCGCCGAAGGCCGCGCCAACAACCGCCGGGTGGAGATCGTCGTCCAACCCAAAGGAAGCTAGTCGGTACACCGAACAGCTAAGCCATCGAAGCGATCTGCTCCCGCGTGGTTAGCCGAAGGTGGTCTTGCAAGCGATCGAAGCAGGGCAGCTCGCGAAGGGGGACGGTCTGTCTTTAGGAATGCTCCCGCCAGCGCGGGTGGGCGGAGTACGGTCGCGAATGGAATCCCTCGGGTCGAATTGCGCGCCCCGAGGCCCGCGGCGGCGAAGGTCTGGAGAAGAGCCCGTTTCGAACCGCTTTGGGTTGCCGCTCCATCGAGGCCCGCAACCCGCCGCAGGGATCTCGCCCGCCCAGACCACCTGCGCCGTCGCCGCCTCTTCTCAAGCCCAGTTTAGACCCGCGACGGAGGATGGGGGTCGCGATACCGCACCTGGTCCGGAGCGGCACGGTCCATTCTCTGCGCCGATTGAATCTGGCGAAGTCCGCGCCAGGTAGCCGCCAGCCACGCCAACGTGATCGCTGCGCCCGCGAGATACGGATGGTCGTGCAGCAACGCGGCCGCAGCCGTGCCGGAGAGCAAGGTGGCCGCCAACGCGAGGGTCAACGGCAAATGGCATGGGCAAATCAGGAAGGCGCCAATCACCCATGCCAGGCCCCTGTTCTCCGCCTGCTTCGGCGTCAGCTTGACCTTGCGGCAAGCGGCTTCCTGCGCTGCGCTGGAATCGTCGTTCCTGGTCGGATCCATTTCTCTGACTCCTTTGGGTTAATTCTTGCCCTCGGTGTCGGGGGCGCGCCGGAATGTCAGCGGCAGGGCGACGCCGTGCGTCGTATAGGTGCCGACCAGCTCCGTGCCCGCTGCGTTCAGCGCGCCGGCGTAGGAACCACCGGTCACCCTCACCTCAAGGGTTAGGTTGGCCCCCTTTTGAGCGATGGCGACAGGAACTTCGACCCCACCTTCGTCGATGCTGGCAAGGCTGCCGGTGGACGTGCGGTCTGGTTGATTCGACATCTTTAAGACCAGCCGCACCTGCTTTCCGTCGACATCGAGCGCGCCGTTCCAGATTCCCTCCATCTGTTTGCTGATCGCGGGGCTCTTCGGCGGCGGTTCAATCCGGGCCTCTCCCGTCCGGGTCAGCTTGAAAGGAACGGCGCCCCCGTGGGAGGTAAAATCGCCCGACATCGACTTGCCATCTGCGAGGAGGAGACCTTCGAAGGCGCCGCCCTCGGCGGTGGCCTTGATCTGGAAGGCGACGGCCCTCGCGTTAACGGTCACATTGGAAAGGCGAAGGCCCTTCAGTTTTGAAAGGGCACGGCCCTTCAATTCTTGTGCGGGTTGGCCGTAGGTGCCGCTCAGCTCGCCTTTGGCGTTCTTCGCCAGATCCACTTCGATGCGGACCTCCCCAAATGGCGCCGAAATCGTCCCTTCCCAATGGCCGGACGGGTCGGCCGTGGTCTGCGCGTGAAGGGTCGTTGCCGACGACAGCAGCAAGACAACAAACCAGGGTGTTTTAAGTAACGGACGCATGGACACCTCCTTGTTTCGTGAGTGAAAGACAGATGTCGGATCGAGGGGGCATGGGTCAGAAGTCCCGGCGCGCAAAATTGATCGCGGCGCCGTAGAGCATCGCCCCCGACGCGGCCACGCTGGCCAGGAGTCCTGGCCACGGCAGCCCGCCACCGCGGAAATAGCTCTCCGCGCTCATCACCCGGAAGAGGCTGTGGCGCGACAGGTCACCCAGGAGCGACTCGATGAGCGCCAGTGCGATCGCTGCGCAGAGGACGATCAGCAACGGACGCCAGATGCCGCTGAACACCGTGGACAGCAGAGTCGCCAGGCTGAAAAACACCGAGCCGGCGATAAACAGGCACGCGCTGTGGATCAGCGCGTCCCCGGCTGCGTAGGTTTGCCCGATGGTCGGCGAGAGGATCGGGAGCAGCAGAGATGGGACGAAGGCGAGCACCCCCAATTCGGCCAGCCCCGCCCCGACCCGAACCCCAAGCAAACGGTTGCGCGAAACCGGCAGGGACAGCGCGTACAGCGTCCCGCCGCCGGCGGGCAGCCCTCCGGTTCCGAGCAGCACCGCAAAAAGCCCCCACAGCTGGGGCATGTTTTTCAGAAACCACTGCGACCACACATAGCCGCGGTAGTCGCGCGCCAGCTCCATCGACTCCGCGACCCGCCGGCCGATCCCTCCGCTCAGATCGAGCTTCGTCGCCAGCGGCAAGAGCTTGATGACTTGCGGATAGGTGAGCACGGTGCTCGTGGCGGTGCAGATCAGCAGCGCCAGGCCGATCAGAAACCGCCAGCGGGTCTCCATCCACAACTTGTACCAGAGCATGTCAGGCCTCCCGCGCCACGGTCTCGAGGAAGATCTCTTTGAGCGTCACCGGGACGACGTCCACCGATACCGGGCCCAGCGCGCGCGCCTCGTCGAGGATCCGCTCGGCCCCTGCGCTGGACAACACCGTGAGCACGCGGCCCTTGCGCCAGACGCGCTCTACCCCCGGCGCACGGAACACCACTTCCGGCGCTTCGCCGTCGAACACCAGTTGGATGCGGCGGAAGGCCTCTCGAAGATCGTCGAGCGCTCCGGCCACCACCGCGCGGCCCCGGTGAATGATCGCCACGTGGTCGGCGATCTGGTCCACCTCGGCGATCTGATGGGTGGAGAAAAATACGGTCATTTCTTCGCTCGCCACGTGGGCCACCAGCGCCTTGAGGACATCCTCGGTCCCCACCGGGTCGAGTCCCGACGTCGGCTCATCGAGGATGAGCAGCTCCGCGCCTCGACACAGCGCCAACAGCAAAGCCAGCTTGGTGCGCATCCCGCGCGAGAGCGCCTTGACCTTCCGCTCCAAAGGCAGCTCGAAAGCGCGCAGGTAACGCTGTTCCAGATCGCGGCGCCAGCGCGGAAAAAACGCGGCGGTAAAGCGGATCATCCCCTCCACGGTCAGGTAGTCGTAGAGATCCTTGTCCTCGCTGGCAAAGCCGATCCGGCGTCGGATCTCGACGCTCGTCTGCGGCGCATCCGCCGCCAGGCCGAAAACCCGGGCCTGCCCCTGAGTCGGTCGGACCATGCCGATCAGGATCTTGATCGCGGTTGTTTTGCCCGCGCCGTTGGGCCCGAGAAAGCCGTAGATCGAGCCCGCCTTTACTTGAAGGCTCAGACCGCGCAGGGCCTCCACCTCGCCGTAGCTCTTCCGCAGCTCGGCGGTTTCGATGATCAACGGGTCAGCCACGATGACCTCCTGCCCTGCTCAGCCCTGCCAGCTCCGCCTCGAACAACCGCCGGATCTCCTCGTCGCTGATTCCGCGCGCGCGCAGTCGCTCCACCGCGGCCACGACGATCGCCTGCCCGGCGCGAAGCTTGTCGGTCAGCTTCTTCGCCCGCGCGTTCGCGGAGACAAACGCGCCGGCCCCATGGCGCAGCTCGATCACCCCTTCGTGCTCGAGCTCGCGGTAGGCCTTGAGCACGGTATTCGGGTTGATCACCAGCTCCTCCGCCAACGGCCGGATGCCGGGCAACTGCTCGCCCGGCCGGAGCGCGCCCGTCTCGATGCTGTGTTTCACCTGCTCCATCAACTGGAGGTAGATCGGAACGCCCGACGCTGGATTGGGCCGAAAGAGCATTTGTCTTAACTGTGCTACTGCACTAGTACACTATAACTGTGACTAGGCACCAGCGTTTGTCAAGAAGAAAGGAGCTCGCAGATGCGGCCGTCCGCCTTGCGCAGCCGGCGCGCGAGTTGGCGGCAGATGTTCTGCAGCACCAGGATGTAGGCTTGGGGGTCTTCCAGGTACAGGGTGTAGAGGTCCTTGCTGGTCATCGAATGGAGCGTGGCCGGCTCGGTAACCACCACACTCGCCGAGCGCGGTTGGATCTCCACCAGCGTCATCTCGCCGAAAAACTCGCCCGGACCCAACCGCACGATCGGCACCTGCACGCCCTGGCTATTCGCGCGGCGGATCTCCACTTCGCCGCTGGCGACGACAAACATCGATCGACCGCGCTCCCCTTCAGGGCAGACAACGGCGTCCCTGGGGAGCGAATGCGGCAGCAGCATCGCTTCGATCCGTGCGAGGGAGGAGTCTTCGAGACCTCCGAATAAAGCAATCGAACGAAGGAATTCCCTGAAAGCGCTCGCCTCGGCGGTCGTCACCAGGCGCTGTATACAACTTGGCGGTCAAGTCCACCAGCCAGAGGCGTTTTGCTTTGTAATCAGCGTTTGAACTGCAGGCGATAAAGATAGGCTTTCACCTTCCAGGGCTGGGGTCCGGTCCAGACCTGAACGGGGGGAGCGCCGGCCGCGGCTGCCGCGGCAAGCAGCGCCGCGAGGCTGGACTCGTCCTGACTGGAGGTGAGGATCCAGGCGGAGGTCGTCGTCGCTTCCCGGATGCGACTCACCTCGTTTTCCGCCCAGCCGGGATCCACCGAGACAGGAACCGGAACCCAGCGATTGAAAATGCCGTCGGCGATACCGTAGAGCTCGGTGGCGCCCCGCCAGGGGTAGCGGTATTCAAAACCTTCCTTGTATACGGGACGTCCGCGGGACGCGGCCTTGCCGCTGTTGGGACCCATCGATTGCATCACCTGGAGCAATCGATTGACCCGCGTCAGATCCGGCGAACGCCAGTCCGTCGTGTAGAACGTCCAGCCGGGCAGCGCCTTGGCGAAGACGTAAATCGCGTCGCCCGGCCGGAGCACTCTGAGCGTTTCCTGTACGGCCTGGCGCTCCGATTCGTGCCTCTCGTGCCACAGGTAATAGAAGCTGGACCTGGCCGGAACGAGCAACAACGCGGCGCCGACGACCGCCAACCCTTTCTCGCGCTGGCGGGGCCCGAGAACGGCGCAGAGCCGCCAGACGCCCGATGCGACAAACAGCGCGATGATCGGCGCCGTCCAGAGCATGAAACGAACCGCGAGGATCCATTTTTCGATTGCTGAAGCGGCGATCGCCAGCGCCAAAGGGACCACGAACAGCGCCGCAATCGAGGCCCCCTGCCGCTTCAGCAACGCCCATAAGCCGGTTGCCGCGAGCAGACACCCCGCGGCAAACAGAATCGCCGGCAGCTGGACGTCGAGGGTGAAGAGCGGCTCCATCAACCCACGTCCGACGTAGAGGAGCTTTCGCCAAAAGCCCGGCTGCGAATCGAGATACGACCCAAACCAGTACGCGAGCATGTACGGCTCGGACGCGGTGCGCGCGTAGAATTTGAGATAGAAGCCGACGAATGTCCCCCCCCACAAAACCGCGGCGGCAACCAACCAGGGGACATCGCGCGCCCGGCCCGACGGCCGCAGCGCCAAGGCGACCCAGATGCCCGCGAGCACAAATACCGCCGGCATTGAAAAGGCAATTCCGATGAGACCCGCCCCGATCAGCAGAAGCCACCTTCCGGCGGTTTCCCGGCCGTCGATCAGAGGCAGCGTGGCGACCAGTAGAGCCAAGGCCATCGACGCATCGATTCCGTATTGCTTGGCTTCATTCGCATAGCGCAGGACGGGCGGGCAGATCGCCAGCAGCGCCAGGGCCAAGACAGCGGGCCAAGGCTCAAGAAATCTCTTGAAGAGGCGCCAGCTCAGCGGAAACATCGCCACGGAGGCCGCGAACGGAACGAAGCGCAGCGCCCGCTCTCCCACCCCCCCGACCCGCACTGCGAGATTCTCGGCCCAGAGAAACAAGATCCCCGCGGACTGAGCGAATTCAAGCGGCTCCAACAGACCTCGAAAATCACGGATCGCCAGATTGATGCCGAGTAGAAGCTCGTCGATCCAGAGCGAAGGTGCGCGTAGAAAATCAAAGAGTCGAACCAGGACAGCCGCCGCGCCCACCACCATCGCGGCATACGCAGCAAGCTGCTGACGAAACAGCTCTCCCTCGGAGGGGTACGACCGCGACCGGTCAATTCCCGCGTCGGTCTGGATGGGCTGACTCAAAACTGTAGGCGATACAAATAGCACTTCACCTTCCAGGGCTGGGGTCCGGCCCAGACCTGAACCGGGGGAGCGCCGGCCGCGGTGGCGGCGGAAAGCAGCGCGGCGAGGCTCGACTCGTTCTGACCCGAGGTGAGAATCCAGGCCGAGGCCGAGGTCGTCGTCGCTTCCCGGATGCGGGCCACCTCGTTCTCTGCCCAGCCGGGATCGACCGAGGTGGGAACCGGCGTGAATCGATTGAAAATGCCGTCGGCGATACCGTCGAGCTCGGTGCCCGCCTGCCAGGGATAGCGGTATTCAGAACCTTCATGCGAAACCGGATGGCCGCGGGAGCCGGCGTTGCCGCTGTTGGGACCTATCGATTGCATCACCTGAATCAATCGATTCAGCCGTTCCCGATCCGGCGACCGCCAGTCGGTGGTGTAGAACGTCCAGCCGGGCAGCGCCTTGGCGTAGACATAGACCACGTCACCTGGCCGGAGCCCGCCGAGCGTTTGCTGTACGGCCTCGCGCTGCGATTCGTGCTCCACGTGCCGCACGAAATACAGGCTGTGCCTCGCCGGAGCGAGCAACAACACGGCCCCGGCGACCGCCAATCCTTTCTCGCGATGGCGGGGGCCGAGAACCGAGCAGAGCTGCCAGACGCCAGCGGCGACAAAGAGCGCGACGATCGGCGCCGCCCAGAGCATGAAACGAACCGCCAGGATCCATCTTCCGAGCGCTGAAGCAGCAACAGCGAGCGCCACGGGGACCACGAACAACGCCGCGATGAGAGGCCCGTAACGCTTTGTCAATCCCCACCATCCGGTCGCCGCGAGCAGGCACCCCGCGGCAAACAACAGCGCCGGCATCTGGAAGTCGAGTGCAAACAGCGGCTCCATCAACCCGCGTCCGATGTACCAGAGCTTTCGCCAAAGCCCAGGCTGCGAATGGAGAAACGACCCGGACCAGTAGGCGAGCATGTACGGGTCGGATGCGGTGCTCGCATAGAATTTGAGATAGAAGCCGGCGAATGTCCCCCCCCACAAAACCGCGGTGGCGACCAGCCAGGCGATGTCGCGGGCCCGGCGCGACGAGCGCAATGCCAGGGCGACCCAGATACCGGCGAGCACAAATACCGCCGGCATTGAAAAACCGATGCCGATGAGCCCGGTCCCGATCAGCAGAAGCCACCTTCCGGCGCTTTGGCGGCCGTCGACCCAAGGCAGCGCAACGACCACCAAAGCGACGGCCATCGGGGCATCCAGTCCGTATTGCTTGGCTTCATTCGCATAGCGCAGAAGCGGCGGAGAGCTCGCCAGCAGCGCCAGGGCCAAGACAGCGGGCCAAGGCTCAAGAAATCTCTTGAAGAGGCGCCAGCTCAGCGGAAACACCGCCACCGAGGCCGCGAACGGAACGAAGCGCAGCGCCCGCTCTCCCACCCCCGCGACCCGCACCGCGAGATGCTCGGCCCAAAGAAACAAAATCGCCGCGGACTGCTCGAGATCAAGCGGCTCCAACAGGCCTCGAAAATCACGGATCGCCAGATTGAGGCTGAGTAGAAGCTCGTCGATCCAGAGCGAAGGTGCGCGTAGAAAGTCAAAGAGCCGAACCAGGACAGCCGCCGCGCCCACCGCCATCGCGGCATACGCAGCAAGCTGCTGACGAAACAGCGCTCCCTCGGAGGGGTACGACCGCGACCGGTCAATTTCCGCGTCGGTCTGGATGGGCAGGCTCAAAGGTCCGTAAAATAGTTCCGTTCCCTCCAGCTTCAGCTCTCGCCATCAGCTTGACGTCAAATTCCTGACGGTTCCGAGGTGACGGGCCTGCTCTCGGCGGGCGGTCTCCCGTGAAACGACCAACGGACGATTGTCCTTCACCCCAGGTCTACCCCGCGCCTATGCTCGCCGGTTTTCTCTAAAGGAGGGTCAACCATGAGCAGCATCGCGATTGAGAAGCGCACCGGAGGAAAGAAGACAATCGGCAGCGAGGCCGTCCAGGCGCTGGGCCAGGCGATGCGCGGCCAGCTGCTTTTGCCCGGCCAGGAAGGCTACGACTCGGCCCGGATCATCTGGAATGCAATGATCGACAAACGACCCGCGGTCGTGGCGCGGTGCGCTGGCGTCGCGGACATCATGCGCTGCGTCGCTTTCACGCGCGAGCATGACCTGCTCCTCGGCGTCCGCGGGGGCGGGCACAACATCGCCGGCAACGCCCTTTGCGAAGGTGGTTTCCAGATTGATCTGTCGCCGATGCGCTCGGTCCGGGTCGATCCAAGGGCGCGTTCGGCCCAGGGCGGCCCCGGGTGCACGCTCGGCGACTTCGATCACGAAGCCCAGGCCTTTGGTCTGGCCACTCCCCTGGGGATCAACTCCACCACCGGCGTGGCGGGCCTCACCCTCGGCGGTGGCTTTGGCTGGCTCAGCCGCAAATACGGCCTGACGGTCGACAATCTCGAGTCGGCCGACGTCGTCACCGCCAACGCCGAGCTCGTGCACGCCAGCAAGGAGCAGAACCCCGACCTGTTCTGGGCGCTGCGCGGCGGCGGTGGCAACTTCGGCATCGTCACCAACTTCGAGTACCGCTTGCACCCGGTCGGACCGAACGTGCTCAGCGGCCTGATCGTCTTCCCGTTCGCCGATGCCCGCTCCGTTCTCGGCAAGTATCGCGAGCTCGTCCCGCGGATGTCGGACGATCTGAACGTGTGGGTGGTCGTTCGCAAGGCGCCGCCGCTCCCCTTCTTGCCCACCGAGGTGCATGGAAAGGAGGTCGTCGTGTTCGCGCTGTTCCACGCCGGCGATCCGGAGGCCGGCCGCCGGGAAATCGAGCCGCTGCGCGCGTTCGGCAAGGCTCACGGAGAACACATCGGCGTGCAGCCCTACACCGCCTGGCAGCGCGCCTTCGATCCGTTGCTCACCCCGGGGGCGCGAAATTATTGGAAGTCGCATAATTTTGCCGATCTTTCCGGCGAGGCCATCGACACCCTCATTGCCTACGCCGGCAAGCTGCCCTCGCCACACACCGAGATCTTCATCGGCTTGTTGGGAGGAAAAACCAGCCGCGTGCCCGCGGATGCGACCGCCTATGCGAACCGCGACGCGCGCTTCGTGCTCAACGTTCACGGGCGGTGGGAGCGTCCCGAGGAGGACGAGCGCTGCATCGGTTGGGCGCGCGAGTTTTTCCAGAAGTCGGCGCCCTATGCGAGCGGCAGCGTGTACGTGAACTTCATGACTCAGGATGAAAGCGACCGGGTTTCCGCCGCCTACGGGCCCAACTACCGCCGGCTCATCGACGTGAAAAAGAAGCTCGATCCGGACAACGTTTTCCGCCAGAACCAGAACATCGCTCCGACAAGCTAGGTCAAAGTCAGACATCGGTTCCCAACGTCGGACAACGCCTCGCACGACCTCCGGGCGCGCGGCAATTCCCGCTCGCAGCGTGCCTTCCTTTGACCTGGATGCGCGTGTCAAAGTTCTGGAAAGGATGCAGGAGCTTTTTAGCGCTTGATGAGCGAGGCAGCGAGCAGTGTTTTGCCGCGCGAACGGATCGGCGGCAGGTATCGCCTCCTCGCATTCCGGGGTGCCGGTGCCGAAGGGTCCGTCTATCTGGCGGACGATCTCTTCACCGGGCAACAAGTAGCCCTCAAGCTGGGCGCCCGCGACCGGCTCGCCGCCGAGTACAACCGGTCCGCGGCTTTGGCGCACCCACACCTCGCCCGCGCCACCGCGCTCTGGCCGGACGGCGAGCGGGCGGCGCTGTCCCTCGAGTATGCCGCCGAGGATCTCACCGCCTTGCGC
>WNFC01010565.1_pt1 | contig 10248 bp, 7 predicted proteins | sample 5400541 | NCBI WGS metagenome assembly WNFC01 (sample SAMN13153342, study PRJNA577476) | soil metagenome | isolation source: 120 cm saprolite under Douglas fir tree site 2 hole 2 replicate 1 | place: USA:California | collected 2015-04-18 | reverse complement strand
GAGACCTGGGCCTACGAAGGTCATCCCAATCTCAGTTTTCCCGAGCGCGATCTGACCTTGCAACATCCGCGCTGCGTGTTCCAAACGTTGCGCCGTCACTTTGCTCGTTACACACCGGAAATGGTGGAGAAGATTTGCGGCATCTCGCCGGCGCTGTTTCACAAAGTGGCGGAAGCACTTGTCGCCGCATCAGGTCCTGATAAGACCGCGGCGATTTGTTATGCACTTGGCTGGACGCAACATTCCAAAGGCGTTCAGATCATTCGCACGGCGTCGATCCTGCAATTGTTGCTCGGCAACATCGGCCGGCCCGGCGGTGGAATTCTGGCGCTGCGCGGGCACGCGTCAATCCAGGGCTCGACCGACATTCCAACGCTCTATGATATTTTGCCGGGTTACCTGTCCATGCCCAAGGGCGACGGCAGCGAAGAGACGTTGCGCGATTATCTTGCGCATCAAACAAAACCGACCGGGCTGTGGAATAATTATCCCAGCTACTTCATCAGCCTGATGAAGGCCTACTATGGCAAGAACGCAGCGGCCGAGAATGATTTTGGCTTCAACTGGGTGCCGAAGCTCACCGGCAACCATTCGTTCTTCGAATACCTCTACGACATGGCTGACGGAAAAATGGAAGGCATGTTCATGATGGGTCAGAATCCGGCGGTGGCCGCGGCGAATTCCCGGTTTCAGCGAACGTCGCTGTCGAAACTAAAATGGCTCGTCGTGCGCGACATGGTCGAAATCGAAGGCGCGACATTTTGGTATGATTCGCCCGAGATCGAGCGCGGCGAATTGAAGGCGGAAGAGATCGACACCGAAGTTTTCTTTTTTCCGGCGGCGGGTCACGCGGAAAAAGAAGGCGCGTTCACCCAAACGCAACGCATGTTGCAGTGGCGCCAGAAAGCCGTCGATCCGCCGGGCGACGCGCGCTCGGAAGGTTGGTTCATGCATCAGCTCGCGTTGCGTATCATTGCGAAAGCGAAGAAATCGAACGATCCGCTCGATGAGCCGTTGCGCGCGCTCGATTGGTGGTATCCGGAAGACGAGCACGGCGAGCCGCACATGGAATCCGTACTCGCGGAGATCAACGGTTGGTTCACCGCTCCGCAACCTGGCGCCGACGGAGTCGTATTCGGCGGCGTCGATCGCGAAGGCAATCCCCATCACGGTCCGCAGGTTGATGGATTTGCCAAACTGAAAGCCGACGGTTCGACCGCGAGCGGCGGCTGGATTTACTCAGGCGTTCTTGGTCCGGACAAAATCAACAAGGCGAACTCGCGCAATTCGAAAAACTACCTCGGGCACGGCTGGGGCTTCGTCTGGCCGGCTGACCGGCGCATTATATATAATAGAGCTAGCGCCAAACCGACCGGCGAACCGTGGAGCGAGCGCAAGAAATTGGTCTGGTGGGACCAGGCACAACGAAAATGGGGTGGCATCGACGTTCCTGATTTCGTCCCCGACAAGTCGCCCGACTTTCGCCCGACCGGAAACGAAAGCGGGCTCGCTGCGATTCCGGGCGACGCGCCGTTCATCTTGCACGAAGACGGTCTCGGATGGCTGCACGTTCCGAAAGGTTTGCAGGACGGACCGATGCCGACTCACTACGAACCGCTCGAGTCGCCGGTGCGCAACGCGCTTTACTCGCGCGACACGAACCCGGTGGTCAATTGGTTTACCCGTCAGGAAAACCGTTTCGCGCCACCAGGCGATCCGCGATTCCCATTCGTCCTAACGACATATCGATTGACCGAGCACCACACTGCAGGTGGCATGTCGCGTTTTCTCAGTCATCTCGCGGAGTTGCAGCCGGAATTGTTTGCCGAGATGTCGCCCGAACTCGCGACCGAGTTGAAGATCAAGAACGGCGATTACATTTCCATCGTCAGTTTGCGCGGAGCAATCGAATCGCGCGCACTCGTTAGTCGCCGCATTCGCCCGATGCACCTCAATGGCAAAACCGTGCATCAAATTGCGATGCCGTTTCATTTCGGTTCGGCCGGACCCGTGCGCGGCGATGCCACGAATGATTTAGTTCCGATTTCGGGCGAGCCAAACGTCACCATCATGGAAGCCAAGGCGCTCGCCTGTAATATCGTGCCCGGCCGATTGCCGCGCGGACCGGCATTCGAAGACTGGATCAAAAAATACGTGCCGCAGGGTGGCCCGCCGAACCTGCATCCGGAGCAACCGCCGGCCGGCGCATCTCCTGGTCCAGAAAACGGTGGTCACGGTCTACACGGAAAGGGCGATAACCGATGATTGGCGAAGGAATTCAGAGCACGAATCAGCGAAAGCATTCCTACGTGCACGATCACGTCGAAGTGGGATTTTTTACCGACCCGAGCGTTTGCATCGGCTGCAAAGCTTGCGAAGTCGCGTGCAAGGAATGGAACCAGGTGCCGGATGACGGGTTCGTATGGTCGGGAAATTCCTACGACAACACCGGTCACCTCGGCGCATCGACCTGGCGTCACGTGATGTTTCTCGAGCAAGATCGACAAAAAGGGAATCAGATCACGGGCCCGATGGGTCTGCCCATTCCGCATTCCGCAATTCAAAATCCGCAATCGGAAGATCCGTTCCGCTGGGTTTTTCTGTCCGATGTTTGCAAGCACTGCGAAGAAGCTGGTTGTCTTGAGGCGTGTCCGACCGGATCGATCGTTCGCACTGAAGTTGGCTCGGTGTTGGTGCAGAACGATGTCTGCAACGGCTGCGGCTATTGCGTTGTCTCGTGTCCGTTCGGGGTGATCGATCGCCGGCCGGCACCGCTTCACGATGCGGGGGGCGCGTTCAAATGTACGTTTTGTTACGATCGACAGAAGAGCGGCCTTGTTCCGGCCTGCGCCAAAGTTTGTCCGACCGAGTCGATCGTTTTCGGCCGATTGGATGATCTCCGCGCGCGCGGAGCGGAACGCGTGCAGCAGTTACAACAAAGTGGTTACAGTGACGCGCAACTTTACGATCCGATCGAAACTTCCGTCCGCGGAATTCACGCCTTCTTTTTGATTCTCGGTGAACCCGAAGCCTACGGACTTCCGCCGAAGCCGCAGATTCCAACGATCTATTTGAAATCGGCGTGGACCTCGGCGTTCGCGACAGCGATCGCATCAATCATCGCGACGTTTGCTGCATTCCTCTTTTTCAAGTGATGAGAATAGATTCTGTGCGTCGAACAAAGGTACTCCGGGGAGCGCACGTGCCCTCGCGTGCCGTTTTCGGCGCCTCGCCGAAGACCTCCTGGCTCATCGACGAGCGTTGGACGGGGCGCCCAGCGCAGCACGCGAGGCCGCGTGCGCTCCCCGGAAAATCGCATGACGAACGAGCCTCAATCTGAACAGCGATTAGAGCGCCTTCGCGAGGAGGCTTGGGAAAAAGGCGTCGTTCCGGGGAAAGGCGTCGATGTTGTCGGCGGACCGATTCCGCGCAAGCCGGGTTACTACGGCCAGCCCGTGGTCAAACCGCCGGTTTGGACGTGGGAAATTCCACTCTACTTCTTCATGGGCGGGATGGCGGGAATGTCAGCCGTGATCGCAAGCGGAGCGATCATCTTTCACCATGTCGATCTTGCGCGCACGGCCATGTGGCTCGCGGCCATCGCTGGAGCGGTCCTTTCACCGATTCTGCTGATCATTGATCTCGGTCGCCCGCATCTTTTTCTCAATATGCTGCGTGTGTTTAAATATCAATCAGCAATGTCGATGGGCGCCTGGATTCTCAGTTTGTTCGGTGCTTGCGCCGTTCCAGGTTTGATCGCGCTCGAATTGCACGCGCATCAGATTTTCCCTGGCACACTCGATCAACTCCTGCGCGTCGCCGCCGGCATCTTCATTTTTGGTTCGGCAATTTTCGGAACTTTGCTCGCGACTTACACGGGAGTGTTGATTGGGGCAACCGCGATTCCCGCGTGGTTTTTGCATCGTGTGCTGCTCCCGATTCATTTTGGAACCGCGGGATTAGGATCTGCGGCTGCACTGCTGGAATTGCTGGGGCACCGGATCCCCGAGCTCAACTTCCTTGGGTTTTACGCGGCCGGCGTTGAATCGGCGCTCCTGATCTGGCTCAGTATCGATAAACACGGCGCGGCCGATCGAGCAATCCACGAGCATGGCTCGGGCTGGCTTATTCGGATCGGCGAAATTTTGAACGGTCCGATCGCGCTTGTTTTGCGGTTGTTTTCCCTCGTTCCATTCGCAGCACTTTCGTTCTTAATCGGCGCGCTGATCAGTCGGGTTGGCTGGATCGCAGTGGGCAAAGTTTCCGGATCCGATCCGGAATCTGTCTTCGCCGCGGAACGCTATTAGCCTTCTTCGAGAATGACGCGCTCGACGTGCGAGTAGCAGTTGAACGACGGCGGTCGAAGAAAACCGACCAAGGTCTGATTGCTCTCTCTCGCAAAATTCATCGCCAGAGTTGAAGGGGCCGAAACTGAGGCAACGATCGGAATTCCCGCAGACAGCGCTTTCTGCATGATCTCGAATGAAGCGCGGCCACTTACGAGGAGAACGTGTCGATCTAACGGAAGGAGTCCGTCGAGAAACGCGCGGCCAATTACTTTGTCGACAGCATTGTGGCGACCGATGTCTTCGCGCACAACTTTTGGTTCGCCCTTCAGATCGAAGACCCCGGCGGCATGAATTCCACCGGTGCGCGCGAATTCGCCCTGCTGTTTTTGCAAGAGCGCTGGCAATGACAGCAAGGTCTCGATTTCAACCCGAACGTTCTGTGCAGTCGCGATCGGAGGAAAATTTTGCTGGATCGCGGCGATGCTGTTTTTCCCACAAATCCCGCAGCTGCTCGAAATGGTTCCGAAACGTCTGGCGGAACCGAGTTTCAATTTCACCCCGGCCGCGAGTTCAACGGTGACGATGTTCTCGCAAGTTTCCGAAATCGCCGCGATCTCTTTGCGTTCGCGAACGATCGCCTCCGACACCAGAAAACCAGCCGCGAGTTCATCGTCGTGACCCGGCGTGCGCATCGTCGTTGCCAGGCTTTTGCGGCCGACGCGGATCTCGAGCGGCTCTTCGATTGTTAGGTCGTCCGGTTGGTACTCAAGTTCGCCGTCGCGCTTTCGGCGAATGATTTTCTCCGATCCGATTCCGGGGTCTTTCATGTGAAACGGCTTGGCGGCGATGGTATCATGGTCATCGTGGAAATCTGTCATCTTTATGTTTCACCCGGCCACAATTTTGTCGGGCACCACGGTCGCGAGCCGGATGAGTATCCGATGATCGAAGTTCCGATGATCGAATGCATAGCCGGGCGCGGCATTCAGGGTGATCGCTACTTCGATTTTAAGGACGATTACAAGGGCCAGATCACTTTTTTCTCGCTGGAAGTTTTCGATGAACTCTGCGGCACGCTCGAAGTCCAGGGTTGCGCGCCGACTTTGGTGCGCCGCAACGTCATCACGCGCGATGTCGATCTTAACGAATTGATCGGCCAGGATTTTGAAATTCAGGGAGTTCGATTTCACGGCACGCAGGAATGCCGGCCGTGTTACTGGATGGACCGCGCCATCGCGCCCGGCGCGGAAGAATTTCTCAAAGGCCGGGGTGGCTTGCGCGCGCGCATTCTCAGCGGCGGGCAATTGCGTTCGGCGGCACCGGTGCCTGAATGAGCGGGATGAAGATCAGCACGGTGTTGCTCGCGGGCGGCGAATCGCGCCGCATGGGCAAAGATAAGGCGACGCTTCTTTTTCGCGGAGAACCGCTCTGGCAAGTTCAGCTCGATCTTCTGCGCAAGCTGGAGCCGACGGAGATTTTGATTTCGGCGCGAATTGATCCAGTATGGCGGCCTAACGAATATGAATTTGTGCCGGACGATCCGCCATCGCGCGGTGCGCTCAGCGGCCTCGCTGCGGCGCTGGCCAGGATACGCACGAAACACGTGCTCGGATTGGCGATCGACATGCCGTTCATGAAGGAAAGGTATTTGCGTTCGCTTTGCGAGTGGATCGAGCCAAGCTGCGGCGTTCTTCCTAAGATCGGCAATCGCGCCGAACCGCTCGCCGCGATTTTTCCGACCGAAACGCGGATGGATTTTGCGAAGGCACTCACGGGCACAAATTTTTCACTGCAACAATTAACGGAACGACTCGCAAACGCTGGTCGCTTGCGCGTTGTGCCGGTCGAAGGTCGCGACGTCGAACTATTCCGTAACCTAAACGAGCCGGATGACTTGATCTGCGCTTGACCAGTGACTTAGAGTGGCGCAGCGCGCGGTTAGATAACGCGCCATTTTTTTTGGCGAGTTCGCGGATCGACATCCCAAAGGCGCAGGCCTCCAAGAAACGCATTTTCGTTTCGCCCGCGTTCAACACCGGCTAGCAACTTGGTGAATCGGTGCACATTGCCTCCGCCGAGCACCACGTAATCGGCGATGAACGCCTTCTTCAGTTGAGTGACGGCGAAAATGACTTCGCGTTTCCAATTCTTTTCGCCAAGGCGTTTTACACCAGGAATTCCGAGAAAATTCTCGATGATGTCGTGGTTGCGATAAGGCAAATCGCCGAGCTCGAGTGGTAATAAATTCTTTTCCCATACCAGGGCCGAGCCAAGGCCGGTGCCAAGTCCCAGGAACAGCATGCGGCCACCGTTATAACTGCCGAGCGCCTGCATCGCCGCGTCGTTGATCAACTGCACCGGTTTCTTGAGCGCTTTTTGAAAATTGAATCCGGCCCAGCCTTTGCCCAGATGCTTTGGATCGCGGAGAATGCGGTTCCTGCGCACGGGTGCTGGGAAACCAATCGAGATGGCCGTGAATCGCCAGTCTTTTGCGTTTTCCTCGATTTTTGCGACCAACTCCTTCGGGCCCATTTTCGGACCCGAATTGAATTGACGATGTCGGCCACGCAACATCATCAATTTGACGTGCGTGCCGCCGATATCTACGACGAGGATTTTTTTCTTCATGAACCGAGCGCGCCGCGTTCGTGGCGCGATCGCTATTCGCCGATGCCGATAGAGCGCGCGAGGCGCTGGAAAACGCCTTTGCTCTCCGGCTTCACCGCGGTGCTGGGCGGCCAGCATTCCACGATCTCGAGCGCAAGAAATCGAAACAATGTCAAACGCGCAAACTTCAAGTCGAGCCGGAGATTTTTGGCAATCTGTTGGATGGAGCGGCTGCCGTTGAACTGCGAGGCAAACTGCGCTTCCGCTACCGTGAGCCGCAATCTCTGCACGCGATCGTAACCGTCTTTCGTATAGGCAGGAATGGACGCGGGATCGTAATTCACGCGGTCGCCCAATTCTTGAAACTGAATCGAGCGCAGAGTGGCAAGCGCCCACTGATCGACGTCAGCCTCCGCCGGAAGATTGTTCGCGTAGGACGGCAGCGCGCCTTGGTAGAAAGCGACGCGAACGTACGGTGCAGTCCAAAGCTGAGCGAAAAGCCTCTGCCCATGATGCTGCACCAATTGCGCGGCGGGCTCCTGCAAAATCAGGTTCTCCTGCGCGAGAATCAGGAACAGTGGACAACCGCTTTCGCGCTGCTGGTCGCGGGCAAGCGCAATTCTTTCCGGATCGACATTGACCAACGTGACCGGCGCTTCCGGACAGTACAATTGCGGATCGCGCGTCGTGGCGAGCACGATCCCGCCATCTCGGGTGAGAAGATCGAGAGGTTCATTGCTCCAAAAGAGGCGAAGCGTGCCGGTGAGTTTCTGTTGGGCGATGGCTCGCAATGCCAAGTGCAGCGAGAAAAAGCGCGTGTCGCCGCAGAAAAAGGCGCCACCGGTTACTGATTCGTCCGGCAAATCTTGTTGCTCCGATGGGATCGACGCAGTCGCCTCTGGCGGGAAACCTCCGCTCGAAGAATATGCATCTGGCTCTGCCCACGTTGGCTCGGTTGCCGAAGGCGGAGCGCTCCACCATGGCGCCTCGGTTGTGTCGGGTGACGCCGGCCTCACTTGAGTCGTCTCGCGGTAGGCGGCTTCCTGTTCGACAGGGAATTGCGCTGGAGCGCTCTCCTGTTCGCTCGACGAGATTTGTGGTTGCTCCGACTCTTCTGGCGATTTCGGCATATGCGTTTCTACAGTTTGAATAAGCAAATCTGAAGTGAACGGTTTACTCAAGAACCCAATCACATTCGGGTTTGCTGTCTGTTCTGGCCGTAGCTCCGCACCGAATCCCGACATGTAAACCACGGGGGTGGCAGCCCTTGCCGGGTTCTCCAGCAGCCTGCGGCAAACCTCGTCGCCTTTCATTCCAGGCAAGATGTAATCCAGCAAAATCAGGTCCGGCGGACTTTTCTCGGCGGCGCGCAAACCTTCTTCGCCGGTCGTGGCCGTGGTGACGTCAAAGTTCGCGTCGATCAATACCTCCTGCACGAAGCTAAGCAGCATCAGGCTGTCGTCGATCACCAACACCTTGCGACTCGCCCTGGTGGCGGCAGCTGGCCTCGCCCAGCGTGCTGCGACCGATTCGTCCAGTTTGCGCGTCGCTTCCATGAGAAGCACCTGCCAATCGAGATCGATCGTGCGCGGGGGCGGCGCTGCCTCGGAAACTTCGGAAATAGTTCCGCCCTTCCACCTGACGATCTCGTTGAATGCGGTCAGGCCTTCCCGGCCGGGCGCGGTTGCGTGACGCACCTGACCGTTCTCGAAAAAAACGCGCGCCTTCTCGCCGCGCGGACCGGTGAATTCAACGGTAGAGGTCGCGCCGCTCATGCATTTTAATTGAATGATGTCGGCTATGTAGAGATCGCGCAGGGTACCTTGAAACTTTTCGCTCTCCGCTTTGCCCGCCGGTCGCAGCAAAGCGCGCACAAGATCGACAAACTCTGTGCGCGGAAACGGTTTCTCAAGAAAATGGATTGCCCCCAAACCGGCCGCCTGCTCCCGATGGGCTGCCAGATGAATTCCCGTCAAAATAATGGCCCGCGCATTGGGATGACTTGTCCGCAAATCGTAAAGGAAATCCTGGCTGAGATCGTGTGCCGCATCGATATCGAGGACAAAAAGATCGGGCTTTACCCCGACAACAAGCTGCTGAGCCTCCCGCAGATCACCCGCCATCTCCACGAGTGCGTCTGGCGCCGCTTCGCGCAACGCGTTCTGAATCGAGGAAGCTAAGTCCTCATCCGGCTCCAAAACCAGAACTCGGCTCTCGTGTTTATTCGGAAGGTTCATGTTCCAAACCAGTGCCCGCCGAAACAGGCCTCGGCAGCCTCACTTGTCTCTTACGAATGCTCCCTTCTCGCGAATTGCCAAGAGTTTTCTCACAGAAGCGACTCCGAAAAGCTTGTGATCCGCGATCAAATCGGGATTGTCGATCTTACGCGCCAAAGCGTCGCGCCAATTCCCGACGGCTGATTTTCCCTCGCTCATTGACCGGGATTTCATCGATAATAAAAATCTGCTTCGGGACTTGCCATGCGCTCAAACGCGTCCGGCAAGACTCGATCAACTCCGCCGCGCTCACTTTTCCATTCGTTATCACGCAGGCCGCGACTTCCTCATTGCGTTGCGAAGATTTCCTCCCGAAGGCGATCGCCTCACGCACGCCGGCGAACCGCAGCAACTGCTCTTCGATCTGCGCTGGGTTCACTTTTTTTCCGGCAACATTGATCAAGTCCGAGATCCGGCCGACGATTTTGAATCCGCCGCAGCAACGCGCGAGCAAATCGTCTGGAGTGAAAATTCCGCCGCCGAGTTTTTCTTCGTCCGGTTCGGGAAAATAACCATCGCCCACGGCTGCGCTGCGCACGCGCACCTGGCTCAACTCCGCCGTTGGATCAATAAAGGCAAGATCGACATCTTTCATCGGCGCGCCGACAAAGCCGTCTTCAAAAGCTTTTCCATCGGGGTCGTAGCAAATCCCACCGCATTCCGACGAACCATAAAACGAATGGATGGGCTGTTTGAATTCGTTGAAGAATCTTCTCGCGACTGTTGCCGAAAGCGGCGCGCCCGCGGAAATGCAGAGCCGCAGGCTTGGCAAAACCGGAACATTTTCCATTTCGCAAAACGCTTGATAGAACACCGGTGTTCCCGGAAAGACGGTGGCGTTAGTCCGCCCAAGATCGACCAGCACGGCGCGGGGCACTCGATCGCGGCTCAAGACCATCGGCACGCCGTGGGCAATCAGCGGGGTAAGCAAATTGCTAAACCCGTACGAATGCGAAATGGGGATCACGCCGAAGTTAAGATCGACATCGCAAATTCCCATCGTTTCCGAAATCTGATCGCAATCGGCCAACAACTGCTCACTGCGAAATCGGATGACGCGCGGCGCCGCCGTAGTG
>WNFC01051093.1_pt1 | contig 10249 bp, 13 predicted proteins | sample 5400541 | NCBI WGS metagenome assembly WNFC01 (sample SAMN13153342, study PRJNA577476) | soil metagenome | isolation source: 120 cm saprolite under Douglas fir tree site 2 hole 2 replicate 1 | place: USA:California | collected 2015-04-18 | reverse complement strand
CAATCCATCGCAGCACCGCGAAGCACAGCAGCATTAACGGCAGGCCCGCGGTCAGACCGACGCGCGCCCATTCGCGGCTCGTGATCTCGAGGCGTCCGGCCGCCACGATATTGGGAATGTTCCCCGGTATCAGCATCCCGCCGCTGATCAACAGGCCCATCAGGACTGCCCGCTGCTGCACGGCCGTCAATGACGGTCCGATTTCGGCGGCCGTCAGCGTCGCGTTATCCACGATCGCGGAGATCGAGTTCACCCAAAACAGCGCGGCCTGCGGCATCTTGCTGATGTACTCATCAACCAACGGTCGCAAGCCCCACGACAGACCCACCAACCCGGCGACAAAGAGATAGACTTTTCCCGCGCGCAGCAGAATCTCGGACCATCCCTCGAGGTGCGCGTCGGCCTTGAGCGAATGGCCGAAATTGGCGGGCAGGAACAGACTGAGCGTGCCGACGATAACGATTCCTGCGATTACCAGCGGTCCGAGCAGACGCACGAGATACCAGAAATCGACCTTGAGGGCGGCGATCGCGATCGTTCCCAGGGGCTCGCCGATCGGCGTGAGCGCCGCGCCGAGCCCAATCGCGAAGCAGGCGAGCACCACCGCCGCGATCTCGCTGGCGCGATCGAGTTTCAGCAGTGCGATCGCTTCCACCAGGATCAAGGCCGCGATGACTGCGGTAATCACGCTCGAGAGCAGCCCCAAAACGATAATGACGCCGAAATAGATCCAGCGCGGGGCGACCACTCCGACCAGCTTGCTCACGATATTGTCGAGGGTCGGTCGCGCCAGCCGCGCGATCACGCCGAAGACCAAAACGGCGATCGTGAGGGCGATCGGCTCAGTCAGGGCGGCTCGCAGCAAAGGGGTGCTCCATTGTCCGGTGAGCGCCGACGCGACCGTCCCGGCAAGGAGAAAAAAGACCTCGATGTTCTGTTCGATCGGCTTGATCAGAACCGGCCCGAGCAACACCGCCAGAAAAAGGAATCCCAGTCCAATAATCATTCCTGATGTCTTGCGCGCAGTCTTCGCACATCCCTGAATTGCGCGGCTGCCTAAATCGCGTCGTTGCCGTGCTCGTTGGTTCGGATACGAATCACATCTTTCAGATCGGTGATGAAGATTTTGCCGTCGCCAATCTTCCCGGTGTGAGCCTTGAGTATGATCGCGTCAACCGCCGCGGTCAGCACATCGTCTTTGACGACCAGTTCGATCTTGAGCTTGGGCAGGAAATCGACGACATATTCCGACCCGCGATACATTTCCGTGTGACCCTTCTGGCGGCCGAAGCCTTTTACCTCATAGACGGTCAGGCCGGTTATCCCGATGGCCTGCAGTTCCTGCTTAACCGGGTCGAGAGTGAAGGGCTTGATGATCGCTTCAATTTTTTTCATTACAGGTTTTCCCTTAGGACGAGTCGATACGCGCCAGATGAGCCAGGCGACCGCGATCGTAATCCCTACGGCCGCTGGAATCGGCGGAGCGCCAACCACGCGGACGGCCGTCAGTGCGGCGATTACCCCCGCGCCGATAGTCAGCGCAATATAGCGCGACCGCGAGAGCGAAGTCGGACGTGGATTCATCATTGCTTGTTCCGCCTCATTTCCTGTTTGGCGTCTTGCCGAAGAGTTTGCTGAAATCGGGCCGCCATGCCCGCCGCGGGTCGCGCCGCTCCTCGGCCGTGAGCAGGTCGCGAGCGATCTTTTTCTGGTCTGCGCCCTCCGCAAAATCGAGCGCGATGCGCAGCTCGTCCTTGGCGCGCGTCGGTACGCCCACCCGCTGAAACAGCTCCGCCATTCGGAGGTGCGCGTAAAAACTCTTCGGTTCGATCCTGATAGCGGTCTCGAGCGCCTCCTCCGCCGCGGGTATTTCGAGCGCTCGCGTCAACGCGATACCCAACGCCAGCTGGCCGTGAAACGACTCGCCGTCGAGCTCCACCGATTGGCGGAGGAGCCCGACGGCTTCGTCGATATGGTTGCGTTCCAGAGCGTCGATACCGCGTAGCAGCAGCGCATGAGCGTCACGAACGATAGGAGTTGGCCGCTTACCATCCATGAAGACGCGCGAATCCATGACTCCTGAATGTAAGACCGTTTCCATAGGCAAGTCTACTTGTCAAAGATGCTCTTGCCCGGCTTGATGAACATCCAACCGACGAACACCGCGAGCATCACTACGGCGAAGACGATTTCTCCGGTCATTACGAGTCCCCCTTTTTAGTCTGCTACCACTTCGATCGAGCGGCCAAGCCCGGACGTCACCAGTTGGAACTCGGGATAGCCCAATGCGCCCATCTCGGGCAGATCGAGTCCTTCGAGCTCGCTCTGCGCACTGACGCGCTGGCCGATGACGATATCAACTATCCAGTTAAGCACATAGGAAAGGGTGAAGATGACGCCCATCAGCGTCGCGCATCCGATGACCTGGGCGACTAACTGGCTCGGATCGCCATAAAAGAGCCCGGTTACCGAGCCGTTAACGCCGTTCCAGCTTCCCCCGTAATTGCTGGTTCCATCAGCGAACAGCCCAACCGAAATGACACCCCACAAACCGCAGGCGCCGTGCACCGAGATTGCTCCGACGGGGTCGTCCACTTTCATGACGCGCTCGAAGAACTCGACGCTGAGGCACACGAGCATCCCGGCGAAGAACCCGATGATCGCCGCGCCGACTGTGTTGACGAAGCCGCTGGGAGCGGTAATCGCGACGAGGCCGGCGAGCAGGCCGTTGCCCGCCATCGAGGCGTCAGGCTTGCCGAACCGGATCCACATGTAGAGCAGCGAAGCGATCGAGCCGGTACATCCGGCGAGCATCGTATTTACGGCAATGATTCCGATGCGCAGGTTGCCGTTGCCGGACGCGCCTAATGTGCTCCCTGGATTAAACCCAAACCAGCCGAATGCCAGTATAAAGCAGCCGATCAGGACCATCGTCATGTCGTGACCCGGCATCGGATTGGGCTTACCGTCTTTTGTGTATTTTCCGATGCGGGCTCCGATGATCATCGAGACGGCCAAGGCCGAGATACCGCCAACGGCGTGGACAACTCCGGAGCCGGCGAAATCGCAATAACCGTGGCCTACACCGTAATTCGCTCCAAGCTGCGACAACCATCCGCCACCCCATGCCCAGTTTCCATAGAGCGGGTACGTGATCGCGGCGAGCGCCATGCTCGAAACTGAGAATGCGGCAAACTTCCAGCGTTCAGCCGCGGCGCCCGTGACGATCGTCGCGGCGGTGTCCATGAACACCATCTGGAAGAGGAACATCACCATCACGCCGACGTCGTACGAGGCACCGGAGAGGAAGAATCCCTTTTCGCCGAATAATCCCCACGGTTTGCCACCGATAAAATTAAAGGTGAATTCGGCGTTGAGCGGGCTCAGGCCTCCGAGATTGGTGTTCGGCGCGCATCCGCCTTGCTGGAGGGCGAAGCCCATTACCCAGTAGGCAAAGAGTCCCCAGCCATACACCATGAAATTCATCATGAAGGTGTGATTCGCATTCTTCGCACGGCAGAGACCGGTCTCGACCGCGGCGAATCCAGCCTGCATGAACATGACCAGATAGCCAGTCACCAGCGTCCACATCAAGTTGATCGCGATCCGATTCTGCCCGATATTGTTCGCGATATCGGCGATAGTCAGTCCGGCCTTACTGTCACTAATCACGAGGTCGTTGACGGTTCCCGTGATAATGCCACCCGGATCGCCCTTCGCGAGGTCGGCGGCGGAAGGACCGCTGATGCCCTTGATATCGGCATTCGTGATTGGCACGGGCGGCGGCGCCGCGGGCGCGGCGGCTGGTGCAGCGGGGGCCTGGGCGAGCACGATCGAACTTGGCAGTACCCAGGCGGTTGCCAGGAGTAACGCCACGATCGTCGTGAGTCGGCGTCGCGCGCGGTTAATTCGTATCAGCATCGTTGCAGTCCTTTCAGGCTTTCCAAATCGCGTCTTTGAGATGAGCGCCGTTGACAATCGCGAGCGCCCCGATCGCCGCAACGACAAAGCCGCCGACGGCCACCAATACCTGCACATACACTCCAGGCACCTTGACGCTCATGACGGCGAGCAGCCATCCGAGCAGACACACCAGGAGTCCGAGAATCTTCATGTTCGCCTCCTCATAATTTCGTTGCTGCGCGGCCTAGACCGCTTTTTTCCGGGGCGGCGTAACAGCTTCCAGACCCTTCGTCGGCTCCGCGTGTTCAAGCGGCTTGATTTTGATGAACCAGGCCGCCGAAGCAATCAGGCAAACCAATCCGCCGACGACAAAGATAAAGCCCAGTCCAAAAAGGCCCGCCGGCAGGAAAGTGAAGCCGATCAAAAAAAGAAGCAACGCCCAGCCTTGCTGACTATTCGCTCCCATGTCGTAGTTCTCCTGGCGTCGTTGACACGTGAATCCGTTGATCCATGGTTCCTCCCGTGAACTGGCGATTGTTTTTTTTTGGCGCGGTGGTACCACCGCTTTGCGAAACCGCAGCTTTCAGCAAGCTCAATGCCACGAGAAACATGATCTTCGTTCTCCATCGAACGATGGACTGTCGTTTCAAACTAAGGTTGGGGTTGTCATATGACCAATCCATCAGGATATGAGTCAGCGCCACGACGCACGCTATAACGTCGAGCAGGATGGTATTTGCGGGCATGCATGATCAGGCAGCGCGTGCCCGCAAAACGAGCAGTGGTCTTACTTGGACAAGTTTGCCGGAAAAACTATTTCTCGCGCAGGTTAATCAGACCGAGGCGCAGCGCGACGTGCGCGAGTTCGACGCGATCGCGCAGATTCAACTTCTGAAAGATATTGTTGAGATGGGTTTTGACCGTCGCTTCGCTAATCGAGAGCTTGGCCGCCACCTCCGCGTTACGCATGCCGATTCCGACGTAGCGCACTATCTCGGATTCGCGCGGCGTGAGCTTTTTCGAGGTCGTGGCGTCCTGTGCGATAAATTCGGCCGCGAATTCCGCCTGAACTTCAGGCGGCATCCAGATCAGACCTTCCTTGAGGGCTTTAAGCGCTGTCATCAGAGTTTCGATCGCGAAGCGCTTTTGCACGATCGCGCGCGCACCGAGGCGTAAGGCGCGCACCCCATGCTCGGCGCTCTCACTCGCCGTCAGGACCACCACCTTAGCGCGCTCGGCGAGCCGCGGAATCTCCTCCATCATCCAGCGATCCATCTGCAGATCGAGTAGGAGCACATCGCAACTGAACAACGCGAGTGCTGGTTCTAGATCGGCGGCGCGCTCGACTTCGGCGACCACCTCGATATCCGGTTGCAGGAGCAGGAGCGACTTCAGCCCCTGGCGAAAGAGCCTGTGATCGTCCGCGATAATCAGCCGCATCGGTGCACCGTCTTCACGCTTCTGCCGTCACGGATTCGGCAGCTCGATCGTAAGGCTTACAGAACCCCGGCTGCCGACCATGCTCAACTGACCACCCAGCTCGGCGACGCGCGAAGCGATCGCCCACGGCGCGGTCGGCGCGTCCGCGAAGCCGACGCCGTTGTCATCGATCTTCAGGAATATCTTGTCATGTGTCTCGATGAGATTGATGATGACGTCTTCCGCCTGGCCGTGCCGCCGTGCGTTGCGCACTCCCTCAAGCATGATTTGCAGGATATGTTCGCCCAAGACCGCGGGTCCGGCAAACATCGCGTCGAGCTGACAGCGCGGATCGGCTGAGCTGGTCGGCACATCGCGCCGCACGGCGCAGCTATCATGGAGGGATCGCGCGATCGCAAGGCGTTGCGTGCGAATTTCGAGCTTGCGCGCCTCGAGCTCGAAAAGCGCCCGCTCCCGTCCGACGAAGCCAATCAGATAACCTGCGATCGCGAGATAGCCCGCGCGCATCATATACAGATTGCTCATATTGTCGGATACGAGAATAACTACTAAATACGCAGTCACGCTGAGAACGGTTACCGCGACAGTTTGACCCCAACCGGGCCGAATACCGGCGGCGATAATCGCGAAGACGAAGAAGACATACGAAGGACTGGTCTGGCCTTCCGTGAGGAACGCCACCGCGGCCGCAAACAAGAGATCCAGCGCGGTGGAAATCGTTGTCAGGGAGCGCGCGACCCGCGCGCGGCGGAGCACGAGGTAGACGGTGACGCTGTACGCGAGATGGCAGACGAGTGTGATAAGAATCAGGCGGCTCAGATGAAAAAGCCCGCCCGCTGCGGTCGGATCGACGTACAGCGAGAGTATCGCGAGCAGCGAGAGCGCCACCCGTGCGCGCGCCATATTGACGTCGAGGCCGCGCAGATCGCTTGCATTTTCGCCGGGAATTTTAGCTGACGACTCGGCTTCTGACATAAATTCGATAGGCACCCCGCGCGGATCAACGATGGAGCGGAAGCACCGTCCGATGCTAGCGCGCCGTTAAAAGTCGCGACAGAGCGCCGAATTCTATCGCGCGCGGGAGCCGCGATCATCGGGAAGGCCGGCGGAGGACCCAGTCTGATGCGAAACCGTCTCTGAATTTAGCTGCTCTAATGGATATTTGTAAGTGACTGGTTGAAGTCATGGGGCGGTTGAAAAGGGCTTCCCATCGCTCGTTTAAAGCGGTTCGCGGTATTAGCCTTGCTGACAATCTTCTGCCTTTTAGAAAACGCGGATTTAGCGAAAATGGCCGTTCACCAGTTCCGTGCCGAACGCCTATGGAGATTCCACCGTGGCGTAGTCAATTCTGGAAATTTTTACTCTTCCGACTCCCTGGCGTGTCAAACCGATCCGCTGTGCGGCTCCGCGCGAAAGGTCAATAGCGCGTCCGCTGACATAGGGACCGCGATCGTTTACTCTGACCGTCACCGAGCGGCCGTTCATGACGTTGGTTACCCGGACCACTGTGCCCAGCGGCAGGGTCTTGGAAGCGGCCGTCATGCCATTCTGCCGAAATATTTCACCGCTCGCGGTGCGACGGCCGTTGAACCCTGGACCGTACCATGAAGCAGTCGTGATTTGAGGACCTCTTCGGGCCGGAGCATTTGGTGTTTGAGCGGAAGAGCTCGGAGGATATGGACGATAAGGCGGGATCGTAGCGGCGCATCCGGCGAGCAATCCACCAAGCATGAGCATTAGCGGCAGGCCACCTCGAAATATATCCCTATTGGACCTGGTCGCGCCCATTGGCGTCGCGAATCCTCGTTTATACCGGGGGCCTCACACGCTTTCCCCTGCGACCAAACCCGCTGTTGCAAGAACCAAGGTTGGCTAGCGTTTCGCTAAGCGCTGTTGTCGAGTCGTTTCCACGGTGGTAATCGCGGTCAGGAGGTCCTTCTCGAGAACACCCAGCGAGCTGCAGCGAACCGTCGCCGGACTCGACGTCGGAGTTAAACCGTAGCGGCCTTCGAAATCCGCTTTTATGGCGGCATCGGTAACTCTTTTCGCGGGCGCGAGACTTATCGTTACCGTCGCGCTGCCGTCTTGCAGACTATCGAGCATTTCGAGCGGGCCTACGCGACACGAGGACCACTTCGTCCAACTGTCGGAGTCGATCGCATCGCGTGTGACGACCAGCGTCCCGGTTCTGGTGTCGCTCGTGACGACACGATAAGGGCCGAATTCGCCATCAGTGAACTCTTTGGCGAGCCGCCGTAAGAGCGGTCTCGCGGGCGTCTCGACGATGCCATACTGAGTAATCGCGGATTGATACTGGGTAATCGTCGATTGATTGACCACTGACGAGCCGGCACCGGTAGCTTGCCCGCTCGCGGGCTGAGAGGTGTTAGTTGCGGCTGCCTGCACCTTTCCTTCCTGGCTGGATACCGGGGCGGCGGCGACAACTGATGCGCTCACGATTACCGCCCCGACGAGTGCGACTTGCAAAGCTCTAATCATAATAGCTCTCCCAGAATTTACTCCTGGCCATCCCCGCAAGACGCGGCGCGCTGCGTGTCTTCCCGGCAGGAGTTGGCCCACCAAGCGGAGGAACCCACGTTCACCGGCCGGATACACGCGCCGCCGGAGCAACCGGACTCATCCTTCCGACCGGTACCGGCGACGCTACGAGCGTCGCCGGTACCTCGACCTCGCCTCCACCGCCACGTTGTCGCCGGCGCCTATTCAACTCGTTGCTGGCGGCCCTGATCCAGTTCAAGACGCTGCTGCTGCAACTCTTGCTGTTGTTGCTGAAGTTTGGTCTGGGTTTGCTCGTTACTGGCCTGCTGGTTCTGTAGCTCATTGCCGACCAATGCACCGCCCGCGGCACCGATGGCGCCACCGATCGCGGCTCCGACACCCGGTGCGCCGACCGCGCTGCCAATTATGGCGCCAGTGCCGGCGCCGACTACGCCACCCGCCAAGGTGCCTTTTTCTCTGGTTGTGAGCGGCTGGCCCGAACATCCGGAGACCACCAGGATAAGAACTCCCAAAAAGACTCCCGTAAGGACTGTACTTGGTTTACGCATCAGTTTAGCAAAGCTCCCTTTAACCTTGGGGATTTCGACTTCGATCCAGGACGCGCCAGGACGCGATAACACCCTCATTTAGCGAGACTGGCGACCAGTTCTTGTTGTTTGGTGCGCATTTCGCTTATCAGTGCGTCGAAGCCCTGGTTGTTCACCACACGGTTGAACTGGTTACGGTAGTTGGCGGTGATACTGATGCCGTCCACGATCACGTCACACACTTTCCATTCGCTTTCGCGACGTTGAAGCAAGTAGTCAACTTTGATCGGTTCGTCGGCTTGTCCGGGCGTAACGACGCGGCTGTTCAGCTCGACGTTACTCGGATCAAGCGAATGCTCGTCGAGGAACTCAATCTTCTGATTTGAGAAACCCTCAAGCTTGTTCAAATAGGCGTCTTCCATAAACGCCGTGAACAACTGAGTAAACTGGCCTTGCTGATCAGCATTAAGCTCGCGCCAATGATAACCGAGACTCGATTTAGCCATGTTCTCGAAGTCGAAGCGGGGCGCAACAGCATCAATGAGTTTGCGGCGCCGCTCGTTCTCCGGTGCCTGATGGTCCTTAAGGATATCCAGCACCTGTGAAACGGTGTTCGTGACTACGGTCTTCGGGTCTTCAGCCGTGGCCGCCCGAGCCGTCGCCGAATACGCTGTCACACTAAGCGCAGAAGCTAAGAGTGCGAACGTTATCACCAGTCGACAAAGCGGCGATGAAGATACTGGCGTTCGCGTGCCGAAGATTCGTATGTGATTCATCTGCTTTAAGTTGCCTCCCTGGGCACGGATACAGCTCCGTCGATTCGAAGACATGCTTCCCTTGCGGGTCTTTACTCGTCGGGCCCGCGAGACTGATATTGGTAACTGCAACTCTCATACCAAGCTGGTGAAGCTCGCAAAGGATGGGCTTTCAGAGCGCCAGGAGTCAGCCTCATCAGTGGTTTCGTGGTGAAAGTTTTTCACAGTCGTCACAACGGGTTCAGGCCGGCCGAGGATCCTTCGAAGGGTTCCGCTCTCTAGAAGAAATAAGCGGTTTTCAAAGAGTGTGGCGAAAAGAGGTGGTCGAAATCCTGTGCTGGCTGTTACGGTCTGGAATTTGCTCCTCCTCCGCACAATCAAGTTTCGACGGAGCCCGGAGCAGATTATAACTTCGAGCAAAGACCTCTAAGTTGAAATGCATTTGCTGGCGAAATCCCGCCGAGCTTTGCTTGACCGAGTCTCTCCCCCCAGAGTCGGGCAGGCGCGTCAGACTCGGCGGATTTCCGCCAGCTGCAAAGGATTAGCTCGCAAGGAGGACGCTTTAGAATGGAGTCGAGGAATCGATTAAGAGCTATCGTGCCGGCGTTAGCCCTCGCGATCAGTCTTGCAGTTCCCGTCAGCGCCCAGGACTCTAGCTCTGGTGCACAGAATGAATCCGCTGCCGAATCTGGCGGACAACACGCGGGCGCGGGGGCGGAACAGTGGGCGTCCGGCGTTTACGACAGCACGAAGACGGCGGTGAATGACTCGCTGATCACGCTGAAGATCAAAGTAGGAATTCTTAAGGAAAAAGCTGTTGCAGGAGACGATATCCATGTCAGCACGCAGAATGGCGTCGTGACACTGGCCGGGAGCGTGCACAGCGCCCTCGCCATGACTCAAGCCGAGCAGATTGCGCGATCGACGGGCGGAGTGCGTGACGTCACTAACAAGTTGGGGGTCGCCACCCAGGCCACCGACTAACCGGGATTCCCGACGGCGGCCCGGCAATGCGAAGTGGGCCGCCGCCCTTCGTGCGCGACGCGTCTTCACTTTAGCTGAGATCAACGAAAGACCAGTTCGACCTCTTCCGCAGTGTCGTGA
>WNFC01036099.1_pt1 | contig 10250 bp, 8 predicted proteins | sample 5400541 | NCBI WGS metagenome assembly WNFC01 (sample SAMN13153342, study PRJNA577476) | soil metagenome | isolation source: 120 cm saprolite under Douglas fir tree site 2 hole 2 replicate 1 | place: USA:California | collected 2015-04-18 | reverse complement strand
GGCTTTCGATAGACCTTTTCTCGCTTTTGCCCAAGTCTTCGATTTCCTCAGCAACGTTTTCCCAATCCACCTCCTCGATGCGGCGCTCGCGCAGCGCACGCACCTGATCGCGGATCCACGCGTAGTAGTCGTGGTCGTACAGTTGCGAAGGAGAAGGTTTAATCGACGCCATCGGCGATAAGCGGGGGCATCCGTTCTCCGTTTACTAACCAGCCTGCTGCGGCAAGAACCACGGCTAAAGCGCGACAGCGACTCAGTGGCTGATGAGCTTCCAGTGCACTAGCGTCGCGTCGGGATGATCTTCGAAAACCGCTTCGACTTCTGCGTCAAATGGCGGATTTTGTGCGGGATCGCCCACCAGGTTGCCGACCATGCGGATGTCGTCCGCGTCGGAGAGTTGCACAACTGCGACCAGGTAAGGACAGCCCTCGCGCAGCGCGGGATGGACCGGGTTCCAGGTTCTGATCCAGCTATACAACCGACCGCGTCCTGAGACCTTGTCCCAGCCGAGGTCGATGGAGTGGCATTTGTGACAAACCGCCTCCGGTCCCCATTGGAATGCTCCACAGGCGTTGCATCGCTGCACTACTAGTTCGTGGCGCCGGGCGGCATCCCAGTACTCTTTATCCAATCCATCCCGCTGGGCGCGCGGGGCCGGTAAACCTTCCGGCAGATAGTATTTTCGCTCGGCCATGAACACTCCTTGTTTCTTTGTTTTTCACAGGCTGTGAACCAGGAGGTCGCTTACCGGCGAGACCATCGGACCCGATGCGACCAGCGAAATTTTGCAATTCGGCACCTGGCAGGTCGATTCACCGCGCACCTGGCGCGCCGCTTCAATCACCAGTTCCAGGCCGTGCATGTAACATTCGGCGATATTGCCACCGCTGGTATTGACCGGCAGTTCGCCCTGGGGCGCAGTGATATTGTCGAAGGTGACGAATTCCATCACTTCTTCGGGTTTGCAGAAGCCGTGCTCGACGAGACTGATCATCACGGCGCCGCTAAAATGCTCATAAATCTGCGCGCAGTCGACGTCCTGGGGCTTAATCCCGGCCATCTCATACAGGCGCGGCGCCAGGGTCTTGAAATTCGACGAGGAGTAGTCGAACGGGTTCTCGACCGTGGCCGCGTGCCGGTAGCCCGAGCCTTGTGCCGCAGCCATGATGTAGGCCGGCTTCTTCCGAGCATCGCGTGCACGCTCGGCGGTGGTCAGGATGAGTGCGGCGGCGCCGTCGTTCTCCATGCAGCAGTCATACAGATGGAACGGCTCGACGATCCATCGTGACTGGTCGTACTGCTCACGCGTCAACGGTTGGCCGAACTTTACCGCGCGCGGGTTAAACTGCGCATGGTAGTAATCGGCCATCGCCACTGCCGCAAGCGGTTCCTGATTAATTCCGTAATCGTGCATGAAACGCCGGGTGCGTAACGCCACCCATTGCGCGGGTACATAAAGCCCGTAGGGAGCTGTGTACGCTGCCGCGCCGGATACGTGCTGCGAGACCGGCGCCTGCCCAAAGCGGCCGAACTGGCCTTGTGCCAGCGCCCGCAAGACCACGACATAGTTGGCGTAGCCGGCGGCGATTGCCGCGGCGGCATTGCCGACTGCGGCTGAGCCACCACCACCGCCGCCACCCCAGACCATGCCCATGAAGCCGACCTGCTTCAGGCCTAATGCCGTCGCCAGCCGTGAGGCGTCGTTGCGGTCGTTCGCGTAGCCGGAAATTCCGTCGATCTCGCGCACGTCAATTCCGGCGTCGTCTGCAGCCTTCGTTATAGCTTCGCAGGCGAGGCGAAATTCGCTCTGCGGCGCTTGTCCGCGCTTGTAATATTTGGTTTCGCCGACACCAATAATCGCGACTTTATCTTTGACCGTATATTCGTTCATTTTCTCACCGGCTGTTGCAGTGGCACAGGCTTCCAGCCTGTGACTGTTCGGCAGTAAACCAAGCACACAGGCTGGAAGCCTGTGCCACTGAAGAACTCCCTCGTTGCCTTGCTTGCTCCTTCTGCCTCAGTTCTCTCTCAGGCCTTGGCAGTAATGCGGAGTTCGCCATTCCCGTCCCGACGTTCCTGGAAATGCGGCAGCACTTCTTCGGCTAGCAGACGCATTGACTTGAACCACGGTTCGGGATCATCGGCATAATCAAATGCGAACAGCAGCAGCGTGCCGAAGCCGCCCAGTGCTTCGTACATCTCGCCGAGTTTGCGGGTGACGGTCTTGACCGAGCCCACCAGCCATCCGTGGTCCACCAGGTATTCCGGAGTAACATCCGCGTCAGGAACTTTTGGATCGTGCTTGAGATAGGGGGTGAACTGGAAGTCAGCAAAGAGCGGCAGCAGGTATTCGGTCATCATGCGGCCCATCGCGCCGCGCACGCATCCCCGGTATGCCTCATCGTCAGTATCGGCGACGAAGATCTCGCGGACGATGCGCCATTGCGAGCGGTCCGGCGTACGGCCTGACCGCCGCGCCCCCTCCACTACTGCATCCCAATGCGATGCCACGTAGGACGGGCTCAGGTTGAGACTTAGTGGGAGGAAACCGCGCTCACCCGCCAGCTTCAGTGTATCCGAGCCCGGGCTGAATCCTGCGATGCCGATCGGCGGATGCGGTTTCTGGAATGGCTTGAGATGGTGTTTCAGCGTGCGCATCATCGGGTTGGGTACGTTGACCTTCCAATATTTGCCGTTGTATTCGAGGCCGCCGTCGCTCTCCCAAACCTTGAGCATGATGTCGAGGGCCTCGCGCGTCATATCGCGGTTCTCGCCCTTCATTCCATCCACGCAGAACAGTTGCCAATCACTCGGCAGGCCGCTGGCACCGATGCCGAGCATGTAACGGCCTTGCGCCAGATGGTCCATGAAGGCCACCCGGCAGGCGAGTTCGGCGGGATGATGGTACGGCAGCAAATGGGCGCCGGGGGCGAGCACGATGCGCTTCGTTTGCATCAACGCCTGCGCGATCAGCAGGTCAGGCGCCGGATTGGGTTCCCATGGCGAGGTAAAATGCTCGCCGATCCACGCCTCGTCGTAGCCGAGGCGGTCAGCGACGCGCAGCATTTCGAGGTCCCATTCCTGACCGGCCCTGAATTCACGCTCCGGCGGATGCGACGGCATCAAAAAGAGTCCAAGCTTCATTTCTTTCACCGACCTAGTGTGTCTCTAAGAGTGGGAAACCCCCCTCCATGGCCTTCCCCCTTTCAGATGCTGTCGATTTTCTCGCGCGCCCATTTGTTTGTCATCCCGACCAAGTGAGCGAGGCGCAAGCCGAAGCGAACGCGCGGAGCGATCGCCGCGAAGCGATTCGCCTGAAACGCGCGGGGAAAAAGAAATCCCCTTCGGCTGCGCTCAGGGCTTCGGCTCACCCGCGTTGATCCCTCGACTCCGCTCGCGAAAAGATGCGAGCGCCGCTCGGGATGACAGCCGGGAAGCGCCGCCGAACGAGAAAATCGACAGTCCCTTCACGGGGTGGGAAAAGATTTACCCCTCTCTCGACGGGAGAGAAGTCAGGGGAGCGGTTCTTGGTCATTTCCTCGGTCCGCGCGCGCCTGGGAATGATTGCACTGCGCCGAGCCCTTCGAGCGCTAGTCCATAACCCAGATTATCAAGCATCAGCTTTTTCAACTGTTGTGTCAGCGCGACGCGCGCGTAGCGGACTGCGAGCGATGGCCGAGCTGTGATTTGCTGCGCCAACTCCCATGCACGCGGAATCAGGCGATCGCGCGGCACTATCTCGCTGACAACTCCCAGTTCCAAGGCTTCTCGGGCGGTCAACTTCTGCCCGGTGAGCAGGAAGTAGCGGCCCCGGTTGGGACCGAGCACCAGCGGCCAGACAATATGGACGCCATCACCCGGAACCACACCGTTAGGAAAATGCGGCGCGTCCTGGAATTCGGCATTCTCGGATGCGATTACGATATCGCACAAAACTGCCAGCTCGGCATGAATCAGCGCCGGACCGTTGACCGCGCCGATCATCGGCACTTCGATGTTGAGATGGTTCATCAGAAGATGCTTGGCATCGTTGTAGATATGGTCCCAACTGGTCGGTCTGACGCCGAAAGGAGCCTGTTCGCCGGTGCCTTTGACCGGGACTCCCCGCCCACCGCCGGCATCGACTTCGGCACAGAACGCGTTGCCGGTACCGGTGATAATCACGCAGCGGTTCTCATGATCGCGCGCGATATCCATAAACGCGTAGGACAATTCTTCATGAGGCGGCGTGCCCCATTTAAGCTCGGCATTATTGGTATGGAGCGTCATCTGGAGGATACCGTCGCGCCGCTCCATCTTGATCGTGCTGTATCTGCTGGCATAGTCGTCGAACTTAATCAGTCCCATCGAGTAGCTTCCTCCTTTCCCGCTGCGCACAGTCTACAAAAATTCGCGGTCGGACGGCCACCGTGGCGTGTGGGGGCGGCGTTATCCAATAGGCGCTAACTTAAGGGCTGCCCCCTCGCATTCAGTATCAGAAGTTTCGGTAATATACGACGCATGTCCGTTTCCGTCGTCCCGAGCAGATTCGAGGGATCGCGCCCATCTTCGGGCGCATGGTAGGACCCCGAGCCAGCGCAGTACTCCAACCGAAGGTTTTATGCGAGGGGTTCACGCCTGCGCGCCGCAGACGTCGCGCGATCCCTCCACTTCGGTCGGGATGACAGATAAGGAGGCACCGACGGACGACGCGGCATCAGACTGGGTTCATAGATTAGCGCTTATGGGGCATTATCCTGCGCGTCAGCGGATACTACAGGCCGAGGACGTCGCGCATCGAATAGAGGCCCGGCTTTTGATGTTCGAGCCAGGCTGCGGCGCGCAGCGCGCCACGGGCGAGCGAATCTCGGCTCTGAGAGCGATGGATCAGTTCGAGCCGCTCACCCTGGCCGCCGAAAATAACCGTGTGATCACCAACGGCGTCGCCCGCCCGCAAGGCCATCACTGCGATTGCCTCATTCGGCCGGACGCCGCTGATTCCCTCACGCCCGAAAACCGCATTCGGCTGGAAGTCGAGCTTGCGAGCCTCGGCGATCGTACGAGCCAGAGCGAGTGCGGTACCACTGGGGGCATCGACCTTGGTGCGATGATGGATTTCCAGCACCTCAGCGTCAAAAGTGGCAAGTATCGCGGCCACTTCGGCCGTTATCTTCATCAGCACATTGATGCCGACGCTCATGTTGGGAGCGATAACGGTTCGTGTACGCGGCGCCAGTTGACGAGCACGCGTATCCAGTTCCGGGGTAAAACCGGTCGAGCCCACGACGATGGCAGCGCCTGACGCGGCCGCGACTTCCAGATGATTCAGTGAGGCGGCGGCATTGGTAAAGTCCAAGGTGACGGTATCTGGTCGCGCAATGCTGGCGTAATCAGTGGTAATCGCGACGCCAAGTTTCCCGCCGCCAGCTACTTCACCGGCATCGCGTCCACTGACACCAGCCGCCTCGGCTTCGAGGGCGCCAACCAGAGTGTGCTGAGGGTCGGCGGCAATCATCGAGACGAGCAACCGCCCCATTCGCCCGGCCGCTCCTGAAACGATCAACCTCGCCATGATCGCACCTCTGTCCTAAGGCTTTGACAGCATATTGTCGATGTTGCCGGCCACACGGCAGGCAGTACCCTCACCCTGACCATCTCCCGCGGCTGAGCGGGCGAGGGGCAGAAAGGGACGTCCTCGTCAGGCGCTCGCAGCTGGGGCCGCCGCTGTAGAGGCCCCTGGCGCGGCGGGCGCGCGGCGCTGGGCGTTGAAATGCTCTTCGCAGAGGCTGCCATGGGCCCGCGGCTTGCGGCATTTTTCGGCGGTGCAAATCTTGTAGCGCGGCTTTGGCATCTCGCCCGCCTTCCACAACCGATAATGTTTTCGGCAGTAGCCCCTGCCAACCACTTGGTGAGCGCAATCGCTCGCCTTGCAAGTTCCTTCTTGTGCCATTTTTCACCAATCCAGCATACGGGGCCGCCCGCTGTCGCGGCTCAATTGTCTATTACTGCCGCGGACTTCTGGTGCGAATTAAAATTCCGCTTTCAATTCGCGGCTGAGTAATTCCTCGACCATAGCGCCTGGCGGCGTCGCTTCATAGAGGACGCGGTAGACCGCCGACGAGATCGGCATTTCCACACCATGGCGTTCGGCGAGTCTAACAATTGCACGCGCATTGGATACACCTTCGGCGATAGACGCTCCCTCCGCCGGCGGTGATATGCGTTCGCCGCGGCCAAGCGCCAGGCCCAACCGGCGATTACGCGAGAGGTCTCCGGTGGAGGTGAGCACCAGGTCACCCAAACCCGCCAAGCCGGACAGAGTCTCCTGTTTTGCGCCGGCTTCCCGCGCCAGCCGCATCATCTCAGCGAGCCCGCGCGTAATCAGTGCGGCACGAGCGCCGGAGCCCAGGGAGAGACCGTCGCAGATACCGGCAGCAATCGCGATGACATTCTTGCTGGCACCACCGAGTTCCACCCCTGTAACGTCAAGGCTGCGGTAGACGCGCAGCGGCTTGGCGGCGAACAACGTTTGTAGGCGCCGGGCGATCGCTTCGCTCCGCGCGGCCGCCACCAATGCCGCGGGTTTGCCACGCGCGATTTCGGGAGCGAAGCCGGGCCCTGCCAAAACTGCGATTCTGTCTGGCGGAGGGGCCAATTCCGCCAGCATTTGCGACATCGTTTGCAGCGAATCCTGCTCGATTCCCTTGCTGACGCTTATCACCAGTGATTCCGGCGGAATCGCGGATGCGAGCGGCACCAGAATTTGGCGCGCAAAACCCGACGGAATCGCCATCACTACTGCATCCGCGTCGCGGATAGAGTCGCTGCTCATTTCGGTTAATTGCAGTTGGGACGGAAACCGCACGCCGGGCAAATAAGCTTGATTCTCGCGCTCGCGCCGCAACGCGCTTAGTTGCGATTCACGCCTCACCGCCAACTTGACGGGCTGGCCGCTATTGGCCAGTCCGATCGCGAGCGCGGTGCCCCACGCACCAGCGCCTAGAACAGTTACGGCAGCCATATGAAGCGATTAACGGGCACAGACCTCGATCTTGTAGCAAGTGGCACAGGCTTTAGCCTGTGGAAAGCAAGCTTGGAACGAACAACTGCGCGCAGGGCGATAGCGACCTCAAACGACCGTGCGCAGCACGCGATAGAGTGGTTCGAGCTCGCGAAAAGCGTCGATCACTTCTTCACGGTCGAGTCGCCGTGCTTCCCTGACCTTCCATCCAAAGCCGACGTCGATACCACCGCTTTTCTTCTCCAGGCTCTGCCCCAGTGCCGAAAAAAAATCAGCATCGGCGGCTACTTCTTCCGGCATTTGGCGAAAGTCCCACTTGTCATAACGGGCGATGCCGGTGCCATTGAAGGCCTTCGCCAACTGAGCGCCACGCACTTTGAGCAGACGGCTCATCTCGGGCCGCATATCCGCCTCGGCTTTGACTACGGCGCGCGCATGGATTCCCGCCCCGGAAATACAAAGCGCAAGATAGCCGAAACGTTTGTAACCCTTGGGCGAAGGACCGAAGGCGGCCCAGGTCTCGGGCGGCGGGTTCACGGTCCTGCGCGCGTGTTTGGCGACGTGCGGGAAAAACTCCATATGCAGTCTGCGCGCGATCGCCGGTGCGAGTTCATCGCCCAGCCGCAGGAGCTTCGGACGCACATGAGCGTAGATTTGCTGCATCCGTTCATTGAACCCTTCAACGCTGAAGACCTCGAAATCGACCGGAGTAAATCCGAGTGTTGCCATTTTCAGTCACCTAAAAGGAGAGAAGCGAGGGATGAGAAGTGAGAAACGAGAGCCGCCCCCATCCGCGCTCGTTTTTCTCGGTGCTTTCTCTCACTACTCGCTCCTCTCCCCTCGCTCCTTTCTCATCGCAGTTTCCCAATTACGCCCATCAAAATGCTGGATTTCCAAAGTGGTGAGATTCACCCCTTCCACACATCGTAGATTCACGTCGATTTTATCGGGATCGGAGCGCGCGATATAAAAAGGCGCCACACCGCATCGTGGGCAGAAATGATGTTTGGCAGCGTGGGTGTTGAAGGTATAAGTGGCGAGGTTCTCCCACGGCGTCAGCAGGCGGAACCGCTCGCGCGGGATTATCCAGTGGAGGTACGCTTTCTTGGTGCAGATCGAGCAGTTGCACTCCGAGATACGGCCGTCTATCGGGCCGACCACTTCGTAAGCGATGCGCCCGCAATGGCATCCGCCGCGGTAGATTGGGCGATCCGCGGATTGGTTCGGCATGAGCATGAATCTGGCTCAAATTGGCCTATACGGCAATGCGACGCTTACACGCCGACCGGGAATTTGGGCTACAAGCTATCGCTGAGGCCGGCATTGCCCCTAGCAGGCTGCGAAAAAGGCGTTCCGCACCCTGCTAGTAGGGTGCGGCGAATCGTTCTTATCTGTCGGACTTATCCTCCTGGCCCCGGCTGAACGGGTGACATTGTCACCTCTACCGGCCGGCGCGCCAATAGTGGATATTCTGTCGTAGGACGATGGGGTTTGCGGTGGAGCTGTGGCCCAATGAATCCTTACGCCGGTTTCATTCCTGGCCGCTGATTCAAGGCGGTGGGTCACCCTGCATTGATGTAAGGAGATTCGCGATTTACTCGCTGCACACGAGTCCTGGACAATCACCCTATGGCTGCCACATCGGTTGTGGTCCGGAGCACGAAATTCGTGATGATCGAAGATCGCTCAATAATTCGCCTGCCGACCGCGGTTCTCCGCGGATAGCCGCGGATCTGCGCAGGTGGCGGGCTTCGACGCAGATAAACGCAGCTCTACGCCGATAGGCGCGCATTTTTGAGGTTTGCGGCGGACGCACTTAATCCCTCCTCGCGCCTCGGTTCACTGCACAAGCAGGCTGCGGAAAAAGGCCTTCCGGCCCTGCTACGGGTTGCGGGCGGGCACGTTTGGAAAATCACCCAGCAGGGGTCGAAGCAAGCGGTTGGACGATTTGATTGCACGGACTGATGTCCTCGTTGAGGCGTTGCCTTTCGTAGCAAAGGCGCAATTGGCCGATGCGGCAATGCTACGCTTACACGCTGAGCGGAATTTAGGCTAAAAGTTAGAGAATGGATCTCAGCGACAGCCCCGAAGAAATCGAATTTCGCCGCAAAGCCCGGCAATGGCTGGAGCACAACAGACCGGCGGGAATGGCCGACCGAGGTTTCGCCCTGCCCATCGACCAACAATCCATCCGCACCTTACGTGACTGGCAACGGCGGCTGTACGATGCCGGTTACCTGGGAATTGCTTGGCCGGCCGAATACGGCGGACAAGGTAAAACCATCATCGAAAGCGCCATCTTCAACGAAGAGATGGCGCGGGTGCGGGCGCCGGCGCCGCTCAACGAACTGGGGCTGTCGATGGGCGGGCCGACCATCCTGGAGCACGGCACCGACGAGCAAAAGAAACGGTTCGTCAGAAAGATCCTGACCTGCGAGGAAGTCTGGTGCCAGGGCTTCTCTGAACCAGGTTCCGGCTCCGATCTCGCTGCCCTCGGTACTCGCGCAACTCTGCAGGGCGATGAGTTCGTCGTCAACGGACAGAAGGTATGGACCTCGTTGGGCCACATCGCTGATTGGTGCATGCTACTGGTACGCACCGACCCGAGTGCCCCCAAACATCGCGGAATATCTTATTTGCTGGTCGATATGCACAGTTCTGGAATTACGGTGCAGCCGCTGAAGCAGATGACCGGCGAGGCCGAATTCAATCAGATGTTCTTCGAAGACGTGCGGGTGCCGCGCGAAAATCTGCTGGGTCCGCTCAATGGCGGATGGGGGGTCGCGATTACCACCCTAATGAACGAGCGGGCGACGCTTTCGCTGGCGACGGTGATGCGGTTTCGCAATACGTTCGAGGACCTGGCGGAGTTGGCGCGGCAGGTGCTCCGCGAAGGCACCTGCAGCTTGAGTTCTGAGCAGGTCCGGCAGACACTCGCGCAGTTTTATATCGATGTCGAGTCGATGAAGTATCTGGCTTACCGAAATTTCTCGCGGCTTCAGCGGGGTGGAACGCCTGGTCCCGAAGGTTCGATTTCGAAGGTCCTCTGGAGCGAACTCAACCAGCGGATGAACGAGTTCGCGCTCGTCCTGCAAGGCCCCCGCGCCGCATTAATCGAGGGGTCGGGCCAGGCTGTGGTGGACAACGGACGATGGCAGTACGGGTTGCTGCGTTCCCGCGGCAATACGATTGAAGAAGGCACCTCGGAGATTCAGCGCGGTATTATCGCCGAGCGGCTGCTGGGCTTGCC
>WNFC01025320.1_pt1 | contig 10250 bp, 7 predicted proteins | sample 5400541 | NCBI WGS metagenome assembly WNFC01 (sample SAMN13153342, study PRJNA577476) | soil metagenome | isolation source: 120 cm saprolite under Douglas fir tree site 2 hole 2 replicate 1 | place: USA:California | collected 2015-04-18 | reverse complement strand
TCCGGGTTCTGCGGCGCACGATCCGGGAACCTTCTCGCGGTGCCGGAACGTTCACGGCCTGCTGCGCGCCGGCGAGCTCGATCCGCAGCAGGAGCTGGTCGATCACCTTCTCCCAGGTGTACGCGCGGGCGGTCACCCGTCCCTGGCGGCGCATGGCGGCGGCCAGGCGAGGGCGCTCCCGGATGAGGTTCAGATCCGTCACGAGCTCGATCACGTCGTCGGTCTCGAGCACGAGCGCGTTGCGATAGGCGTCGGCATAGTCCTCGCCGGTCGCCCCGGTGAGCGCGAGCCCACCGGCTGCCATCACCTCGAGGCCCACGAGGCCGAACGGCTCGTGCGCGGAGTTGGCTAGCACGGCATCGCAAGCCGGATAGAGGACGCCGAGCATCTCGTCGCTGACGAAGCTGGTGAGATTGACCACGTCGGCATCCGCGTACTGGCGCAGGACCGCGGCCAGGCCGGCAGGCTCAGGGGGCGCGTCCACGTGGACGACGTTCAAGCCCTGGTGCTGCGCAAGGGTGATCACCTCGCCACCGTGCGGCTCCCGACCACCGCGCATGATCAGCCGGACGCGTTTGCCGTGCCGCTTGAGGTAGCCGGCCGCCGATACGGCCATGAGCCAGCGCTTGTCGGGGTCGAATCGGCCGATCTTGAAGCAGAAGTGGTCGGCGGCCGCGGCCGCCTTCAGGCCGGCGACCGCGACCGGGTCGCCGTCGTGGATGGACGCGCGCGGGATGCCGTTCGGGATGACGATCGGGTTGTGGCCTCGCTCCCAAACCTTGAACTTCATGTAGCGGCTCACGGTGGTGATGGTGGCTGCGAGCGAGAGGGCCGCCCAGTTCATGCGGTGGAAGCCATATGTGTTGTTGGCGTTCCACAGCATCACCACGCGATCGCGCAGGCCGTGGTAGTAGAGCGAGTCCGAGATGAGGCTCATCGACCACGAGGTGTGCCACTCCTCTCCGAGGATGACCACGTTCTTGCCGGCAGCGGCCGCGGGCGCGATCACGTTGTCGACGATGCTCGGCGGCAGGCTCGAGTTCCAGTCGCGGATCTTGTCCTCCTCGCCGTCGTAGACGCCGCCGCGGTGGCGGGACGAGATCCACTGGCACCATCGCCTGTAGACGAGCCGGCCTTTTTCCTGGCTCTCCTCACCCGGCAGGTCGGGGTCGCCGCAGAAATAGAGGTATGTCTGGTAGCCGAGCTGGGCGAGGGTGCGAGACAGGCCCTTCACACGCACGCCGAGGCCTCCGGCCTGGCTGTACACGTCCGGACCCTCGAAGCTCAGGATCGCGAACACAATCTCTTCGGGGTCGATGATCATCGGTCCGCGGCGAGCGCGTGCAGCGCGGCGGCGTGCAGCTCTCGGGTCGGCGCGCACACGAGCGAGGTCCGAGTTTCGAGGTTGCACGGCAGCGCGGTCAATGCGTTGCCGCCGACGTCGCTGGCGACGCCGCCCGACTCGGCGAGGATGAGCAGGCTCGCCGCCATGTCGAAGAGGCGAACCGGCACCGGGGCGCAAAAGGCGTCGAGGCCGCCGGCGGCCGTGTGCGCTATCGCGAGCGCCATCGAGCCGAGGATACGGACCTTGCCCGATCGCCGGACGAGCCCCCTGGTGAGGTCGAGCGCGCGCGGAGGACTCTCGAGGCCGACCACCTCGAATCCGTTTTGATCACCGCGCGGCGCCACCGTTATCGGTGAGCCGGAGCGCCACGCCCCTTCTCCGCGAATCGCGGTCCACGCCTCGCCGTTGATGAGGTTGACGACGCAGCCGGCGACCGTGTCGCCGACGGTTGGTCCATCGAGCACCGCGAGCATGAGGGCAAAGAAAGGAATGCCCTGCTTGGCGTTCAGGCTGCCGTCGACGGGGTCCACCAGCACCAGTGGGTAATCAGCGCCGAGCTTTCTCAGGCCTTCCTCCTCGGACAGGATGGTGAACCGTTCGCCGCGCGCGGCGAGCTGGTCGAGCTCCGAGAAGACGTCGGCCTCGGCGGCGCGATCGAGCTCCATGGTGCGGTCGCCGCCGGCACCGACCGTCAGCGGCGCCCGGCCTGCGTCAGTGCCCGAGAGCGGAACCACCGTGGCGCGCACGCGCGAACCGATGCGCAGGAAAACGTCGAGCCAGTCGGCGGGCGTCAGGGAGACCGATGCCGATTCCGGTCAGGCAATGCCGGAGCCGCTCGAGAACTTGGGGTCGATCTTGCGGCGGCGTCGACGGCGGCGCTCGACCACGATGGTGATGAGGTACGGCTGCTGCATGGCCCAGACGCGCTCGATGAGCTGTGGGATCGCGATGCTGTAAGGGGCGTCGACACCCATCAGGACGAGGCTCTCGGCGAGATCCTCGGTCAGCTCTGTACGGTCATGAAGATTGAGCTGCTCGAGTGCGTCGAGGATGTCGTCGAGCCGGCGCAGGCTGGAACGCCGCTCCTTGTCGTCCCCGCGGTGGAGCATGGCTGACAGCTTAAAGACTTGCGGCCTCGGTCAGGGCCAGGCCCACCTCGTCCGGCCGCTCGAACTGGAGCCAGTGTCCGGCGCCTTCGAGCACGATGAACCTGTACTCGCCGCTGACGTGGCCCTTGGTCGCCTCGGCCCCGCGCCTGCCCAGCGCGGGATCCCGGTCGCCCCACAACAGAGTGGTCGGCGTCTCGATGCGCCCGATGTTCGCCAGGTTCTCCCAGGCGGCGGCACCGGCACCGAGGTTGGCGCGGTAATAGTTGAGTGCCGCGGTCAGACGTCCGGGGCGAGACAGCGAGCGGGTGAAATGCTCGACCAGCGACCTGGGCACCGTCTCCGGGTTGGGACCGATTGAGTACATGTTCCTCAGGCGCTTGTAGTCGTCGGCGGAGAGGACTTCTTCGGCCTTGCCCCTGATCAAGAACAGCTGGATATAGCGCGAGCGCTGCTGCTGGTCCTCGTCCTCGCGGCTCGCGGCCGCGAGCGCCGCGGGGTGCGCGACCGAAAGCACGGTGAGCGTCTTCGTCATCTCCGGATGGCGTGCGGCGAAGAACCACGCGACGACCGCGCCCCAGTCGTGGCCGGCGACATGGGCTCCCTCACGGCCGAACGATTTGATCAGGCCGGCCACGTCATCGACCAGGTGGCCGATCGCGTAGCTCTCCTCATCTGCCGGCGCGTCGGTGAGCCCATAGCCCCGCATGTCGGGCGCGACCGCGAGGCATCCTGCATTCGCCACCGCAGGCAGGAGCCGCGACCACGACTCGGCGCCTTCTGGAAACCCATGCAGGAGGATGAACATGTCGCCCTGCGGCGGACCGTCGACCATGGTCCGGAAGCGAAGGCCGTTCGCCTTGACCATGTGCTGGCTCGCCGTCATTTCATCTGATCGATGAACGAGGCCGCGACGTCGAGGGCCTCGTCGAGCACCGCGAGCAGGCCATGGCCCTGGCCTTGGAAGATCTCGAGGCGCGCGTTGGGGATGAGCTTGATCTTTTCTTTCAAGAGATCGATCCGCGCGAAGGGATCGCGATCGCCGCTCATGAAGAGGATCGGGCAGCGGATCTGGGGGAAGTGCTCCGTGCGCAGCTGGTCCGGAAAGCCCGGACGGTGCAGCGGATACGAGAAGAGGACGAGGCCGCCGAAATCCGCCTCGACCGCGGCCATGCTCGCCACGCGACCGCCGAACGACTGCCCGCCTCCGACGACGTCATGTCCGCGACCCGAGGTCTTGATGAAGACAGGGACGGCTCGCTCCGCTCCGCCGCGAGGCAGGTCGACCGCGATGGCATCGATGCCGCGGTGCTTGAAGCCAACGACGTAAGGCTTCATCGAGGCCGCGGTGCCCGATGCGCCATGACCGAGGACGACTCGCATCAGTTGAGCTCAGCGATGCGCTGCTGCTTCAGCCACTCAGGCGAAATCTTTACCTCGATGCGCGCGATGCAGACTGCACACCACACGGTCTCACATTTCTCGCATGCGATGTGCTGGTGATCTTTGGAGAGGTCGAGAGACATCGCGAATGTGCCGCACTCAAAGCACTTCACCGGACATCGCACGAAAAAAATTCTACTGATCGCTTGACGTGAGGGATGCAATCGATGTATCAACACAACTTGTATGGCGATGCTGCTCGTGGTTGCCACCACAGAGGCGACGGACCCGACGCGAGTCAGCGGCCCATTTCGCACAACCGCCCGACGTCACGAAGTCCTCGACGAAGAGGTTTCGCGGCGAAACCCGTTTGGTTGCTTGGAGGTAGGTGCAGAAAAAATCGTCCATGACGTCACACAAGGGATTCAAGCCCGCCAAACCATGGAACCTCGGGTCCGTATCACTAAGCGAAGGAGGTAGAGAGTTATGGCAGCGAAGAAGAAGGCCGCAAAGAAGCCGGCAGCCAAGAAGAAGGCCGCCAAGAAGAAGAAGTAACAACTTCTTCTTTCGTAGTTACGTAAGTCGTCGTTACGCGCCGGGGTTCTGTGGAGCCCCGGCGCTCATGTTTTTCATGGCTCCTCGGTCCGGAGTCGAAGAAGACCGGTTCGTAGAGCTCGAGGCAGCGTTCCTGGCACCGGCGCGCGCTTCGGAGCGCCACACATTAGAAGGAAGGCGAGAGCTGTCTTGGGTATTGACTATCGAACATCCGTTCGTTACTCTGTAGGCACCTCCTTTCCTATACCTGCGTCGCAACCCGGAGGCACCTTTGGAGAACGATGCAGGCAACACAGCTCGAACACGCCATCAGCACGATTCGGGTCCGCTTCGGCAGCCAGGCGCTGACGAGGGCGGCTGAATTGCCGCCCCCGCAGCCCTGGCCGAGCTGCACCCCTCTCGATCGACTGACCGGAATCGAAGGCCTGCCTCGCGGCCGCATCGTGCTCCTGACCGGAAGCGGGACCTGCGGCAAGCTCACGCTGGCCCTTGGCCTGCTCGCCTCCGCCACCCGCGAGTTCGCGCACGCGGTGGTTATCGACACTCGCGGCGACTTCGATCCCTGGGCCCTGTCGCCATTCGATCCCGAGCTGAGCACGCTGAGCGTGGTGCGCCTCGATCCCGACCCTTCAGGCGAGGCGGCGACAGCGCTGGCTCGCGCTGGAGCGGGCTTCATCCTTTTAATGGGAGAGATCCCAGAGCCATGGCTCGGGCCGCTCGAGGCGGCCGCCAACCGTTCGGGAACGGTGATGGTCGGGGTGGTCGACGCTCCAGGGCGAGCGCTTGCTCACGCGTCCAGCCTGAGCCTCGGCTTCTCGCGTACCGAGTGGGTTTGGGAGCAAGGACAGCTGGTGGGGCTGCGCACGATCGCACGCTGTCTCAAGAATCGGGTCGCGCCGCCCATCGGAGAATCCGTGCTCGAGATCCGCTATCCGCTCGGTCCTCGACTTCCCTTCGCCACTCCCATCGTCGAGCTGCCATCGCCAATGGCCGAAATGGAATGCGTGTCTGTTGCGGTCTAAGGGCTGCGGCCGGAGGCTATGGCGAGAGATTCGGTGTCCTGGCGAGCCGAGTCGAAGGAAGGGGTGGCACGAGGAGGAGCGCATCTAATGATGCGTGACGACGAAGGGCCGGGCCCCCTGACGCACGAATCGGCCGCCCGGGCGCCGAAGATCCGTCAGAGGCTTACGGTCGCAGCCCTAATAAGCCATCTCGAGCTCGCGAAGCGCCCTGACCTGTATGGAGGCCCGGTCGTCGTCGGCGAGTGGGAAGAGCATGTCATCGCGGCCTCCGAGGAGGCGCTGCCATTCGGTGTGTTGCCTGGGATGCCTCTTCGTCAAGCCGAGCACCTGTGCCCGCATGCAACTTTCATCACCCCTGACCCTGATGCGGCCGCTCGGCTGCGCGAGTTGATTGCATCAGCGCTCTACGACCTCGCCCCGGTCGTCGAAGTCAAAATCGAAGGCATCGCGTGGCTCGACGTGTTCGGCGTCGTCAGCCCTGGCGAATCGATCCGCGAGACGCGCCGGCGTCTCCGCACCGCCATCGGCCGCGAGCCGCGCCTCGGCCTGGCGCCTGGTCCTTTCTCAGCGCGAGTCGCAGCAACCCACGCACGGCCCGGCCGCCTGCTGCAGGTCGAAGACGCGCGAGCTTTTCTCGCCCCGCTTCCATCGCGCGAGCTTGCCCTCGATGAAGAGCAGCTCGAGCGACTCGACCTGCTCGGCCTTCGGACGTTGGGTGCCGTGGCCGCGATCGGCCCGCGCGAGCTGGAGAGCCAGCTCGGTCGCGAGGGCAGGCATGCCGTCCTGCTCGCGCGTGGCGCAGAACCCGACGAGCTCACTCCGTGGCGCCCGCCGCAGTTCACGAGCGCGCATCGCCAGTTCGAGCCGCCGGTCGAAGATCGCGAGGCGCTGCTCTTCGTCTCTCGCGCGCTGTGCGGCGACCTCGCCGAGGAGCTGGGATTGCGCGGCGCCGGCGCTAAACGGGTGCGCGCGCGGCTGGTCTACGAATCAGGTGATCCTGATGAACGGGCATCCATCGTCCGCCATCGAGCGTTTACAGGAACGTCATGGCGATGGCGTCGTGCGCAAGCCGCGCCCCCACCTCCTCACCTCCCCACTCCCCACGCAGCGGTTCGACTGGGTGTCGTGATGACCCGCCTGCTCTCACCTGCCGCCGCGGTCGAGCTCACCCTGGCCGCCGACGGCTCACCCGCCTTCATCTCGGGCGCGCTGAGCGGCCCCATCGACCCCATCGCGCGCTGGAAGGTCGAGACCGAGTGGTGGAACCGGCTGGTCGTCCGCGAGTACTGGAAGGTGCTGGTCGGCAGCAACCTGCTGTGCGAGCTGTACCACGACCTCGATCGCGACGCGTGGTTCGTGGAGCGGGTCTATGACTAGAAGGGGAGCGGGACCAGGTCAGGCTCCCTCCATTCCGCGCGGGCTTCGGCCGTGAACATCGCCTCTCGGCGCCAGTGCCGAAACGGCAGCGAAGCGTCGAGCAGCATCGGATACGCGGCCAGGAAGATGTCGAAATCCTCTATCTCCGGCCGGTTCGCGACGGCGTGCGCGACCACCCGCACCCAGAAGCGGGTCATGGTGTCGTGGTAGCGAGCGGCGTGACCATGCGCCGCCGCGAAGTGCTGATTCCCCTCCGTCACCCTGGCCTCGGCCTCCGCCAGGCCTTGCCCACGCACCATCAGCCAGGCCAGGCGTAGGTGGTCGCGGTGATGGAAGCTCGAGTTGGACAGCTCGGCGCTGAAGAAGGCGCGGAGAAACTCGTCGTCGGAGAGCATCGTCAAGACCTCCATGGCGCGGGTGCCGCGCCAGAAAACAAAAACGCCCGGGCGTCTCGCCCAGGCCAGAAATGAGCATAAGCCTGGCAGTCAAGCCGCGCAACACGTGAACCCGTACGTAGAGCTTCACTGCCACTCCAACTTCTCGTTCCTCGACGGAGGATCCCATCCCGCCGAGCTCGCGATGCGCGCCGCCGAGCTGGAGATGCCGGCGCTCGCCATCACCGACACCGGCGGGGTGTACGGCGCCGTCCGGTTCCTGCAGGCCTGCCGCAAAGTCGGCGTCAAGCCGCTGATCGGCACTGCCCTGGAGGTCGACGGAGCAGAGTTGCTCCTTATCGCCCGCAACCTGCGCGGCTATTCAAACCTATGCAGGCTTCTCACTCTCGCCCACGCCGACCAACCCAAGGGCGAGGCGAGGGCAACGCTCGCGACGGTCGCGCAGCACAAAGGCGATCTCTTCTATTTGAGCGCGACCGACGATGAGCAATGCCTGCGCGGGCTGCAGGAGGCGCTCGGAAAAGAAACCGTCTTCAGCGAGCTTCATCATCACCTGCGCCCGGAAGACTCATGGGTGCTCGAGCGGCGGGCGGCGATGGCGAAGCGTTGTGAGGCCCCGACCGTGGCCACCAACGTCGTCCACTATCACGCCCGCGAGCGCAGGCCTCTGCATGACGTGCTGGTCGCCATCCGGCACCGCGCCACCCTCGACGAGGCCAGGGCTTTCCTCTTTCCCAACTCGGAGCACGGCCTCAAAGGCGGCGACGAGATGCGCTTGCTGTTCAAGGGTCATGCAGAGGCGCTGGCCATGCCCTGGGAAATCGCCCAGGAGTGCGACCTCGACCTCGACTTCCGCAAGGTCCGATTCCCCGGTTACCCCGTGCCGGCCGGCGAGACCCCGTTCTCCTTCCTCTACAAGCTCTGCTTCGAGGGCGTCAGAGAGCGGTACCGGCCGATCACTCTCGCCGTCACGGCGAGGCTCCAGCGCGAGCTGGAGGTGATCGAGAAGACGGGGCTCGCCGAGTTCTTCCTGATCAATTGGGACCTCATGCGCTTCGCGCGCGAGCACGGCGTGCCGGGCCAAGGCCGAGGTTCGGCCGCCGACTCGATCGTCGCATACGTGCTCGGCATCACTCGTGTCGACCCCATCGAGCACAACCTCCTCTTCGAGCGCTTCCTGCACGAGGAGATGACGAGCACTCCCGACATCGACATCGATTTCTCGACCGAGCACCGTGAGCAGGTCATCCAGTACGTCTACGACAAGTACGGGTGGGAGCGGACGGGGATGGTCTGCAACGTCGTGACCTTCCAGCCGCGGATGGCCATCAGGCAGGTGGGCAAGGCGCTCGGTTTCTCAGCCGAGCTGGTCGACCGTCTGGCCAAGGGCGTGGACCGATGGTTCACCGAAGACGTCGAGGACTCGATGACCGGCGCCGTACCCCCGCCGGACATGCGGCCGCAGAGCTGGCAGCAGTTTCTCCAGCTTTGCCGCGAGGTGCAGGACTTCCCCCGTCACCTTTCCATCCACAACGGCGGGATGCTGGTCACCGGCGAGCCGCTGGTGGACATCGTGCCGGTCGAGCCGGCCACGATGGAGTGCCGCCGCGTAGTCCAGTTCAACAAGGACGACGTCGAAGACCTCGGCTTGATCAAGATGGACATGCTCGGGCTGCGCACGCTCTCGGTCGTGGCGGAGTCCCTGGAGCTGATCCGGGACACGACCGGCGTCCGTCCTGACCTCGACCAGCTTGCGCTCAAAGATCCCAAGGTCTTCGAGATGTGCAGCGAGGCCGACACCATCGGCGTGTTCCAGATCGAGTCGCGGGCTCAGATGCAGACCCTGCCGCGCACGCGGCCGCAAAGCTTTAACGACCTTGTCGTCGAGGTCGCGATCATCCGGCCGGGGCCGATCCAGGGCAACGCGGTACACCCGTACATCCGGCGCAAGCAAGGTCGTGAGCCGGTGACGTACGCGCATCCGCTGCTGGAGCCGATCCTCGCGGACACGCTGGGGGTGATCCTCTACCAGGAGCAGATCATCGAGATCGCGATGAAGGTCGCCGGCATGACGCCGAGCGGGGCGGACATGTTCCGGCGGGCGATGACCCGCCACCTCAACCACGTGGAGATGTCGTCGCTGGAGGGTGACTTCATCGAAGGGTGCCTCGCCAACGATGTCCCGCGCGAGGTCGCCGACATGCTGTTTGCCGCGGTGCAGGGTTTCGCCGTCTACGGCTTCTGCCGCTCGCACGCGGCCGCGTTTGCCCGCACCGCTTACGAGACCGCGTGGCTGAAGTTGAATCACGCGGTCGAGTTCGGCTGCGGCCTTCTCAACAACCAGCCGATGGGGTTTTATCACCCGAGCGTGCTGGTGGAGGACCTCAAGCGGCATGGGGTGACGGTGCTTCCCGTGGACATCAACCGCTCCGACGTCCGCTGCCTCCCCGAAGCCCTCACTGAATCCACATGTTTGGGGCCAAACGTTCCCTTCATGGGACCGCCAAACACACTTTTGGCCCCAAACGTGCCTAATGGCGCCCCGGCCGAAAATGGACAGTCCCCTCCGGGGCCCTCCCTGTTGTCCGGTTCCCTCCCCCAACCGGCCGACCTGGGGCCAAGGTATGTGAATTCCGAAACCCCGACAACCCAGGTTGTTAAGAACACCCACGCCATGCGCATCGGTTTCAACTACGTGCGCGACCTCGGCGAGGACGGCCGCAAGGCCATCGTCGGTGAGCGCGAGCGGGGCGGCGCGTACACCTCTTTCGACAATTTCGTCGACCGCCTCCGTGGCGGCCCCATCGGCCCCCGCGCCGTGCGCAACCTCGTCATGGTCGGCGCCTTCGACCACCTCGGCCGCCCCCGCCGCGACCTGCTTTGGGGCTGGCAGGAGCGCTGGCACGGCCACGGCCTTCGCAAAGGCATCGAGCAGCAATCAGAGCTGAAGCTGAAAGCCCAAAGCCCCTCCCTGCCCGACCTCGACGACTTCGACCTCAACCAGCTCGAGTACCGCATCTCCGACCTCTCGACCGGCCATCACCTCATCCATTTCTGCAGGGAGCGG
>WNFC01016512.1_pt1 | contig 10251 bp, 15 predicted proteins | sample 5400541 | NCBI WGS metagenome assembly WNFC01 (sample SAMN13153342, study PRJNA577476) | soil metagenome | isolation source: 120 cm saprolite under Douglas fir tree site 2 hole 2 replicate 1 | place: USA:California | collected 2015-04-18 | reverse complement strand
CCTCGACGCGGCCTAGCCAAACAGCTGCGCCGCCAAAAATGGAAAACTCCAGATGCCGATGACGAGCGCGGTCGCGACCCAGAGCATGACCTTGCCCAGGCGATTGCTCCTCGGGTGCTCACAGCCGCATTCCGGCCCGCCCCGAGCATCCTTCGCGATCCGTCGAGGTCGGTAACTGAAATAGAATCCCAGCCCGAGCAAACCGGCGGTGGCCAACGTGAAGTAGGGCCGGTACGCCTCGAGCTTTACCACTAGACCCGCACCGCCAATTCCGAGGATCGCGAAGGCTAACGGACCGATACAGCAGAGTGAAGCACCCAACGCAGCCAGAACCGCCCCAGCAGCCGAGGCGATCGTCCACTTACGCGAGGCGCCAAGGGGCAGTGCCGATGTGTCTTCCATGAAGAGACTCCCATCTTTGAAACGACGCTGTCACCCGTAATACAAGGTCCGGGCCAATGGACGTTCAGTGGCCTAGCTCGGTCAGAAAATTCAGAAAATTAGCGGGTTAGCGGACGGATCTGCCTTGTTTGTCCGATCTGCGGCCGAGCACCTCAGCTTCCAAAATGGAATGCAGTGCAATCCTTTTTGGAGTACCGTAGGTGTTTGCAAATGAAGCGGGAGCGCTCGAAGGAAGAGGGCGACGACCTCGTAGTCAAGAGCCATGCGATGCGCAGGGTGATCACCCTCGCCGAGCGGGTGTCGCAGGTCGATACCCCCGTTCTTCTCACCGGGGAAAGTGGCTCTGGCAAGGAACGAGTCGCTCGGTACATCCATGGCGGGTCCAACCGCTCTGGCGGGCCCTTCATCCCCGTCAATTGTGGCGCACTCCCGGAGAACCTCCTCGAGAGCGAGCTGTTCGGCCATGTGAAGGGTGCGTTCACCGGCGCGGACCGAGAACACAAGGGACTTTTCGCGGCGGCGGCCGGAGGGACGCTCTTGCTCGACGAGGTCGGCGAGATTCCGGGGTCAGTACAAGTAAAGCTTCTCCGCGTTCTTCAGGATCACAAGGTACGCCGCGTCGGCGGGACAGACGATCGGGCGATGGATGTGCGAGTTATTGCCGCGACAAATCGAGATCTCGGAGAGATGGTCCGCAAGAAGAGCTTTCGTCAAGACCTCTACTACCGGCTGAAGGTGGTCAGCATCGAAGTACCGCCTCTTCGGGCTCGACGCGAAGACATTCTGCCGCTCGCTCATCGCTTCGTGCGACGTGGCTGTACGATGTACCATTGCGGACCTTGCAGCCTCTCGGCTGCAGCCCTGGATCGGCTGCTCGCCTATTCGTGGCCCGGCAACGTGCGCGAGCTTGAGAACGCCATGGAGCGCGCCGTCGTGCTGGCCGAGGGCAAGCCCAAAATCGAGGAGTCTGATCTTCCCCCGGAGCTTCTAGGCGCCGACGCGAAGATGCTCTCGACGGATGAGGAAGTCCTTCCCCTTGCGGAGGTCGAGCGACGATACATTCTTCGGGTGCTTGAACGCTGCGGTGGAAATCGCAAGGAGACAGCGAAGCTACTGGGAGTGGCTGGGAATACTCTCTGGCGGAAACTGCGCGCGTATGGCCTGATGGCCAAGCAAAATGTCCCGACTGGGTGATGCCAGCTTTTAAAGACTTCCCCATCACGCGCCGGCTGTTCACACTCGCCGCGCACCTGCGCCATCCGGGCATCGTCGTCGGCAGCGCGCTCGTCTTCTGTTTCGGCGTTTCGCTGCTCGCGGAGTGGGTCGGTTTGGCCGCCATCATCGGGCCTACGTCGCAGGGTTGAGCTTGGAGGAAACGCACCTCCGGCCGTTCGGCGAGGTTCGTACGCTCGGCGAATTGATTGAACCGCTGACCGCGTTTCTCGGCCCCGTATTTTTCACAGTGATGGGTATGCGAACCAACCTTGCCGCGCTCAACTCTTCGCGCGCACTGGTGATGGGCGGGCTTCTCATTCTCGCGGCACTCCTCGGCAAGGCCGCGTGCGGGATCGGGGTAGAACGCGGCACCGATCGCGTCGCCGTCGCGCTCGGGCTTCTCGCGCGCGGTGAAGTGACGCTCGTGTTTGCGAATCTGGGGCTCAGCTTTGGTGTGTTCGACGAGAGTGTGTTTGCCGCGCTGATGATTGTCGTCCTGGCGACGGTTCTCGTGACGCCGACAGCGCTCACCTGGCGATTGACAGCGACGCAGCGGCAGCCTGCCGCCACCTGACCTTAGAACACAACGACGACCGCTTGGCGTCGCTGCTTGGCAAGTCGGCAGTCACAGCGGGCGACCACCCACGTTGGTTTGGCGCCGCTCGCAAGCTGGAGCGTCGCCCGGCGCTAGTGTCCTTTGTTGCGTGCCGCCATGTAGGCGTGGGCAATCGAGGTTTCGTCCACGAAGCCGATAACACGCCCCTCATCGTCCGTAGCCGGCAACTCGCGGACACCTTGCGCCAGCATCGTCTCGAACGCGACGCGGAGGTTCTCGTCCAGATGCAGCGAGATCGGCGCCCGCATCACGTCCGCGGCATTGACCAGGCCTTCAAGCTGCGGCTGGGATGCAACAATCAAGAGGTCCTCGAGAGTGATGATGCCGATCAGCCTGCCATCTCCAAGAACCGGAAAGACCTCCTGCCTGCTGTTTTCGGACATCGCTTGAAGGAGCGCCGCGATTCCCATGTCGGCCCTGAGCGTTGCGTACGGCCTGTGATCAAGGGGTACCTGTCGGAGTGATACGCCACCCAGAGCATCGGCGAGTGCCATCTTTTCGCGTAGGCGTACGCCGTCTTGCTCCAGCAGCGCCTCGTAAATCGGCGTGGGCCGGTATGACGAGCGATGCCGTAGGCCAACATGTTGGCGATCATGAGAGGCAAGATCAACGAATAGCCCCCTGTCATTTCGACGATGATCAAGACCGAGGTAATCGGCGCGCGAATGATTCCCGCAAAGACCGCTCCCATCCCGACGAGCGCGAACGCCCCATCGATTCGGAGGAATGATGGAACACGAGCATGTCCAAGGCCCCCATCGCGCCACCCGCCATGGCTCCGATGAAGAGGGCCGGGGCGAAGATGCCCCCAGCCCCCCCGCTCGAATATGAGAACACAGTGGCAGCAAGCTTCATTAGGCACAACGGTATGAGGACTGTCACCGCGAGTTTGCCGGCGAGCGCCGCACTGACCGTTTCGTAGCCGCCTCCGGTAACGCCCTGCGCCCCGAGAGATCCGAACGCAATTGCGGCCAGCGCGCCCGTCAGCAGGCCGCCCAACCCGGGGTGTGCCCAACGCGGCAGACGGGAGAAGCCCTTGAACCATAGCCGAACTCGGAGGAGAGACTCGGTGAAAGCAAGAGCGAGCCCGGCCGCCACGAGCCCCAGTGCCACATAGAGCAGAAGCGACGAAATGTGCTCGAGGCTGTATTCCCGGGGAATGGCAAACACCGGATGAACACCGAGCACGCTGCGCTCGACGATGGCGGCCAGGGCAGCGGCGACCACGACACCGGAAAGGACCGTCTGGTCGAGATTTCCGACCATCTCCTCGATGGTGAAAGTAACAGCGGCGATCGGCGCATTGAAAGCCGCAGCGATGCCGGCAGCTGCGCCGACAGGCAGCAAGCGTCTAAGGTTCTGCGATGAAACTCCGGCCAAGCGGCCGACTCGGCTGGCGATCCCGGCGCAGATCTGCACCGTTGGGCCTTCACGCCCGAGTGAAGAGCCTGTTCCGATTTGAAGCGCGGAGATGAAGAACTTGCCTATGGAATCTCGCATCCGCTGATTGCAGCCGGGTCGATGTTGTTGCTCACATACGCCTTTCTCTTTGGTCCCCTATTCCCATGGTCGCCAGTGAAACTGGGATACGAATGTCTCCGCCTTGTTCGCGCAGATGTGTATTTTGGAGCAGGTACTCTCTCGATCCAGCTTAGGGTCGTGTCGACGAGGCTATCGAGATAACGGAACGGTTTCACCAGCTGAATCTGCGGCACATGCCGTGCTCGATCAGAGCTCGAATCTCTGGAAAAGCCTGCAGTTCAAGAAGGCACTATGGCTTTTCGAGGTTTAGCAGTACTCGCCGCTAGACAGAATGCTTATGGAACTTGGGACGACTTCGTCACACGCGTCCGAAAGGAGAGTCTGGCACCCTTGTTTTTGCGCGCGACTTGGAAGGCGCCTGGGTTTGACATTCGCTTTGCTTACTCAGCTTGGGGATACTTTCTTCAGTGGACAATCGAAATCCGGGGAAGGCCTCTGTTTCAAAAGCTATTGATAGGATTTATGGACCACCCCGTGCCTCCTTCAGGTTTCGGCGAGCGTCCCAGAGATCGCACTGCGCCTGCAGGTTCATCCAGAACTCGGGAGTAGTGCCCAGAACCTTGGCCAAGAGTATGGCCGTCTCTGCGGTCACCGCTCGCTTCTCGTTGATCAACAGGTTGATCCGCTGAATGGGTACCGACATCCGCTCGGCCAGGTCGCCCTGGGTCATCTTACGGGGCCCTAGGAATTCCTCGCGTAGGACTTCACCCGGCGAGGTGGGCCGCCGGTTCTTCGGGATCATGTAACCACCTCCATTTTCTTTAGCGTGTGAGCGGTCATTGTGACTCTACGGCTAATGATAGTCCGTGATCTCCACGTCCGTTGCATTGCCGGCCTGCCACCGGAATACAATTCGGTACTGGTCATTGATGCGAATACTGCACTTCCCACTTAGTTCTCCTTTCAATCTCTCGAACCGGTTGCCCGGCGGAACCTGAAGGTCCCTTCCCTCGTGGGCCGCATTGAGCATGTCCAGCTTGCGCACGGCCGCGGGCCAAAGTGTCTTCGGACAGGCCTTGCGAGCAGCTTTGGTGTCCTCTCCATTCCAGATGTCCTCTGTTCCTTCGTCAGAGAACCCCTGAATCATGTTGCAACCGTCTTTCTAGACAGAAGCCTAGCAAGACCAACTGTAACGATTTAACCTTATACCGTCAAGAGGTATATAAAAAACAGGGGCGCTCACCAAACATAGGACTGGGAGCGTGCGCCTCAGAATTCGACTCGACCCCCCTTGCATCACAATTTTCAACTCGACATCCCCTCGCATCAACAATCTTCACCAAGCGCGGATCAACGACCCGAACCTCATTCTCGCCAGCGAAGAAGGTCGTGAGCCGGACGTTGTCCGCGGCCATCTCAGACACAATGTAGCTGGGGCCAAACTTGTTCTCTGCCACCCAGCGCACCAGCGAATAACTCTCGTGAGCTCTGCGCCATAGAGATGATGCCGTCCCGTCGATCGGCAAGCCGGCTTCCCGCGCTAAGCAATCCGTCAGCCAGCTCCCGTCGTGGATATGCGCCGTCTCGCACCTCCTCACCCGATCGTGCGCGGAGTTGAATGAGAGGACCGAGTCCGAGAGCACCTTCGCTTGCACGCCGAGATATATTTCCCAGACCCGGCCCGCTCCAGAGCGCTCGAATCTTCCAGCATTGGGCACGGTCGAAAGACCTTTGATTTATGAATGCCTCGATAGAGCCGAACAACGCCCGCAGCGAGGAGCGGCTGATCGCATTCATCCACGCACTGATAGCTGCCGTGCTGCACGAGCATCAACCTAGCGCCATCGCGGCCCTCCCAGCGGTATGCTCCCAAAGGAGCCCGTACGCGATTTCGCTCAATGCTGCCTTCGCTCAAGAGAACCAGTTCAACATGACGAGACCGTGCCGCGTTCCAAAAGGCGAACAACTCTCGTGCATCCTCTTTGTACTGCGCGCCGAAATAGTAGTGCCGTCGAGGATTGATACTGGGGCTCAAAACGCCCGGCAGAACCCAGCCATACTGAAAGTAGTAGTCGCGACTCGGCGGTTGCTCGACGCGGTATGCCAGTGGGCCACTCGTCGCCAGCCATGGGACGAGACCGTTACCCGGCAATACCGTGGAAGTCTTGAAGCGCTGGCGCGCAGCGTCCATCCTCAACTTACCCTCGTCTCGAGCGTTCCCCGCGCAGCTCAATGAGGTGGCCCGGACTGTTGCCGGCTCCCGCCTGCTGGCCCTCGGTGGTATGCGCGAGGAGACCGGGGGAAACGCGCCAGTGTTCGCCGCTGGACGAGATAACGGTGATGGTTTTCGCGTTGGCCCGGATGACCTTGCCGACCACTATGCGCCCCGTCTCCACCGTGAAGGACACCGTGTCGCCCAGGTTGAAGCGAGCCATCTCCTTGTGACAACGGTGCTGCTGCAGCGAACGCAGCCGCTCGACGATCCGCCGATTCAGAGCGACGAGCTCTTCCTCGGTGTAGTCGGTCAGATCAAGCGTCTTGCTCATAGTAGGCTTCCTTCATCATTGGCGTGCGGTGCACTCCATATCGAAACTGAGCGATCGGCGCCAGGAGAGGTTCCCCTTTGCAAGAATGTGAAGACGGGTCAGCCCACGCGGTCCCTGGGGCAGTCCGCGTACCTCCGTGGTAAGCAACGCCGCTGAAGGAAGCTCGCTGTCCGAGGCGGCATGATTACGCGCGTCTGCGCTGCAACAAGCCAAGATAGCCGCGCAAGAGTTGGGGTCATCGCGGCGGTCCTTCGTCCAGGACTATCTGCGGTGGAGGTAAGGACACTGCCCCTGCCCGACGAGCCCTTGGTCGTCCATGCTGTGCTCTTGGCGCTGGAGCTTGCCGCTCGCCATAAGGCAACCCGCGTCGACGTGCTGCTCAGCGAACCATTTGTCGCGCAAAAGTTGAGGGCGGGCAGGAGCATGGCCTTGCCTACGTTCCGAGGACGCAAGGAACATCCCGGTCTGAGCGCGGTCATTCAGTCCTGCGCGCGTTTCGAACTGGTTCGTGTTCGCCGAATAGCGCGGCCGCGCAATCTGAACGCCCGCCGCGCTGCCCATCGCCCTCTCCGCACTTCTGTGACGACGACCTAACTGGCGGCAAGCGCTATCCCGGACGCGCTATCCAATGGGCAGGCAGCGAAGCTCCTCGGTGTGAACCGTCGACCACGCTCGAAAACCTGATCGGCTCGAAGCGTGCGACGCCACAATGAAATTCCGGACATTGCGGAAGGAAGTGATTGGCCGATACCGTGAGACCTTCGGAAACTGTCGAGGCGGTAGGTTTCTCGATACATTTTACGCGCGCGAAGAGGCAACTTCGTGCTTCGATCTTTGCTTATTGATAATAATCGAAGCAAAAATATTTTGGATATGCAGACAAACGAACGCCGCTTCACGAGCCCTCGGGGTCGGCATCCTTTAACAAAGGGCGTCGCCGAGAGTGGTCGGCGGGCCGTGGCCGGGAATGATGGCGGTGTCGGGATCGAGCGTGTAGAGCCGCTGCTTGATCGATTGCGTGATCGTCGCGAAGTCGCCGCCGGGCAGATCGGTGCGCCCGATCGAGTCCTGGAACACCGTGCCGCCGGCCAGCAGCAGCGGGCCGTTGGCCACTTCGACGCGGAATCAGCGGCTCCCCAGCGTGTGGATCACTTCGGCGGGCGCGCTTCCAAAAGATAGCGACTCTCCGCCGACCAGCTAATGCTCGACGGGAAAACCGGATCGTAGCGACAGTAAGTGCGAAGAACTCAGCCAGCACCTGCTTCAGGTAGAGGGCAAAAGCCAAAGCCTAACCAGGGCGGGTAAATTCAGAGGCTGTCAGAGAGAAGATGCGGCACACTGACTGCACACGAGCATTTTCGCTCGAAAGCTTCTCGCGATTTCCATGACTTTTAATGCCCAGGGCGGGACTCGAACCCGCAAGAAGCGATAGAAAACCTTTTGCAGGATGAGCGGTTAACCTGCCGTTGGCCAAAACTCGATCGCGAGACTGGACGAGAACTTGGCCCGGAGCAACGTTGGAGCAATGTCCCTCCTTCTCCCTCTGTTGGGCGCTCTGCGCGCCGTAGTCAGGACCCAGAAGAATCTGGCGCTTGAGAACCTGGCACTCAGACAGCAACTTGCCCTGCTCCGCCGCCGGTCGAAGCGACCACGGTTCGGGTTACTGGATCGCGCCTTCTGGGTCTGGCTCTCTCGGCGTTGGCCAGGGTGGCGCGAGGCGCTCCACATCGTTCGCCCCGAGACGGTGATTCGCTGGCATCGAAAGGGCTTCCGTTCGTTCTGGACCTGGAAGTCCGGCGCGGGCGAACCGGTCGACCGCGCATCGGATCGGAGCTTGCGGAACTCGTTCGTACCATGGCGCTCGCCAATCCTCTCTGGGGCGCGCCGCGCTCGCCAATCCTCTCTGGGGCGCGCCGCGCATCCACGGCGAGTTGCTCAAGCTCGGGCTCCACGTCTCGCAGCGGACTGTTGCCCGTCTCATGCCGCGTCGCCCGAAGCCGCCTTCGCAGACTTGGCGAACCTTCCTGGAGAACCACGTCGCCGAACTCGTCCCAGTCGACTTCTTCGTTGTCCCGACGGCGACCTTCCGTGTGCTCTACGTGTTCGTCGTCCTGCTGCATCCTCGCCGCCGAATCGTGCTTTTCAATGTGACAGATTCCCCAACCGCCGCCTGGACCGCGCGACAGATCATCGAGGCGTTCCCCGATGATTCGGCGCCCCGCTACCTGCTGCGTGATCGCGACCGCATCTATGGCGCCGAGTTTCGCCGAAGGGTGCAAGCCATCGGCATCGCCGAGGTTCTCGCAGCCCCGCGCTCTCCCTGGCAGAACCCGTTTGTCGAGCGCATGATCGGCACCATTCGCAGAGAGCTCCTCGACCACGTGATCGTCCTGAACGAGGGCCACCTTCGTCGTCGTCTGCGCAGCTATTTCCGCTACCACCGCGGCTCTCGAACCCACCTGGCCCTCGAGAAGGATGCGCCAGAGCCACGCGCGGTCGAGCCACCTGAGCACGGCCGCGTCGTTGCGTTACCCCAGGTCGGTGGACTCCACCACCGTTACGTTCGCCGCGCAGCCTAGGTGCGGTCGTCAGTCTTTCGGCGTCAAGTAAACAGGGCCCGGCCTCAGCCCTTCAGTCACCGGCGAAGATATTGGGAGGGCGATCGGCGCTTGATCTCGGCGCCCGGGCCATCGCTTCCGCTTCGGCCGTCACGTCCAGCAAGGCCATCGATTGCGCGCCCCTCGACTCACCCGACAGTCGACCACGTCGGATCGAGTTTTGGCCAACGACAGGTCTCCCCGGCAGAGCCGGGGGGTTTCCCGCTTACGCTAAGCGAGTTGGCCTGCAGTCGTGGTCTCGGCGTGCGCACTTGCCCAGCTGATGGTTTGGGCGGGATGTGGAAAATAGCTTGCACGCCTTCCGTGGCGGCACTAGATAGCGCCGCTGCAGGGAGGGGCTTCTACGATACGTTCGCACTTGGGTCCGCGCATCCGCGATCTACGCCAGGCGCTCGCATTTACGCAGGAAGAACTTGCCGAAAGAGCGGGGATCAGCGTCTCCTATTTTGCGATGATCGAGCGCGGAGTGCGTACGCCATACGTTGAAACATTAGTGGCGATTTCGAAAGCCTTGGGCCTCACGCTTTCTCAGCTCTTCCTTGATTTGAATGGACCACGGGCGAAGGACGGGCCAACACAAGACCTTCCCCTCCTCGCATACCTCGGTAGTCTGCACCTTAGTTCTGGTGATGTCGCAGCGCTGATCAGGGCTGCGAAATTCATGTTCGACGGTCGGCCGTAGCCCGTCTCTAAGCCTTGTTCGGAACCTGTCCTTTGCCAAAACTCGATCGTAGGGCTGGACGAGTGATTGGCTGCGAGCGAGGCTGGAGAAATTTTGTCCCTCGTACTCGCGCTAATGGGCGCCCTGCGCGCTGCGCTCGGGACCCCGCACGGATCTCGCACTCGAGAACCTGGCGCTCCGACAGCAACTTCTGGGTTTGGGTCTCCAAGCGGTGGGCAAGGTGGCGCGAGGCGCTCCACCTAGTCCGCCCCGAGACGGTGATTCGATGGCACCGGCAGGGCTTCCGCGCCTTCTGGACCTGTAAGTCCCAACGCGGACGAACGGATCGACCGTCCGTGCCAGCGGAGCTTGCGGAACTCGTCCGCACCATGGCGCTCGCTAATCGTCTCTGGGGCGCGCCGCGCATCCACGGCGAGTTGCTCAAGCTCGGGCTCCACGTCTCGCAGCGGACCGTTGCCCGTCTCATGCCGGGTCGCCCGAAGCCGCTTTCGCAGACTTGGCGAACCTTCCTTCAAAACCACGTCGCCGATCTCGCCTCGGTCGACTTCTTCGTGGTGCCGACGGCGACCTGCCGTGTGCTCTACGTGTTCGTCGTCCTGCTCCATCCACGCCGCCGAATTGTGCACTTCAGTGTGACGGGTTTCCCAACCTCCTTCTGAACCGCACGGCATATCATCGAGGCGTCCCCCG
>WNFC01010563.1_pt1 | contig 10251 bp, 10 predicted proteins | sample 5400541 | NCBI WGS metagenome assembly WNFC01 (sample SAMN13153342, study PRJNA577476) | soil metagenome | isolation source: 120 cm saprolite under Douglas fir tree site 2 hole 2 replicate 1 | place: USA:California | collected 2015-04-18 | reverse complement strand
TGAACCATTGCAACAAGCTGCACAACAACATGGGCTTTCGCTCATCTTCCTCATACCACCTATGACGCCTGACGAGCGTATTACCCGAATTGCTCAGATGGCAACCAGTGGATATGGCAGTTTCATTTATTGTGTTGCGCTGACCGGTGTTACTGGAGCAAGGGCAACACTTCCTACAGATTTACACGTTTTTATCCAGCGAGTCTATGACTATACGAAGGATTTTCATCTACCACTTGCAGTCGGTTTTGGAATTTCAACACCTCAACACGTTACTGAGTTGACGACTTATGCAGATGGTGTTGTAGTAGGCAGCGCACTGGTTAAGCTTATCGATCAACATGTCGAAGGGGAGCAAATTGAAGCCGTGCAACGCTACATCTTGAGTTTGCACCAGGCGTGTTTAGATAAAAAGAACTTTGAAACGGGCTAGCAGGAGGCTTGCTAGCTCGTTTCAATTGTAGATGATCGAGAAATCTTTTCCATAGCGAAGATGATTCGATCTTAACGGCTCAGGAGTTCGATGATATTACGACGCATACTATAAATTTCGTGTATATCGCTGAATTCATGAGGACAGCTACCTACAATCTCCCCAGGTTTGAGAGCGCAATGAAAAAGTAAGTAAGCCAATCGACGTTGACGAGCGCCAGAAAGTTTTCTTTCTAAGCTACTCCATACCTCGTGGCTACTGTCATTCTCATTTGAATGCAACTCTCTGGCCAAACCAGGACTCGGTGATGGCGCTTCATGAGGTCGTGAGTGTCTGCGTAGCGCATCTAGAACGACGCCATTCAGACTTACACGCAGGTAAGACAAAACATGAATCATGCTTTTGAATTCAAATTCCTGATGTTGGTGTGGAGTTTGCCAGAACCGCTTAAACGTTTCGATTACATAGTATTCTTCTGAATGAAGACGACATGCTAAATCCTTGCTGGGATGAGATTGTATTAAATCTAACACGTTTACGCTGAAGTGATTCTGTAACCATCTCCGCGCTTGCTGATCATGTTCCTTAAGAGCGTGACGAAACATTTCTAAGCAATACTGATCATGATACTTGTCAAAATCATCTTCGATCATATTTATACTGCATCCCTCATTATCTAAGCAGCCAATTTCATTAGATGTACGGTCAGATGGTAAACGGTCAGTACTTGAATCATCCATCATGCTAATGCCCCTTTGAGCAAAGTCTATCTGTTGGTTTTAAAATGCTTGTACTCTCACTGTCTATCCTCTAAGACGTAATCCATAAGCCAAAACCCTACAACTTTCTCGTCCATATAGTGAAATCGTGATCTAAGGGAGGAATAGTGGATTTCTCCACCAAAATCCCTTATAGAGCAAAGAATCTTTCAGATTTGTAGGGTTTTGCTTCCTTTCGTCGTCATTGAGGTTAGAGAGTATGCAGCATGTAATGAAATAGGAGCCCAATTAATGCCTTCAACAGCACGTGATCCCACCTCTTCCAGGCTACCTGAGCAAGAAATCTGGTATGTTGAGGTAGTAGAACAAGCGCGGGCGGGTGATAAACTAGCCTTCGATACCTTGTTTGAATACTACTATACCCGAATATGCACGTACCTGTCACACATTGTAGAAAATGAAGAAGAGGGACGAGATCTCACCCAGGAAACGTTTCTCAAGGCCTGGCAAGCTATAGGAAGTATACATAATGAAGCCTGCTTCGATACCTGGCTCTACCGCATCGCTACAAATACAGCGATCGACCACCTGCGTCGTCGCAAGTTCCGCTGGTCATACTGGGAAACTAACGAAAATGATGATACACCAGCAAGTATGCGCATTTCGGGGCCTGAAGAACAAGTAGCAGAGACAGAACACGTGAGACAGGCTTTAGCAAAAGTATCACTGAAGTATCGAACCTGCTTGCTTTTACAACTTGTAGCCGATTTCTCGCAGCGTCAGATAGCCACTTCACTCAAAATCAGCGAAAAAAGCGTTAGCGTATACGTTAGCCGGGGATGTGAACAATTTCGTGTAGCCTATCAACAACTTTCACAGACGAGCGAACAAACAATGAAAGATAGAGGCAAGACCAGTGAAAATATTGAACCCTACGCCCTGTTCAGATTGGGTACAGAAACTTTCGGCTAGACACCCGGATGATCTCTCGCTTTCTGATCACATTGCGCTTAATGAACATCTGGCATTGTGCCAGGCATGTTCCGAGACTCATGCCGCCTACAAAACGATGGAAGCAGCCATTCGCAGTCTACCTATGAGTAAGCCAGTGCCTATTTTTTCATACCAGCATTCGCGACTAGAGAGAAAAGTGGTATTCAGATCAGCACTATCCTTGCCAGATATAATCTCATTTGTAGTATCATTGTTTTCCTCATTATTCATTACCATTAGTTGGTCGAGTTTCTACCAGAAACTGCATACCTGGTTCTTCACAACTCCTTCTCTTTTCTCCCATAAGATTGCTTATGTTAGTGCAAACAGCCACTATACATACGCAAGGCGATCAGATAGTGGCTTCATTCTCTGGCAGCAAAAAAGATATCAAAAGCATAATCTAGGGCTTTCTGTGCCAATACGATTGAGTGGAATTAGCTACATCGGTGGGGGTATAGCCTATGCCAGCGCGCTAGATTTCTGTAGGTATACAGCACAACCCTAGAAGGCATCAAAAGATGTGATATACTGTGGCAGTGCCAGCAGGGGACTTTCCTGCGTATCTTAATGAAGGAGTTAAAAATGACAACCGTTGCAGAAATCTTCGAGGCAATGCCCAAAATTTTTAATTCTGCTGCCGCAGCAGGTTTGACCAAATCGTTCCAATGGAACATTACAGGAGAAGAGGCAGGTGTATGGGCTTTCAACGTCGTCAACGGGGTTGGCGAACTTGTTCCAGGTGGTGTAGAGAAGCCCGATGTCACCTTCACCGTCAGCGATAAAGACTGGGTTGCGTTGACAGAAGGAAAACTCGATGCACAGAGTGCCTTTTTCAGTGGTCAACTCAAAATAGCTGGAGACATGGGGCTTGCGCTTAGAGTTCCCCAGCTCTTCCCTACGCCTAGAAGCTAAAACACTATGACCTGGCGCTGATAACCGGTGCCAGGCCTTTCCCTACAGGGTATCCAAACTAATTTGTTCAGCTTTAAGTCTTGTCTTTACCTATCTTCTATGGTATACTCACCATGTCTAAGTATGTCTTTGCCTGGTATATCTGAAATACGGCAAGTCGTAGAAAGGCGTTCGACATGGCCCTTAGGAGCGATGAACTACATTATAATCTCCAGCACCTCAACGGCATGTTGACCACTCACGAAGCAGCAAAACACCTCAACCTTAGCTATTGGCATTTCATGCACCTCGTGGAAAAAGGGCTGATACCAGGTGTACGCGTTGTTGACCGCTGGCTCTTCTCTCCCGACGATCTGAACGAATACCGTCGTAGAAAGTACGGCCCTCTAGAAGATATGGCAAAGACAGCCCTTGAGCATCCGGCAGTCGAATTGACAGAGAAGCAAGAGACAATCTGCCAGCACCTGGTAAACAGTGAACGTCCATCAGAAATTGCCCGTAAGCTCAATCAATCTCGGCAAGCAGTTCACTCCCAAATTACGCTCATCAGAGAAAAAGTCTCCCGCATCCAGCCTCTAAAGGCAACTCCACAGGCGCCAAAGTCACCTCAAAATATTTCGACCCGAAATACTCGTGCCAATAAAAGCCCCATTCCAATTCGTCCGCTTAAAAATAAGCTGTAGCTATTAAAGTAAAAAATCGCTATATACTTAGCAGCGAAGGTTCAATCAACTGTGCCATTGCAGGTTCATAATCTGCAAGAGCACGCAGTAAGCCAAAACAACCTGCCAGCATCATATCTCCATGTGGGGTAGCCTCGTAAGGATGCAGCAATGAGCCTCGTAGCATCTCGCGCCGTGGGCCTGTTACAGCCAGAAACGGAAATGCTTTGTCAACATCTTTTCCAGGGTGATCGAGAATCAAAGCCCCATGACCGCTTGTGTTAAATACTTCTTCGTTCGTCAATGTTCCATCTGCTAGTTTCACAAGCATCTGTTCAAGATTTGCGCGGTTAATCTCACCTGTATGATGTTCAAAGATTCCCACAATACGACCCTGGGTAAGATGAAACGCTAACGTATGAAAATTACCTACGTTGCAAAGCATGCATTCGCGTTGGCTTCTTACAAGTGGGTCTTCCAACGCTCCCAGTACCGCTGCCGAACCGGTATCCATTAACAGCAATGGAGATTGAGGATCAGAGTCGCTCAATTTCAGGTAACGCTCTGCGGTTACCGAGATTGATCGTAAGCGTGTCAAATCAGCAGGTGTATTCTGCGCAGGGTAAGCAAAAGCGCTTGGTACCGGATTCTGCTTCACTGTTTGCGCTATAAAGTCAAAGCGAAAACGACGATCACTCACTCCTGGAGGAGCTGCTCCGTGATCAAATGCGGCAATAGCCAGCGCATCGACAGCGGGGTCGATATCGAAAGATCTCAAAGAGCTGATAATTGCTGTGGCATCAAAATCCTGTAGCTCAATAGATACTACTTCAGAATTTTCGTTCCTCAGCTCAGCTTCAATATCGTCTATGATTTCAAAACCCATCTGTTCGACCATTGTGAGGTCATCATCAAAAGTACGTGCTGCTTCAGGCGTAACGGCGACAGCAAAACCAGCGAGAGCGTGGTCGCGTGCAGCCCAATGGCAGGGTCCCCCACCCATTGTCACACCCGTCAAGAGGAGAGATTGACCACGTTCAGTTGCTCGCTTAATACGGTTAGCGACAATCACTGTGGGAGACGGCACAACCATTTTGAAACAGTTCTCTATGGTTTTCCCACTTTCAAAAAGCAGGATATCTTGCGTGCCTGTGCCGACATCAACGGCAAGGATACGAATGGGTTTGGGCATAAGTGTGCTCCTGGGTGATTAACAGGTATTTTTATACGAGTATATCACCCTGATTTACAATGTGTATGTATGTTGTAAACTTGACGTTAACTCTTGGAAGGGATACAATATAAATGGTAGTTATCGGTAAAAAGTCAACATAATCACCGGGCGACTCAAGCCGTCCGGTTTTCTTATGCCTTCGGAGAGTTATATATTAAAATTATGCAGGTTCTAAATGCTATGACCCAGACAGAACGATTAGTAAAAAGATATGATATTCGCAATGTTGCTATTATTGCCCACGTTGATCATGGAAAGACCACATTGGTGGACGGCTTGCTTAAGCAAAGCCATATCTTCCGCGAGAATCAGCAGGTGGGCAAGCTTATCATGGATAATAATGATCAGGAGCGTGAGCGCGGTATTACTATCCTGGCCAAAAACACAGCTATCATCTATCATGGTACTAAAATCAATATCATTGATACTCCCGGACATGCTGACTTTGGTGGAGAAGTTGAGCGTGTGCTAAACATGGCCGATGGCTGTATTCTACTTATCGATGCAGTGGAGGGGCCAATGCCACAAACCCGCTTTGTCCTGCAAAAGGCATTAGAACTCGACCTTCAACCCATCGTTATCATCAATAAAATTGACCGCCGTGATGCGCGCATTGACCAGGTATTCGAATGGACTCAGGATCTGTTCCTGGAACTGGCAACAACCGACGCCCACCTCGATTTTCCTATACTTTATGCTATCGGACGTGATGGTGTGGCAATGTATCATCCTGATGATGATAGAATCGACCTTCAGCCTTTGTTCGAAACTATTATCAATACCGTTCCTGCCCCCGTTGTAGATCCAGATGCGCCACTGCAAATACTCGTTGCGGCCCTCGACTACGACGATTACAAAGGCAAATACGCTATAGGCCGCATTGTGAGAGGGCGTATCTCTCCAAATACGTTTGTAGCGCATATCGACCGTGATGGAGTAGTATCGCGTCAGAAAATCAACCTTGTGCTGTCATATAAGGGACTGCAACGTATCGAAGTCGCAGAAGCGGTTGCGGGTGATATTGTCGCCCTAACAGGAATAGCAGATGCAAACATAGGTGACACAATTGCCGATGTCGATACTCCAGAAGCATTACCTACAATAGCCATCACAGAACCTACGTTAAAGATGACATTCAGCGTCAATACCAGTTCCTTTGCTGGACGCGAAGGAAAGTATCCAACCTCACGACAACTGCGAGCGCGTCTTTATCGTGAACTCGAGACAAACGTCAGTCTACGGGTTGAAGAAGGTAATTCACCCGATGAATTTATTGTCTCAGGTCGTGGTGAATTGCACCTATCGGTTTTGATCGAGACAATGCGTCGCGAAGGATATGAGTTCCAGGTATCACGCCCGGAGGTCATTACTCGCGAGGGAGAGAATGGACAAATTGTTGAGCCGATCGAACACCTGGTAATAGACACGAAGGACTCGTATATCGGTATATTAACTGAGACGCTAGCTGCTCGCAAGGCTCAGCTTACTAATATGACTAATGATGGTTCGGGCAATGTACGCCTTGAGTATCATATTCCAACAAGAGGTCTGATTGGTTTCCGTAATGCATTCCTCACATTGACACAGGGTAATGGAGCAATGAGCAGCATGCTTATCAACTACGAACCCTGGTTAGGCAAAATCGGCACAACTCGAATGGGTGCATTGATTGCCTCTGAGGCCGGTGTGGCAATGACTTATGGGTTAAATAATGCTCAGCAACGTGGAGACACTTTTATCGAGCCGGGCACTCCAGTATACGAAGGCATGATTGTTGGTTTGAATGCGCGGCCAATGGATATGGTCGTAAATGTGTGTAAAGAGAAGCAGAAGACCAATGTTCGTTCTTCTACTGCCGATATAGCTGTACGCCTTACACCACCGATCATTATGAGCCTTGAACAATCACTCGATTTCATCAACAACGATGAATTGGTAGAAGTAACGCCACAAAACATCAGACTACGCAAGCGCTACCTGACTCAACACGAGCGAGCACGAGCCAGGGAATAAAACCGTTTCTTTATATCACGAGATAGTTAGCAAGAGAACCACGGCGATAAGTACGTAGACAACAGGGACACCGATGACGAGAGCTAACCTGGTACTACGTTGAATCTCCGATCTTCCAAAAAGGTAGTAAGCTAAGGGACCCAGAATTGGAATAAGGTAGATGATAGCCATCCAACCGATACGGGTTCCACCGTTCAGGTCGCTTCGTCGTACAAGATCCCAGGTAGCTACGCTGAGCCATACAGCATAGAGCGACAATGGTAGCAAATACATGTAGAAGCCAAGGATCGATTCTAGAACCGGGTTAGCAAGGCCGAGACCACCTATTGTAATACTGGGAGTGATGGTTGTGGGGGCTGGTGTCATATCTATTGACGTCCCTTCTGTAATAGTATGGATGCCCTGGGGATCAATATTGGCATCAGGCATCCCCGATTGCATAACGTCAGCAGGAGCAGATGCTGTCTTCCAATCACGAGCATTGAAGCGTCCCATGTTGGCCTGCATGAAATGGTCAAGCAAAACCACAACGGAACTAAGATCGCCTGCGCCTGCCCTGGCAAAAATGGAGCCACAGGCATGAGTGATCTGCAGGAAAGGTGGCACAGTGCGCGCGACTTTATTATCTGAGAAGCAGTTGTTTCCAGCTGAGAGAGAGGCGAGTGCAAGATCAGCCACTCCAGAATTAGTGATCACATTATTCTTGACTGTATTGCCGCTCGGTTGCCAGAAATTCTTATCAATGTTTGATATCACGAGGATGCCATAGTACTTGTGCCCGCTAACCCTGTTACCCTCGACAATATTATTATTACCTCCTCCGAGTAAAATACCATTGCCAATCGCAGGATACTCGAGTTCCTTGGCAGGCGCATCGACGTTGTTATTGTTCTCCACCAGGTTGTTGATGATCGTATCACCATCCTGCGGTGGATTAGGTTCAGAGTCGAGCGTATTGGGGTCTATTCCGGACATATTATTTCGCCAGATTGAATTGCTAATGACCAGGTTGCCCCCGGCGTTCGTGCCAGAAAAGCCCAGTGCATTATCTTCCGAAATCACGTTCGTGATGAGAGCATTACATGGATGACAGGCACCAATATAGAAACCCGAATCAGGATGTCCTGCGGCCAGAGAGTGGTCGAACTGCCCATTGGTTGCACTATAAGCATAGATCCCATAGTCTCCATTGGCATAAGCTGTCAGATAACTTCCACGATAACCCGTGACACCTGTCCAATAAAAACCATTGCCCACAAAGTGGCGAGCCGTCATATTTTCGATGACAACATTATCGGCCAGTACCTCAAACCCATCGTCAAGCTTGTATTGACCATCTAGTATCACCGTATTACGATCTCGGCCACGAATGCTAATATTGGGGGTTTTCACTCTAACTGATTCATGGTATGCTCCGTCAGGATTGGTATTTGGGCCTATCGAGACCATATCTCCAGGTACAGCTGCATTTACCGCGGCCTGTATCGTAGAATACTCTTCCGGAACTCGTAAAATTGCATGCAGTTCCTTAGGACTATAAGCATTGTCTATGGCCAAAACACCTGGTCCAGATGTCGAAGGACTGGAGCCGCCGCAGGCAGCAAGCATGATCAATAAAAGAAAAATAATGGGTACCAGACCGAACAACGAGAACAGCGTCCTGTTCATAACGTGGGAACGCTGATCAATCTTCGTGCTCAGATTGTACCCATGTTGCCGCCATCCGAGCTTCATAATTTACTCCTTCGACGAAATGTCAGTTGATTGATACTTTTAAGTATAGTTGGCAGGTGCAGTTAATGCAAGAGTTTAAATTACTGTTTTTACTATGATTTTATGCGATTAAGCACATAATTGTATCTTGAAACCAACCTGTATGGTATCATGGTAATAGCAATTGCAACTTGTGGAGTAACACACGTGACGAAAGCACAAAATCCGACGCCATTCGAGGTGACATTTTATACAAAGACAGGATGTCATTTATGCGAAGAAGCGCGGGACATGCTTGAAGACATCGCAGCGTTAACAACATATGTACTGACGGAGATCGATATTCGAAGCAATCCTGCCATATTTGAGAAATATCGCTATCGCATTCCCGTCATACTCATTAATGACGAAACTCTTATCGAGGGACGTATCGAATTTCGAGATCTGGCTAAGGCATTCCATTTACGTTAATATGCTCAATTGGGGAATAATATGGCTTTACAACAAGTAAAAGAAACTACTAATCATGCTTACTCACCAGGAAGGCAAACTCTTGATCGATACATGAATAATACCGGTCGATTTGTGAGTAACTTGCTGATTCATCACTGGGCAACTATGATTACATGGATGCTGGGTATACTGGTTTTTGCCGCGCTCAGCGTTCCGTTTCTCTCCTACTTTGGACTCGATGGAATTTCCAAACAAATTTTCTTTGCACTTCATATGGTGTGTGCGCAGATCCCGTCGCATTCATTTTACATTTTTGGGCATCAACTTGGTATGTGCGCACGTAACTTCTCCATTTACGCCTCCATGTTTATCGGTAGTTTGATCTTTGTCTTGAGCAAAAAACGTATTCCAGGCATCCCCTGGTGGATCTGGGTATTAATGATTTTGCCGTTGGCCTTAGATGGCACAACACAAATGTTCGGCTGGCGTGAAAGCACCTGGGAATTGCGCGTCCTCACAGGCACCCTTTTCGGATTGGGCAATGTCTGGTTTGCGCTTCCTCTCATTCAGAAGACGATCCTCGAATCACTACCCATACAGCCATCTACAAGAAATTATAAAAATACATGACCGATCAACATACACCCGAAACAACATACGCTGTTGCCACGCTTGGCTGTAAGGTGAATCAGGCCGATAGTGAAGCTATTAGCGAGCAAATGAGCACAGCAGGTTTTGTGCAACGCAACTTCAGCGAAATGGCAGATGTCTACATTGTCAACACCTGCACCGTTACACACCTGGGCGACCGCAGCTCGAGACAAATGATCAGCCAGGCTCACCGCCGCCATCCTGATGCGCTGCTCGTCGTCACCGGCTGTTATGCTGAGATAAATCCGCAGGCTGTTGCTGCACTTCCAGGCGTAAACATTGTGATTGGCAATAGTGGCAAAGAATCCCTGGTAGATGCCATCAAAGAAAAACGTATGACCTTACCAATCACCACAACGCATCCAGTAGTGACAACAATCTGTACCAAAACAAATGAACAGATGCATATCCTGCCAATGCTTCACGCAGATATGCAGCACATCGGCAGTGACAGTTCACTTCCAC
>WNFC01010562.1_pt1 | contig 10251 bp, 11 predicted proteins | sample 5400541 | NCBI WGS metagenome assembly WNFC01 (sample SAMN13153342, study PRJNA577476) | soil metagenome | isolation source: 120 cm saprolite under Douglas fir tree site 2 hole 2 replicate 1 | place: USA:California | collected 2015-04-18 | reverse complement strand
TGAACGTCATCCCGCGAGTTACGGTCTGCACAATCCGTTGCGGCAACCCGCCCACGATTGCGCTGCGATAGATGCTCTTTGACGCGTCGGCGTCACCCGCCAGGAAGTAAACGTAATTCTCGTCAGGGGAGAATGCGAGATCGCCAATCGCCAGTTGACCGGGCGGAACGAGCTGGACATCCGTGCCGGTGGCGAACTGTTTGAGCCACAGAGATCGCTGGCCCGCGCCGCGCGTGTAGGCAAGATAGCGACCACTAGGCGAAATGGCGCATGCGGCGACATCGCCCGCGAAGGTGACGCGCTCGATATCGATGGAAGAAAAGGGCTGGTGCACCGCCGGCGGCACAGACGGCTGCGGCCGGGGCAGGAGAACGATCGCAGCAGTCACGGCTACAACCGCTAGTGCGGCTCAGATCCAGGCGCGCCGTGGCCTGGCCGGAGATCGCCGCACTGCGCGCAGATCGACCGCTACTTCCTTGATGTTTTGATATCGCTGACCGGGATTCCGCATCAGGCATTTGCGAATGATTCGCTGGAGTTCCGGCGACGCATGCGGCGGAGTTGCCGGACCGCGGAACGCGCGCGTTCCCGAAACAGCCTCGTAGAGGATGCAGCCGAAAGAGTAGATGTCCGTCCGCTCGTCGACTGGGCCGCCCTCGACTTGCTCCGGAGACATGTAGCCGATCGTGCCGAGGACGACGCCCGCTGCCGTGCGCGCGTCGGTCGCACTGACGGGCGACACGGAGTCGGATGTCAGCTTCGCCAGGCCGAAATCGAGCACCTTGGCGTAACCGTCGCGGGTGATCATGATGTTTTCGGGCTTGAGATCGCGATGGGTGATTCCAGCGGCATGCGCCTTCGCGAGCGCTTCTGCGACATCGATCAACGGCTCCAGGAGCTCGTGGAACGGAACGCGCTCGAATTTCCTGCGCAGCGTCTCGCCATCGATCAGCTCCATCGCGATGTAGTGCACCTCGGCATCGCCTGGCAGGGTCGCGGATCCGACGTCGTAGACGTGCAGGATGTGCGGATGATTCAACGCCGACGCGGCGCGGGCTTCGCGCTCGAATCGCGCCACCGATTCCCGAGTGGCTGAACGCTGCGCAGACAAAACTTTGATCGCGATCGAGCGGTTGAGCCGAGGATCCCAGGCGCGGTAGACCTCTCCCATTCCACCGCTGCCGAGCAGCTCACCGACCTCGTACACACCGAGACGGGTGCCCTTTTCGAGTTGCAAGGCTTCAGAATACCGCCGCCTCTATCGTTCGATAGATTCTCAAGCCGCGGCGAGCCGGCGAAAATAGCCTTCTCTCTTCTCGCGCGCGATCCGGGCCGGGTGGCGGTCATGGAGGAACCATGGACGCCGACGCACCGACCGGAAACTGGCCGATCTGCGGCTCCGAGGACATACCGCTCAGCATCGTGGTGCTGGAGATCGATCAATACACGCCTGCCGAGGCGCTGGCCCACGTCAGGGCGGCGCTGAAACGGGCGGCGATGGTGATCGCGACGCAATATCCGCCGAACTAACAGTTTGCCGCGAACGGCCTCGGCTTTGCACCGCCGTCTCGCATGGAGACTGTGGAAGAGAAATTGCGGCGATCGCGCCGCACTCTCGAGCGTCAGATCGAAGCGGAGAAGACTTCTTTCGACACGCGTGAGGTTCTCGATCGACTCACCGAGCTCGAAAAGCGAAGCGACGAGGCGGACGATACCCTCGTCGGTCGCGGCGACGCATAATCGGCGGCGTGCCATCGGAGGAGCGGCCCGCGGAGCTGGTCGAGGGCGAAGACTTCTATCGCGAAGGGCCGTACATCGTCTTCACCGAGAAGTATCTGCGCAAGCGCGGCTATTGCTGCGAGTCCGGCTGCCGGCATTGTCCGTATGGATTCAAGCGGCCGGAAGAGAAAAAACCTCAGTGACCTGCGTACCAGTCGTATCCGCGGTCGGCCCAGAAATCGGGCGGACGGACGTTCGTGTATCGAATGGTGGCGATCCGCTTGATTTGTTTGTAGCCGTATTTCACCGGCATCGCGAGCCGCAGCGGTGCGCCGTGCTGCCAGGAGAGCGGCGCGCCGTTCAGCTCGTAGGCCACCAAACTCTGCGGATGCATGCAGCTCAGCATATCGAGGCCCACGTAGTAGCCGCGGCTCGGTGACTCCATCGCCACATATTGCGTGCCCGACGGCGGCGGAAACTTTGCCATGAGATCCGTTAGTCGCGCGCCAGCCCAATGCACGATGATGCTCCAACCCTCGATGCAGCGCAGCTCGGTGGTCATCTCGCGGCGTGGAAGTGACTGGATGTCACCGAGGGTCAACGTGGCGGGCGGCTGTCCGGCGATGCCTTCGATGCGCAAACGCCAATGTTCCGGATCGTAATTGGCAGTGAGCCCCTCGCCGCCGTTGATGCGCGCGTTAGTGATCGCAGATGGAGGAAAGGTCCGGCTGAGGCGCGCGGTCCGGAAGTACTCTTCCGACAATTTCTCGTTCGTCTCGAGGCCGCGACGGAGCGGCCATGGGACGTCGCCCTCGCGTTTTGCGAGCTTCAGGAATTTCCAGGCGCCGTACGCAGCCACCGCCCCCACCCCTAACGTCACAAATCCTCGGCGCGAGTAGCGTCGCACATCCCGATCGACATTGGCGTCGTTCTCGGCGATCGCGCGGCGGAGCGCTTCCTCGTCGGCGATGATGATGTCTTGCCCCTGCCCCTCGTCACTCATGACCCACCTCGCGAACTTCGTATCCGATCACCATCGCGCGGAAGTTGTTCCAGCCGGTCTTGATGACCTGCGCGATGTGCACCGCGAAGAAGACGACGTAACCGACGGTGATCCAGAAGTGTAAAAAGCGCGCCATCGGATAGCCGCCGAAAAGAAACGTCAGCCATCCGAATTGCACCGGCTTGTAGATGGCGAGTCCGGTCAGCAGCGATCCCAAACCCATCACGACGATCGCGGTGTACGAGATCCTCTGGGCGGCGTTGTATTTTCGCTGCGGGGGCGCTTCCTTGCGGAGATGGAGATCGTGGAGCGCGACCAGAATAGCTTCCTTCCATGAGCGGCGATCGGGGACGAGATACCGCCATTCACCGGAAAAGATCGTGTACAGCACGTAGAGAATGCCGTTGATCGCGAAGAACCACATGAAGAAAAAGTGCCACGAAAGGCCCTCTGCCAATCGAAACGCGAGGTTCGCCTTCTCGTAAGTTTTCTCGGCCACCGTCATCTTCAGGAGAGTGTGCTTGCCGAGACCGATGCGGTAGACCGGATTGGCCCAATAGATCAGCAGTCCGCTCCACACCATCACCGCCAGAATTGGAAAATTGATCCAGTGGAACCATCGAATGGCCAGCGGATGCTTCTTTTCCAGGATCTTCATGCTCTGTTCGATGCTCTCCAGGTGCGGCGGTTACATTTTCCTCGATGCGAGAATGGCGCGGACCAGTTCTTCCGGAACGGTTACCTCTTCGATACGGGTGGTGACTTCCATTCGCACGGTTTGCTCGTACGTTCGCAGATACGCCACACACGATCTGCAGACGGCCAGATGTTTCTCGAATTCGCTTCGCTCGGCGGCGGCCAGCGCGCCGTCGAGGTACTCCATCAGAAATCCGATCACTTCGCGGCAGTTCACTTCTTGCCTCCGAATTCGCGTTCCAGCAGCATGCGAAGCGCTTGTCGGGCGCGATGCAGGCGCACTTTCGCGACGTTGATGCTGACGCCGAGACTTTCGGCAATTTCAGCGTGACTCATTTCTTCGATGTCGTGCATCAAGAGCACGGTTCGATAGATCTCGGGAAGCTCATCGATCTTGCGGCGAACGATCTCTGCGGTCTCGGCGCGCTCCAGGGCCTTGTCGGCGGTTTCGCTCCAATCGACCGTATCGCGGGTTTGATGTCCGTCCGCGATAAACGTCGGCAAAAGATCATCAATCGAAGGCTCGTCGGATTTTGCGCGTGAGCGCAAACGCATCAGCGCTTCGTTGATCACGATGCGATGCAGCCACGTCGAGATGCTCGATTCCTGCCGAAAGCGCGACAGCGATTGAAACGCGCGCACGAACGCGTTCTGCACCGCATCGCGCGCATCCTCCTCGTTTCGCAGCAGCCGGCGGGCGGCAGCTAACAGGCGTCCGCTGGTCGAGCGAACCAGCTGCTCGAATGCCGATTCCTCTCCCGCGCGAAGCCGCGCTACCAGTTGCGGTTCGTCCGCGATGACAGACATCTAACGCAAGGTCTCCTCGAACAACCTCAGAATGCGCTTGTACTCGTCGGCCCACGATGTCGGCTCGACGAAACCGTGATTTTCCACCGGATAGGCCGCCAGCTCCCAATTCGTCTTGCGAAGCTCGATCAATTTTTGAACGAGCCGGACGCTGTCCTGGAAATGAACGTTGGTATCAACCATGCCGTGACAGATCAGCAGACGTCCCTTCAGCCCCTCCGCAAAGTAGATCGGCGAGCTCTTTCGATACGCCTCGGCGTCCCCTTGCGGCATGTTGAGGATGTTCGATGTGTAGCCGTTGTTGTAATGCGCCCAGTCGGTCACGGGGCGCAACGCGGCGCCGGCAGCGAAGACATCCGGCTGCGTGAACATCGCCATCAGCGTGATGAAGCCGCCGTAACTGCCGCCGTAGATGCCGATGCGCTTCGGATCGATGCCGTGCTCTTTCACCAGCCATCGCCCGGCATCGATCTGATCGTCGAGATCCTGCCCGCCCATGTGGCGATAGATCGCGGTGCGCCAATCGCGGCCGTAGCCGCGCGAGCCGCGATAGTCGGCATCGAGGACCGTGTAGCCGCGCGACATCAGAAGGTGATGGAACATGTATTCGCGCGCGTAGCTCGACCACCATCGATGCACATTCTGCGTGTATCCGGCGCCGTGGACGAAGATCACGGCTTTGCCGGACGGATTTGCAGGCTTGTACATGCGCGCTGGAACTTGCACACCATCGCGAGCCGGAATGCGGACGATTGGGACATCGATCCAGTTGTAATTCGCGAAGTCGGGCGCGGGGGAGGTGGTGACGCGCGTCCCCTCACCCGGCCTTCGGCCACCCTCTCCCGGGGGGAGAGGGGTCACGCGGAGCTCAGGCGGCTTGTTGGTGTACGAATAGACGTCCGCCAACAACGCGCCGTCCGGCGATGCGACGGCCGCATGATCGCCGGGGGCCGACGTCAGCTTCGTTCGCGCTCCGCCGGCGACCGGCATCCGATAGAAGTGGCGCTCGAACGGGCTCTCCTCGCTCGTCGTAAAATAGAATGATTTCTTATCACTAGATAATGTGACTGAGTCTACTTCCCAGTTACCGTTTGTCATTTGCCGCGAGGCGCCGCCTTCGAATGGCACCTCGTACGGATGCATGTAGCCGGTGGCCTCTGACGCGTAGAAGATCGTTTGGTTGTCGGCGAGCCAGCCGGCCTGCGGAGTGTCGAAGCCGCGCAGCCAGGCGTCGTCGTGCATCGAGACGATCATGCGGCCCTTCGCGGTCGCGGGATCGAAGGCCATGATCCATGCGTCCTTGTTGTCGGTCGAACGGATGTACACGAAGGCGCGCTTCCCATCCTCAGACCAAACCGGCGCGCGCAGCGAGACTTCGCGCTCCTTCGAAGTCTCGGCGGGCTTGAGGCCGTGCTCGAACCATTTCATTTCGCCGCTGGCGGCGTTGAGGATCGCGATGCGCGTTGCCGGGATGGCATCGCCCACTTTCTCGCGCGAAGGGATGGTGTCGGTGTACGCGCTCTCCGTGACGTAAGTTGGAACGACTGCCCGCTTTGCTTTCTCGAATTCGGTCCGGACGATTGCCACGATGAACTTTCCATCGGGCGTGAGCTGCGCGTCCGTCACGGTCTGCCGCTTATCGAGCTTGAACGGCTTCAGCGGATGCTCCTTCTTTTTTTTGGCCTCGTCTTCCTCGCGCTTGCGCGCCCGCTCGTCGACGATCGCAAGCAATTTCCGCTCTTCACGTTTGATGTATTCCTGACTGTCGTTGCCTTTCTTGTCGTCCCACAGCGTGACGTTCGGCCCTTTGTCGTCCGGACCGGCGACGTTCGTGAGCTGGACGATTGAGCCGTCGCGCAGGGAGATGGCAAACAGATTGTTGTCGCGCACAAACGTGACGCGCTGCTCATCGAACGTGAAATGCGGCGCAGACTCGATATCGGTCGTTTGCGTCAGCGCTTGTCGTTTTCCATCCCACAAGGAAATGTCGCCATCATCGGCGTAAACGATCCGACGCTTGTCGCGCGTGCGATCGCCATTGAACGGCGGCGCATCTTTCTTTTCGTCATCGGAGAGTTTTCGCAGGCCGCTGCCGTCGCGGCTGACGACGTAGGTGTCGCGATCTTTCTCCAGCGGATCGTTCCACTGCTTCCAACTGAAGTAGACCTTGGCGCTGTCGGGCGTCCATCGCACTTCTTCCGGCGGATAGCCGTACAGATTCGGCCCGCGCATGATGGTGTCGACGCTCAAGTCAAAGTTCTGACCTTGCGCGGCGACAGCCAACAGCACTATCGCAAACCACTTCTTCATTCCGTTCCTCCCAGCCGCTGCCGGATCGCGCGCAAGCGCTCCACGGCGTGTTCCATGTCGGCGTGCACGCAGATCGTGTCATAGGGCACCGGAATGCGCGTCCCATCGCGTGCGATCACGGCGCGTTCCTTCGCCAGCATCGCCGCCTGCTCGGCGGCTTCCTCCACGCTCAGGAGCGAGCCGGCGATGCTGCGCATCAGGAGCGAGCCGTCGGCGTTGTAGCGCCGGTCCGCGAATGCCTCGCGAATCACCGGCGTGCCGGCCGCACGCGCCGCCTTCGCCATCTGCGAGCGATCGGGGCAGACGATCGCCAGCTTCGGGTCGACCTTTCGGATCGCTTCGATGATGACACCCGACAACGCGATGTCTTTGTGGGCGTCGTTGTAGAGCGCGCCATGCGGCTTGACGTGGACCATTGGAACGCGCTCGCGCTCCGCGATCTCCCGCAGCGCTTCGATCTGCTCCACGATCGAAGCGCGCAGCGCCGGCGGCGCCATGGCCATCGATGTCCGTCCGAAATTCGCGCGATCGGGATAGGAAGGATGCGCGCCGAGGCGGACGTTGCGGTCGCGGGCACGCCGGACGGCGGCAGTCATCGATTCTTTGTCGCCATAGTGGCCGCCACAGGCAACATTCGCCGACGACACCATCGACCAGATTTCGTCCTCGCCCGGTGCGCCTTCAGCGAGGTCCGCGCTCAGATCAATCATCGAGGTCCTCCTTTGCCGTTCCCCTCACCCCAGCCCTCTCCCGGCGGGAGAGGGAGCACAGCGCGGCGAGAGCCCTCTCCCGACGGGAGAGGGTGGCGCGAAGCGCCGGGTGAGGGGATCACAGCTCAGCTCCTTTCGTCTCCGGAAGAAACCACACCAGCACGCCGCCCACTGCAAAGAAAAGTGCGTCGACGGCGATCGCGGATCCTAATCCGTGGCGCGCGGCAGCGGCGCCGATCGCGAGCGGAGCGGCGGCCGAGGCCAGCCGGCCGGCGTTGTAGCAGAAACCTTGTGCGCTCGCGCGGAAGCGCGTCGGAAAAAGCTCCGCCAGCATTGCGCCGAAGAGCGAGAAGTAGCCGTGCATGAAGTAGCCGACCAGCGGGCCGATGATCAGCAGCGTCAACTTCGATCGAGCGCCGAACGCGAACAGCGGCACGAGCGCGGCGGCGGCGATCATGAAAAATGTAAACGCCAGGCGGCGCCCGAAGCGATCGGAAAACCATCCGAAGCTGATGTAGCCCGCAAACGCGCCGACCTGCAAGAGAATCAACCAGGCCGCCGATTTCGTGACTGTCAGGCCGGCGCCACCCTTCTCAATCGGCGAAGCGAGGAATGCCGGCAGCCAGGTCATCACTCCCCAATACGCGACCAACACGCTGCTCGAGAGCAGCGTCGCGATGACCGTGCGTTTGATGAACGTTTGCGAAAACATCTCGCTCCACCGCGACGGCTCGTGCTTTCGCTGTCGCCAGAGCGGCGGCTCATCGACCGTTCGGCGGATGAAAAACGCAGCCAGCGCGGGGAGCGCCCCGATGAGAAAAAGAACGCGCCAACTGTAGTGGCCGAGAATCAGCGCGGAGAGCGCGGCTGCCATCAGCGCGCCGATCGCCCAGCCCGATTGCATGATGCCCATCGCTTTCGCGCGATGTTCGGCGGGCCACGTCTCCGCGACCAGCACCGATCCGCACGACCACTCCCCTCCCATCCCCAATCCGACCAGGATTCGCCACGCGATCAGTTGCCAGAGGGCCACCGAAGTCGCGAGGCCGGCGGTCGCGAAAGAGAAAAGGACGATGCTCAGACTCATCGCGCGCACGCGTCCGATGGTATCCGCCAGTTTGCCGAAGACGATGCCGCCCACGGCGCCGGCAATCAGCGCGACCGAGGTCAGTCCGCCCATCGTGCTGCCGGCGAGCGCGAATTCCTTCTGGATCGGAACGATAGAGAAGGTGAACAACTGAAAGTCCATGGCATCGAGCATCCAGCCGAGCTGCGCGGCAAAGAGCGCGCGCCACGCCGGACGTTCGACCGCGAGGACGGACATTTTTTTAGTCTATCCCGAGCGGAGCGAGGGATCTCCGGTGGCGCAGCGATGCTTGCAGCAGAACGTGCATGAAGCAAGCGTGTCGCTGATGGACCGGAGACGCCTCGCTTCGCTCGGCGTAAACTCATAAGTCATCGCCGCGAAAGGAGAAACATCTCCAGACCAACGTCCACGGGCACCCCTCCCGACTTGCGCTTGATATCGAGGTCGGCGATGGCGGCCAGGGCACGAAAAAGCTCTTCCTCGCTCTGACCGCGCGCGGCTTCCCATTTCTTGTGCAGCGGAAATGGATGCGGCTTCTGGCGCACGATGCCGTGATCCTTCAGATATTCGCCCACGCGGTCGGCGAGCGTGTCCTTGAATCGGTTGTACTGCATCGGCTTCTGAAGATCGATCTTGTTTGCGCGCGCGAAGGAGATGATTCCGATGGTCTGCCGCAGTTCATCCGCAATCGGAAAGAGATAGCGGCCGTAGAGGATGTCGGCCGACGCTCGGGCGTCCTCGCGCCGTGCCTGCGCCACGAGGTCGCGCAACTTCGCGACCGCTTCGATCATCTTCCCTTCCGAAAAAAGCGAGGCCAGCTCGTAGCGCGCGCCGCCCTCGACGAGCGAGATCTCGCGCTCGACGGCGTCTGCCGTCACCCGCCCGCCCTCCCCCGCCAGCGTTGCGAGCCGCTCGGCCTCCGAGACAGCCAGGCGCAAGTCGGGAACATCGCGTGAGAATTTGTCGCCGAGCATGCGATCGATGCCGAGGCGCTGGCGAAGCATCGTGATCGCCTTGGCGTCGAAGCGCACCCCGGCCTCCTCGGACACTTCCTCGATCGCCGACTGCAGCGCAGAGTTGAACGTGTCGCGCGTGACATCGCAGACGATCACGGCGCCGGAGCGGTCGATCAGATCGATAGTGGCGGAATCTTCGGGAATCTCGCCGGTGCGCATCAGCAGAATCGTTCCCGCCGCCCCATCCCGCCCGATCGCTTCGGTCAGCAGCGCGGCGTCATCCTCACCGCGCCCCGCCTTTTTTCCGGTGGCCCGGCAAAACGCCAGCATGTCGGTGAGGAGCGCATCCAGCGGCATGCCGAGGGCGTCGGCAATTTCGCGATCTTCCATGTCGAGATCCGCGCCGACGAGACCGAGGACGTGAAGGAGCTTGGCGGTGGCGGTGGTTCGTTTGCGATCGGTCTTCGCGCTCTTCCACTCGGCGGTGGCCTTCTGATACAGCGACAGCAATTCCTTCGCGGAGACGAACGCGTTGACTTCCGGCACGATCAGCAATCGCGCGGAGGCGAAGAGCGACATCGTGCGGTAGGAGTCGATGATCGAGGCGAGGTCGGTGCCGGGCTCGAAAGATTCGAGCGCGATGTTCGGATTGGCGGCCACGATGGCATCGCGCAGATCACGAAACGCGCGCTGGGAAAGAAACTCGCTGGAGCCGCCGACGAGAATCGCGCGGGGAGGTTGTTTCTCCGCGATTTGGGCGAGGACGGCGTTTAGAAGCTTCGGCATGATTCGATTTTAGATTTTGGATTTTGGATTTTTGGATTGCACGCCCAATCCAAAATCTAAAATCCAAAATCTAAAATCGAAAAGGGAGCGCTCGCGCGCTCCCATTCAAATCACCAGAAAACGAGTTACGCGTCAGCCCAGCATTCCCTTTTCCTGCAGCTCCTGACAATCGATGCA
>WNFC01017713.1_pt1 | contig 10252 bp, 8 predicted proteins | sample 5400541 | NCBI WGS metagenome assembly WNFC01 (sample SAMN13153342, study PRJNA577476) | soil metagenome | isolation source: 120 cm saprolite under Douglas fir tree site 2 hole 2 replicate 1 | place: USA:California | collected 2015-04-18 | reverse complement strand
TCGATCATCCGTTCTACCAGCGGCTGCGGCATGTGAAGCAGCTCGGGTTCGGCGATCTCGCCTTTCCTGGAGCCACCCACACCCGCCACGCCCACTCCCTCGGGGCGATGCACGTCTCGTCGCGGCTTTTCGATGTGGTGTCCGCGCGCGCCGATCTGTCCAATGAGGCGAGGTCCCGCTTCCGGGCGGCGGTCCGGCTCGCGGTGCTCTGTCATGATCTGGGCCACATGCCGCTGTCGCACGCCTCGGAGGCGATCGCCCCGGCGCGCGGATCGCTTCGACTGCCGGGATGGCTTGCGGATCAGGGTGGCGGCGAGCTGGCAAGCCACGAGGATTTCACCGCCAAGATTCTGCTCGACAGCTCGCTTGGGGAGGTGGTCGAGAAGCACTTCGCCGGCGATGGTGTTTCATCCGAAGCGTTGGTGGCGCTGATCACCGGCTCCGAGGCGCCCGGCGGCATCCGCTTCTTGGACCGCGGAGTCGACTGGACGCCGCTGCTGCGCGCGATCGTCTCCGGCGAGCTTGACGCGGATCGAATGGATTACCTTTTGCGCGATTCGTTCTACACCGGGGTCAACTACGGCCGTTACGACCTCGACTGGATCGTGCAGAATTTGAACGCGGCGGTGAAGGACGATCGCGCCTACCTTGCGCTCTCGAGGGCGGCGGCGTTCGCCTTCGAGGATTTCCTGCTCAGCCGCTACCACATGTTCATCTCCGTCTATTATCACCACACGCCGGTGAACTTCGATCAGATGCTTCGGCGCTACTATCGGGAAGCGCCGGGCGAATTCGTCATCCCCTCGGACCCGGAGGGATTTCTCTTTTGCGACGACGTGGCGTTGGCGCTGGCGCTGCGCCGATCGCAGAATGGATGGGCGAAGAGGATCGTCTCGCGTCAGGGTTACAAGCTGCTCGCCCAGTTCACCGAACGCGACGAGGGTTACGACCTTTCGAAGTTGGTCGCCGCGCTCGCCGACGCGGGCATCGAGCATTTTTCGGTCGAGTCCCGAGGCGTGCTCTCCAAATACTTCGAGGAGGGGAAGGATCCGAGCCTGTTCATCGTCGACGTCTCGACGGGACGCCTCACCGAAGTGGCCAAGTACACCCCGCTCTATCAGCGATACAGCGGCGCGGTTCGACTCTCGCGGTTGTACGTGCGCCCTGAGCAGATCGAGTCGGCGCAGGCAGTGCTTGCCAACGCCACCCGCGAGCGGGAGAAAACGTGAGCGAAGCCATTGCGGGAATCCCGGCCGCGCCTCCGCCGGCGCGGGCGCGTGACGCTGCGGCGGTGATCCTGTTCCGCCGGGCTGCCTCGGGCCTGGAGGTTTTCTGGTTGCGGCGCGGCGCGCGCCTCTCATTCGCCGCCGGCTTCTATGCCTTTCCCGGCGGAGCGCTCGATCCGGACGACGCCGGCGTTCCGGTCGAAGGCGCGGAAGGTCTGGATGCCGCGCTGCGTGCGGCGGCGGTGCGCGAGCTCTTCGAGGAGACAGGGGTCCTCTGCGCCGAAGGGGCGGAAAGGCTCACCGACACCGAGCTTTCCAGACTGCGCGCCGCGGTGCTCGCCGGGACCGCTTCGTTCGGCACCGCCCTGCGCGCTCAAAACCTTCGCCTTTCGCGCCGCCACCTGCTCGACGCGGGCCGTTGGGTCACGCCTGCCTTCATGTCTTCGCGTTTCGATGCGCGGTTTTTCCTCCTCGAGCTCCCTCGGGGACAGCTGCCGCAGTTCTGGCCGGGGGAGCACGCCGAAGGCGGCTGGGTGAGCCCCTCAGATGCGCTGCGCAAGTGGGAAGAGGGGACGACGCTGCTGCACCCCCCCAGCCTCCATGCGATGCGGATTCTCGGCGCCTTCACCGGGGTGGAGGAAATCGCCGAACGGCTGCGCGATCCGCCCAACTGCTCCGATTACATCCCCGAGCGGATCGAATTTCAGCGCGGAATTCGAATGTTCCCGCTGCGGACTCCGACGCTGCCGCCGGCGACGCACACCAACTGCTACCTGCTCGGAGACGGAGAGCTGCTGATCGTGGATCCGGGCGCAAGCGACCCCGCGGAGTGCGAACGACTGTTCGCTTTTCTGGCAGAGCTCGCCGCCGAGGGGATGAAACCCAAGGCGGTATTTCTCACCCACCACCACTCCGACCACGTGGGGGGTGTGACGGCGGTGAAAAGGCGGCTCGGGCTGCCGATCTGGTGTCACGAGCTCACCGCATCGCGCTTAAGCGAGCGGGCGGATCGGCTGATCGCCGAGGGCGAGTGGCTCGTCCTTTCCGGTGGAGCTCCGATGCGCTTTTCCGCCCTGCACACTCCGGGACATGCGCGCGGCCACCTCTGCCTCGTCGAGGAGAGGTCGAGGGCGGCGATCGTGGGCGACATGGTGGCGGGGATGGGGACGATCGTGATCGACCCGCCCGAGGGGGACATGAGCGACTATCTCGACCAGCTGCGGCGGATGCGCGCCCTGCCGGTGGGGGCCCTCTATCCGTCGCACGGTCCGGTGATCGCCGATGGACCGGGGAAGCTGACCGAATACCTCGAGCACCGCGCCGCGCGCGAGCAGCGCGTCTTCAATGCGGTCGTGGAAGGCCAGTCGACGATTGCCCGGATCGTCGCCGCCGCATACACCGATGTGGTCGAATTCGTTCACCCGATTGCCGCCCGCAGCACCGAGGCAATCCTGATCAAATTGGTTCGCGAGGGGAAGGTGAACCGCGAGGGAGATCGCTACTTCGCCGTTTCGTAGAGCGTCACGGTGATTCGAAACCGCCCGGGGTGGGCCCCACGGATTGCGCCGCGGCGCTGATCGTCCGCCGCTTCCAGAAGAACCAGAGCCATGCGGCCACGGCCAAAACCAGCTGAGGTCCGACGTTGAAAAGGTCCGGATAGATCCCGAGGGGCTCGAACTCGAAAATCGGGATCGGCTTGACCGGCAAGATGCTCAGCGTCCCGAGCGCATGGAGGCCTTTCCCGAGCAATACCACGGCGGTAACGAGCAGGAGCAACGTGGAGGCGTCGAACAGCGCCTTCATCGGAAGCCGATAGCCGACCTTGTTCACGAAAATCATCAGCGCCACCAGAACCGCCGCGCCGCCGGCCGCGCCCCAGGCGGCACCGCTTGGAGAGTCGATCGACATTCCCTGGAGGAAAACCGCGGTTTCGAAGCTCTCGCGAAGCATCGCGGTGAAGGCCACGGTGAACAGGCCGATCACGCTGCCGCTTCCCACCGCCCCCTGCATGCGGGCGCGCAGCCCTCCCATGAAGCGGCGCATCGTCGAGCGGGCGTTGAGCCAGAGCGCGGCATAGACCAGCATCGCCACCGCGACGAGCGCGACGACCGCCTCTAAAAGCTCGCGATCGGCGCCGGCAAGCAACTTGTGGCCGAAGAAGAAGGCGAGCGCCCCAAGGAGGATCGCGCTGATCCATCCAGCGTGGACAATGCGCGCCCGCTCCGGCTGCTGCATCTTTTTCAAAACCGCGAGCAGCGCCCCGATCACCACCGTCGCTTCGAAGCCCTCGCGGACGAGGACGAGCAACGCCAGCCAGAAGACCGACCAGAAATCGGCTGCTCCGGCGGGACCGCGCCGGGCGCGATCGATGAGCCCAAGCAGCTTTCGCGCGTCGTCCGATATCTCGGGGCTGTTGCTTTCGGCCGCGAGCCGAGCGTGGATGAAGGTTCGCTCCAGATCTCGCACCAGTTGGCCGTTGCGGCGTTTGAGCAGCGGTTCGATCGGCTCAATCCCGCGCAGATAGGCGTCGAGAATGCTCGTTCTGGCCTCGCCCATTTTTCCCTCGCGCGACAGGCGAAGCGCATTCTCTACTCCGGACCGGGCGATCAAGAGCGACTGCTCCTCGTCGATCGCGGGTGGAGACTTGCGCAAACACGCGACTTCCTTGCGGCCGAAATCGTTGGCCAGCTGCGGGTCGGTGGCGATGGCGAGTCTCTCCAGCGATGCGCGGGGCGGTTTGTGATCGCAGGGGGGCTGGCGGAGGGTGAAGATGTAGAAGGCCAGCGCCCAGCGCTCGTCCTCGTTCAACACGCTGAAGGAGGGCATCGAGGTGCCGTTGATGCCAAAAGTTAAAACGTTGAAGACCTTGTAGGGCGAGCTCGAATCGAGGGGCTCGGGTTCCAGGAAGCTTGCCGGTTTGGGCTGGAGCTGATCGGCGATTTCGACCCTGCCGCTTCCGTCGGCGGCATGGCAGGCGGCACAGCCCACCGCAAAGAGATTCTTTCCCCGATCGAGGTCGGGTGGGCGTCTTGGGCTGCGCGAGAGGCCTGCGGTGGCGACGAGCTCCTCCACCAGATCCGCGCAGTCCCGGCTGACGCCGTCGGGATCCTCGGCACGCTGAATGCGCGACTGAATTCCCAGTAGCTTTTCCTGGTATCCCTGCGCCCGGCGGCCGAGTTGGCTGGCCACGGAGCGCGCTTCCTCGATGAGCAGGCGGTGCTCGGTCAGCTCGGACTCGGATTTTGAACGGGCGGCAGGCGGGTAGTCGGATTCGAGGTACTGGAGAATGCCGACCAAGCGGTGCCAGTTGGTTACGTCATCCTCCTGCTGTATAGGCTCTTGAGCTCCCGCTGGCAGCGAGAGAAAGATGGGCAGCACGAAAAGGAGGGGAATCGACCTCACTACCACTTCTGGATAACAGACGAAGGCCCCGCATTTCAATCTTGCAAGTCAAAGTCAGAATTGGAGGAAGGCGCCATCGAAGCCATCCCGTTCACCTCAGCCCCGCCTAAAGTGGTCCTCGTCAATGGTTTCGGCGAGCCGTATGACAACGCCGTCGCCACTGCGCGCACCTGCTACAACAGCCGGATCATCAGCCCCGCCGATGTGCGCAAGGACGAGAAGGCCCGGGTGCTGCGCGATCGCATCGCGCAGGAAACCTATTTCGCGGGCCACCACACCACGCTGCAGCACGCGACGTTCCAGTTCACGATCGAAAACGTCAGCCGGCAAGCGCTCTGGTCATTCCTTCACAGCCACCCCTTCTACAACTCGGAGCAGGTGAGCCAGCGCTACGTGGAGGTCCGGCCCGGCAATGTGATTGTCCCGAATTTGCCGGACGCGCAGGGTACGATCTATCGGGCCGCCGTGGAGGCAATGATGTCCGCCTACCGGGAGCTGATCGAGATCCTCACCCCGAAGGTCGCGGAGGAATTCTTTCAGATTTTCAAAGCCCGGCGGCGCACGCCCGAAAAATGGGCGCCGTCGATCAAGAAGAAGGCCCAGGAAGTCGCCCGCTACGTTCTGCCGATCGGGACCTTCGCGCACCTCTACCACACGATCTCCGGGATCACCCTGCACCGCTACCACCGCCTCTGCGAGCAGTTTGATGCGCCGACCGAAACGATGCTGCTCGTCAAGGGCATGGTGAATGAGGTGAACAAAGTCGATCCGCTGTTCTTCCGCTCGATCGAGGATCCGATTCCGCTCGAGGAGACGATCGAATTTCGCGCGCTCCGCGAGGCGGGCCGCCTCAAAGCCAACGGCGCCGGCGCCAGGCCTTACCTTAGAGAATTCGATTCATCGCTCGGCCCACTGCGCTCGCGACTGGTCGACTACTCTCAGCACGGGCCACAGTCGGTCGCTCAGGGAGTGCGAGATGTGCTCGGGCTCGCGCAGTCGGAGCTATCGGATGAGGCGGCAATCGAGAAAGTGCTCTCGCCGCGGGAAAACCCATACCTGGGCGAGTCGCTGGTCTTGACCACGCTCTCCAAGCTCACCCGCGCTCTTTCGCATTCCCACTACACCTTCCAGAAGAAGCTCTCCCATACCGCCGACAGCCAGGATCAGCGCCATCGGATGACCCCGGCATCGCGCCCGGTGCTGCACGCGCAATTCGTCGCCGGCGAAGTGGACGCGATCGTCCCCGAGCTGATCGAGGCAGTTCCCGCGGCCAGGGAGCTGTTTGACCGCACCCTGACCCTTACCTGGAAATCGATCGAGCAGCTGCTCCACGCGGGAGTGGCCGAGGAGATGGCCCTCTATCTTCTGCCCAACGCGTTTCCGATCCGGTTCCACGAGTCCGGGGAGCTGCTCCACTTCCACCACAAATGGGTCCATCGCCTCTGCTACACCGCGCAGGATGAGATCTGGCGCTCGTCGGTGGAAGAGGTGCTTCAGGTTCGGGAGGTCCATCCGGAGCTGGCGCGCCACATCCAACCGCCCTGCACGCTCCGAAAGGAAGCGCAGATCACGCCGTTCTGCCCCGAGGGTTCTCGTTACTGCGGCGTTCCGGTCTGGAACCTCGACGTCCAGGACTTCCGTAGAACCCTGTAGCGGTGCAGAGCTGTCTCATTTGGGTGGACGCTGGGGAGCCAGGCCGCTACAAGCGCGTGCAAGAACCACTTTCGGCCGTGGATGCGCCCGGCCGCTGGAGGGGAGATCATGGACGCAAACGTAACCGCAGTGCTGGACCTGATTTTCCGCTGGACGCACGTGGTGGCGGGCATCGTCTGGATAGGTCACCTCTACTTCTTCAACTTCGTCAATGCGCAGGTGGCAAAAACCTACGACGCCGACTCGAAGAAGAAGGTTGTGCCCGAGCTGATGCCCCGCGCTCTCTACTGGTTTCGTTGGGGCGCCGCCTACACCTGGATCACCGGCTTCTTCCTCCTGGGAATCGTCATCTACATGGGTGGGGTGATCGTCTCGCCGGATTCACCGCTGCCGGCGGGACCCTCGTCCGGGATCGGCGTCGCTCTGCTGATTATCGGGTTCCTCGTCTACGACGTTTTGTGGAAGGCGATGGCGAAGAACGAGAAGGCGGGGGTGATCGTTTCCTACGTTCTCATCGTGATCGTACTCTGTGTGATGAACCTGCTCTTCTCCAAGCGAGCGGTCTGGATTCACATGGGCGCGATCTTCGGCACGATCATGGCGGGGAATGTTTGGATGAGAATCTGGCCCAATCAACGCAAGATCATCGCCGCCACCAAAGCGGGCACTCCGCCTGACGCCGCGCTGGTTTCCGCCGCTGGGCTGCGCTCCAAGCACAACACCTATATGTCCGTGCCCTTGGTCTTGATGATGGTGAGCAACCACTTCCCGACCGTCTACGGGATGGATGGCGGGTGGATCGTCCTCGCGGTGCTCATCCTTGTCGGCTGGGGCGTGACCAAGCTGCTCTACCAGAAGTCGGCAAGCCCATCTCCCGCGCAGATCTAGGATCGCGCGAAACGGTGCTCAGGCCTTAGGGCTGCGTCTTTGGCGATCGAGCGGCGCAAAGTCGCCCCGCTCGGGCTGGCGAACAGAATTGCGTGGCGCTACGTTGGCCAGGCTCATGTCTTTCGTCCTCCGCGCCGGCGTTCTTCTTCTCCTGCTCCTCACCGCCTGCGACAAGACTCGAAGCCCTCGATCGGTCTCCCAGGAATTCATCGACCGCTACTACATCGAGCGCGATCACCGGCGCGCCCTGGAAATCGTCGAGGGTGGCGCGGCCGAGCGAGTCAAATCGGAGCAGAGGTTGCTCAGCGAAAGCGCGCTTGCCGCTGACACCGGAGTGCTGCCCCGGGTTTTCTACAATTTCCAGAAGCAGGAACCGCGCGGCAATCTGACCGATCTGACGTACAACTTGACGATCGACTCATCGGGGGTCGAGCTCAAGAAGCAGGTTCGAATCACGGTGGCGCGATTCGGAGAGCGGTACAAAGTGACCTTCTTCAACGAACGGGACCTGCCTTCTCGTCGTTAGCGGGCGAGAGAGGAGTGGATCGTCGCCAGGAGCGCGGGGCTCGAGCCGGACCTCGACACTCTGGCCCAGGCGATCCAGGAGCAGCTCTTCACCGTAGGCGCGGTGCTGGCCACGCCGCGCGGTACCAAGGCCGAGCAGGTCATCCCCAAAGTGGAGCCCCATTGGGTGGCGGAGATGGAGTCGGCGATCGATCGATTTGATCGGGAGATTCCCCCGCTGCGCAATTTCATTCTCCCCGGCGGAAACGAGCCCGCGGCCCGCCTCCACCTGGCCCGAACGACCTGCCGGCGGGCAGAACGGAAGGTGGTGCCTCTTGCCCGGGCGGGCGGGCTGGATTCGCAGACGGTGGTGTACCTCAACCGCCTTTCGGATTTGCTGTTCACCATGGCCCGGGTGAGCAATCACCGGGCCGGGGTCAAGGATGTGGCGTGGAATCCGCCGAAAGCGCGATAGCGGAGGGCTCGAAGTTGGTCCTTCAAACTGCGCGCGTCCGGCAGTGGGCGAAGGAGGCGGGGTTTGATCTGTGCGGCTTCGCCCGCGCGGAGCCCATTCGCCCCGAGTCTCTTCTCGATTGGCTGAGCGCTGGAATGGCCGCGGACATGGGCTGGATCGGCGCGCGCGCCGCACAACGGCTCGACGTGAGGCTGCTCTTGCCCGGGGCGCAAACGGTGGTGGCGCTTGCTTGCAACTACTACCTCCCGGACGAAAGCGCGCCGGATTCTCCGATTGCCCGCTATGCGCGCGGGCGCGACTACCACGCGACTTTGAAAGACCGCTTGCGCAAGCTTCGCCGGCTGCTGGGCCAACACCATCCCCAGATTTGCACCTATGGCTCGGTCGACACCGCCGCGGTGATGGAGAAGGTATGGGCCGCGCGGGCGGGCCTGGGGTACGTCGGTCGCAACGGCTGCTTCATCACCGAGGAATTTGGCTCGTACGTGTTGCTCGCCACCCTGATTATGGATGCCGAGGTGGATGGCTGGGCCAGCGGAGCGGCGATCGACCGGTGCGGGACCTGCAATCTGTGCGTCAGCTCCTGCCCCACCAGCGCGATCGTCGCCGACGGCACCATCGATGCGCGGCGGTGCCTTTCCTACCAGACGATCGAAAACCGCGGTGAAGCTCCCGAGGACCTGCGCTCCGCTACCGCGGGGATGGCGTTTGGCTGCGACATCTGCCAGGACGTCTGTCCGCTGAACCTTGCCCCGGTTCCGGCCGACCGCGGCTTTGAGCCCCGCCCCATCGCCCAGCTGAGCGTTCGCGAGTTGGCGGGGCTGAGTCTCGACCGCTACCGAGAGCTCACTTCGGGCACCGCGGTGGCTCGCGCGAAATATGACGGGCTGCGAAGAAACGCGATCTACGCCCTAGGCGCGGCTCGGGATGAATCGGCATTGCCGCTGCTGAAAGAGCTCTGCTCCGATCCAAGCGAGCTGGTAGGAAGCGCGGCCCAATGGGCGATACGGCAGCTGAAGGCATAGCGCCACCACGCCGGACGGGCGCTCGTTCTGGCGCTCCGGTGTATGCGGCGTTGACCCTGCACGTGCTGGCCAGCGCAGGCACGTTTCTGGTCGGCAAGCGCACCCTGCTCGAGATTGAGCCGCTCGCGGTCCTCACCAGTCGGTTCGTGCTCAGCGCCGTCCTGTTCTGCATCATTCTTTTCGCGGTCCCCGGTCCGGTGCTTCCCCCCCGCGCAGCGTGGCGAAGGATCTGGTTTCTCGGGTTTTTCGCCGGACCTCTCAATCAAGGTCTTTTCCTCTGGGGGCTGGCGCGCTCGACGCCGGCCCATGCCGCGCTGTTCTACGCGCTCACCCCTCTGGCGGTGTATCTCTACGCGCTCTGGCGCGGGCAGGAGCGTCCGTCGCCGAGGAGGTTCGCAGGAATCGCGACCGCCGTCCTGGGGGTGACGATTCTGCTTCTTGGAAGGGGACTGCGGGCGGCGATGGGCCCTCTGGTGGGAGACCTGTTCATCCTCGTCGCCGTCGCCGCCTGGGCGGTCTACACCGCGGAGGGGAAGGCCTTCGCCGAAGAGCACGGCGTCGTCCGAGCCACCTGCTGGCCGTTGATCGCGGCGGCGATCTGGATTCTCCCCTGCGCGCCGTGGGCCCTCGCGCCGGGAAGATTCCTCTCGGCCAGTCCGATCGCCCTGGCCGGCATCGGCTACCTGGTGTTGGTCAGCTCGTTGCTCGCTTATCTGCTCTGGTATTTCGCGCTCTCTCGTTTGCCTGCGTCCCGCGTTGCCGTCTTCTCCAATCTGCAACCGGTGGTGACGGCGCTCGCCGCCTATTGGCTGCTCGGCGAGGCGCTCAATTGGGAAATGGCGGTCGGCGGCGCCCTGGTGTTGCTCGGCGTTCGACTGACCCAGAGTTCCTGAAACCGCTCGCGCGCGGAATGCGCGGGCTTCATATGTTCTGGGGAGCTGACCGGCAGAGGTGAGAACGATGGTGATTCCGGAAATCAAGGGAATGTCACTGGGCCAGTTCTTCAAGATCCTTTACCAGCACTTTGAGGACCACGCGCTCCCCGACAGGGCGGCTCAGCTCTCGTACTACTTCGTCTT
>WNFC01010558.1_pt1 | contig 10252 bp, 7 predicted proteins | sample 5400541 | NCBI WGS metagenome assembly WNFC01 (sample SAMN13153342, study PRJNA577476) | soil metagenome | isolation source: 120 cm saprolite under Douglas fir tree site 2 hole 2 replicate 1 | place: USA:California | collected 2015-04-18 | reverse complement strand
CACCCCGAGCAGCGGCCGCGGATCTGTCTGGCCCTGTTGAGCAAGGGTGCGTAGCTCGTCTGCCCGGCTGTCCTGGAGCGTGATCGGTTGCCCCTGCTCGTCGACGCCGCGCAGATACCGGCAAAAACCGGCGACGACCAGTGTCAGCAGGCGATGCGGCCGCCCCTGCGCCAGGGCCTCCGAAAGTGACGGCAGCACGAACTTGGGCATCCGGTCGGACCCGTCGGTCGCCAGGCGCGCCAGCGTATCGGCGATTTTGGAGTTGGCGAAGCGCTGCAGCAGTGTCTGCTTGTACTCGGTCAGGTCGATGCCCGGCACCGGCGGCAGCAGCGGCGTGACTTCATCATCCATGAAGCGCTTCAGCAAGCGGACGAAATCCGGATCGCCCATGACCTCGTGCGCATAGCGGTAGCCGGCCAGAATGCCGAGGTAGGCCATCGCCTGGTGGCTGGCGTTGAGCAGCCGCAGCTTCATAGTTTCGTACGGATGGACGTCGGGCACGATCTGCACGCCGACTTCCTCGAGCGGCGGGCGACCGTCGCTGAAGTGGTCCTCGATCACCCACTGCTTGAACGGCTCGGTCACCACCGGCCACGCGTCGATGATGCCGAATTTCTCGGCAACCATGGCCCGCTCCGCATCGGTGGTTTGCGGCGTGATGCGATCGACCATGCCATTCGGAAACGCCACGTTGGCGTCGATCCAGTTGGCCAGCGGCTCATCGCCTAGCCGGGCGAACGAGACAACCGCCGTGCGGGCGACCGACCCGTTGCCCTGCAGGTTGTCGCACGACAGCACCGTAAATGGCGGGGTAGCGGCTGCGCGGCGGCGCTCCAGACCAGCGACGATGTAGCCGAAGACCGTTTTCGGCGCACTTCGGTCCACGTCCTGCTGGATCGCCGGATTGTTCGCGTCGAAGACACCCGTTTTGTCGTCGACGAGGTAGCCGCCTTCGGTGATGGTCAGGCTGACGATGCGGATGGCCGGGTCAGCCAGCATCCGGAGCACGTTCTCGGGACTATCCGGCGCAAACGTGTACCCGCCGAGCGAGCCGATCACCCGCGCGACATCTTGCTCGGCGCCGCGCTCGACGAGCGTGTACAGGTAGTTCTGCGGGATCAGCGCGTCGGCCATGCGCCGGTCACCCGGCAGTAGACCGATGCCCTGCTCCGCCCAGTCCGAGCTGATGCGTCGCTCGAGCAGGTCATCCAGATACAGGGCCATATGGGCGCGGTGGAATCCGCCGACGCCAAAGTGAACGATCGACGGCCGCAGATGATCACGCGCGTAGGTCGGCCGGGCTACCTGGTGCGGCAGTGATGTGAGACTGGCCTGGCGGAGCTGCCGCGGCTCGCTCGTTGGAGTGCCCACGGGCCCATCATAGGCCAGTTCGCCTGGCCGTGCTCAGGCAGCCTGTTAGGTAACAATGGGAGCCACCGATGGCTACCGAGCGCGCGCTGCTGATGGTCTGGGATGGGCTGCGCCCGGACTTCGTCTCGGCCGAGCAGACGCCCAACCTGTGCCGCTTGGCGCAGCAGGGCGTCTGGTTCGAGCGCAGCCACGCGGTGTACCCCACGCTCACGCGCGCAAACTCGCCAGCCATTTCAACCGGCTGCCGCCCAGGCAGAGCGGGCGTGCCCGGCAACAGCTTCTGCCTGCCCTCGGGCGATGGCTTCGCCGAGTTCACCTCGGGTGATGCAAAAAATCTCCAGCGTTTGGCAGACGCCGACGGCCGGCCGGTCCTGCTCGTCGACACCCTGGCGGATCGCGTCCACCGCGCCAACGGGCGGACCGTCGTGGTTGGCTCCGGCTCGCCGGGCAGCGCCCTCCTGCAACACCCACGGTATGTGGACTGCGACGATTTCCTGATCAGCCCAGCCACCCTGCTCAAGGGTCCGGTCCGCGACGCGATGGTGGCCCGCTTCGGGAAGCCACCGCCGCGGGGTCTGCCCGCGACCGACTGGGATGCCTACTTCACGCGGATAATCACCGACTTCGTGCTGCCCGAGGTCATGCCCACCCTGCTGGTCTTCTGGCACACCGATCCGGATCACACCAGCCACGCGCGCGGCCACAGCGCCGCGGAGACCAAATGCTCCTTGCGTGATGCCGACGACAACCTTGGCGCAATTCTGGACACCTACGAGCGCCTCGGCGTGCGCGACTCAACGGCGGTTGTCGTGACCTCCGATCATGGCTCCTCGACCATTACCAGGCGCGTTCAGCCCGCACGCGACCTGGCAGCGTTGCTCGATGGAGGCGCGGTGGCGGAAAATGGCGGGTCTGTGTTCGTCTACACGTCTGACCCGGCTGCCGCGGTCGCCGCCATTCGCACGCTCGACTACGCGGGCCCGATCTTTACCCGCGACGGGGCGGCGAACACCCTGCCGCTGGCGCTTGTCGGCCTGGACGGGCCACGCGCGCCAGACATCGTCTTTTCGCTGGAATGGTCGGCCGGCGCGGTTGGCGGAGTCCCGGGCGTGGCAGTTGGGACGAACAGCAAGCTTGCTGTGGATCACGGCACCATCAGTCCGTTTGAGCTGCGCAATACGCTGCTATGCGCGGGCCCGGACTTTCGCGAGGGCTGGCGCGATCCGGCGCCCGTTGGCAATATCGACCTCGCGCCGACGCTGACGCACATCCTGCAGCTGGCACCCGACACGCCGTTCGACGGCCGCATACTTGTTGAGGCATTGCGCGATGCGCCAACTGATGCCCCGGAGTGGACCACGCGCGACGAAGCGATAAATTTCGTCGCGCGAGGGTCCGAGTGGACCCAGCGCGTCTGGTTCGAACGCTTCGCGTCCCATGAGTATCTGGCTGGCGGCCTTGTCGAGCCCGCAGTGAGATGACCGGTCAGACGACGGTTGCCATCCGCGGCGAGGACTTCTGGATCAACGGCGCGCCGACATATGCGGAGCGATCGTGGAATGGTCACCGCATTGAAGGGCTGTTGCTCAATGCGCGGATGGTGCAGGCGATCTTCGACGATCTCAACCCGGAGACCAGAACGCGTTGGGCGTATCCGGATACAGGCGAGTGGGATCCCGAGCGCAACGTGCAGGAGTTTCTGGCGATGCTGCCGGTCTATCGCCAGCACGGGCTGCTGGCGGTCACGGTCAACCTGCAGGGCGGCAGCCCGGAGGGGTATTCGCGCGCGCAGCCATGGGAGAACTCCGCATTCTCAGAAGACGGCGCGCTGCGCCCAGCCTACGCCGACCGGCTCCAGCGAGTAATAGACAGTGCAGATACGTCTGGGATGGTCGTCATCGTCGGCTACTTCTACCAGGGGCAAGACGAACGCTTGCGCGACGAGACCGCCGTCCTCCGCGCCGTGGACGAGGCGACGGACTTCCTGCTCGCCGGCGGCTGGACCAACGTCATGGTCGAAATCAACAACGAGTGCAACGCCCGCTACGAGCACCCCATCCTGCAACCGCAGCGTGTCCACGAGCTGATCGAGCGGGTCAAGACGCGCAGCCAGCGCCTACTGGTGAGCACCAGCTACGGCGGGCGCAGCCGGGTACCGGATGAGAACGTCGCCCGCACTGCCGACTACATCCTGATCCATGGCAATGGCACGACGGACGATCCTGACGAGATCATCGCGCAGATCGACCGGACGCGGAGTGTGCCGGGCTACGCTGGCCAACCGATTGTGTACAACGAGGACGACCACTTCGACTTCGACCGCCCGTGGAATGACTTCACGGGGGCGATCAGTCGGCACGCATCGTGGGGGTACTTCGATCCGGGCGCCGGTGTTATCGGCGCCGGAGCTTCAGGCGACTACGTCAATGGGTATCAGTTGGTCCCGGTCAACTGGGGGATCAATACCGAGCGAAAGCGGCAATTCTTCGCCATGTTGGAGTCCGTTACTGGTGGCGAGTGAGTCGGCGGGAATTGTCATGGACTCTTCGCAACGGGCACAGGGACGTGGCCACGCTCCAACTGATCGGCGCGGGCCATGGTGTTGCCCAGCACCCGCGTGACGCCAATCACCACGACCGTGGAGCACGCCGCAAGATACAGGAACCCAACGCCGTAGCTGACGTGCTCCGCGAGATACGCGAACGCCGCGGGGGCGACCAGCGCGCCCGCCTGGGCGAGCATGCGCCAGATGGCGAAGAAGCGCCCCTTGTTTGAAGCCGGCGCGAGGTCTGTCCCGAGCACCTGCATCGTTCCACCTGTGGTGCCTGCGGCGGCCTGCACCAGCACGTACGCAGCCAGGAAGAACGACATTGGCAACGGGAAGAACGCCGTCACCGACATGATCACCAGCGATGTCGCATACGCTGCAAAGCCAGGTCCGATCACGCCCCGTCGTCCGAATCTATCCATGAGGTAGCCGGTCAGAAACGGGATGGGAATCCCAAAAAGAATGGCGATCGTGTTGAGCAAGCCAAGCTCGGCCGGGCGCATGCCGTAGGCGTACACCGCGTACAGCACCAGCGAGCCCTGATCCTGGCCACCGCGCGCCAGCTGTGCCGAGATCTGGATGGCCAGAAACACGATGATCTGGAAGGTCAGCAGATAGGCAATCACCGGGCGCCAACCCACATCGGAGGATTGCGGACTATCCGGATTCTGGCCGCGTCGACGGGGGGCTGATTCGCGGATCAGGCTAAAGCTCGGCAGGACCACCGCAATGGTCAGCGCCGCGTGGATGGCAAACGGAATCCACAGCCCGAGATACTCCGCCAGTAGGCCGCCCACCAATGGACCGATCAACTGCCCAGCGCGCATCATGCCGGTCATCCATTGCATCTGCCGCGCGCGCTGGTTGACGGGCGCAGTGTCGGCAATCACCAGCAACCGGCCTTGCTGCCACAATTGGCCCGCGGCGCCAACCAGTAACCGCCAGAACAGCAGCTCGGGGAAGGAGTGCGAGAACGGGGTCATGAACGACCCGACCGCTTCCAGGATTGGACCAGCCAGGAGCACCGGCCGACGGCCGATCTTGTCCATCAGGTAGCCCGCCGGAAACGTCGCGATGACCGCCCCGGCACCAAACGCCACGAACACGAGTGAGGCTTCGGCCAACCCCACGCCGTATGACTTGGTCAGGTTCGGAATGACCGGGGCGACCATGCTCTGGCCGAGCGCCAGCACCGTGGCCGGGAGGTACAGCGAGAGGACCAGTTGTCGGGACAGTACGCTCTGCCATCGTTCCTGCCCCACGGGCCCTCTCAGTGGCGCCTATTTGCTCGCAGCGGCCATCGCGTCGACGAGCTCCTTGCGGATCTGCTCGCCGCCGTTGTCCTGCCAGTCCTTTTTGATCTGGTCGTAGTCGGTGAGCGGCCGGCGGCTGGCGATGATGTCGGTGATGCCCTCGAGCATGGTGCGATTGATGGTCGCGCCGCTCTTGCCCAGGGTGGGCGAGAACAGCCCGAAGGTCGGATCGTTGACCCCGGCCGGAACGAGGTAGTGCTCGGCGTCGTACTCCGCTTTGGCGAACCCCGGAATGTCGGGCACGTACATGACCTGCGGGTGCTGCATCATGTACTTCCAGTTGACGTAGTTCGCGTCAACATTGCTCTCGTCGTTCAGGGTGAGTTTTCCAGAGCTATCCAACGTGTAGTGGACGTCTTGAAGGCCATACTGGAGCAGCAGGTCTTCCTGCGTGCCGAACGGCGCGGCCAGGAAGTCCATGATCCGCAGTAGCTCTTTGATGCGGTCGGGGCTGGCCTTCTTGAGCGCGTTGGTGGCAATGAAGCCTGGGCCGAGGAAGTGCTGCGCCTTGCCGCCCGCCTGGGCCGCGAAAGGCGGCAGCGGGATGAAGTTGTACGGCGGGTTGTTGCGCAAGCCGCGGCGCCAGAAGTCCTGCCATGGCTGGCCGAAGCCCTCGGGATACAGGGCGAACTTGCCGCCGACGAAATCGAGCCGGGCCGCGTTGATATCGGCGTAGTTCAGCGACTTGGGATGGTAGAGACCCGCGGAGTAGAGATCGCGCACGTAGGCGACGGCTTCTTTGAACTCGGGCGCCTCGAAGTCTTTGGTCAGCTTGCCGCCCGAGTCGAGCGCCCAGTTGTTGGGGGCGCCGAACATTGCCGCGTAGACCAGGATGTGCAGGCCAGTGTTCTGATAGGCGGCAGTCGCATAACGATCTTCCTGCGGCCGATTGAGCTGCTGGAAAACGCGTTTGAGATCGGCCGCATCTTTCGGCACGTAGTCCTTGCCGATCTCGGCGTCGTAGTAGGTGGTGTTCTTGAAGAACGCGCGGCCGGCGACGTAGCGCTGCAGCGGCAGCATATAGAGGTGCCCAGCGAAGGCGCAGCCGGCGTTCTGCCAGGCGAACGTGGGGATGGCGGCCAGGAAGGGGTAGTCCTTGATGGCGTCGCCCGATAGGTATGGGGTGAGGTCAGCGCACTTGGACTGCAGGAACTGGGGCAGGTTGGCCGTACCGGACTGGGCGATGGTGACGTTCAAGCCGCCGGGGAACAGCATCACGTCGGGCAGATCGTCGCCGGCCATGGTCGTGCCGATCTTGGCCGGATAGTCGGCCGGGGCGACGACCGTGAACTGCACGTTGGCGTTCAGCTGCTTGTTGACTTCTTGCCAGGCCGGGTTCTGCTGCAGGGGCGTGGACGGCGGGTTGTAGGCGTTGGAGAAGACGTTGATCGTGCTCCCAGCGCCTGGCGGCGCCTTGGTCCACGATTTGATGGGCTTGGCCGGGTAGAGGTCCCAGCCGTCTTCATACTGCTGGCCGGCACTGACGTAGTCGGGCTTGGGGCCGCTCTGCAGGGGCACGAAACTTGGCAGTACTGTGTTTGCCTTTGCTGCTGTTCCTGCTCCCGTTGCTGCCCCTCCTGCGCTGCTGGCTGCAGTGGGGCTGGCCGGCGGGGCGGGTGCGGCGCAGGCGGCTAAGAGGCTGGGCAGAACGGCGGCTCCGCCCGCCGCGACCTTGAGGAATGTCCGTCGACTGGTAATCCCCTGAGACTTGGACGGTTGCATTGCGTGACTCCCCCGACGTGGCTATCGTACTAAAGCCCCGCCTCGTCAGGATCGTCGAGCGCCGAAGCTAGCTGCGGAGCTTGCCCGCCCGCCGCCGCCGCACCGCATAAGCCACAATCCCCGAGAGCCCGCTGCCGAAGAGGACAATACTATCCAACTCAGGGGTTGCCCCAGGATTGGGATTACCGTTGCATCCATTCGGATCCGTGCAAGTTAGTGAGGGAACGTTGAAATCCGGGCTATTCACGGTGAGAAACGTAAAGGTAGGCCCGCCAAAGATCGAATTGGGGAACTGACCGTCGAGCGACCCACTCCCCGTGGCGCCCAGGAAGTCCAGGTTCCCTGAATGGACCGTGAATGGGACAGAGAACTTCGTTAGCGGCTTGGTCGGGTCTTCCATGAAGGTAGGCGGTACGCACAGCCCGCCGGTATCGAGTACGACCTGGCCCGTTGCCCCCGCGCCAGTGAAGTTCAGGATCGCCTGATTGATTTCGCCGCTTTTCGCGGCAAAGCACCACTGCGTGGCGTTGGGGTCGACCAGGTCAGCGTCTGGGATCCCGACAAGCGTGAATTGCAGACTGTATGAGCCCGGGGTTGAACCCGTCAGGTTTCCGCTGACCGTCGCCGAGCATCCGTTAAAGGGATCGCATGTAAGGCCATTTGTGGTGGGTGTTGCAAGCCCGACGGTCAGGCCGGCGGCGAGGGCGACGGACGACGACACGACCAGGGCCAGGCCAACCACGGCGAGCGCAATCGCACGGCTCAGGTTCGGGCTGAGCCGGCGCATGAGAGCGGCGCTCCCGTGGGCATTCACCAGTTCGCGGGTCGCGCTACGCATGGTCGCTATCACTTCCTCACCTTGATCGTCGACATGTTCATGGCTCCCCCCGGGCTGCGATTTTGGCAAGCCGTATCCCCGCACCGTCCCCGGCGCGATCCGTAGCATAGACCGACACCGTTTCGAATTTCGCCACGATCCGTTGAGATGCGGTTGCAAGGCGATAGCGATATTGTTCTCACCATGCACCAGGTCCTCGAGACCGCCCACGCTCTGCAGCCGACCGTCACCAGCTACCAGGACGAGATCGAGCGCGAGCGCCGCATCCCGCCGCCCCTTGTCCAGCAGCTAAGAAACGCAGGCTTCTACAGCATGGTCGTGCCGCGCGAGCTCGACGGCCTGGAGCTTGACCTGGTGACCTTCCTGCGCGTCGCCGAGCTGATGGCCGAAGCCGACGGCTCGGTCGGCTGGAACCTGGCCAACAGCGCCATCCAGCAGCTCATTGCGCTCAGCCTCCCTGAAGCTGGGGTGAGAGAGATCTACAATCACGGCCCAGACACGATCATCGCCGGCACCGCCGTGCCCGGCGGCGGGACCGCCCGCGAAGTCGAGGGCGGCTACGTCGTCACCGGCCGCTGGCCGTTCGGCAGCGGCTGCCAGGAAAGCTCGTGGATGCTGGGCAATTTCGACGTTCTCGATGGCAACGAGCGCCGCTGCGCTCCAGATGGCTCGGTTATGTTGCGGCGCGGTTTCTTCCCGACCTCGGCGTGTTCGATCATCGACACCTGGGACATGACCGGCATGCGCGGCACGGGCAGCCACGATTGGTCGGTAACCGACCAGTTCATCCCCCAGCACCTGACCGTGGAGGTGCCGGGGCGACTGCTGTTCAACCAGTGGTCGCACTTTTCGCGTGGACCGCTCTATGCGCTCCCAGTGCACGCGTTCGTGGGGCCGCACCACAGCGTCGTCGCGACGGGCATTGCCCGCGCGGCGATCGACGCGCTGACTGACCTGGCCGGGGCCAAGATTCCACGTGGCCGCACCGGATTGCTTCGGGATCAACCCCACATCCAAGATGTTGTTGCCCGCGCGGAAGCACTGCTCGGTGCCGCCCAGACGTTTCGCCGCAGCGTGCTTTTGGATATCTGGGATGCGTGCGTTGCTGGGCAGGAAACGACGCTTGAACAGCGCGCCCGCTGCCGGCTGGCGGCCAGCTTTGCCGTCGATAGCGCGCGGCAGACAATGGACCTCATGTACCGCGCCGGCGGCACGACGTCCTCAAAGCGCACCCACCGCCTGGCCCGCTGCTGGCGGGACCTACAAGTGGTCGGCCAAGCCGCGAGCGTCGCGCCCGACTGGTACGGCCTGAGCGGCAAGGCTTTGCTCGGCCTGGAGCCCGGGCCAAGGCTGGTCTAGCGCGCGAACGCGCGGATCAGAGCGTGAAGCGCGTCCCGACGCAATCGGGGATGTAGGCGTCGCCGAAGGTCCGCGCCAGCGCGTGCTGCGCCCGCCAGCCGGTGCAGTGGGCGGGCACGACCACGCTTGGTTTGAACTCCGCAAGGTCGGCACAGACGCGATCGATCAGCGGCTCGAACAGCGGCCCATTCAGGTGGAAGCCGCCGAAGAGTCCGTAGACTTGTGACGCTCCGGTCAGCGCCATAGCGTAGCGGGTGATGTTGACGATGCCGGCATGGCCGCAGCCGGTCAGCACGACGAGCCCGCGGTCACGGACGTTGATGATGACTGCTTGATCGTCGAGGACAAGCGGATCGGGTTCCCAATGGTCGTTGTGCCAGGCCTCCTGCAGGGGGAAGCCCGGCTCGTAGCCGGTGGTACGGTCCACTTCGCCGGTGACAAGAACGGAGTTTTCAAAGAGAAAGCTGGGCTGGCGTTCTTCGACGATGGTGAAGCCAGCGCCCTGCAGCGCGGAGCGACTGGTAGTCGGGATCTCGAGCGGATCCCGACCCGGAATCCGCACGCGGCGGCGATTCCAGAAGTCGGGGTGAATGAGCACTGGCAAGTTGGACTTGCCCATTCTGCGGATGAGTCCATCGAGGCCGGCGGTGTGATCGAAGTGGCCGTGGCTGCAGACGATCGCCTCGACGTCGCGCGCGTCGATGTCGAGGCGGTCCATGTTGCCGACCATGCCGTCGGGGCTGACGCCCGTATCGAACAGCAAGCGATGTTCTTTCTCGCCTTTGGTGATCGTTAACAGCAGGGAGAGGCCGTGCTCGGCGATGAACTGATCGGGGACGGTACCGTCGACCATCGTCGCCGAAGGCAGTCGGCGGCCAGCGTCGGCGGGCGAAATACGATGGGCCGGGCCCTGGTTGGGCATGAAGACGTCGAAGACGTTGTCGACAAGCGTGGTGACCGTCAGCGAGTCGACCGGTTCGAGGGGAATCCGCAAACGTTGTTCGGACATCAGACTCCGGATGGTGGCATGCCGGGCAGCTCCGGACCAATCCCGATGCACGCATCTTGATCTGGAGCGGTGTCCTCGGCCGGCAGGACCTC
>WNFC01010557.1_pt1 | contig 10252 bp, 11 predicted proteins | sample 5400541 | NCBI WGS metagenome assembly WNFC01 (sample SAMN13153342, study PRJNA577476) | soil metagenome | isolation source: 120 cm saprolite under Douglas fir tree site 2 hole 2 replicate 1 | place: USA:California | collected 2015-04-18 | reverse complement strand
AGCCGCCTCCAGGTCCAGATCGCGCACGACTACGGCGCCACCGTGTTCGCGGGCACGCCGAGCTTCCTCGCCAACCTCGCCGATACGGCGCGCGAGATGGGGCTCCGGCTGCCCTACCGCGTCGGCTTCTCGACCGCCGAGGCGCTGACGCCGGCTCTCCGCCAGCAGCTCCAGGCGGCGCTCGGCATCGAGCTCTTCGACCACATCGGCGAGGCGCAGATCGGCCCGGTGGCGGCCGAGTGCCGCATGCACGTGGGCATGCACCTCCACGCGCACGACCTCCTCTGCGAGTTCCTGGACCCGGAGAGCGGCGCGCCCGTCGGCCCGGGCGGCGTGGGCGAGCTGGTCGCGACCCAGCTCGGGCACCACGCCCTCCCGCTCGTCCGCTACGCGCCGCGCGACGCGTATCGCCTCCTCCCCGGCACGTGCCCGTGCGGCAACCTCGCACCGCGAGTGGCGTTCGTCGGACAGGTGGGCGCGATCAAGAAGATCAAGGGCGTGCTCGTCCACCCGGCACAGATCCATGCCGTCACGAGCCAGTTCCCCGAGCTCGGCCGCTTCCAGGTCGTGGTCGAGCACCCGGCGGGCGAGCGCTACGAGCGCGCGACCCTGCGCGCAGGAACGGTGCGACCGCCCGCCGACGCCGATGCGCTCCGCCGCACGCTCGCCGAGCGCCTCAAGGCGACGGTGCTGATCCAGATGGAGGTCGCACTGGTCCCGGAGGGCGACGTCCCGGAGACGGCTGGGCCGCCGGCCTTCGCCGAGGCGGTGGTGAAGCGGTGAGCGAGCGCCGCTACTACGACGCCGCGATCCAGACGATGCCGCCGGAGCGGCTGCGCCGCTTGCAGGAGGGGCGGCTCGCCCACCAGCTCGAACGCGTGTGGTCGGTCCCGGTGCCGTTCTTTCGCCGAAAGCTCGAGGCCGCCGGGCTCCGTCGCGCCGATCTCCGCGGGCTCGACGACCTGCCGCTCGTCCCGACGACGGTGAAGGCGGAGCTCCGCCGGAGCGAGGAGGAGCACCCCCCTTTCGGTGACTACCGCGGTGCGCCGCTCTCGGCGTGCGTGCGGCTCGGCGCGTCCACCGGCACCAGCGGGCGCCCGACGCTCATCCTGTGGACGCGGAAGGATCTGGAGGTGGACTACGCGGCCTCGGCGCGCGGCCGCTGGCGCTGGGGGCTCCGCCCCGGCATGAGCCTCGCCAATGCGCACCCCTTCGGCATGAACGCCGGCGGCTGGCACTTCAGCCACGGCATCGAGGCGCTCGGCGTCCTGAACATCCCCTCGGGGCCGCCGGTGGGCGAGCTGCACATCCGCGACGTGATCGACGTGTGGCGGCGCGTCCGGCCGGACATGTACCGCCTCTTCGGCAACGTCGCGCGCACCTATGCCGACGCCGCGCGCGCCATGGGGCTCGACCCCGAGCGGGACCTGAACCTCACCGTCGCCGGCGACCACCCGTCGGAGCAATATCTGATGGCGAGCTCCGGCCTGGAGGCGCTGCCGCTCCTCGGCAGCGCCTGCGACGAGCGGGACGGGGCGCATCTGGCCGAGGATCTCGCCATCGTCGAGGTGATCGACCGCCGCACGGGGCGGCCCCGCGGCCACGGCGAGCGCGGCAACCTGGTCGTCACCGTGCTCGAGAAGGACAACTTCCTTCTGCGCTACGACCTGGAGGACGTGGTGCGCTGGAACCTGACGCCGTGCCCCTGCGGCGAGACCCACCGCCGCCTCTTCTACGAGGGGCGGGTGCGCGACCTCGTGCCGGTGGGCGAGGTCGAGGTGCTGCCCATCGACGTGGCGCTCGTCCTCTACGAGTTCCCGGAGGTGTCGCGGCCCTCGGCGGAGTACCAGATCGTGCGCGCCCGGGGGCCGTCCGGCGCGCTCCGCGTGCGCCTCGAGTACGACGCGACGGCCGGCGTCGACGCGCCCGGGCTCACGCGGCGGCTCGGCGAGCGCCTCCGTGAGCGGCTCGGCGTGCGGGCCGAGCTCGAGCTGGTGGCGCGGGGCGCCGTGCCCCGCTTCGCATACAAGGCAGCGCGGGTGGTGGACGGCTGAGGCGCCGACGCTGTATGTCGTGGCCCCGAGGGGGGACCTGCCTCATGTCGCTGGCCATGACCAAGGAGGAGCGCGAGGCCTTCCTCGCCGACACGCACGTCGCGGTGGTGAGCATCGCAAACGGCGAGCGCGGCCCGCTCGCGGTGCCCGTCTGGTACGCTTACACGCCGGGCGGCGCGCTCCGCTTCGTGACCGGCGGTGAGTCGCGGAAGGCGCGCCTCATCCGCGCCACGGGACGGGTGAGCGTGTGCGTGCAGACCGAGACACCGCCCTACCGCTACGTGAACATCGAGGGCCCGGCGACGATCACCGCGCCCGACTACGAGCGCGACATCCGGCCGACGGCGCTCCGCTATCTCGGCCCGCAGATGGGCGAGACGTACCTTCGGGCGACAGCCGCCGAGCACGCCGCCGCGGTGCTCGTCACCGTGACGCCCGCGCGCTGGCTCACCGTCGACTACCGCAAATGGGGAGGCTGAGCCATGCCGATCCTGGACGAGCGGCACGACTTCGCGCATCCGGTCGAGCCCGACACCGCCTGGAGCGAGTCCTACTACTTCAACGCCTACGACCCGGTGACCGACGCCGGCCTGTTCACGCGCATCGGCGTCAGGCCTCACGAGGGCACGATGGACGTCGGCCTCTCGGTCTGGCTCCCCGGGTCGGAGCTCGCGACCGTCCACGGCGTGCGCCCGCAGCACGAGATGACCGACCGCGACCTCGCGGTCGCCGGCGTCCGCTACGAGCGCCTGCGGCCGATGGCGGAGTGGCGCATCACGTGCGACGCCGAGGCCAGCGTGCGCGACCTCGCCGGGCGCCGCCCGCCGCGCACGACGCGCGTCGCCCTCGACCTCGTCTTCCACGCCCTCGCGCCCGCGGTCGGGAGCGACGGCCAGGGCCGCGCCGGCGCCGGGGCCAGCGCCGCCACGCGCGCCAGCGTCGGCAAGGGCCACCTCGAGCAGGCCGGCCGCTGGAGCGGTTGGATCGAGGCCGACGGCAAGCGCCACGCCCTCGGCGAGGCGCGCGGGAACCGCGACAAGTCGTGGGGGCCGCGGCGCTGGGGCGGGCCGCGCATGTGGCGCTGGTTCTCGATCAACGTCGGCGACGACGCGCACTTCGGCGGCATCCGCATCGGCACCGAGGCGGGCGACCTCCACCGCGGCTGGGTGTGGCGCGACGGCGAGGCCACCAGCGTCCGCCAGTGGGACGTGCGCACCGAGCTCGCGGCCGACCGCCTCACGCACGCGGTCACGCACGTGCGCGCCACCGACAAGCGCGGGCGCGTGCACGCGCTGCGCGCCGACCTCCTGCGCATCGCGCCGGTGGCGCACGCGGTGGGCGGGCGCCGCACGCTCATCAACGAGGGGCTCGCGCGCTGGACCTACGAGGGCCGCACCGGCTACGGCATCGCCGAGTACCTCCACCAGCTCGACGCCGACGGCCGTCCGGTCGTGCCCATCGAGTGAGGGAGCTGCACCATGCCCGAGATGCGCGAGATCACGAGCGGCCTCCAGTTCCCCGAAGGGCCCGTCGCCCTCGCCGACGGCAGCGTGGTGGTGGTCGAGATCAAGCGCGGCACGCTCACCCGCGTCGCGCCGGACGGGAAGCAGACCATCGTCGCCACGACCGGCGGCGGGCCGAACGGCGCCGCCATCGGCCCCGACGGCCTGGTCTACGTCTGCAACAACGGCGGCTTCGAGTGGCACGACGTGGGCGGGCTCCTCGTGCCGGGGAACCAGGCGCACGACTACTCGGGCGGCCGCATCCAGCGCGTCGACCTCGCCACCGGCAAGGTCGAGGACCTCTACAGCGCGTGCGACGGGCGGCCGCTCCGCGGCCCGAACGACATCGTCTTCGACGCGAGCGGCGGCTTCTGGTTCACCGACCACGGCAAGATGCGCGAGCGCGACCGCGACCGCACCGGCGTCTTCTACGCGCGCGCCGACGGCTCGCGCATCCGCGAGGTCCTCTTCCCGCTCGATGCGCCGAACGGCATCGGCCTCTCGCCCGACGGGCGCCGGCTCTACGTCGCCGAGACCTGGACCGGCCGCGTCTGGTCCTGGGAGCTCGCCGGGCCGGGCGAGGTCGTCGCCGGCCCCGGCTTCGGCCCCGCCGGCGGCACGCTCCTGGCCGGGCTCCCGGGCTTCCAGCTCTTCGACTCGCTCGCCGTCGACGGCGCCGGCAACGTCTGCGTCGCGACGCTCGTGACCGGCGCCATCACGGTGATCTCGCCCGCCGGCGAGGTGATCGAGCAGGTGCCGACCGGGGACCCGCTCACCACCAACCTCTGCTTCGGCGGCCGCGAGCTCCGCACCGCGTACGTCACGGCCTCCGGCACCGGGCGGCTGCTCGCCACCGAATGGCCACGGCCGGGCCTTCGCCTCGCGTACCAATGACGCGGCTCGCGGTCGCCCTCCTCTGCCTCGCCCTCTCGCCGGCGCTCGTGGGCGCCCAGGACTCGCTCTGGGAGAAGTACATGGCGGCCGGCGCCGAGTCGTACGGCAAGGGGCAGCTCGGCGAGGCCGAGAAGATGTGGCTCGCAGCCCGCAAGGAGGCCGAGTCGAGCTTCGGCCCCGACGACATCCGGCTCGCCGCCACGCTCACCAACCTGGCGGAGCTCTACCGCCGGCAGGGCAAGTACCCGCAGGCGGGCTGGCTCCTGCGCCGGGCGCTCGGCATCACCAAAAAGGCGAAGGGATCGCATCATCCGCAGGTGGCCAGCATCGTCAACAACCTGGGGACCCTCTACGCGACGACCGGCCGCATGGACGCCGCCGAGCGCATGTTCCGCCGCGCGCTCATCCTGCGCGAGCGGACGCTCGGCCCCGACAGCCTCGAGGTCGCCTCGAGCCTCGACAACCTGGCGCTCCTCTACCACGACGAGGATCACTTCGAGGACGCCGTACAGCTCCACCGCCGCGCGCTCGCCATCCGCGAGCGCGCGCTCGGGCCGAGCAACCCGGGCGTCACCGTGAGCCTCACGCATCTCGCCGCGCTCTACACCGACGTCGGTCGCTACGCCGAGGCGGAGCCGCTCTACCGGCGCATCCTCACCATCCGCCAGAACGCGCTCGGGCCGGACCACCCCGACGTGGCGGCCGCCCTCGATGCGCTCGCCGAGCTCTACCGCCGGCAGGGCAAGTTCGGGCTGGCCGACCCGCTCTACAAGCAGTCGCTCGCCATCAAGGAGAAGGCGCTCGGCGCGGACAACCCGGGGCTCATCCCGACCCTCGACGAGGCGGCGCTCTTCTACCAGGCGCAGGGCAAGTACGCGGACGCCGAGCCACTCTACCGGCGCGCGCTCGCCATCAGCGAGAAGACCTTCGGGCCGAACGACCCTCAGGTGGCCAAGAGCCTCGACCGCCTCGCCGAGCTCTACCGCAAGGAGGGGAAGTTCGGCGAGGCCGAGTCGCTCTACAAGCGCGCCCTCGCCATCGGCGAGAAGAGCTACGGCGCGAACCACCGCGAGGTCGCCGCGCTGCTCGAGAACTACGCCGTGCTGCTGCACCAGATGGGACGCGAGCAGGACGCAGCGCCGCTCGAGGCGCGCGCCCGGGCGATCCGCAGCAACGGCTCGGGCAACTGAGCCGACGCGCCGAGCCCGCGTGAGGTCACGCGGCGGCCGACGCGCGGCACCTTGCGTTCGCGGGCGGATTCAGCTTTTGGAGGGTCATGTCTCACCGCACCTTCACCCTCATCGACGCCGGCCAGCCCCTGACCGTCGAGGCCGCCGTCCATGGCGACGCGATTCGCGTTTCCACGGACGCGCTCCAGCAGGCGCTCGGCTGGGAGCTGAAACCCCAGGGCCTCTGCCGGGCCGGCACGTGCGTGCCGGTGCGTGACCGAGCGGCGCTCGTCCACGAGGACGGCATCGACCTGGCCGCGCTCGCCCGGCTGCTCGATCGGCCGCTCGCCGTCGAGGCGGACGAAGGCATCGCGGTGCTGGGGGCGTCGGCGACGGAGCGGGCCCACCGCCTCGCCTCGATGGAGGCGCCGGACTTCACGCTGCCCGATCTCCGGGGCCGGCTGCACTCGCTACGCGATCAGCGTGGGAAGAAGACCCTCCTCATCGCCTGGGCCTCGTGGTGAGGGTGCCGCGAGGACCTGCCGGTCTGGCAGGCACTGTACGAGGAGCTCGGTGATCGGGGCTTCACCCCCGTCACGATCGCGCTCGACAAGAGCTTCGAGGACGCACGCCCGTACATCGAGCGCGCGGCACCCGCGCATCCCGCGCTCGTGGACACGGAGCACGTGACCGCCGACCTCTTCAACATCATCAACGTCCCCACCATGATCTGGATCGACGAGCAGGGGCGGATCGTCCGTCCGAACGACGTCCAGTTCGGCACCGACACGTTCGTCGCGCTGACGGGCAGGCCCTCGGAGCCCTTCCTCGCGGCCGTGCGCGCCTGGGTGCGCGAGGGCAAGGGCGTGCTCGCGCCCGACGAAATCCACGCGCACCAGCTCCTGCCCACGCGCGAGCAGCAGGAGGCGCGGGCGGAGTTCACCCTCGCCTGGCACCTCCACCGCGCCGGGCGCCACGACGCAGCCGAGCGGCACTTCCGGCGCGCGGGCGAGCTCGCGCCGCGGGACTGGACGATCCGGCGTGGCTCGCTGCCCATTCGGGGCATCGACCCGATGGCGAGCGAGGAGTTCCTGGCCCTCTGGCAGGAGGGCGCCCCGCGCTACCCCGCGCCCCCGCTCCCGGGGGCGGCCACGAGCCCCGGCCGCGACTGAGCGCTACGGGGCGCTACCCCTCGTTCGGCAGATAGAGCGACCGCTTCGGCGCGGCGAACACCCGCCGCACCATGGGCTCGAAGAACTCGAGGGACGAGGTGTCGTAGCCGGGGTCGAAGCTGTTCTGGTCGTAGGCGGCGCAGAAGTCCGCGCAGGCCTCCCAGTGGGTGTGGTCGCGGTAGCGGTCGCGCAGGTTCCGATCGAGCCCGAGGTGATGAAAGAAGTAATAGCCCTGGAAAATGCCGTGGTGCTTCACGATCCAGTGGTTCTCCTCGGACACGAACGGCTCGACGATCACCGCGGCGAGCTCCGCGTGGTTCAGGCTGGCGAGCGTGTCACCGATGTCGTGCACCAGCGCGCACACTACGTACTCCTCGTCGCGTCCGTCGCGGTGCGCGCGGGTGGCGGTCTGCAGGCTGTGGGTGAGCCGGTCGACCGCGTACCCGCCCGTGTCACCGGCGAGCAAGGCGAGGTGACGAAGGATCCGGTCGGGCAGCCCTTGCGTGAAGCCGAGCGCATGCCGGGCGATGACGGCGTAGTCTTCGCGCGTGGCATCCATCATACGCGTGAAGGAGGTCTCGAGCCGGTCGTCGGGGGTCATGCCCGACACATACCCCGCCGATGGGACCGATGGAAACCGTCGCGCCTATCCGGCCGGCGCGTCGAGCCCGAACATCGAGCGGAAGAACGCGCGGTCGTTGAGGTTGGGGAAGGGCTCGCCGGGCACATCGACGCCGAGGAACGCGCACAGCGGTCCCCATCCCTCGGCCACGTCGAACTCGAGCAGCCGTCTCGCGGGCACGCCGGCGCGGACCTCCGCGTTGTGACGCTCGTAGGCGGCGATGATCTCCTCCCGGCTGCCGAGCCGGCCCGCAAAGCTGCGGTCGATGACCACGCGCTCGCCCATCCGCCGGACCGTCTGCATCTCGGGAGGCGGAGCCGGCTCGGGCAGGGGCCGCGAAAGCACCTCGTAGATCGTCTCGCTGAAGCTCGCGTACCAGCGCTCGGGTGGCCGCACCGAGAGCAGCACCTTCGCGTCGGGGAAGGCGCGCATCAGCTCACGCCAAAACACGCACGCCGGCCAGTCGACCGTGGCGCGGTAGCCTCGCAACGCCGCCTCGAAGTCGACCGACGCCCCCTCGGCGGCGGCGAGCCACGTCCCGGCCCGGCTCGGCTCGGCGAACACCTCGAACATGTGGTAGCAGGGGGCGAAGCCCAGCCGCTCGAGGGCCGTCTTCAGCGACAGCGTCCCGGTGCGCCCGAAACCGGCGCCGATCACCTCGAGCGTCACGCCCTGCTCCACGCGCGGAGGCTCGCGCAGCGCCCCCTCGAAGGTCAAGCCCGGAGTGAGGACGCCCCCCGGCCGGATCGACCATGCCGAGTGCGATACCCTGCGCCGCCCGATCTATGGTATGCGACCTTTCGTGGCTGAGCTTGGCGGCCGGATTCTCTTCAACTCGGGCGAGGGCAAAGACACCGACCTCTGGTGCCTCGACCTCGGGACGCAGGAGCTGCGGCAGCTCACCTTCGGCAGCTGGCGCAACTGGAAGGGGCGCTGGTCACCCGACGGCAAGCAGATCGTCTACGTATCCGACAAGCTCGCCCCGAGCGACCTTTGGGTAATGAACGCGAGCGGAGACAACGCCACGCGCCTCACCAAGGACGGCCGCTGGTACGACCGTCCCGCGTGGTCCCCCGACGGGCGGCGGATCGTCTGCGGCTCCAACCGCGAGGGCTCGGAGGACAACGAGATCTGGATCCTCACGCTCGCCGATGGCTCCTGGACGCGCCTCACCGAGTCGCCCGCCTCCGATTTCTACCCACACTGGTCGCCCGACGGCACGCGCATCGCCTTCAGCTCCTCGCGGGGCGGCAGCGACGACGTCTGGGTGCTCGACCTCCAGTCGCGACAGACGACGCGCCTCACCGACACGCCCGGACGCGACTTCTCACCGGCCTGGTCGCCCGACGGGACGCGCATCGCCTTCGTCGCAGATCGTGCCGACTCGTGGCGCGACCGCCTCCACGGTGATCCCGATCTCGACGTCTGGCTGATGAACGCGGACGGCAGCGCCCAGCACCGCATGACGACGAACCAGGGCACAGACCGCTGCGTCGCCTGGTCGCCGGATGGGACGCACCTCGTGTACTCGTCGGCGCGGCCGGGCGACTGCGGGGAGCGCTTGCGCGTCATGCGCGACGACGGGGGCGCGCCGGCGGCGCTCCCGCTCGACCGCCGCCCGCTCGAGCGGGAGATCGGGGTACGCGTCTCCGGCATCGGGTTGTTCCGCTTTCTGCCCGAGAGCGTGCTCCGGAAGTTCTACCCCGACTCCCACTTCGGCACGGAGACGTATCCCGACTGGACGCGGTGAGCCGCTCCGTTCACTGGCGCGGTTCGCCTTGCGGCACGCCGAGCGCCCCCGCCAAGGTACGCAGCTCGCCCTGAATCAGCCGAACATTGCGCGGCCCCATGCGGAGGAAGTGTTTCTGGGCCGGGCTCAGCGCCTCCAGCCGGGCATCGGCGAACGCGTAGGTGACGACCTTGGGCGTGAGCTCGATCTCGCCGTCGACGACCGGCGTCGCGAGCAGCGTCTGGATGGCCTTCGCCAGCACGTCGTCGAAGCGGCCGGGCGGATGCCCGAGCTCACGATAGGACTCCTCGCAGAGGGGTTGGAGCTGGCGGTACAGCCCGACGGCCGCTCGCGGATCGAGAGAGGCGATGACGTCGGCGGCCGCGTCGTACCGCGCGTAGCTCCTGGGATCGACGTACAGGCGTCCGTTCCGCGTGACGGTCTGGAAGCTCGCCTCGGGAGCCAGGACGAGCAGGTGAGGCCGGGGGCTCACCCCCTCGGCGACGTTGTCGACCACGGCAACGAAGCGCGGGACCAGGCCCTCCCCGGACAGCCACCGGGACAGTGCGGGATGCGGCGACAGCCCGCGTCCCAGCTGTCGCACCACCGCATCGCTCTCGGCGAGGGGCAGCAGCGTCGTTGGCACGCTCTCAGGCTCGCTGCCGCCCGGCGTCGGGGGTGGCTCGGGGCTGGCCGGTGCCACCGGAGCACCAGGCACTTGCGCGGGCGGCACGGCCTCCTGCACGGGTGAAGTCAGCGGCGGCGGTCGTCGCACGAGCAGGACATAGGCGCCCAGGCCGAGAGCCACGAGCGCAAGCGCAGCGACCCACCATTTGATGGTCGTCCTCCGCCTCATCTGCCTCCTTTCCCTATACTCATGTGGAGGCGCCCGGAAGCCTCGATCGCCCGGCGACGAGCACCGGGGCTGAAGGGCCGCCGCGCTGCGTAACGAGCCGACCCGGTCGGTCTCCGCGCCGCGATCGTGCGGCCGCGCAGGACGTCCATCACGCACCGCGGCCCCGCCGAGGACGGGTTCTACCGGCGCGGCCCGCTCGGCATGGGTAATCGCCGCCTGAGCAACCACCCCGACCTCCCACCGACCATCCGGAA
>WNFC01045910.1_pt1 | contig 10253 bp, 12 predicted proteins | sample 5400541 | NCBI WGS metagenome assembly WNFC01 (sample SAMN13153342, study PRJNA577476) | soil metagenome | isolation source: 120 cm saprolite under Douglas fir tree site 2 hole 2 replicate 1 | place: USA:California | collected 2015-04-18 | reverse complement strand
CGCCCACCACCGGCCCGAACACGGTGCCGAGCCCGCCGACCAGCGTCATCAGCACCACTTCGCCCGACATGCCCCAATGCACGTCGGTGAGCGAGGCGAGCTGGAACACGATCGACTTGGTGGCGCCGGCAACCCCGGCGAGGGTCGCGGAGAGCACGAACGCGACCAGCTTGTAACGGTCGGCCTTGTAGCCGAGCGAGATCGCGCGCGGCTCGTTCTCGCGGATCGCCTTGAGCACCTCGCCGAAGGGGGAATGAATGATGCGATAGATCAACAGGAAGCAGGCCAGGAAGACCGCGAGCGGGCTCATGGGACGGTGGGTCGGCGGCCCATCCGGAGGCCCATCCGGAGCTGCAAGCTGAAACTACCCCAAGGTCGCCAACAGGCGCCCGGCAGCCTTCAGATCTGCTGTATCCGAGCCCTCAACAAACTGCTCGAATACCGGCTGCAGAAGCGCCCGGGCGCTCTCGGATTGTCCCTGAACGGCCAGCAGAGCTGCTAGATCCACTGCGGTTCGCAGCTCCCATGCTCGCGCGCCCTGACGACGGCTCAATTCAAGCGATTCTGCCTCGTCACCACGGGGCCGCGGCCTTGCGAGAAGGAGAGCACCTTTCAGACGCAGTAGTTCCGGGATGTAACAGAGATCTCCGTCGGTCTCGACCAGCCGCATGGTCTCGTCGATCAGTGAGATGCCTTCGGCGAACCGACTGGTCGCCGCAAGCCCTTGAACGAGCGACATGTTGAGCGCCGTGGTGAGCAGCTCGTAGGGCGCCGAGTGAACCTCTTTCAAACAGCCCTGCAGTCTCTCAACTCCGCCTCTTGCGTCGCTTCGGCGGATAGCCAACTCCCCTTGAAAGCCGCGTCCAACGGCAAGATATGGCTGCAAGGAATGGGACTCGGCGCGCGAAATGAGCCGATCGAGGTGCTCTTCGGCGCTCCCGAGATCGCCGGTCCAGAGGAAAACGGAAATAGCCCAGATCAAGGCGATGGACAGCGTTAACGGATGGTCTATGTCGACGGCGTCTTCGACGATCTGGCGTGCGCGTTCCATGGCCTGAGCCGGATGGCCTTGCAACCACAACGTCCTCGCCAGGATAGCACCGGCTAAATTTTTGCTCTCGAAGCCGAGATGGATGGTTGTGGTCCGCTCGATGGACGCCCTACGCTGCAGCGCCGCCTCAAGCTCGACGCGGGCCCTGCTAAGGTCGCCGCTTAGGTGGAGTGAGATCCCAGTAGGGAATGAGCTAACGTGATAGCGGCAGAATCCTCCATAGTTCCAGCGATGACTCCGCTATCATTGTCCAGTGTTAGTGCTGATGCTCACGCATCGGGCTGGAATGCGGGTTCCGCTCGGGTGAAGCCTCCAAATAGCCCCGAAGGGTGGCGTATTTCTGCATTTGTTCTGGCGTGAGCAGTTCGACCGTCGCAAGATGATATTTCAGGTGGGTATAGCGAAGTTGCCCCTGGATTTCCGAGATCGTGGCGACTTGCGCTTTCAGCGTCGCCTCAGTGATGGACCTGTCAGCAAAACCTCGGTCGAGTTTCGCTTCCTCAGTGATGAGAGCTTGCCCAATCGGGATCGCTTCCAACTGCATCGCCCCGAATAACTGTCGGATCTTCTCACGCTGCTGGTCCGTGAGACCAATGTCATCGGCAAGCTCAAGTAGATGTTTCGGCCCAGGGTATCCATTCAGTTCCGCTGCAAAGGCCAAACCCATGCCCCGACCGGCTTTCAGGTCTGCGATTTGTTCTTCTGACAAGGCTTTGACGTCTCGGGTCTGCATGCCCGAATAGGGCTGCGATGATTGTGTGTTGGCGGTGACCGCTGAAAAAGCGATCAGGCCGATGACGATGATCAGCCGCATATTCATAGTTCCACCTCCCAATATTCCTTAGTGGTCGTGTCGATGGTCATGGCCATGTGATTCGCCACCGCCATGCTCAAACGCCTTGTATTGTTCGGCAGTGAGGCCGGGTAGCTTCTGGATGAAAGCCACCAGATTCCAAAGTTGATGTTCGGTGTGCGTGCCGCCGAACGCGGGCATCCCGGTGGCCCTGATGCCGTGTGTCACGATCCAGAAAAGCTCCGCTGTGTTCCACCGAGCCACAGCCTTTGAAAGCTCGGGCGGTTCTGGTCCAAGCCCCAACCCGACTTCGCCCGGCTTCTTGCCGGGTGCGCCGTGACATTGCACGCACATCTCGTCGAACAGGTGAGAGCCGTCATGGATTCGGGTCTCAGCACCGAAGTCGCTGGGTGGGGCTATCGCTCCCGCACGAGACTTTATTGAGTTGGTCATCGCCGTGCGGAGAATCCATGTCTCGATAGCGGTGTGAGGCTTGTCGGCAGCAACGTTGTAAGCACCGGTATAGATCGCAACCATACCGGCACCGACAAGCAGCACAACTGCCGTGACGAGTCCTAAGACGAACAACTTCATGATGGGGCTCCGTCTCAAGACAACTTCAACCGGAGGAACACCATGAAACTCGTCGGATCGCCCCCGTAGAAAGGCTTCAGGGTGGATGGCAGGGCGTATTTGCTAACCAATCCGCCGATGCCGAGCTTGAGATGATCTGCAACCGGAACATCGTAGATACCGCCGATGGACACCTTGTTGACCGTGAATACCGGCATGCGTGTTCCAGTTTCGGGCATTCCTGCGACATTCTCCAAGAGCTCATCCTCAGCCACACGCTCCGCCCGCATGAATAGCGTGTAAGTCCGATTGAAGATGAGTTCGCTCTCAAGGAGGAACCCACCGAGGGTGTTGCCGGGATGGTTCATTTTGCGACCCCAGGCGAATGTAGTGCTCCAGAGATTGTTCTGCCCGAAAGGCTGGGTGTAGGTCGCCGATGCCGTGATGCGATCCTCGTTTACGTCCGGCGACAACTGTTCGGGCGAGCGCAAATGCCCTGCGGAGACCTGGACAGAGAGTTCACGGATCGGGTTCCAAGTGAGGCGTGCCGAGTAGCTGTCGAGCTTCGGTTCTTCGATGTCGAACCGATGCTGATCCGGCTCCCGTCCCCGAAACGACGAAGCCTCGAATTTCCAGTTGTCCAGGACGAGACCGGCAGTCACCACTCCGAAAGTGATATGCGTGCTGTCGAGCCAATGATGCGTGATGGGAGCTTCCGGAATGTCCACGCCGCTGGTCCGATGCATGAAGGCGGCGGGTCCGAGTGCCGGTTCCCCAGGAAGTCCTGCGTAGACGAAAACACTGGAAGTCGGCGAGAGCTTGTGGCTGTAGGAACCGGCAAGCTCCATGAACAGATCGTGTGGATGCTGCCGGTCAATAAGTGGCGTTCGGCCGTCCGCTGTTTCTCCGGTGGCCAGTAATAACGGATAGCCGCTTGGCCCCATGAACGGATCTGGCGAGAGCATGGCCCTGAATCCGAGCGTGCCATCACCGACTGTTCGTTCTGCCATGCCCATCACCATGCCACCAACGAACGCCTTATTGCCTCCTCTTGGGCCGCCTTGGTGATCGTAGACACCGTTGATCAGGGCATGCTCCATCAGCATCCATTCGCCGTAGGTCTGATGGATGCCTTCATGCGGCGTGGCGTCGGGGAGCCAACTGGTTCCTGAGGCTTCTCGGTTCATGGGATAAGGACCGAGGAAGCCCTTCATCTCGTGTGCCACGTGCATTCCCTCATGGCCCTGATGCATTCCTCCTGTGTGAGCTCTTTTGTGCGGCCGTGGATGTGGTTGGAATGCGACGTGGTCTTCTTGTCAGCCGGTTTCTCGTCAGCCGGTCCCTTCGGCTGCTTCGGTTCCGGGGCGGTTTCCTTTTTCGGTGAAGAGGGTGCCGCATGCTCATGATGGTCGTGATGCATGTCCTTCGGCATCGCTTCTTGTGCCGATGCATACGCAAATGTTAGGGGTAGGAAGCAGGAAACAGCGAATATGAGCCGCATAGGTCAGTCTCCTAGAACCTAGATGCACCTTGCCTCACACCATCCACCGCATTGGCAGATGGGGCGGACGATTAGGCGATGCGTTTAGGTATTCCAGGGTCGAGGATGACCGAACGGCTGGTGTAGGTCTTCAAAGTGACAGAGAACGAGACCGGCGTGATTTGGATTGCAATGTCGCTCACTGGCGTTGCGGGAAAAACGTTGAAGCCTGGCAGACCATAGCAGAAGCACTTTATCGCCTGATCCTTCGAACGCTCTTGCGGCTTGTCGGTTGCGTGATGTTCGTGCTGCTCATGCCCGGCGTGCAAGGGCTGGTGCGCCATCGTGTGGGTGTGGCCGCTCAAAGGACAAGGATCGGCAGGGGTAAGGCCGACTGCGGAACGTTGGAGCGTCCCGCCAAGGAAGGCGAGTGCCAGGAAGGTAACTAAGAACCGGCGAAAGAACCCCCGCATGAGTCGGAGGATAGCATAGCGAGAAGCGGCGGCAAGCCTTCCCGACTAGTGCCCGTGCTTCTTTAGCCAAGCCTCCATGCCTGCCACTTCCTTCTCCTGGGCGTCAATGATGCTCTGTGCCAGCCGTTTAGTCTCGGCATCCTTGGCATATTGCAACGCCACCTTAGCCACAGCAATCGCACCCTCGTGATGGGGAATCATGTGAGTCCGAAAGTCCACATCTGGGTTGCCGGTGTATGGAACGGTGTCCATCTTCTTCATCATATCCATGCCTGCCACCTTGAACGCTCCCGTCGCCAAATCTTGGGCGAGAGCACCAGTGGCAGCGGATGTGGCAACGGCAATGACTAAGGCGAGTTTAGTAATCGTCTTCATTGATGCTTTCCTTTCGGGAGTATCAACCGAAGATTCAGACATAGGATGAATGCCAGAACACGCTTGCTCAAGATTGCCTTCAGTTAGGCTGGATTGCCCTTACCTTGACCAGGGCCAGGTACGGTATGCGATGTTGATGGTTGGAGGCCGGGTATGCCTCTTGAACCCACTACTGTTGCAAAGCCCTTTCCAACCCAGCTTTGATGGCCTCTTCCAGGCACAGTTCCTTGTCAGGATCGTCGCCATTTCCCATTACGAACCCTCGGGCTTCAGCGACCTCCCCACCTTCGCAAGCCAGGTCCTGGGCTGCACGCCCGACGCTGGAAGGCCTGGCCGACTTCATTCGCCCCTGGCGGTCTCGATCCTGGTAGATTGCAGGAGCATTGTGGCACGCCGCCAGCGCAATGATCACGATTGCAGTTAGAGGGCGGATTGCCGCTGACGACGGGTGCGCCGGACCGAATGTCGGTGCGTTCTGCCACGGCCGTGATGTCTCTTGTGGGTCAAAATAGGAAGAACTCGGGTTGAGCATATCTCTTCCGAATTGCGCTCGATAGCGGACACTCGCCGGTCGCACTCGCGGCTGCCCAACACATGCCCGAAGGGCCGCGCGCGGACAGGGCATTCTCGCGGAGTCCGAAGGGCCGAGCCTGTACTTGGCGGGGCTGATCTGGCGTCATGGTAACGCCCACCACCGGCCCGAACACGGTGCCGAGCCCGCCGACCAGCGTCATCAGCACCACTTCGCCCGACATGCCCCAATGCACGTCGGTGAGCGAGGCGAGCTGGAACACGATCGACTTGGTGGCGCCGGCAACCCCGGCCAGCGTCGCGGAAAGCACGAACGCGACCAGCTTGTAACGGTCCGCCTTGTAGCCGAGCGAGATCGCGCGCGGCTCGTTCTCGCGGATCGCCTTGAGCACCTCGCCGAAGGGCGAGTGAATGATGCGGTAGATCAACAGGAAGCAGGCCAGGAAGACCGCGAGCACGAAGAAATACATCGTCATCTGGTTGGAAAGATCGAAGATCCCCAGCAGACGTCCGCGCGGGACCGCCTGGATGCCGTCCTCGCCGCCCGTAAACGGCGCCTGCACCGCGAAGAAATACATCATCTGCGACAGCGCCAGCGTGATCATGGCAAAATAGATGCCCTGGCGCCGGATCGCGATCGCGCCGGCCACCAGCCCGAGACCGGCGGCGACCGCGGTGCCGGACAGGATCGCGAGCGCCGGGTCGAGCCCCCAGACCTTGGCCGCATAGGCGCTGACGTAGCTCGCCCAGCCGAAGAACAGCGCGTGGCCGAACGACAGCAGCCCGACATAGCCGATCAGCAGGTTGAAGGCGCAGGCGAACAGCGCAAAGCACAGCGCCTTCATCAGGAATACCGGATAGACGAAAGCCGGCGCGACGACGAAGGCGAGCGTCATCGCCGCAAAGGCGGCGGGCACGCTCCAGCTCGCCGGAGCCCGCTCCGTGGTCGCGATCGGCCCGGCGACGCGCTCCATCTCAGGTGCTCCGCCCGAACAGCCCCGCGGGCCGGATCAGCAGCACGATCGCCATGACGACGAAGATCACGGTATCGGAGGCTTGCGGCAAGAATACCTTGGTCAGTCCTTCGACCACGCCCAGCCCGAAGCCGGTAAGGATCGCGCCCATGATCGATCCCATGCCGCCGATCACCACCACGGCGAACACGACGATGATGAGGTCGGCGCCCATGAGCGGGCTCACGTTGTAGATCGGCGCCGCCATGACCCCGGCGAGCGCGGCCAGCGCCACGCCGAGCCCGTAGGTCAGCGTGATCATCCGCGGCACGTTGATGCCGAAGGCGCGGACCAGCGCCGGGTTCTCGGTCGCGGCCCGCAGATAAGACCCGAGCCGGGTGCGCTCGATGACGAACCAGGTGGCGAAGCACACGACCAGCGATACCGCGATCACCCAGCCGCGGTAGTTCGGCAGGAACATGAAGCCGAGGTTCTGGGTGCCCTGCAGTTGGTCGGGAACGCGATAGGGCAAACCGGAGGAGCCGTAATAATTGCGGAACACCCCCTGGATGATCAGCGCGATCCCGAAGGTGAGCAGCAAGCCATAGAGGTGATCGACGTGTTGGGCGGATTCCGAAGGAGGTCTGAAATAAGCCCACGCTTCGACGACGGCAAATCCGCCCGCCGTGGCCACGGCCAGTCCCAGCGTCGGGCCGAAGCTCGGCCTGGCGAGGAGGAAAAGCACGGCGGTGGAGCCCAGGAAGACCACGGTTCGCAGCTTGCTGGAGCTGTTGAGTTGCGCGATCAGATTGCGCTCGATCAGCACGCCGGTAAAGCCGATGACGATCGGGGCGATCAGCAGGGACCACCAATAGCTGATGCCAAAATACTGCAGCAGCAGATAAGCCGCGAAGGCGCCCATCATGTATTGGGCGCCATGGGTGAAATTGATGATGTTGAGCATGCCGAAGATCACGGCGAGCCCGAGACTCAGCAACGCGTAGAACGAGCCGTTGATCAGCCCGATCAGCAATTGCCCGAACAGCGCCTGCGAGGAAATGCCGAAAATCTCGAACATCAGCCCGCCTTCCTTTCGCTTCGGCGCGCAATCGGGCGGCGGCATCTTGCCGCTTGCGCGCTTCCCCTCTCCCCTTGTGGGAGAGGGTCGATCCGAGTGAAACGAGGATCGACCGGGTGAGGGGTTTCTATTCCAAGATCAAGCACCCCTCACCCGGCGCCTCACTTCGTTCGGCGCCACCCTCTCCCACAAGGGGAGAGGGGACGCGGAGTACGCGGCACCGCTCAGCCGCTCACCAGCGGGCAGCCGCCGTCCTTGAGCGGACGGAAGGCTTCGGCGGCCGGAATGGTCGCCCGAACCTTGTAATAGTCCCACGGATATTTGGACTCTTCCGGCTTCTTCACCTCGAACAGATACATGTCGTGGATCTTGCGGCCGTCGGCGCGGATCGTGCCCTTGCCGAACAGCTTGTCGTCGGTCGGCATCTCCTTCATCTTGGCGACCACGGCCTTGCCGTCCTCGTCGTTTTTCAGCGCCTCGACCGCCTTGAGATAGTGCGTCACCGCGCCGTAGACGCCGGCCTGCACCATGGTCGGATATTTGCCCTTGTTGGCCGCGGAGAATTTCTTGGCGAATTCGCGGTTGGCATCGTTCATGTCCCAGTACCACGACTCGGTCAGCACCAGCCCCTGGGCGGTCGCGAGCCCGAGCGCATGGACGTCGCTGATGAACACCAAGAGGCCGGCAAAGTTCTGGCCGCCCTTGACGATACCGAACTCGGCGCCCTGCTTGATCGAGTTGATGGTGTCGCCGCCGGCGTTGGCGAGCCCGATGACCTTCGCCTTCGAAGCCTGGGCCTGCAGCAGGTAGGAGGAGAAGTCGCTGGTGTTGAGCGGATGGCGGATCTTGCCCAGAACCTTGCCGCCGTTGGCCTCCACGGTCGCCGCGGTGTCGCGCTCGAGCGCATGGCCGAAGGCGTAATCGGCGGTCAGAAAGAACCAGCTGTCGCCGCCGGTCTTCACCAGCGCCTTGCCGGTGCCGTTGGCGAGCGCCCAGGTGTCATAGGTCCAATGCACGGTGTTGGGCGAGCACTTCGGACCGGTGAGATCCGAGGCGGCGGCGCCCGAAACCAGGAACACCTTGTTCTTCTCGCGAACGACCTCGCTGATGGCGAGCGCGACCGAGGAGGTCGGCACGTCGACGATGACATCGACCTTGTCGACGTCGATCCAGGTGCGCGCGATGTTGGTGCCGACGTCGGGCTTGTTCTGATGGTCGGCGCTGACGATCTCGACCTTCATGCCTTTCTGCGCGGCGCCGAAATCCTCGACCGCAATCTTCGCGGCGACGACGGAGCCGGGGCCGGTGATGTCGGAATAAAGCCCCGACATGTCGTTCAAGACGCCGATCCTGGTCACATCGTCGGCGGTCTGGGCGTACGCCGTGCCGCAGGCAAGCGTGCCGGCGACGGCGGCAATGCTGAAAAGACGCTTCATCGTGTCTGCTCCCTGTTTGGTGCTCACGTTATACGCCGAGATATTCGTGGAGCGTTTCGAGCTTGGCGTTCAGCTCGGAGTTCGCGAACTGGTCCACGATCTTTCCGTGCTCCATGATGTAATAGCGATCCGCGACGGTCGAGGCGAAGTGAAAATTCTGCTCGACCAGGAGAATGGTGAAGCCCTGCGCCTTGAGCGTGCCGATGGTCTTGCCGATCTGCTGGATGATGACCGGCGCGAGACCCTCGGTCGGCTCGTCGAGCAGCAAGAGCCGCGCGCCGGTGCGCAGGATGCGGGCGATCGCCAGCATCTGCTGCTCGCCGCCGGAGAGCTTGGTGCCCTGGCTGCGCAAGCGCTCCTTGAGGTTGGGAAACAAGCCGAAGATCGCCTCGAGGGCAAGCCCGCCCGGCTTGATCTGCGGCGGCAGCAGCAGGTTCTCCTCGACGTCGAGGCTGGCGAAAATGCCGCGTTCCTCCGGGCAGAACGCGATCCCGGAGCGGGCGATATGGTCCGAGGTGCGGCCGATGAGCTCGCGGTCCTCGAACCGCACCGAGCCCTGGCGCTGGCCGACGATGCCCATGATGGATTTCAGCGTCGTGGTCTTGCCGGCGCCGTTGCGGCCGAGCAGCGTCACCACCTCGCCGGGGAGTACCGCGAACGTCGCCCCGTGCAGGATGTGGGATTCGCCGTACCAGGCCTGCAACGCGTCGACCGCGAGCAGCGGCGCCGCGGTGTTGGCGTCAAGCATGGCCGACCCCCATGTAGGCCTCGCGGACCTCCGGGTTGGCCGAGACCGTCTCGTAATCGCCTTCGGCGAGGATGCGGCCGCGGGTCAGCACGGTGATGCGGTGGGACAGATTGGCGACGACGCTGAGATTGTGCTCGACCATCAGCACCGTGCGATCGGCCGCGACCGTTCGGATCAGCGCGGCGATGCGATCGATGTCCTCGTGCCCCATGCCGGCCGTCGGCTCGTCGAGCAGCAGCATCTCCGGATCGAGCGCCAGGGTGGTGGCGATCTCCAGCGCCCGCTTGCGGCCATAGGCCAGTTCCACCGCCTTCCAGCCGGCGAACGAGGCGAGCCCGACGTCGGCGATGAGGGAGAGCGCGCGGCCGTTGAGCGCGTCGAGCACGCGCTTCGAGCGCCAGAAATCGAACGATCCGCCGCGTTTTCGCTGCAGCGCGATGCGCACGTTCTCGAGCACGGTCAGGTGCGGAAACACCGCCGAGATCTGGAACGAGCGCACGAGCCCGAGCCGCGCCACGTCGGCGGGTCGAAGCCCGGTGATGTCGTTGCCCTTGTAGACGATGCGGCCGTGGGTCGGGCTGAGAAATTTGGTCAGCAGATTGAAGCAAGTGGTCTTGCCGGCGCCATTCGGGCCGATCAACGCGTGGATCGTCCCGCGCTCGACGCGCAGGTTGACGTCACGGACCGCGACGAAGCCCGCGAATTCCTTGGTGAGGCCCTCGGTCTCGAGGACGATGTCGTTGGCCATCGAACGCGCCAATT
>WNFC01010556.1_pt1 | contig 10253 bp, 11 predicted proteins | sample 5400541 | NCBI WGS metagenome assembly WNFC01 (sample SAMN13153342, study PRJNA577476) | soil metagenome | isolation source: 120 cm saprolite under Douglas fir tree site 2 hole 2 replicate 1 | place: USA:California | collected 2015-04-18 | reverse complement strand
ACCTATACGCGCTTTCACCCCACCACCGGCCATCTCTGGTTCGGCAGCCTGGTGAACGGGTTCACCATCGTCGAGCTCACCAAATACCAGGCCAAGGGCGCCGGCGCGCTCGGAAACAACCAGGTCCGATTCAACCTGACCGTCAGCGGGACGGTCGCCGCGCCACAAGGCCAAATCGTCGTCGAGGATTTAGGCATCCTCGCGAGGATGACTCAGATCACCTACCTGGGGGCGGTGCGCCAGGGGTGCGGATCGGTGGTGGAAGCCTCGAGCTCGCTGGAGCTCCGGGGGACGGGCACTTTCAACGGCGCGGCGGCGACCTTCCGGGCCTGTCTGGCGGACGGCGCGGTCAACAATGGCGCGCCCACTCAATTCGTCTTCACCTGCACCGCGGGCTGCACCTACAACACCTTTGCGGTGGCGGGAGACGAGGTCAAGAGCGGCAACATTGACCTGCGCGAGCTCTGAGAATCGGCCGAGGCTGATCGCCAAGCTGCTACCGGTCATCGGGCTCGGGCTCCTCCTCGCCGCCCCGCTCCCGGCGCGCGCGGACGGCGCGTTCCCGGACGAGATGAGCATCCACTTCCCGGCGAGCGCGCCGCACGGGATCCTGCTCGCCACCAACTTCGGTCTGGCCATCTCGGAGGACGATGGCGCAACGTGGCGCTACTCGTGCGAGCCATACGTCACTGGATCGCAGGCCTACGCCAATCTCTACCAGGTGGCCGCGGACGGAGCGGTGCTCGCCATCTCCGGGCTGCTGACGCGATCGGCGGACGTGGGATGCACCTGGACCGCGGCGGCGGGCGACTACGTGTTGGGGACGATCTTCACCGACGCTTTCCCCGACCCGAACGACGCGAGCTTCGTGCTCGCCACCGTCAACAACACCGCCGGCGGCAGCTCCATCCACTCATCGCACGATGGCGGTCGGACCTTTGGCCCGCCGCTGTACACCAGCCCCGACATCCTCAAGGGCATCGAGATCTCCCGATCCGCGCGCGGCGTGTTCTACGCAACGCTGTTCCACCCCGCGGCGGGCGGCGATCCGGGCCGCGCGATGCTGCTGCGCAGCACGGATTCGGGCGCCCATTGGAGCACGACCGTGATCGCGGCGCCTCCCGGAACCGAGCCGCGCATCGCCGCCGTCGATCCCGTCGACTCCAACGTCGTGTACCTGCGCCTGCTCTCGCTCTCCTCTGACGCGATCGCGATCACTACCGATGGCGGCGCGACCATTCCCCCGCCCGCCTTGATGCTGCCCGGAGAATTCCTCTCGTCCTTTCTTCGCGCCGACGACGGCAGCCTGTACGCCGGGACCGCCGGGGGCAGACTCTACGTTCGCCGACCCGGGGAGACGAGCTTCGCGACGCGGGCGGGCCCCCGGCTGCGCTGCCTGGGACAGCGGCCGGGAACATCGCGCATCTTCGCTTGCGGGGACATGTTCACGGATTCCTTCAGCGTTGGCTACAGCGACGACGGCGGCCGGACGTTCCAGCCGCTGATGAAATTGACTCAGCTTTCGGGCTTGCTCACCTGTCCGAGCGTCCAGAGCGCCTGCGCGGCGCACTGGGCCGTCCTGCAGCAGACGCTGGGGATCGGCGCTCCGGTTAACCCGGACGGAGGCAGCTCGCCCCCGCCGGCGAACCCGCCTGGGAACAACGCCGGATCGCATTGTTCGAGCGTCGGCCCAGTTTCGCTCCTGCTCCTGATGGCGTTCGTGCGCAAGCTTCGGAGGCGGTCGGCGTCGGACAATGGGCATTGCGAGGCTCGCTCGCGTGCAGCCGTGCGTCGGCGCTGAGGTAGCCCGCTGCCGCCTGTTCTGACCCTCACCGCCTACCTGCGCCCGTCCCCGCCTTCCTCGACTTGAAGACATTCGAGATACCGTAGGCAGCGACGCTGCACGATTCAGGCCCGATGACCGCATCGATGAACGTGGAAGACTCTCGGCAAAAAATCGGAAATCAGGCCAGTCCCTTTGTTGGACATGCCGGAGTCGGTTCCCGAATTTCGGTCAAGAAGACGAGCGATGGCTTGGTCCTCAAGGAATCGGTCTTCAGCCAGCTGATGACTCTCTACGGATTGTTGCTCTTCGGTCCAGGACTGACGGCGATGGTGCTTGCGAAAAGAGCGGACGATGAAGTCCTGAGAATGCCCTGGCCGTTCATGGTGGTGCTCGGCTTCTTCTCACTTCTTGGATGGATCTTCGCGACGAAGTACTTCTTTCGCCTCGCCGCGGGCCGTCGAATCGAAGTCGGCGCGGCCGATGGGACCGTGTCTTTCTTCACCGGCGGCCGCAAAGCTCAGAGGCAGGTGTCTCGTCGCGAGATCGACGGATTCGACATTTTGAACACCGGGTATCGCAGCGACGACGAATGGGTCCCGAATTTTACTCTTCGATTGAAATGTGCCGTGGGTGCCCAGGCGTACGTGCAGGCGTGGAGCCTTCGGCCGAACTAATGTAAATATGGGGCGATGGTTTTCAAAGGACAGGCAAAGCTAGACAAGCAGCGCGCCCAGTGGCGAAGCAAGCTGAAGGAGGCCGGGCTCCGCACCACCGGCCCCCGGATGGCGGTTCTTCGTTACCTGGAAACGGCAGAGCTGCCGGTCAGCCATTCCGAGTTGGTGCGACTGCTCTCGGAGGACGGCTTCGATCGGGTGACGATCTACCGCAACCTGAAAGACCTCGCCGAGGCCGGCCTGGTCGCGCGCACGGACTTAGGCGACCACACCTGGCGATTCGAGCTCCAGGGCCAGCGCGCGTCTCACTTGAGCGCCCACCCCCACTTCACCTGCACTTCTTGCGGCACAGTGAGCTGCCTTCCGCAGTCCACCGTGGATTTGAAGAAGGTGGGACGCCGGATGCCCTGGAAGTCCCAAACAGCTATCCACGTTTACTTGCAAGGACTCTGCAACCGCTGCAACTGAGCGTGCTCCGGTCCATGAGCAGTCCGGTAGCTGTGGCGCTTTCTCTGCTGAACCACCTGCCCTTTCGCGAGATCTTCAGCGGGATACGTTCGCTGGCGGATGGGAAGCTGCCAAGCGTAACGTTTAGCGTTGACCCAGCGTCATTAGGGGCGTGACTTCACATTGCAATACCCCGGAGGCTTCATGGGTGACCACAAGACGCACGAAGCACATAAGCATGTCCATCAGTCCGGCTGTGGCCATAAGAGCATTCGCCATGGCGACCACAGCGACTACCTGCACGACGGGCATCTGCACCATGTTCATGGCGACCATGTCGACGAGTGCAGCCTCGCCGTCGATACCTCGAATCCGGCCCAGTGCACGCCCGCGCACAGCTGTAGCGGGCACAATAAAGGGCACGCGCACGGCTCGAGTTGCGGACACGAGGCGGTTCCCCATGGCGACCACACCGACTATCTCGTCGGCGGGCACCTGCACCACTCGCACAGCAATCACTGCGACGATCATGGGGCGGTGAAAACGGCATAGCGCAGGGCCGAATTCGCGCTCCAAGTTGGACCCTCGCGGCCGGGTTGCGCCGTCCTGGTCTCGCCACAACCCGAGGCAACGCATTGATCTGTCGGCGCCGACTATCGAGCGTCCGGAAAGAGCGAGACCACTCTTGCCACCCAGCTGCTGAGCGCGCGCCAGCCCCTCTCGGACATGTGGCCAAGGCGAACGAGCACCAGGTCCTTCGACGGAACAATCACGGTGACCTGCCCCTCGAAACCCTGCGCCCGGAACGAGCCTTTTGGTGCGAGGGCGGCCGAGCTGTAGGGGGGTCGCGGCTGCCCGTCTTCCGGCGCGACCCAAAAGCCGGCGCCATAGATGTTCGCGTCGCTTCCCGGGGCTGGCGTGCGTGCGAAGTCGACCCAGCCCTCGGGGAGGAGGCGCGATCCTTCCCAGACGCCATCGCGTAGATAGAGCAGCCCGAACCGCGCGAAGTCCTGCGCGGTCGCGTAGACCAGCGCGCTGCCGAGGAAGGTGCCGCTCGCATCGAACTCCGGTTGCGCGGACGCCATCCCGATGCGGTCGAACAGCTCGCGCTGCATGAACGCGCGCATCGCCAAGCGGCGGGTGTCGGGCGTCACCGCCGCGGGCGCGACCGCGCGGGTGAGCGCATCGGCGACGAGGATGGTGGCCGCGCTGTTGTAGTTCCAGTGCTCTCCCGGGCGACGGATGAGCGGCAGCCGGGCCGCGTATCCGGCCACATCCAGCCGGCCCTCGCCGAAGAGCATCTTCGCCGCGTCGCTCTCGGCGGGATTGTTGACGCCGATCTCGCGATACGCCTGGCCGTCCACCATCTGCAACCAGTGCCGCCACGGAATCGCGGCGCGCGTGTCGCCGCGCGCCCAGCGTGGATTGCCCATCGGCTGGTCCGGATCGAGCTTGCCTTCGCGCGCCGCGATCCCCACCAGCGCCTGGGTGATCGATTTCGCCATCGACCAGGAGACGAGCCGCGCCCCCGGCCCGAACCCCTCGCGGTAACGTTCGGCGATCAGGCGACCGCCCTGCACCAACACGACCGCTCGCGTCTCGCCGAAAAGGTCGTCGACGCGATCGACGGCGTCGAGCAGCTTCGAGAGCTCGACGGTGTCCACGCTTGCGGGGAGCGGACCCTTCGGCCACTGCCGGGTAGGCCAGGCCACGCCCTCGGGCTGCGCCGGCAGCGGCACCAAAGGCGCCGCGAGGAGGAGAAGCGCAGCAGCAAGAAGCATGGTATCGACATAGAAGGAGTCGCAACGATGCGCAAATGGATCGCCCTCGCCGCCGGGCTCATTGTCGCCGCAGCCGCGCTGTTGGCCGCGCGGCTGCACCTGCCCACGCTGGTGGGGATCGGTCCCGGCTACAGCGCGCAGGTCGCCTGCGCTTGCGTGTTCGTCAGCGGGCGGACGGGCGCGAGCTGCGCCGGCGATATGGATCCACTCGCACAAAGGCTGGTCTCACTCTCGATCGCACCCGCCACCCGCTCGGTGACGGCCCGCTCGCTCGGCTTGATTCGGCGCACGGCGCGGTACCGAGACGGCTACGGCTGCTCCCTCGAGGACTGAAATCATCACGAAGACTTGGCTACAGACCGTCGAACGCCGGCTCGACCGCAACGCGGCACACTCGAACGCCTGGTCCTTGTCGCCAGCGCTCAGTTAAAGCCGCGCTGACCGCGCGCTCTACTTCAGCCCGGCCACCTCGGCGGCCCTGCGCAGCCAGCCGCGCACCGCGTCGCGAGGGAGCTGGTCGAGCGACGTGAGCTTCAAGTGGCGTCCGGTCTTTCCCTCGCCGGCGAGAACACCCTCGGGATCGGGGAATGTCCCGGGAGGCCCCGAGAGGACGAAGTTCACGTGCGATTTGTGGCCGGCCAGCGCGCACATCATCGCGCCGTTCACTGTGTAGACCGGCATGCCCCACTTGAGCGACGACTGGGCTTCGGGCGCTACTTCTTCGACCAGCCTGCGCAGCTCCTCGAGAATGGACCGCAGATGCGCGGGTTGCTTGCCGATGAACCCATCGATCGGCTCGCCGAAATCCGCGCGCGCGGCGAACTTCGGCGTCGCGGACTTCTTCGCACCGGAGCCCGCTTTCTTCGGCGCCGTCTTCGAGGCTTTCACCGGCTTTCGCGCCTTCTTCTTCTCGGTCTTCATACCCTGCAAGATGGCACGCCTCGGCAAGTGACATCCACTCGTTTGCGGTCTGAAACCCACCCGGGCAGGACGAGCGTTTCGACGCCCACGCGCGCCGTAGCAGTGGCGCGCATCGCCAAACACTGTCCGACTTTGTCCGGGTGATGCATTGAACATTCTTAAGCTTGCCTTCTGGACCTAATCAGCACGCGGCTGCTAGCGGATCGGCTGAATCGACATCCACAGGGGGCAAAACCATGCAGAGTCTCATCCAGCTCCGGAGGCATCTTCAACGAACAACCATAATCTACAGCAGGCGCGTACCGGCCGTTGCGCTCGCCTTAGCGGTGCTCGGCTCGGCCTTGGCCGCCGGGCTGGTGCAGGCGCAGTCGAACGTCACCTGCCACATCGAGTGGGCGCCGATGCGCGACGGGGTCATGCTCGCCACCGAGGTGTATCTGCCCACGGACGCGACGGGGCCACTCCCGGTCATCTTACAAAGAACTCCGTACAACCGCTTCCCGCCCGCGCAAGGCAGCAACTGCGACGCCGCTCCCTTCATCACCTATGCCGGACACGGATATGCGGCGCTCAATCAGGATGTCCGCGGACGCTATCGTTCGCAGGGGGAGATGAACGCGATGGTGCAGGAAGCGAATGACGGGTACGACGCCGTCGAGTGGGCCGCGGCGCAGCCCTGGTCCAACGGCACGGTGGGGACGTTCGGCGGATCCTACGTTGGGCTGACGCAGTGGCAGCCGGCGATCCACGCGCCGCCGCACCTTGCGGCGATCGCCCCCGACGTCACCGCTTCCGACTACCACGACCACTGGACGTATGTGAACGCCGCGTTCGACCTCTGGTTTGGGCAGAGTTGGATGATGGTGACCTTCGCCAGCGAGCAGTTGATGCGCAATCTCGAGGCAAGCGGATTGCCGCCGGAAGAGGTGCAGCGGCAGGCGGCGGACTGGATCGCCCAGGGCCGGCGCGACATCCTCACCAACTGGGTCTGGCAGCTTCCACTCACCTCGTTCGACGTTTTCCGCACTGGAACACCGGCCCTGGCGCCCTACTACTATGACTGGATCGCGCACCCGAGCTACGACGCGCACTGGGCGGCGCTCGACGTGGAGCCTCGATACCCGAATGTCTCCGTGCCCGCGCTGAACACCGGCGCCTGGTACGACATCTTCCAGGTCGGCACGGTGCGCAACTTTCAGGGGATGCGCGCCGAGGCGGGCACCGCGGACGCTCGGGCCGGCACCAAATTGATAATGACCTGCTGCGGCCACGCGGGGACGAGCGGAGACATCAGCTGGGGCCCGAGCCGGACCGATTCGACGCTCGCCCTTCGCTTCTTCGATCACTACCTCAAGGGGATCGACAACGGCGTCGAGCGCGAGCCGGCGGTGCAGATGGACGTTCTGGTGCCGCCGGATACCGGCACCGCCGGGGACAGCTTCCTGCTCACCGCGAACGAGTTCCCGCTGCCGAACACGCGAATGACGAGGTTCGATCTGCGCAGCCGCGGGCACGCGAATACGCGGCTGGGAGATGGCGTGCTCGCCACTGGCCGCGATCACGGCGAGCACGACGATGGCGAGCACGACGATGGAGATCGGGAAGGCGAAGAGGGTGGCCGGTCCCGCGGGGCCGACCATTTCGTCTACGATCCGCGCAACCCCGTTCCGACCCGGGGCGGAAACATGTGCTGCGACCCCTCCGTGCTGCCAGCCGGAGCGCACGATCAGTCGGAGATCGAGCTGCGCAACGACGTGCTCGTCTACACGAGCGCGCCGCTGGATCGCGACCTGGCGGTGATCGGGCCGGTGACGGTCAAGCTCTGGGCGGCGACCTCCGCGCGCGACACCGACTTCACCGCCAAGCTGGTCGACGTGCACCGCGACGGTTACGCGCACAACGTGCTCGACCGGATCGTCCGCGCCCGCTACCGGCATGGATCGAAGTTGCCGCCATCGCTCACCCAGCCTGGGAGGGCCTACCAATACTCGATCGACCTCGGGAACGCGGGGCAGATCTTCCGCCGGGGCCACCGCATCCGCCTGGAGGTCTCATCCTCGAACTTCCCCCACTACTCGCGCAACCTGAATACCGGGCGCTCGAACGAGGAAGACGATCGCATCCAGGTGGCTCGGCAGACCGTCCTCCACGACGAGGACCATCCCTCGCATCTGCTGCTGCCGGTGGTGCCAGGGGTGAGAGCGCCCTGAAGCAGACAACGCCGGCGGCGCTGATCTGGAAGCGCCCGCCGGCGACCGCCTCGAACAATTGGGAGGCCGACTCGCATTTTCGAAGCGCGTCCTGGTCGTCTTCGAGTCAGCCCTTCACTGCCCTCGCGCACGGCTTTTCCTGAGGGGAAAGCGGTTCGTGCTTCGTCGTTGTCAGCGCTTCGACGAGCGCCTCACAGAAGAGGGCCACCCGACGGGGGGGCGGTGAACTCGAAGACAACAGGAGATGGAGATCTGGGCCCGGGACTTCGTAATCCGGGAGCACCCGCACCAGCGTCCCCGTCCAGAGGTTGTCGATCCCCAGCATCGCCGGCAAAAGGGCGATTCCGGCGCAGCGGAGCGCAAGCTCATGGGTGAACAAGATGTCGTCGCTGTTCACCGCCGCCGTCACACCCACTGGCTCGGGGCCACGGGGGCCGACGAGCGGCCAGATCCGATCGCCATCCCCTGGCGAGTTCCGAACGATGCATTTGTGCTTCTTCAAGTCGCTCGGACTCCAGAGCAAGGGATGGGACCTTACGTAATCGGGAGCAGCGAATAGCCAACCGCCCATGCGAGCAACCCTGCGCGCGATCCGTTTTGAATGCGGCGGGCGCCCGAGCTGCAGCGCTAGATCAAATCTCTCGGAAACCAAATCACCGTCCCGGTTCGAGAACGAAACATCGACCTCGATCGCCCGATGCTCAGCCATGAAACGCATCACCATGCCCGGGAGGAAGCTTCTGCTCATTTCAGACGGGGCAATCAACCTGACCAGACCGCGAAGCTCGCCCTGAGTCTCCGCCACAGCGTGCTCCGCTTCTGCAAGCTCGGCGAGCGCGCGCGCGGCGAGATGGTAATACGCCCGGCCGTGGGTGGTGAGCTTCGGTCGGCCGCTCCTGCGCTCGAAGAGTCGTGTGCCGAGCCACTCTTCCAACTGCGCTACCGCGCGGCGTACCGAAGCCTCCGGCAGTCCAAGCCTGCGGGCAGCAGCGGCAAAGCTCTCGCTTTCCACGACCCGAGCAAGAGCGCGCGCGAGGTTCAAATCCATTAGAGCGGTTGTAGCAACGGCGCCAGCGGGATTTTGTTGCGCCTTGGGCAACGATGAGTTCGCTGCGCCACCCTTGCGCCGCGAGGATGCGGACTGAATAGACACAGCTGCCGGTGACGTTGGGTCGCGGTGGATAATTCATCGCCGCCCTCTTTATTCGGATTTGTTTCGTTGGGCCGCTACGGCGAAGCAAACCATACGGGAGCGGAATTGAGTCACCCTTCAAGGGGAGAAAGACCATGAAAACGAAGCAAAGCAGTCGTGGGTTGGCAAAGACAGTGGCGTATGCAGTGGTAGGGCTGGTGTTGTCGGTCGGAACCATGGCGCGGGCGGATGAGACAGTGAGCGTTTCCCGTGCCTCGTCTGAGAAGACGGGTGGTTTGTACAACGCATTCGAGATTGCCATCGCTGCGGGATATACCCAAGGCGTCGGGGACGTGGGCGCAGGCGTACCGTCGTTGACGAACAGCGGCGGGCCGGGAACGTCTCTCGAGTTGGATCTCGGGTGGCGCATCGACCCGCATTTTCTCGTCGGCGTCTATAGCACGGGCGCCTGGTTCTCGAACGGTGATGCGCCGGGAAATGCGTTCAACAATTGGAGCGCCACGGCGGGCGTGCACGGCAACTACCACTTCCTGCCTGGCGAGAACTTCGATCCATGGGTTGGGCTCGGAGCGGGTTGGCGTGGCTACTGGATAAATCGCCCCCAGGGCAGGGATTCGCGGCACGGCATTGACCTGGCGCGACTGCAGGTGGGCGTCGACGTCCCGGTCACTCAGGGGGTCACCATCGCGCCCTTCGTCGGAGCGACGGCAACGTTGTTTCTAACCCAGCAACTCGCACAGGACACCGCCTTCTCGGACATCCAAGACCGGAAGGTGAACGTGTTCTTCAACGCGGGACTGATGGGGCGATTCGACTTGCTCGGAAGCTCATCTCCGAACAAGGCGGACCTTTGAGCGCCCACCGGAGAGGCCTCGGCTCTTCGATCTGAGCCGGGGCCTTTCTTTTGTACTCAGTCAGAGCCTTTGAGGTGTTTCGAGAGCAGGAGGAATGTCGATGACGACCGGCTTTTTAGACGAAGGGCGACGCGCTGAAGCTCCAGCAGCGCGTCCGTCATCGTGGTTCGTGACTCTGATAGTCTTTTGTTGCAGCGTGGACGCGTTGTTCCTGGCTATAGAAGGCGGCGGCTTCGCGAGCATCGGCTTGCTGAGAGCGAGCTTCTGGGCCCTCATCGCCGGGCTCGTGGCAATCGCAATCATCTTCTTGTGGAGAGCGGCCCGCGTGCTTCGCATGATGATGCAGCGGTGACTGGGCGCTGGCGCGGCACCGTCCGGCGCTCGGAGGCGCTCTCCCAGAAATCGACCGGAAGGATGGTCATTCCGA
>WNFC01019171.1_pt1 | contig 10255 bp, 5 predicted proteins | sample 5400541 | NCBI WGS metagenome assembly WNFC01 (sample SAMN13153342, study PRJNA577476) | soil metagenome | isolation source: 120 cm saprolite under Douglas fir tree site 2 hole 2 replicate 1 | place: USA:California | collected 2015-04-18 | reverse complement strand
CCCCGAGCGCCTTGGTTACCTCGGTCAGTTGCGCGTCGATGAACGATTTCGCGGCCGCTTTCTCGTCTCGCGCGGCTTCTCGCTTCTGGCGCAGCTCGATCGGCAGGATCCCGTTCCGGCATATCTCGCATCGATCGTCGATGGAAACCATCAGGCGACCGGCGTGCTGGTGCAGCGGCGGCGGCGATCGTTTCCACAATTCCGCGAAATTGCCGCGTTTCGCACGCTCGCGATCCCCCTCACCCGGCGCTTCGCGCCACCCTCTCCCCGGGGAGAGGGACGGGGTGAGGGGATCATGGCGGGATCCCTCGACCAGGTTCCGGAAATCGTCGCATTTCTGCGAACGGAGGGATCCCGTCGCCAGCTTTTTCCGGAGTGGACCGAAGAAGCGCTCCGCAATCTCGCATCGTTTGGATTGAAAATCGAAGACATCCGGGTTGCGCGCCGAGGCGGGTCAATTGTCGGAGTGCTCGGCTTGTGGGATCAATCGGCGTACAAGCAGGCGATCGTTCGCGGCTACTCCGGATGGATGCGGATCGCGAAGCCGTTCCTGCCTCGCGTCGGTGAGGAAATTCGCAGCGCGTACGCGTCGCTGATCTGCGCGACAACTCCGGACGTCTTCGCCAGCCTGCTTCGCGAAATCTACAGCCTCGCCAGCGCGCGTCGATTCGACTATCTCCTCGTCGGTCTCGATGCGCGCGATCCGTTGCTCGATGTCGCGCGCGCGTATTCGCACATCGCGTATCCCAGCCGTCTTTATCTCGCCTCGTGGTCCAACGGAGGTCACTTTTATGAGCAGCTCGATCGTCGTCCCATCTACGTGGACATCGCCACCCTTTGAGAGCGTTGAGCGGCGGCTTGCCGGCTCCGTCGTTTTACGCACCACTCCCGCCGAACGCGATCAGATGTACGCGCTGTTCGAGACGTACTTCGCAGGAACGAATCGCGAGCGATTCGAAAGCGATCTCGCCGAGAAGGATGGCGTCATCTTGCTGCACGATGGCAGTCGCATTTGCGGATTCTCAACGTTCATGTGGATCGACGACGGCGATGTCGTGGCATTTTTCTCGGGCGATACCATCGTCGATCGCGACTATTGGGGCGAAACGGTATTGAGCCGGATGTGGGCGCGGATCGCGTTTGCCAGGGCCGATCAGACCGACAAAAAGGTGTACTGGTTTCTCATCTGTTCCGGCTACAAAACGTGGCGATTCCTGCCGGTTTTCTTTCGCGAGTTCTATCCCCATCCGGACACGCCGACGCCTGCCCACATGCAGCGCCTCATCGACGCCCTCGGAACGCGCAAATTCGGCGATCAATATATGGATGGCATCGTCCGGTTCCACAACGCCACGCCGCTGCGGCACGGCGTCGCGGAGATCACTGAAGAGCGGCTGCGCGATCCGCAGATCGCATTTTTCGCGCGCATGAACCCCGGCCACGTCAACGGCGACGAGCTTGCCTGCATCACCGAGGTCTCGCGTGCGAATCTGACGCGCGCCGGTCAGAGGATGATCCGTTGATCTGCGGTCTGGCCAATGGCATGTGGCTGGCGGGCTGCCTTCCCGAGCTGGCGCGCTTCCGCAGGGCCAATGTTGAAGAATCGCAGCGCGACATCCTGCAGCGTCTGCTGATCACGAACGCACACACTGCGTTCGGCGAACAACATGCATTTTCGTATATTAAAACAGTATATGATTATCAACAGCGCCTTCCGCTGAGGACATATGAGGATTTCGAGCCCTGGATCGATCGCATCGCTGGCGGCGAGACGAATGTCCTCACGCGCGAGCCCGTAAAGCTATTCGAACCGACCAGCGGCTCATCGGGCGCGACGAAGCTGATCCCGTACACCGACTCGCTGCAGCGGGAGTTTCAACGCGGGATTCGTCCGTGGGTCGCCGACCTTTTTCTGAACTATCCGGAACTGATGAACGGTCAGGCATATTGGTCGGTCAGCCCAGCATGTAGGACAGTCTTCAGCCCGTCCAAGATTCCAATCGGTTTCGACGACGACTCCACATACGTCGGCGGATGGCAGCGCCGGCTCGTGCGCGCGGTCACGCTTACCGACCTGGATGACGACACTCGAAACGTACGGCTGATCTCCGTTTGGAATCCGACTTTTCTTTCATTGTTGGTGAAAGATCGTCCAACAGAATCGCTCTTTCCGAACGTGCGCCTGATCAGTTGCTGGACCGACGCCAACGCCGCCGGCCCCGCATCGCACCTCGCGACACTTTTTCCGCAGGCGAAGATTCAGGGCAAAGGATTGATCGCAACCGAGGGATTCATCTCGTTTCCGATGATCGGGCATGAGGGGACGGCGCTCGCCATCCGCTCGCATTTCCTCGAATTCATCCCAATCGGTTCGGAGAAGGCACTGCTTGCGCACCAGCTCGATCGCGGCCAGCAGTACGCGGTCGTCATCTCGACCGGCGGCGGGCTGTATCGCTATCGATTAGATGATGTGATCGAAGTGGTCGGCCACATCGGCCGGTGCCCGCTGATTCGCTTCATCGGGCGGCACAATTACGTCTCCGACTGGTTCGGCGAGAAGCTGAACGAAGCCTCCGTCGTTCGCGATGCTGGCCTGCGATAGCGAAATTCCGGCGTACGTTCTGTACGCCGACGGCGAGATACCCTACGGAGCGATTGCCAAGATCGAATCACGTCTCCGGCGCTGTTTTCACTACGACTACGCGCGCCTCCTCGGCCAACTCGGCCCGCTGCGACTTTTCCGCGCGGAAAGAGCGGCCGAGGTCTATCAGCAGTTTTGCGTGCGCAATGGTCAGAAGGCCGGCGACGTCAAGCCGCCCGCGCTCGATCGCCGCAACGGCTGGTCTCACATCTTCCCGGCTTCGACATCCTTGATGAACTTGACCAGCTCGCGGAAGTAGGTTTCCTGATCGTCGTACATCTCGAGATGGCTGCCGTTGGTGATGACGACTCGCGAGCGCGGGATGAGCTTTCCCATGCGGCGGATGTCCTCGGGATTCATCGTCCCCTTGCCGCCGGCGATGATCAGAGTCGGCACCTTGATCTTCGGCAAGTCGGCCCAACGATCCCAATTCTTGAAGTTTCCGGTGATCACGAACTCGTTCGGTCCCTGCATGGTGTTGTAGATCTTCTCGTTGAATTTTTTGAACGCCCGCGCGACAGGCTCCGGCCAGGGATCGAGACGAATGAGATGTTGCGCGTACACCTTCCCCATCATGATCGCTTGATACTCGGGCGCGTCGAACTTCCCCTCGGCCGCGAATTTCGCGAGCGTTTTGCGGTCTTCCTCTGAAAGTTCGGCCAGCAACTCCTGCGCGTACGCTTCATACGCCGGAATTCCTGCGGTCATGTCGGAGATGATCAGCGCCTTTAGATGATCCTGGTGCGCGAGGGCGTACTCGATGCCAAGCATTCCGCCCCATGAATGACCGAAGAGGTAGAAATGATCGAGGCCGAGTCCCTGCCGGACCTGCTCCACTTCATTGCGATATCGATCGACAGTCCAGAGCGACGCGTCGTCCGGCTGATCCGAATTTCCGACGCCTAACTGATCGTAGTAATAGAACTGAATGCCCTGCTGCGGCAGAAAATCCTCGAAACATTCGAGGTAGTCGTGTGGGAATCCGGGGCCGCCGTGCAGTGTCAACATCATCGCTTTCCCGTGCCCCACGCGCTTCGTCCATACCTGATATTTTCCATCCACCGGGACCATACGCACCCCTCCGGTCTTGACTTCAGCGGCTGTTGCGCAAAGCGGCAGTGCGAGAGCGAATGCGATCAGCGTCTTCATGTTGTTAGTGTAGTAAGCTTTTCGCCCATTCAACAGCAAGGAGACCCCATGCCCCGAATTGTGAAATGCGGATTGATTCAGACCGCTCTGGCTGCGAGGAGTGAAGAAAACATCGACACCATCCGCGATGCTCAGGTCGAGCGGACGGTAAAGTACATCGATCAGGCCGGACGCGAAGGCGTGCAGATGCTCTGCATGCAGGAAATCTTCACCGGCCCTTATTTCTGCGCCGAGCAGAATCCGCGCTGGTACGACGCGGTCGAGAAGATCCCCGACGGTCCGACCACGAAGCTGATGCAGGAGTACGCCAAAAAACACAAGATGGTCATCGTCGTTCCTCTGTATGAAGAGGACGGCCCGGGTGTCTACTACAACACTGCCGCCGTCATCGACGCCGACGGCACCTACCTCGGCAAATATCGCAAGAATCACATCCCGCACACCGCCCCCGGTTTCTGGGAGAAGTACTACTTCCGACCGGGAAACCTCGGATATCCGGTCTTCGACACCCAGTACGCCAAGGTCGGCGTCTACATCTGCTACGACCGGCATTTCCCGGAGGGCGCACGCGAGCTGGGACTCAATGGCGCCGAAGTGGTTTTCAATCCGTCAGCGACGGTGGCAGGGCTTTCCGAGTATCTGTGGAAGCTCGAGCAGCCGGCGCATGCAGTGGCGAACGGCTACTTCGTCGGCGCCATCAACCGCGTCGGCTTCGAAGCGCCGTGGAACATCGGCGAGTTTTACGGCCAGAGCTACTTCTGCGATCCGCGCGGCCAGATCCTGTCGATCGGGCGCCGCGATCAGGATGCGCTGGTGACTGCGGAGCTCGACCTCGACAAGATCCGCGAAGTGCGCCACACGTGGCAGTTCTATCGCGACCGGCGGCCGGAGACCTACAGCGGACTTTGCAGGTTGTAACGCCGACCTGTCACCCCGAGCGTTAGTGAGTGGCCTGGAGGGCGGACGGCGCGATGCACCTGCCCATTTCTCGCCCCTTCGCCCCTCCAGGCCCCTCGCTCTCGCTCGGGGTGACAACTTCAAGATGCCGTGAAACAAGCCTAAGTACCGCGGAGCGAAGGCCCAGAATATTGCGATAAAGAAGACAGGGACGAGGACGGACGCAGCGAGCAATGTCAGGATATCCCGCCACGATTTGTCCGGAAGACGCAGGTAGCCGAAAAACGAAAAGAGAACGAGACCGCCGGTGGCCAGCGCCGCCGGCACTGCGATCAGAATGTCAACGCGATCAACGGCGCCCGTACGAGCGAGCATGGCCACTCGCTCAAAGCCATTGCGGATGAAACTCGTACGGAATCCGGCCATCCAGAGCCAGAACCCGCCACTGACGGCGGCCAGCACATAACCGACCTTGTTCCGGCGCAGGCAAAGGACTCCAGCCACCGCGTAGGGGACCGCCTCGAAGACGTGAAGCACTCGGATGGTCGGGTCAAAATACGCAGCAATTGCCAGGATCACCACGAAGATCGCCGCGCAGATGGCGACCGCAACACTGAGCTTGAATGACGCCACATCCGGTATTACGCATCAGACAACGTGTGGTTCACAGCACGTTCCCGCAACATCACTGGCATCGATGGCCCCGCGATGGCCGAGGTGACTACCGCCATCGCGACTAGCGCGACGAAGAGGCGCGTGTCGATCAGGTTCGCGTCGAGAGCCACTGACGCCAGGACCATCTCGACCGCGCCGCGCGCGTTCATCGCCATGCCGACCGCCGCCGCCTGTGGCAGAGACAATCCGCCAGTCGCGCTCCCAATGTGGCGCCGGCAATTTTCCCGACTGATGCGATGAGGATCACTACGACCACCAGCAGCGGATCGAAGCTCGAGATGAAATCGAAACGCAGGCCGAGGGAGACGAAGAACATCGGGGCGAGGACGCCGATCGCGAATTGATGCACGATCTCATGCGTCGGCTCGCGTTCATCGAGGCCGCGCGCCATCGCGACGCCGGCGAGAAACGCCCCGAAGATCGCGTTTACGCCGATCCACTCCAACAACACTCCCAGCAGCATCGCCAGCACGCCGGCCAGCGCGATCTGGCTGCCGGGATTGTCGACCAGAGCCCGCATGCGCGGGCGAGCCCAATCGATCAATCTTCTTCCGATCGTTGCGACGATGACTGTCAATCCGATCACTGTGATCAACGTGACGGGGATGTTCATGGCGCTTCGCGTCGGCGCCAAAGTGGCCAGCACGAGGGCGAAGAGTGACCAGCCGAGGAGATCGTCAATCGTGGCCGAGGCGAGAACGATCGACGCCAGCGGCATCCGCTCGAATCCGAGATCGAGGATGATGCGCGCGATGACCGGCAGCGCCGAAATCGCGAGGGCCGCGCCAAGAAACAGCGAGAGCTGATTCGGCGTGAGCGATTGTCTCCACAAAGACGGTGCAACCTGCACAGCCAGATAAGCGGACGCGAAGGGCAGCAGGATGCCGCCGAGGCTCGTCGCGGCCACCGCCAGGCCGTGACGGCGGACATGCTGCAGGTTGACTTCCAATCCCGCCACGAACAGGAAGCAGATCAGGCCGAGCTTGACCACCGCTTCGCGTCCGATCGCCACGACCCCAATCGAGGGGAAGAGCCACTGCTCGAAGCCCGGTGCAAGGTGGCCGACAATTGTCGGCCCGAGGAAAATCCCTCCGAACAGCTCCCCGATGACCATCGGGATCTGCAACCGGCGCGCGATCTGCCCGAACAGCACGCCCGACCCGAGCATGGCTGCGAGCTGCAGGAGAAACCGGACCGTCTCTTCGTTCGTCAAGCGCCCTCAGGATAAACTCTCTGAAAATGCGCGACCACATCGTCTTTGCGATCAATGGACGCGAGCACCGCGTGGGCGGCGGCGAGATCTTCACGACGCTCGCGAACTGGCTTCGTTACGATGCCGGCGCCACCGGCACGAAGATCGTCTGCGAAGAAGGCGATTGCGGCGCGTGCACAGTCCTGATCCGCCGCGCAACGTCCGAAGAATTCGTGCCGGTGAATTCCTGCATTCTGGCGCTCTGCCAGCTCGACGGCGCAAGCATCGTCACGGTCGAGGGTCTGCGCATGAACGCCGTGCAGCAGTCGATGGTCAATCATCATGGCGCGCAATGCGGCTACTGCACGCCGGGATTCGTGGTTGCGATGTGCGGTATGTTCGAGACCTGCGATCGGCTGAGCGAAAAACAGGTGCGCGACGGCCTGACGGGAAATCTCTGCCGCTGCACCGGCTACGAGCCGATCATCAAGGCGGCCCTGGCCGTCGACGGCAAGTCGATGCCGAAGCTGCGCGAGCTCTATCCCAACGTTCCGGATGCGAACGACGCGGTGCGCGTTGACAATTTTTTCGCGCCGACGAGCATCGAGGACGCGGCCCGATTCAAGTCCGAGAATCCAGGCTGCACGATTTTGCAGGGCGGGACGGATGTCGGCGTGTGGGTGAACAAGCGCGCGTTCAAAGCACCGGCGATGCTATTTCTCGGAAAGATAAAAACGTTGAACGAGCTTGTGGAGGACAGCGGCCCTCCGCTGTCTGGACAGCCGGGGGCGGCTGTCCTCCATGTGGGCGCCAACGTCAGCCTCGCGAGATTCGAAGAGTTCATTCGCGATCGCATCCCGGAGCTTTATCGCATCCTCAATGTCTTCGGCTCGCCGCAGATCAAGTACGCCGGCACCCTGGCCGGCAACATCGCGAACGGCTCGCCGATCGGCGACACGCTGCCGTATCTCTTCGTCACCGATGCGCAGATCGAGCTGACCGGCGTGAACGGAGCCCGCATCGTTCCCATCAACGCCTTCTATCGCGGCTACAAGCAGTTCGATCTTCGTCCGGATGAGATCATCACGCGTGCGTTCGTGCCGGTGGTCGAGGACACCCTCAAGCTTTACAAAGTCTCGCGGCGTAAAGATCTCGATATCTCGGCGTTCACCGCCGCAATTCGCCTGCGCATGAACGGACGCATCGAGGACGCCCGCATCGCCTATGGCGGCGTCGCGCCAACCGTCATTCGTCTTCCGAAAACCGAATCGTTTCTCAAAGGAAAAGCGCCATCGCTCGATGTCTTCGAACGCGCCGGCGAGCTGGCTCGCAGCGAGGTCAAGCCGATCTCCGACGTCCGCGGATCGGCAGATTATCGTCTGCAACTCGCTGAGAACATCCTCTCGAAGCTCTGGTGGGATGTCATCCCGAGCCGCGAAGACGGCGAGGGATCTGGGGGCGCGCCGCACACCCGTCCAGGCCCCTCCCCTTCGCATTCGCTCAGGGTCGGGGTGACAAAGCCATGACCACCGTCGGCAAGAACGTTCCGCACGACTCAGCGGTCGGCCACGTCACCGGCGAGTCGCTCTACGTCGACGACATGCCGTTCGCAAAGAACGAGTTGATCGTCGATTTCTTCTGGTCGCCGGTCGCGCACGGACGCATTCGTGCGCTCGACACCACCCACGCCTGCAACATTCCGGGCGTGGTCGGCCTCTACACCTATCACGATCTCGCGCACAATCTGTTCGGCCCGATCATCAAAGACGAAATTCTTCTCGCCGAGGACATCGTGACCTTCATCGGGCAGCCGGTCGTGGTGATCGCGGCCGAAAATCGCGAGGCTATCCGCCTTGCAAAAAAAGCGATCAAGATTGACATCGAGCGCTTCGAGCCGGTCTTCACGATCGACGACGCGAAACGCAAGAAGCAGTTCATCGGTCCGACTCGCCGCATTGCGCGCGGCGATTGGAACGCCGCATTCGCGTCCGCCGAACATATTCTCGAAGGAACGTGGATCAACGGCGGCCAGGATCATTTCTACCTCGAGTCGCAGGCGGCCATCGCCTATCCCGGCGAGTTCGATCAGCTCAGCGTGCTGTCGTCGACGCAGAACCCCTCCGAAATCCAGGAAGTGATCGCCCATGTCCTCGGATTGCCCATCAATAAAGTGGTGGTCACGACCAAGCGGATGGGCGGCGCGTTCGGTGGCAAGGAGTGCCAGGCCACGCATCCGGCCGCGATGGCGGCGCTGGTCGCGCAAAAGACAAAACGTCCCGCGCGCATTGCCTACGGCAAGGATGACGATATGTGCGTCACCGGCGGGCGCCATCCATTCCAGAACGATTACAAAGTGGCGTTCACTAGCGACGGCCTGATCACCGCGCTCAAGGTCGATCTTTACTCCGACGGCGGCGCGTACGCCGATCTGTCGCCGGCGGTCATGGGCCGCGCGATGACGCACGTCGACAACGCCTACTACATCCAGAACGTAGAAATTATCGGTACTATTTGTCGTACAAACTTTCCGCCTAACACGGCGTTTCGAGGATTCGGCGGGCCGCAGGGTGTGGCAACGATCGAGAACATCATGGAGGAGATCGCGATCTATCTGAAACGCGATCCGCTCGAGATCCGAAAGAAGAATTGCTACGGCGTCGAGGACCGCAACATCACGCCGTACAACCAGGCTGTCCGCAACAACCTGCTGCCACGCCTTTTCGCCGAGATCGCCGATCGGGCCGATTATCAACGCCGCCGCAAAGCGGTCGCAGACTTCAACGCAGGTTCTAGCGCGCCGCTTCGAGGGATTGCGTGCACAGCGGTGAAGTTCGGCATTTCGTTCAACACCAAGTTTCTCAATCAGGCTAATGCGCTCGTGAACATTTATCTCGACGGATCGGTGCAGGTCTCGACCGGCGCCACCGAGATGGGTCAGGGCGTCAACACCAAGATCCGCCAGCTCGTGGCCGACGAATTCGGCATCGCGCTCGAACACGTGATCCTGATGCCGACGTCGACTGAGAAGAACAACAACACTTCCGCCACCGCGGCGTCCAGCGGCGCCGATCTCAACGGCTCCGCGGCCGTCGACGCCTGCCGCAAGATCAAAGCGCGGCTGGCGGAAGTCGATCGCCGCCGCAATCTCCCCTGGCGCGAGCTCATCAAGGCGGCCTACCACGAGCGCGTTTCGCTCGGCGACAAAGGTTTCTACTCGACACAAGGAATCGACTGGGATGTCGACAAAGGCTGCGGCACGCCGTTTCTCTATTTCACGCAGGGCTGCGCGATCTCGGAAGTGGAGATCGATCGGTTCACCGGCATGATGAAAATTCTGCGGAGCGATCTGCTGATGGACATCGGCAAGTCGATCAATCCCGGCATCGATCGCGGGCAGATGACCGGCGCGTTTGTGCAGGGAGTGGGCTGGCTGACGACCGAAGAGAAGCGCTGGACGCCTGACGGCGATGTGCTCACGCACTCGCCCACGACGTACAAGATTCCGAATATTCAGGATCTGCCGGAGATCTTCAACGTCGACACGATCGACAACGAGGGGAACACCGTCAACATTCGTTCCAGCAAAGCCGTCGGCGAGCCTCCCCTGCTCCTCGGCATCTCCGTCTTCATGGCGATCAAGAATGCGCTGTCGTTCGTCTCGAACGGCGCCATCCCGAAGATCAACGCTCCCGCGACAGGCG
>WNFC01014536.1_pt1 | contig 10255 bp, 7 predicted proteins | sample 5400541 | NCBI WGS metagenome assembly WNFC01 (sample SAMN13153342, study PRJNA577476) | soil metagenome | isolation source: 120 cm saprolite under Douglas fir tree site 2 hole 2 replicate 1 | place: USA:California | collected 2015-04-18 | reverse complement strand
GCGTTTGAACGCCCTCGAGTTACCCTCGCTCGACGCCGCACTGTCCTGGATCGATCCGAGTGTGGCACTTCCCGGTCGTGTCGCGGCGTACGCGCCAGCGACCGAGAACGTGCCATCGAAGCCGCCTTTCGACGCCTTGCTGGCGAAGGTAAAGACCTCGCGTAGCGAACTGTCGCGGGTGTTGATCGACTGGCTCCACGATGTCCGCTGCCGCGACGATCTCGAAAGCGCCTTGCGCGACCGCGCGGCGCTCCGACCCGGCGAGAGCTTCGTCACCTTGGCCGGACACATCGTCAGCGCCGACGCGGTCAGTTTTTTTGCGCCGGACAGCGAGCTTCACGGCGTGATCGCGCGCCAGCGCGAACTCGCCGAGCTCGCGCAGGCCATCGTCATCGCACGCGCCGAGACCGCGCTCGCGGCGAGCGCCCGCACCGCCGCGGAAAACGATCTCAAAGCACGCCAGCAGGAGTACCACGCCGAAAGCATGGCCTTGTCGTCGCAGCAGCGACGCTGCCATGATCTCGAGCTGGAGCTGATGCAATTGCGGCAAGCGTCCGAGACCGCGCAAAGGCGTCGCGCCCAGATCGCCGATGAGCTCGCGGCGCTGGTCCGCGACGAGGCCAGTGAACGCGAATCGCTGGCGGCGACCGATGTCGAGGTCAACGTCAGCAGGCGGCAATTGGCGGAAGCGACGCAGCAACAGGAAAACTCGCGCCACGCGCGGGACGAAGCGGAGGCCGCGCTGGCCACGGGACGTGAACGGGCCAGGCTCGCCGAACGCGCGGCGCAGGAGGCAGGCTTCGCCGAACGATCGTGCCGCGAGCGCATTGCCGAGCTGGTCCGCCGCTACGAGGGCATCGAGTCGCAAATCGCGCAGCAGCAGGCGCTGGTTGCGCAGGTCGCCGACGAGCGGCGACAGATCGACTGGAGCCCGGTGGAAGCCTCGCTTCAGGCTCAGCTCGCTTCGCGGGCAGGCGCGGAGCAGGCGCTGGCGGCGGCGCGCGACCGGCAAGAGTCGCTCGCCTCCGAGATGCGGCTGGCCGATGAAGCGCGGCTCACCATCGACCAGCGGCTCGATCCTGCGCGCGCGCGGATCGACGAGATGCGGCTCAAGGAACAGGCCGCGGTGTTGTCGCAGGAGATGTACACGCAGCAACTCGACGAGGCGCACGCCGATCTTGGCAGCCTTCCCGAGCAGCTCAAGGCGTGGGGAAGGGCGAGTACGCTGCCGGGCGAAATCGAGCGTCTCACTCAGGTCATTGCGGCGCTGGGTCCGGTCAATCTGGCGGCGCTGGACGAGCTCGCGCAGACCGCGGAGCGCAAGCAGTATCTGGATGCTCAGGCGCAGGATCTGACCGAGGCAATGACCACGCTCCAAAGCGCGATTCGTCAGATCGACCGCGAATCGCGCGAGCTTTTGCAGCAGACCTTCGATGCGGTCAACGTCAACTTCGGCACTCAGCCACCCGGAAAGCGCAATACGTCGATTCATCTGCTCTCCGGCGGCGAGAAGTCGCTGACGGCGATCGCACTGGTCTTTGCGCTGTTCCAGCTGAACCCGGCGCCGTTCTGCCTGCTCGACGAAGTCGACGCGCCTCTCGACGATCCGAACACCGATCGATTCTGCGCGCTGGTGCGCACCATGGCCGAGGTGACGCAGTTTCTGTTCATTAGCCACAACAAGATCACCATGGAAATGGCAAATCAGCTGGTGGGAATCACGATGCCCGATCCGGGCGTCTCGCGCGTCGTCGCGGTAGACATCGCCGAGGCGCTGGAGCTGACGGAAACCACGGCGTCTTAGGGCCTGTTAACGCCATATGCCTGGAATGAGCTCCTTGTTCCTCGGCCTCATCGCCGCCGGTGTCGTGCTCGTCGCCGGCGTGCTGATCTACAATTGGCTGCAGGAGCGCCGGGTGCGCCGCCGGATTGACGCCACGTTTCGCAAGTCCGACGGCACCGCGCAAGGCGTGACGCGCGGTCCGGGACGAATCGAGCCGATGTTGAACGCCGACGACTCGGAGTCTTCGCAAAGCGTCGCGATCGAGATGGCGCCGGAGGACGAGTCGCTGCTCCCGGATCTCGCCGACGAAACCCCGGAAGAATCGCTGTCGCAGGTCGCGCCAACGACCAAAGCGGAACGCCTCGGTCTCGCGCCCGATCCGGATATCGAGTGCGTCGCTTTGCTTCAGCCAGCCCAGGCGGTATCCACGGCGGCGCTCGGTTCGGCGCTGTCGGCAGACGCCGCGAAACCAGTGCGCTGGCTTGGCCGGCGCGGGGTCGGTACGCCCTGGCAGCTTATCGACGCGACGACGCAAGGCCCGTGGTGCGAAGTCGCCGCGTGCCTGTTGCTCGCGAACCGCGCCGGTTCGGTGTCGCGCGCGGAGGTCGAATCCTTCCAGCGCCGGGTGTCCGAGCTTGCCGCGGCTTTGGGCGCCCCGAATGCGAGGGTCGATCCCGCTGCCGAAGCCGATCGTGCCGAGGCGCTCGACCGCTTTTGTGCCGATCTCGACGTCCAGATCGGGCTCACCATCCTCAAGAGCGAACTGGGCCAGATCGCCGGAACGCGCTTGCGCGGCGTGGCCGAAGCGGCGGAGTTTCGCAACAACGCGGCAGGGCATTTCGAGCACGCGCAGGAGGAGACCGGCGCAGCGCTGTATACGCTGCAGAATTACAAGCAGGAACCTTTCAGCATCGAAAGTCTGCGCCGGATGACCACCCCGGGCGTGGTGTTCGTGCTCGACGTTCCACGGGTTGCCGATCCGGTCCGGGTGTTCGATCAGATGCGCATGACCGCGAAGCGCATGACGCAGACCCTCGAAGGCGTTCTGGTCGATGACAATCGGCGCCCGATCACCGACACCTCGCTGGCGGCGATTCGCGCCCAGGTGCAGGTGACGGCCACGGCCTTGCGCGACGCGCACATCGATCCGGGCGGTCCGCGCGCTCTGCGCTTGTTCGGTTAGGCACAGAGAAAATTCGTGGCCACGACCACGGTCCCGGCGAAGATCGCACAGCGCGCGGCGAAGCTTCGTACCGATCTCGATGCGCACAACTATCGCTATTACGTCGAGGACACGCCGGCGGTAAGCGACGCGGAATACGACAGCCTGTTCCGGGAGCTGGAGGCGATCGAGCGCGATTATCCGGCGCTTGCGACGCCCGACTCGCCCACCCAGCGCGTCGGTGGTCAGCCGGCGACCGAATTCGATCCTGTCACCCACCGCGTACCGATGCTGTCGCTCAACAACGCATTCGTGGACGAGGAGGCCGAGGCGTTCGATCGACGCGTTCGTACGACGCTTGGCGTCGAGCGGGTGGATTATGCGGTCGAGCCGAAGTTCGACGGCCTCGCGGTCAGCCTGGTCTACGAGCGAGGGCATTTCACGCTCGGCGCGACGCGTGGCGACGGCTACACCGGCGAAAACGTCACTGCCAACCTGAGGACCGTGCGCGCGATACCGATGCGGCTGCCCGCGGATGCGCCGCCTTTGCTCGAAGTCCGCGGCGAGGTCCTCATGCTCAAGCGCGACTTCGCCGCGCTTAACGCGGCGCAGGGCGCGGCCGGAGAAAAGCTATTCGTCAATCCGCGCAACGCCGCGGCAGGCGCGCTGCGCCAGCTCGATTCGACAATCACGGCTTCGCGCCGGCTGGCCTTTTTCGCCTACGGCGTGGGCGCCGTCGAGTGGGGCACCGTTAAGCCGCCCGCGACGCAGGACGCGCTGCTGAAGCTGCTTACCGCGCTACGGCTTCCGATCGCATCGCAGCGCTCGGTGGTCCGCGGCCTCGAAGGACTGCTCGGCTACTACCGCGCCATCGGCAGCCAGCGCGACAAGTTGCCGTTCCAGATCGATGGCGTCGTCTACAAGGTCAATCAGTTCGAGCATCAGGAGCGCCTGGGCTTCGTCTCCAGGGCGCCGCGCTTCGCGCTCGCGCACAAGTTTCCGGCGGAGGAGCTTCCGACCGAGGTCCTGGCGATCAACGTCCAGGTCGGGCGCACGGGCGCACTGACGCCGGTGGCGCGGTTGAAGCCGGTATTCGTCGGCGGCGTGACGGTGGTCAGCGCCACGCTGCACAACGAAGACGAGGTGCGGCGCAAGGACGTGCGCGTCGGAGACACAGTCATCGTTCGCCGCGCGGGTGACGTGATACCCGAAGTGGTGCGGGTTCTGCCCGAGAGCCGGCAGCCGAATGCGCCGCAGTTCGTGCTGCCCAAGCGCTGCCCGGAATGCGGCTCCAAGGTCGTTCGCCTGCCCGACGAGGCGATCGCGCGCTGTTCCGGCGGCCTGGTATGTCCGGCGCAGCGCAAGCAGGCCCTGCTTCACTTTGCCAGTCGACGCGCGTTGGATCTCGAAGGGCTCGGCGGCAAGCTGGTCGATCAGCTGGTCGACGCCGGACTGGTGCACACGCCCGCCGATATCTACAGGCTCGACGTTGCCGCGCTGGCCGCGCTCGATCGGATGGCCGACAAATCGGCGGCAAACGTCGTCGCCGCGATCAACAAGAGCAGGGCCACGACCCTTGCACGCTTCATTTACGCGCTGGGCATCCGTCACGTGGGGGAGAGTACCGCGGCAGACCTTGGGCGGCATTTCGGGACCCTTGACGCGCTGCTGGCCGCCGACGAACACGCGCTGCTCGAGGTGCGAGACGTCGGTCCGGTACTGGTCCAGAGCATCCTCCAGTTTTTTGCCGAGGCGCATAACCGGAAGGTGATTGCCGATTTGCGCTCTGCCGGGGTACATTGGACCGAGACCGCACCTCGGAGAGCGCACGCCGGCAAGCTGTCGGGCCTGACGTTCGTGCTTACGGGCACGCTGCCGACGCTCGCACGCGACGATGCCAAGGCGCTGATCGAGCAGCATGGCGGCAAGGTCGCCGGAAGCGTGTCGAAGAAGACCTCGTATGTGGTCGCCGGCGCCGATGCCGGGAGCAAGCTCGACAAGGCCCGCGAGCTCGGCGTGCCGGTGCTGGATGAACAACAATTGAAGGCAATGGTCACCAACGGACGAATCAAGTGACGACACTGACTCTGACTGCACCCGTTCGGCCTTTCCAAGCTTCCAATAAGGGCGAGCGGAAATTCCGTGCGCGCCTTCCAATGTGCGACAAGGATCTCAATGGCAATCGCTAGAGTGACCAAGGCTGTGTTCCCTGTCGCGGGCCTGGGCACCCGCTTTCTGCCTGTTACCAAGGCGAGCCCCAAAGAAATGCTGCCAGTGGTCGACAAACCGCTGATCCAGTATGCCGTCGAGGAAGCCGCCGCGGCCGGTATCACCGACATGATTTTCATCACCGGGCGCAACAAGCGCGCGATCGAAGATCACTTCGACAAGGCCTATGAGCTGGAGACGGAGCTCGCGGCGCGGCACAAGACCGCGCTCCTGGAGGCGGTGCAGGCGGCCACGCCGCACGGCATCAACTGCATCTACATACGCCAGACGGAAGCGCTCGGCCTCGGCCATGCGGTGCTCTGCGCCGAGCCGGTGATCAACGACGAGCCGTTTGCGGTCTTTCTGGCCGACGACCTGATCGATGCCACCGTGCCGGTGATGCGGCAGATGACCGATATCGCCGAACGCGAGCAATACTCGGTGATCGGCGTCATGACGGTGTTGGAGAGTGAGGTTGGGAGTTACGGCGTGGTCGAGACCGAGGCGATGGCGAGCCGGGTCAGCCGTGTTTCCCGCATCATTGAAAAGCCCAAGCCCGGGTTGACCCGATCGCGGCTCGCCGTCGTGGGACGCTACATTCTCACCCCGCGCATTTTTCATCATTTGCGCACCATCTCGGCCGGCGCGGGCGGCGAAATTCAGTTGACCGACGGCATCTCGCGCCTGCTCGACGATGAAAAGGTACTGGCCTACGAATTCGAAGGGCGCCGTTACGACTGCGGCAACAAGCTCGGTTATCTCGAGGCGACCGTCGAGCTGGGGGTCAAGCACGCGGAAGTCGGAGCGAGCTTCTCCAACTTTCTCAAGCGTCGACAATGACGCTCAACGAGCTTCGCTACATCGTCGCGGTGGCGCAGGAAAAAAACTTTGGCCGTGCCGCGCAGCGCTGCTTCATCAGCCAGCCCGCGCTGTCAGTGGCGATTCAGAAGCTGGAGGAAGAGCTGCAAACGCAGCTCTTCGAGCGGGGGAAGAGCGAGATCACGGTGACGCCGGTCGGCGAGCGCATCGTCGAGCAGGCCCACAAGGTGCTGGAAGAAGCGGCGCGCATCCGCGATATTGCGCAAGCCGGCCGCAACCAGCTTGCGGGTCTGTTCCGGCTGGGCGCGATCTACACGGTAGCGCCGTATCTGCTGCCCGATCTTGTCCCTGCGCTCAACGCGCTGGCACCGGACATGCCGCTGGAAATCGAGGAAAACATCACCGAGCAGCTCGAGGCCGCGCTCAAGACCGGCCGCATCGATGCAGCGATCATCGCGCTGCCCTTTCAGCCGCCGGGCATCGCCACCGAATTCCTCTACGAGGAGCCATTCCAGGTCGTGGTGCCGCAGCGTCATCCGTGGGCGAAACGGAAGACGATCGAACCCTCCGAGTTGGCCGGCGAGCACGCGATTCTGCTCAACGTCGGTCACTGCTTTCGTGACCAGGTGCTCGAAAGCTGCCCGGAGCTCAACCGCGGCGACGCGCCGGTGACACGCAGCAATTCGCTGGAGACTATCCGCAACATGGTGGCGTCCGGTCTGGGCATTTCCGTCCTGCCGCGCGATGCATTGACGCCGAAATACCATAGCCGGCTGGTGGTGCCGGTGCCTTTCGCCAAGCCAGTGCCATCGCGGCGCATCGCGCTCGCCTATCGCAAGAGCTTTCCGCGTCCCGCGGCAATCGAGGCCATTCGCGAGGCCGTCGCCGCCTGCCGCGGCACGAAGCTAAAGGTGCGATCGGCCGCTTAGGGTTGCATCGCGTCGCCGCGTTTGGCCAGTGTGCTTCGGTCAGAGATTCACTCGATCGTTCGGGGCGAAATCCGCTCTTTTATCTTCGGACCCTCCAGTTCGGTACTAGAAGCCGTACAGCCTAGCCGGATTGTCGACCAGAATGCGACGGCGCGTCGCGTCATCGCCGGCCCATTCGAGCAACAAATCGAACAGCGAGACGGTATCGGGGACTGTATTGCGACCGGGGTGCGGCCAGTTGCTCGCCCACACGCACCGCCCCGGCGCGGAGGCGACCAGCGCGCGGGCGAGCGTTGAGACGTCATCGTAGTGCGGCGGGCCTGTCTTCGAAGTCTCGTAAGGCGCCGACAGCTTGACCCAGGTGTTGCCGCCATCGAGGAGCCTCAGCAAGGTCTGAAATCCCGGGTGATCGGTCGCAACCGGCTCCAGGAACTTGCCGTTATGGTCGATGACCAGCGGAACCGGCAATGCCGCAAATACCTTTTCATACTGCGCGAGGTCGCGTCCATCGAGCTGCATCTGAACGTGCCAGCCGAAGCCGCCGACGCGCGCCGCCATCGTTTCGAGCGTTTCCAGCGGCAGCATGCCGCCGGGAAGAAGATGGTAACGGATGCCGCGAACACCGGCACGGGTGAGCCGATCGAGCTCGGCATCGGTCGCGTCGGGTTCGACGATGGCGATCGCTCGCGCGCTTTCGCTTAAGCGGGCCAGGGCCTCGAGCATGCAGCGGTTGTCGAAGCCGTAGCCGTTCGGTTGCACGAGCACCATTCGCGACAAGCCGAGCGTTTTCTGCACCGCCAGATAGTCCTCCAGCGGCGCGTGCGGCGGCTTGAACACCGCCTGCGGCACCAGCGGATATCGATCTTCGTAGACATGCATGTGGCAATCGCAGGCGCCGGGCGGCACCACGAGTTTTGGTGGCTTCATCGGAAAAGAGTGTTAATGGGAGGCGGAAGGCGCAGCGAATGACGAAAGACGACATTTCAGCGACGCGGCATCAAGTACAATTCACGCCGTAGAAATCGCGCGTCTTCCGTCGCAACTCGCGGGGCAACTCACTGGGCAAGTCAGCGCGGGGTCGCCTCGCGACGTCCACCGAACTCAAATCGTGGGAGCAACGCATGGCCTCGGACCTCAAAGGAAAGGTCGTTCTCATCACCGGAGCGTCTACGGGCATTGGAGCCGCGGCCGCACGCGCATTTGCCAACTTGGGTAGTCGACTGCTGATCCATTACAACGCGAGCCGGGAGGCCGCCGAGTCCGTCGCCAGCGGCATCAGGGCGCTTGGCGGAGAGGCGCATCTGGTCGGCGGCGACGTGACGCAGACCGTGAACGTGAAGCGCATCGTTGCCGAGTCACTCGCCGCGTGCGGCAGGATCGATGTCCTGATCAACAACGCGGGCGGCATGATCGGCCGCACGAAGATAGACGACTATAGCGACGACTATCTGCGCCAGGTGCTGGCGCTCAACGTGACGCAGGTCGCGATGTTCATGCACGAGGTCGTTCCCGTGATGCGCAGACAGGGGGGCGGCAACGTCATCAACGTCACTTCGATCGCCGCACGCCACGGCGGGGGTGGCGGCGCCATTATTTACGCGGGTGCCAAGGGCTTCATTTCGACCGCCACCCGGGGATGGGCCAAGGAAGTCGTCGGGGACAAGATCCGCGTCAACGCCGTCTCCCCGGGCGTGATCACGACGCCATTTCACGAACGCTACTCCAATGCCGAGCAACTCAAGGCGATGCAGGCCACCATCCCGATGAACCGGCTGGGAAGCGCGGACGAATGCGCCGGCACCTTCGTGTACCTTGCCTCGGATGAAATGAGCGGCTACGTCACCGGCCAAATCATCGAGGTCAACGGCGGCCAGTACATGCCGTAGCGCTGGCGTGCTGAGTCAGCACACCAGGCCGAGATCAAACGCTGCCAAGCAGCGGTGGCAGCTCGGAGAGCGAGTCAAGCATCGCGTCGGGCTTCGGCCCGTGTCGGTCCAGCGGGGCCCGATTGCGATTAATCCAGAACGAAGTGAAGCCGAACGCCTTGGCACCGATGGCGTCCCAGGCGTTCGCCGAGACGAAACCGATCCGAATCGGCAGCAAGTTCAAGTGATCGACTGCGAGTTGATAAACGCGGGGGCTGGGTTTGTAAGTACCGGCGGCATCGACGGAAAGGATCACATCGAGATGACGGGCCACGCCGGTGGCGGCGGCCAACGGCTCGAGCATCGCGCGCGTGCCGTTCGAAAGGATCAAGCGCGGGCGAGGCCCCAGACGCGCCAGCGTCGGCGCGGCGTCGGCATACGCCGACAGGTCGAGATACGAGTCCAGCACACGGTGACGCGCCGCGCCGGTGAGCGATAAGCCCAGGGCCTCCGCCGTGTAATCCAGCGCGTGCGCCGTCACAGCGGCGAAATCTTCGCGCCGCTGCTTAGGGCTCTGCATCAGACTCTGTAGCCAGGCGTATTCAAGCTGCTTCGAGCGCCAGAGCTGCGACAACTCCGCGCCGCGGCCCGGAAACAGCCGCTCGATCGTGGCCGCGACCGACTGCACGTCGAATAGCGTTCCATACGCGTCGAAAACCAGCGCATCGATTAGAAAAGCAGGCGTGGATTTTGCAATCATCGAGGCACCTCAGCGCGGATTTCCCCGCCATCCTATGCAAAAATTGGCGCGATGGGTGCAACCGCGCAAACGCAGGCAAAAAAATAGGGGTTACACTTGCGTGTAACCCCTTGGTTCCATGGTGGGCGATACTGGTATCGAACCAGTGACCCCTGCCGTGTGAAGGCAGTGCTCTACCTCTGAGCTAACCGCCCCACGCGAACCCAGACAGGAGCGAGTATTTAAGCACGCGGCTCACTCGAGGGTCAAACAGACGTCTTCGTTTGTCTAAGAGTGTCCAGGACAAAAACTGACCCAATGCAGTGCGCAAAAGACTGTGCCGTAGCTTATTTCCCCGTCCCGGCGACGGGCTCTTTTTCCTAAGCTTCTAGACTCAAAAGCAAAAATTCAAGTGGCGCAAGTCTTGCTCAAAGACCTCCAATCCCCACATTTTTCTTCCGTGTCCCGTCTCCATTACGATGAGATGCGTGCCGGCGACGGCTCGGTCCGCCCCCATTACCAGGGATTTGCCGACTGGCTGGAGCGGACGCCGGCCGAAAAGATCGCCCAAAAACGCGAGGAAGCCGAGCGCGCCTTCCATCGTGTCGGCATCACCTTTGCGGTTTACGGGGAAGACGCCGGCACCGAACGCTTGATTCCCTTCGACATCGTCCCGCGCATCATTCACGCGGCGGAATGGCGGCTGCTTGAGCAGGGCCTGAAGCAGCGCGTAAAAGCGCTCAACCTCTT
>WNFC01024001.1_pt1 | contig 10256 bp, 10 predicted proteins | sample 5400541 | NCBI WGS metagenome assembly WNFC01 (sample SAMN13153342, study PRJNA577476) | soil metagenome | isolation source: 120 cm saprolite under Douglas fir tree site 2 hole 2 replicate 1 | place: USA:California | collected 2015-04-18 | reverse complement strand
GGAACTGGCGCGGGCAGGACTCCGTAACCGATGATATTTCTCTTTCCCATGTGCACAAGAAATGTCCATACTGCCGTACGCCATCCAAATTCGTCATCCCGTCCAGCCAGTTCTATCCTGGTGGTCACCCCGGGAAAGTAGCTATCATAGAAAGATACAAAGAAAGTCTTCAGCGGATTCCTTGCAAGTGAGGCTTCCCAAGATGCTCCGGTTCGCGCTTATGACTTGTAACAGATACTTCGTCGCATCGAATCCAGATCACCGGTATTGCCCTTTCGGCCGTGACTGCATGTACCAACATCTGAACGAAGATGGTACCCCTTACACATTCACAAGAGGGGTTGACTATTACATGCCAGTAAGTCCTGATCGAGCTCCACATGAGACCCCTATTGACCATCCACAGCAACGAGATCGTCGCTTACGTGGAATTCAAATTCTTCGTGATGTTGTGACCCGTTCAGTCTTTGAGTACTACCATGATTTTTGGATTGGCTCTCCAGACCCTTCGGAGGAGGAACTAACGCCAGAACTGGTATTTGGTGAAGAATTGGGGCTAGAGCATGGTGATACTGGCTCCGACAGTGGTCCATACTTCGGACTGTCCCGTGTGGTATGTTTTCAAAATCCCTCATGCTGATCCCCATTGTGAACGCTGACAAGCTTTCATATTGAATCTGCCAGATCGTCTCTGTGAACCCGAACCTCGACACGCCTACACCTGGACCAGAGGACACTCTCACGACCACCCCCTCTACCTCTACTACGTCCACTGTACCATTACCTCCCAATCCCACCGTGCTCGAATCAACTCACGTTCTAACCTTGCCCAACACTCAACCATCTGATACCTCTGCTCACTCCACCCCGTCTAGCCCCCTTTCTACGAGCTCCATGCCTTCTCTGATAGCTGCCTCCGAATGGGGAACCGAATCTGATCCCCCAGACATCACAAATATTTTAATGCCATCGGACATGTTACCAGACAGTAGACCTTCGCTTCCCACCGACGAGCCTACGACGATCCCTGACAGGACGCCCCGTCCCCAGTCACTCCCGAATACTCCTCCTTCCTCGGTGCGCTACCCTCAGAGGGCCACTTGTCTTGACACTGGCACCCCCGTGCCAACATCGCCCGTCCCGTCGCAGGTGGACTCGGTGGAATCTCGATCCTGCCCATCTCCTCAGGCTCCAGTATTCGAAGCATCTTCCATGATCGAAGTGGGTACTACCGCAAGTACCCAGTTACCAACACGAGATCCCCTCCCCGGAGAAGGATCTGATACGCGATCGCAGGAGCCTCCATTCATGACGGACGGACGTGGGCGAGTCGTATGGAGCCGCTCAGGTGTGAAGCGGGGTACCTCGCCGCATTCCACTCGAAGCCAAGACAGAACTGCGAATGTTGTAGGAGACAGGGACTGAGTTATTAGCATCTAGGCAATATGCCTCGCTTTACAATGTGCAATTGTTCATCGAGATTTTGGGCGTCAATGTGGTATGTATATGGTGTTGCAATATAAATCGTGTTTCCAGTTTAGGGTGGGGACAATGGCAGACATTCGCTGGGCCAGGCTTTACCTTGCTACGGACCTTCTTATTCTCAGTGGTAAGTAGGGTGATCACGGTAGGGGATACCGCCCCGCAATAGGAAAACGTGCTCATGCCGCGCCTCGTGTCCTGAGAGGCACAAGTTGAAAGGATTAATCTTGGTCAGGGCTGCGATGACCCCAACAGCGACGGCGCCTCTAGGCCATGTTTCACACTCAGGGGCGATTTTGCCTCATTGACCTCGGCCAATTTACGACAAAGTACCTGTTTTCCAGGATAAAAGACGGGGAATCCCATATCGGCCCTATGGTCCGTGCCCGAGTCACGCTCAGGCTGACGCTGCCCTACACCGCAAAACCCGGTTCTGTTCCGAAATACGGGCACACATGTTTTCATGTTTTCATGTCTAAAGATCTAAATATCTGCGTCTAATTTGAAACCAGGTTCTGCCGGGTTACCGGTCCTCACCCTGCCGCGTCCCGAAGGCACTCTCAGATGCCCCTCCATTGAAATTCTCTGATGTCGTCGGGCCCTTCTACGTAACCACGGACAGGTGCATGCAACATCCGGTGTTGTTTTTAATTTATCAACGGACGTTGTCGTTCTTCTGTTTCACCTTCACGAAAGCATGCGAAAGATCAGCCAAGGTACCTCGAGGCTCAAGGCGCCCGCCAGGGCTGTCGCGAAGACTGGACTGACGGCTTAATTTTTGGCATCGTCATATTTGGCGCGCACAGCCAAAACCGAACGGGTCCCCAAATGTCTCATCCTGTCATCAACCGTGCAATCGGCCAGCCAGTACTCCATGTTTTCACCCGAAAGTGGGGGACAGAAATTCTATCAACATCATGATATATGTCAACCTACAGACGTTTTGCAAAGCGCCAATGTCACGGCACGGCCATCTGTGGTTTGTCTTTGTCTAAATGTGTCTGGCCGAATTACCCGGTGGCTTACCAAGCTGACCGTTTGCACGGAGGCGAAGTATTCTTTGCTCCCATGTCAAATGCTAGCCGGTAGTATCTCGAGTTCACATTTGTTTAAATCGATTTTGGTTACATTACGACCGCCACTGGCGACGTAAGTAGTTAGGGACGTGGTGTCCGAGTCGCCGAGGGCGACGTAGTGGTACATGGTAAACAAGAAAGTACACGACGTGAAGTCTCACCACGCTGTGGAACAAGAAGCACAAAGAACAAAAAATACAGCAGCTAACACACAGCGCAGCTGTGATCCATAAGAAATACCACAAAAACTGCAAGGAAACAAAACACTAATCTGTGAGTCGCATGATCGGCATGATGCTGCCAGACGAGGCCGCTACCACACCAACTAGCACAATACGATCGGGGGAAATGTAAGGACGATCCCCGATCCTCCACTCTGGAAAAGAAGGATCGGTGATAGGGCCATGCTCATGCTGATCGAGAGTTCAGACGATCGCATGATGTCAGACGAATGAGGCGAACCTACACGTAGATATCGATCCACACCGCTTGCGACGAGTTGCACCAGTCGCGGGAGCGTGATTGGTTCCCTTCTGCGGTTTCGTAGCTGTATCTGCGTCTGCCATGGCCCATAGCCGTGCCACTGCAGCAAGTGGAAGAGGTGAGCAAACGACAGCTTTGGTCGATCATGGGATGTCTTACTGCAATCCTCAGTTTGATGGAAGCCTTGCCCTCCATCGGGCACCAGGTATTGTAGAGGAGCAATGCGCCGTGAGACTCGGCAATCTTGGCGGTTTCGAGTGGCAGTCCAAGTGAATGATCCAGTTGGAAGAAGAAGATCGGTGGAAGAAGAGAGGCACTCTGAAGCTCCGCCTGACATCGAGGAAGGCCCGCATACGGTGCAAACAAGTTTTGGGGCACAACGCGTGCCATATTTTCTGTGATTTCGCAATCTAGGATGATTCGATTAGAATTGTCTGCGGCCACTGAATTGCAACGCAGATATGGGTAGATGTCATGAGAGACGGAGAAGGTGCGAGGAAGTCCAGGGTAGGAATAGTCGGGCCGAAGTAAGTCTTGAGTAATGACAGTGTCTTCCTGGTCTTCGACATAACACAATAAATTGTGGCAGAGATGTCGTTTCGCTGCGGTGGGTCCAAATGTTTTGCCTATGTACCCAAAGGACAACATATGGGAGAGCCGCCCGAAGTACGGAGGCGGTGGTTGTCGCGAGCTGACTCGGAACTCCATGGCAAGTGGAGATGTGAATGTGATGTGTGAAGCTGGTCCCTCGGCGTACTGCAACTGCATCCGATGTTTTTATATGCATACGGAAGGAGCAACTCAGTCGACATGACACATGTGCTCCCCATGGCCGTAAACGATACTTAAGCTTTCGGTTGATGCCCGGGATACTAGTAGTCGCGCGGAGCTGACAGCGATCCCGGGAGTACGAAATTTTCAAACATATCAGTGGATACTCGGTGGGACCGTCAAGAGCGAGCGAAAATTTACCAATAGCAGAATGGCGCGCGTCTCCCGGCGCCAATGAGACCTGCACGAGGCATATTTTTTGAACGCGAAAAAAAGGGTCGAGACTGGATGGAATGCATGCGACAGCGCGTCCCAGTCGAGTGGCAGTTATTATTCAAGGTGGAGGAAATGCGACATTGGAGAATCAACTTGGGCCCAAAGGATTTCAGCAGTTCAGACCGCCCGCCGGATGATCGAGGCACGACGCGTGGCTGTGGCCAGCACGAGGTACATGGATGATGATCTGCTAGGCGCCCTGTTGTAACACACTCCCAGGGACCCGTTGCCGGTCAATCCCGGGCCACCTCCACATCGATGCATCGCAACATGAGACTTCAGGTACTTGTTTGACTATGTGCGGTTATTAATGGAGCCGGAGCGTGCCCTCAGCCAAGGCCTCGATAGTATCGACTATCAGCCATACCGTCCGCACATGTGAGCTTCTCATCCATGCGACTCCAAGAGATATTATCAATAGACGCAGGAACTAGTCCCGTGCCCTCGCTCAGGTGAGGATGGTTGGTTTTCGAGAATGAGCGCTCTGATCGAATATTCTTTCCAAGTACGCCTTCCGGATGTCTCACCTTTTTTTTTTACCCCTTTATCGTTGATCTTGACATATTGTTCCAGTGTACCTGACTCGGAGGGGACAATGCAGCGACTGCCAGTGATCCCTGGGAACATCATATCTCAAGTGCCTAAGATAGGATAGGATATTCTACTATTAGTAATACCCCCGAATCGGCGGCCCCGTTTCGCTACTCCGCTAATACACAACAGTTATGCAAGCTGTTCTCTTGATCGTGAAGTTGCCTTTGTCGTGCTCACTGTCACTCGCCGTGAAAATCCCTCTCATGATAAATCGTGACTATTGGTGACCACCAAGACTGGGCTACTACACGATTCGAGGGGGTACTGTATTGCGCGCTCGGTAGTCCTTCGGCCGATTGTTCGTCACCATCTGGGCCCTGGTGATTGCTGCTGTGCTGCAGCACTACGGCACATGATGCATGATATATGATAACTTGAAAATGTCCCTTGCCTGTTTTCGCCTACACCAGGTCAAAAATGTTTCATGGAACTACGAGGGACCACTTCCGTAATCATTACGAAAGTTGTCCCTAGCAGCCATCATGGATCAGTAAGATGTCGTCGGCTATCCATGATCCACTAACCCCTGGTTCTCTTTTTTTGGTTTTGACGGGACCCCTCATTTCTCTGTAAAACATGTGGTGGATTTCTGGTCTAGTCGGTACTCTCACTGTACTCTCTCACTGGAACGTGGCCAAACAATTGAATGCAAAGATGTAGACATAGAGCGATCTTTCGGATAGTAGTGATTCACCAGGGAGCGGCCCAAACAACTATTTGTGTCTCGTTGCCGTATGCCGTAGCGATGTAGCCTTGGCTTCGCTGGCCGTTCCTCTGTCCACAAAATTGCATAAAACAGCATCTATGTAAGTATTGTTCGTTTACATATCTGGCTAGCAGCGGTAATGCAGAGTCGCGGTAGGAGGATTAAATATCAAAAACGTTGCTGAGTTGAAAAAGGCTATTCACCTGGGTAAAGAAAATAGGCAGCTGTAGTTGCACCTCGGCAAGGTATTGCCCCGGTCGTTCACGTTCCTCGGAGACCACAGCAACTTAGGAACACCTGTGCCAATCCTCACGATGCTATAGTCAAGTAACTATAGTCGAGCAACGGATAACCACATCGATCTTGAACGGACGGCTTGGGAGCAAAGGCGGCCTCGACCTGCAGGTGACAGCACACCTGGACCATTCGGATCTGGCAAGGTCAGAGATGACACTCTCAAGCCTGATTGCTTTATCTTCAGTGGATAGCAAAGCGGAAACGTATCCTCCGTTGACAAGGAGGCTGGGCACTGCATCTGGAGAACGGGTCATTAGATCAGAATGCGGTAGTACAGATGGGTGTTTTACATGGAGTATTGTTCAGTTGAGCGGCGAGGGAATAGTACAAGGAGACCCCAGCAGTAGAAAGCAGCAGGCAGTGATACAATGCCGCTTCCTACACGTTCATTCACACAGTGCATCGATGCCCAGTTGGAGGGCTAGAAGCTCGCCTCTCTAGACAGGCACCGACAGGATTTATAAACCATCATCTACGAAACAGCATCCACGTCCATTAGTGATAATCATGGAACGGAAAAAAGAGTGAAACACAGAAAGACATAGCGTGCGGTGCAGTTACGTCTGCACAACCCCTTGGACATACATAGATAGCTTGAGCGATGCGGGCAGGCATGCGAACAAGTTGCCGAAAAAGGGTCACAGGAATGTCCAGTCCAGTCTCTGGCTGGACCTGGACCCTTGTTCGAGAAGGGTGTTCAAGGGATCGGGATCAACAGAGGAGGCAAGAGGTGTAAAAGGGGCGACGAGGGCCGGCGGAGAGCAGGGTGATCTCTGATCTCCTCTGATCAGACTCGATTCCCCAGACTGGCGCCGAGGAATTTCACAAGATAATCATCGCGGAGGGGTCGATTAGCCTTCAGCGAGATTACAGATCGTTGACCATGCGGATTTTTATGTCGTTTTCCCATTTCCCATTTCAGAGTTCCGCAAACTGTCACCGGGGACATAGACAGCTGACAGCTGTCGCAGAAACTCGGCGAGGTGTAGCACAAGGATTGCCGTTTTTTTTTTCCTTCCTACATCGTTAATTTAATAATGGCGGCGTTGTCCTCTATGTAATAACCACGAACCTGAGCCTCATGATGTGCATGTGCACATCACTTTTGTTTTCGATCTATCACTAGCAACGGAACAACGGCTACCGCAAAGACTGCCGGCTTAATCTTCGGCATTGTCGTTGGTACGTATCCACAATATTGATAGTCTTTTTTTTTTGATCTATTAATGTCCGTTGGAGGGGGAGCTGCTCCTCTCTGCCCAAAACAGTCATCATCATGTTGTTTGGTCATCGGCAATGTCAATGACAGTCGATAGTCTCTCGAATTCACGCCTGGTAAGTACAACTTCAATTTCTCCATTACATTAAAGCCAGGCAGCCGTTCTAGAAGGCGCACGTCAATTGATTCCAAGACAGGTAAAAAAAGAAAAAAGGCGGTCGACATTGGGCGCCGGGCGATGTGAGACGAAAAAGGGATATGGCTATGTCATCGAGGACGAGATAACACGGCATTAAGAAGATACGAGGTCTCACGCTGTGGAACAAGAAGCGCAAAGAACCAAGGATATACTGTAGCCAACATACAGCACGGGTGTGACCAGCACGAAATACCACGATCAGGTCGCAAGGAAACAAAACCCTAATCAGTGAGCCGCATAATTGGCATTATACTGCCGGAGGAGACTGCCACCACGCCAACTAGTACAATACGACCAGGAGAGATGTAGGGACGATCCCCAATCCACCACTCTGGAAAAGCAGGATCGATGATAGGCCCATGCTCTTGCTATTCGAGAGTTCAGACGATCGCATGATGTCGGAGGAACGAGGTGAGCCTACCCGCAGAAATCGGTCGACACCGCTTGCGACGAGTTGCACCAGTCGCGGGAGCGTGATTGGTTCCCTTCTGCGGTTTCGCAGCTGGATCTGCGTCTGCCACGGCTTATAGCCGTACCACTACAACAAGCAAAGGTGAGCAAACGACAATTTTGGCTGATCACAAGACATCTTACGGCAATCCTCATTTTGATCGAAGCTTTCCCCTCCATCGGGCACCAGTTATTGTAGAGGAGCAATGGACTATGAGAGTCGGCAATCTTGGCGGCTTCAAGTGGCAGTCCAACTGAATGATCCAGTCGGAAAAAGAAGATTGGTGGAAGAAGAGAGGCACTCTGAAGCTCTACCTGGCAGCGGGGAAGCCCAGCATACGGCGAAAACAAGCTTTGTGGCACAACGCGTGTCGTAGTCTCTGCGATTTCACAATCTAGGATGATTCGGCGAGAATTGTCAGCAGCAACGGAATTGCAACGCAGATAGGAGTAGATGTCATGAGAGATGGAGAAGGTGCGAGGAAGTCCAGGGTACGAGTAATCGGGCTGAAGCAGCTCTCGAGTAACGACAATGTCTTCCTGGTCTTCGGTGTAACACAATATATTGTGACAGAGATGTCGTTTCGCTGCGAGGAATCCAAATGTTTGACCCAAGTATCCGAAGTAGAACATGTGGGAGAGTCTCCCGAAGTGGGGAAGTGGTGTTTGGAACGAACCGACATAGGGCTCCATGGTAGGTGGGCACTCGGGCGGACATGTGTGAAGAGAACCTTGGGGGGGACCATCCCATGTTTTTATGTGCACACGAAGGAACAACTCGACATTATGATCATATCTCAGGCTCATATGGCCCACATGCTGCCATGATAACGACACTTACGTTTCGGTGGCTCCCAGGGCCATCGCGCCAGAGTTTGACAGCGATCCTAGACTAATGAAAAATTTTCAAGAAAAAGTTCAGTGGATAGCGAATGTTAACCGTCAAGGGAGACGTGAAATTTTCATCTCTGGAGGATGGCGCGCGTTGCCTGGCGCTAAGGAGACTTGCACGAGCCCATATCTTTTTACATAGTTGATGATGTGAGACTGACTGCCAGGGTCTGAATACATTTGAGAGGCGTCCTATCAGCTAGCAGTTATCATTCAAAGGTCGAAAGAATACAACATTGGAGAGTCAACTTCAGTCTTCAGTCCACGGGCTTCAGACCAGCCGTCTCATGGGGCACACAACTTGAACGTCTGGTGACACTGGCAAGGTGCCTAAGGGCGTGATCGCTGGTGGGCGTTCAGCGGTGCGCAGCTTAGCTGCCGTAACACTTATTAGGATCGGCATTGGTCGATCGCGCTCCACTCCACACGGTCGTGAACATGGGACTCAGGTACCATGACTGCATATATTTATTTGACTGATATTGACATGGGCCCATCAGCGCGGTGCAGGTTTGGACCTGAAACGTAGTACCCTCAGCCAAGGGGTCAACTAATGATATCGATGACAGCCACACACGGGCAACTTGGCGCAGCGAGGAGCCAGGTTTCTGATTCATTCGATGCCGTGACTGGTCTCTCGGAACTTTTGTCTTGCGGCCGCTAATTCCACTTGGCGGACTGTTGTTGTAAACGATGGGTGATTCCTTTTCCCTCAGAGCGATCTTTATCATGCCCGTTGATCCGTCGTCGTGGAAACTGGTCTCGTGCCAGTATACTCGCTCTCCGGCAGGGTGGTACAGGTGAAGATAGTCCTTCTATTCTAGAGTTTGTGTTCCAGACTGGCGCCGTCTCAACGTCCTTACCCCTGTGTCGTTGTTCACAATAACCCTGATGTCTGTGGGGCCGATGCTGCGATCAATCCCCCTAGGTCCTCAACAATTGTGACGTCGGGGTGGTTTGAAACAACACTAGGTTGTTATCGCTAGCTTTGGATAACTGGAGGGGTATGACGGCGTGGCGTGCTAACTCAGTCGCCGCGCTGTTCGGCGGGAGTGAATTTCAGACAGAGTAGAGTTTTCTTTCTTCTCACCACAGTTGGATTTTTATCAGGAAAAAAAAGGCTGGAGAACATTCAGTTAAGATGGGCTACTTACTAGGTATCGTATGTTGAGTTTGTGAGGGTTGAGCAAGAAACGAGTGAGATATTCCGACTAATCGGCCGAGGGGCCGGAGGGGTGCTGTCCCCTTATACGGGTGAGAGTTACTGGTAAGTTAGAAAGATGTCCGTTGATCGTTTTCACCACCAGGTTTCATAGTACAACTAGAACTCGGCAGCGCGAGGCTGCGCTTCCACCATTCTTAAGTCACCCTCCGCAGCCGCAGCCATTGAATTGTCAGATTGGGTATCAGCAAAAAGCCCTCAAGCCCCAGCTCTCAATAAACCGTACTGTCCACCTACCGCTCTATAAAACAGTACAGTACCTTTCGCGGTACGAAACGAAAATTTGCTGTTTGTTTTTGTTTGTCACAGTGGTCCACAGATCTTGAGATTCGCAACTTGCCGCACTCTTACCATTTTTGTGTAGCATAGAAATTCCGACGCGTCTACTGTCTCTCTTTTCTATTTTTTAAAAAACAGACCATACGGAATATGTTAATAAAGGATACTAGATTTCTAGTATCAAATTTTGTGGTCATAGGGTGAGAAATGAGCGAGGAATTAGAAATGATAGAGCGTGTGGCCCCGCTGTTGAGCGTTGACATAGTAGTGATAGGTGCCAGTGATACTTATTAGCACTACTAGTGGTACGA
>WNFC01010549.1_pt1 | contig 10256 bp, 7 predicted proteins | sample 5400541 | NCBI WGS metagenome assembly WNFC01 (sample SAMN13153342, study PRJNA577476) | soil metagenome | isolation source: 120 cm saprolite under Douglas fir tree site 2 hole 2 replicate 1 | place: USA:California | collected 2015-04-18 | reverse complement strand
CACGCTCCGTTAACTGACCGCCTTCTTCGTAGCCCACGTACCCCGGAGGCGCGCCGATCAGCTTCGAGACGGAGTGCTTCTCCATGAACTCCGACATATCGAAGCGAACCAGCGACTTCTCCGAACCAAACAAAAACTCCGCCAGCCGCCGGGCGACTTCCGTCTTGCCGACGCCGGTCGGCCCGAGGAAGAAGAAACAGCCCACCGGACGCAAAGGCGACTTGAGTCCCGCGCGGCTGCGGCGAATGGCGCGAGCCAGGGCGGTGATGGCCTTGTCCTGGCTGATGACGCGCTTGTGCAATTCCGGCTCGATGCGCAGAAGTTTTTGCTGTTCGTCTTCCTTGATGGAAGTAACGCCGATGCCGGTCCAGCGCGAAACGACTTCTTCAATGTCTTCGCGGGTCACGATGCCCGTCGACGCGTCGTCCAATTTGAAGCGTTCGCGTAACACACGCAGGTTTTCTTTTTCCTTGCGTTCTTCTTCGGAATAGAAACGCGCCTTTTCGAATTCGTGATTGGCGATGGCCGTTTCCATACGGTGGGTGATAAATTTCACGCGCTTCTGCACTTCGCCCACTTCTTCGGGGACGGTGGCCTGGCGCAGCTTCACGCGCGCGCCAGCTTCGTCAATCAGATCGATGGCTTTGTCCGGAAGAAAACGGTCGGGGATGTAGCGGTTCGAAAGATAAACCGAGTAGCGTAACGCTTCGTCCGTGTAGCTGACGGCGTGGAATTTTTCGTAGCGCTCGCGAATACCCTGGATCACCAGCACGGCTTGCTCTTCGTCCGGCGCGGGAACTTTCACGGACTGGAAGCGGCGCTCCAGCGAGCGGTCTTTCTCCACCGACTTGCGGTATTCGCCCGGCGTCGTTGCGCCGATGCACTGAATCTCTCCGCGTGAGAGCGCGGGCTTCAGAATGTTGGCGGCGTCGAGCGAGCCTTCCGCGGAACCGGCGCCCACGAGGGTGTGCAGTTCGTCGATGAACACGATGGAGTTCTGGCTCTCCATCAATTCCTTCATGATGGTCTTCAACCGTTCTTCAAACTGGCCGCGGTACTTCGTGCCCGCTACGATCAGAGAAAGATCGAGGGAAAGGATGCGCTTGTCCGCAAGGAACGGCGGAACATCGCCGTCGGAAATGCGCTGCGCCAAGCCTTCAACGATGGCGGTCTTGCCCACGCCGGGCTCGCCGATCAAAACCGGATTGTTTTTCGTGCGTCGGCACAAAATTTGAATGACGCGCTCGAGTTCGCCTTCGCGGCCAACGAGGGGATCGAGAGAGCCTTCCGATGCCGCTTGGGTAAGGTCGCGGCTGAATTCCGCAAGCAGAGAAGTTTCCTTCGGCCGCGCCGCCGCCGTTTTTTCACCGGACGTGCGCGCCAACTCTTCCCGCAGCGTGGAAAGGCGCAGGCCACGCTCCATCAAAATCTCCGCGCCGAAGCACTTTTCTTCGCGCAGGATGCCGAGGAGCAGATGCTCGGTGCCGACGTGCTTGTGGCCGAGGCGCTCCGCTTCTTCCGCCGCCATATTAAGGATGCGCTTGCACTCCGCGCTGAGCGGCACTTCGACGGAGGTCGAGATACGCTCGCGGATGGTGATGCGGGCTTCGATCTCTTTGCGTATCGATTCGATCGAGCCTTGCTGCCGCAGGAAACGGTTTGCCAGGACTTTGTCCTCGCGCATCAAGCCGAGCAGCAGATGCTCGGTCTCGATGTACGGGCTGCCATACTGGCTGGCTTCGTACCTTGCAAAAAATATGACGCGTCGCGCTTTCTCTGTATAACGTTCGAACACGTTAGCTCGCTTCTCCCCCTGGGGTCCCGCTCGCGGAGGCCGCAGCCTCGCGAGTTCGCAGAACGCCATGCTCCAGCGCCAGTATCCGGTCGCACCGCGCAGCGAGCGCCAGGTTGTGCGTTGCGATCAGCGACGTCAACTTGTGCGTGCGGTGCAGCCGTTCCAGCAACTCGAACACGGCCCAAGCATTCTGCTCGTCCAGATCTCCCGTAGGTTCATCTGCCAGCAGCACGCTCGGCCCGGTGACGAGCGCCCGGGCGATCGCGACGCGCTGCTGTTCCCCTCCGGAGAGTTCCCCTGCGCGGTGATCGGCCCGATTTTCCAAGCCAACCTCCGCGAGCCACTCCCGCGCCATCCCCAGCGCGGAAGCAAAATTTTCGCCGCGCACCAGCAGCGGCATGGCTACGTTTTCCGCAGCCGTAAAATCCGGCAGCAACTGGTGGCGTTGCCACAAAAATCCGATGGCACGATTCCGAAATTCCGCCAGCGCTGCGTCGTCGATCGATTCAATGGCTTTCGTTGCGAAGTATACTGTACCGCTCGTTGGCGTGTCTAGCGCGGCCAGCAGGTGCAGCAAGGTACTCTTGCCGGCTCCCGATGGTGCCACGATCGCAACCATCTCTCCCTGCCGCAAACTCAAGTTGGCGCCCGCCAGCACGGAGATGCTTTTCTCGCCGCTGCCGTAAGTTTTCTTCAGGCTGCGCGATTCCAGAACAACGGCCGCGTTGCGCGGATCCTCTGCCGCCTTTCCGCTCGCGAATTGTGTCTGCTGGATCATCCCGCTGCTGCGCCTTTCGGTCTCCTCACTCGCCCTTCCCGCTCCTTAGTTAGATGCTTCTGCGGCAATCCCCGTGCCGCACGATTTGCCCGGGCGCGGTGCTTCACTTTACCCAAAGTGTTTCCCTTTTCCGCCAGTCCCTTGCCTGCCGAATAGAGGGCAATTCTGCGCCAAACTAAGACACCTATAATCTTTCTATTTTCAACGACTTGCGGTGCGTTTTTTGCTGCAACCGGGCGTTGAGGGATGCGCCCCGGTCTCACCCACCTGCCTCTGCCCGAATAGGAGCAAATCTCGCGCCAAATGCCCCCAAGAATATGGTTAATGCGTGCCGATTGTTGCTCTTCATTCATACCGGAGAATTTCCACCGGCAGGAGCCGCACCGCAGCGCGAGCCGGCAAAATCGTTGCCGCAATGGAAATTCCCATCGCCACGGTAGTGATCCACACCCCATCGAAAACACTCGGATGAAAAGGCACATACGGTACGGCGTACACCTGCGGATCGAGAGGAATCAGATGGTAGTTCCCCGCCACAAACGAAAACGCGTAGCCGATGAAGAGGCCGATCAGCGTGCCTGTCGCTCCGATGCTGATTCCCTGCCAAAGAAAAATCGTTCGAATCTGCTCACGGCGAGCGCCCATAGACCGGAGCACGGCGATGTCGCGGGCTTTGTCGGTGACCGTCATGGAAAGAACCACCAGAATGTTTAGGCCGGCGACGAAAGTAATCAGACCGATGAAGATCGCCGTGACCAGTTTTTCCAGACGCAGCGCTCGGAACAGCGCGCGATTTTCTTCCATCCAAGTTGTCGTTGAAAAACCCTGCCCGGCGGCTTGCCGGACCTGCTCCGCAATTTCGCCCGCGAGTTCCGGCTGATTCAGCCGGAACTCGAGGACGTTGACGACGTCGCCCGCGCCGGAAAGCCCCTGTGCCGCCGCCAGCGTCATGAAACACCAGTTCTCGTCGTAATCGTAAAAGCCGGAATCGAAAACTCCCGCAACACGAAATCGCCTTGTCCGCGGCAACAATCCGAATGGAGTCAAACGCCCCTGCGGACTTGTGAGCGTTAGGTAATCGCCCGGAGAGACCTTCCACTCCTCGGCAAGCTGTTTTCCAATCAGCAGCGCATCAATGCCGTCCGCGTCCGGGGAGAAGTCCAGGCTTCCAGCGACGATGCGTTGCAGCGCTTCGTCGCTCTTTCGTTCCCGCTCGGGATCAATGCCTTTCGTGACCACGCCTCGCGCTTGCCCAGCGAAGGAAAGCAGCACTGTCTGGTAGACCGCCGGCGTGACGGAACGCGCACCGGTTGCCTCGGCAAGCTTTGTGGCCATTTCCTCGTAGTTCTTGATTCCGCTGGTGCCGGGTCTTGTCAGAGAAACATGGGCGGTCACGCCGAGCAGCCGGTCTTGCAGCGTCTCGCGAAAACCGGTGTTCATGGAGAGCGCGATCACCAGCGTCGCCACGCCCGCGGCCACACCGATCATGGAGAAGAGCGTGACTAGTCGCAGTACCGTCGGCCGGTACGGCGACCGCAGGTACCGCTGCGCCACGAACCATTCAAAACGCATTGGGGGAAGACCGACCGTTGCGAAGATGTGCGATTGTAGCCGTCAGTGCGAGCGCAAAAGTTGGGAAAAGAAGAAAATCCAAGATGGCATGGCCAGCGTCGGGAGGATAATGGTTACCAAACACAGGAAGAATTTGAGTGCGCTGGCTGTAAAAGCTAAAACGGCCCAGATTTTCTGGTGCGTTCTTCGCGTATGGAATCCACCAGTCGAACAAATGAACGACTGTCCACAGTGCCAGCAAGGAAGTCCCCATCCACATTGAGCCACGACGCATTCGTGCAAAAGACCAGGCGATCCACACTAGAAGAAAGCCAATAACGATGTCGGGATAGAACTGATCATTGTTCACTGGCCAAGCAAATTGCCAATTCCATCGGCGAAGGGGAACCCAGCGATAGATTTCGTAGTACACGAAGAGGATCGTCACAGAGATGGTCGCCCAGATGTGTGCCCTTCGCATGCGCAACAGCTTATCATTTGGAAAAGGAAGCGTCCTCCCATCCTCCAGATCACCTCTAAATCAATAAGCCTTAGGCGCCGTACGCTTCGGAAGATGATTCGCCGCCGCCTTCCGGACGCAGCAAGGGGAACAGGATGACGTCGCGGATCGAAGGGGAATCCGTGAGAATCATCGTCAGGCGGTCGATGCCAATGCCTTCGCCGGCCGTCGGGGGCATGCCGTGAGACAGAGCGCGAATGTAATCCACGTCGAGCTGCTTCGGGACTTCGTCGCCGCCCTGCGCGATCTGCGCAAGAAAGCGCCGTTCCTGCTCGGCGGGATCGTTCAACTCGGAGAAGCCGTTTGCCACTTCCATTCCCGCAACGTAAATTTCGAATCGCTCCGTCAGCGATGGATCTTCGGGCTTTTGTTTCGAAAGCGGCGAGATCTCTGTCGGAAAATCGTAAAGGATCGTGGGCTGGACAAGTTTGTCTTCGGCCATGGTCTCGAAAAGGTGCCCCGTCCATTCGCCATTCGTCAACGTCCCTTTGGCTGCCGCGTAGGGCGCACCGGCGCCCTTCGCCCAGACGTTATAGCGATTTGTCGCTTCCTGAGCTCCGCCCGGCGAGGCTAGTTTTTCGGACGTGGGCGCCTCGCCCGCTGCCGCAGGCCAATACTTGACGATCGCCTCGCGCATGGAGAGCCGCTGCATTTTCGAAAAATCAAGCTCGGCGTCGCCGTACTTCACCGTGGTCGAGCCGGTGATGTTCTTGGCCAGCAGCGCGAAGAGTTGCTCGTTCATGTCCATCAAATCGCGGTAATTACTGTAGGCCTCGTAGAACTCCAGCATCGTGAATTCGGGATTGTGCTGCGTGGAAATGCCTTCATTGCGGAAATTGCGGTTAATCTCGTACACGCGGTCGAATCCCCCGACCGTCAACCTCTTTAAATACAGTTCCGGCGCGATGCGCAGAAACAGATCAATGTCCAGGGTGTTGTGGTGCGTCGTGAACGGCCGCGCCGCCGCGCCCCCGGGGATGGGATGCATCATCGGCGTTTCGACTTCGATGTAGCCTCGCGTATCAAAGAACCGGCGCAATTCCTGGATGATTCGCGCGCGCGTCACGAACACCTGCCGTGACTTTTCATTGGCGATCAGGTCGAGATACCGTTGGCGATAGCGCAGCTCGACGTCCGTTAAGCCATGCCACTTCTCCGGCAGCGGCAGCAGCGCTTTCGAAAGAAAGAAAATCTCCTCGACCCAAATGGACAGCTCATTAGTCTTGGTTCGAAAGAGGTGCCCGCGCACGCCGATCGAATCGCCCAGGTCCAGCAAATGAAACAGCTGGAATCCCTGTTCGCCGACGACATCTTTCTTTACATAGATCTGAATGCGCTTTCCAGCCCCTTGCAGGTGCGCAAAACCCGCTTTCCCCATGAGCCGGAAAGACACCATGCGGCCGGCAACCCGCACCTCACTCTTGGTCGCCTCTAAATCCGCGCCGGGGGTCTGACTGTATTTCTCCACCAGTGCAGCCGGTGTATCCGTCCAGCGGAATTCCCGCGGATACGGATCGTGCCCCAGCGCCTGGATCTGTTCGAGTTTCTTCTGGCGCTGTTCAAACTGATCACGCGGCTCAAATTGCAAAGGGAAAATCCTTTCGGAAATGATGGAGTTTGAGTATAACGGCGCGCCTCATCCTGGAGCAAGGAACACGCGCCTGCCTCCCTTCGGCTGAGAGAGTACGTAACGCATGGCACAGCTTCAGATCGCTCGTCCTCGCTTTGGTCCTCGTAAGAAGTCCCGGCGAATCAACCTTACGCCTGAAGAATACTATGGCTTGCAGACGGCTTTTTGCTATACTCCCACCCCTGCCCCATCGGAGAGTTCCCATGAACGACTGCGTCCGCCCCCCCTCAACCCGCGGCAAGTCTGTCAAGGACGACTGGCGCGCTTGGCTTCCAGAAGCAAAAGCACAGGTTTTCGATAAACAGGTCCACGAACTCGAATCCAGCTATGTGATGTTGAGCGTGTCACTCGATGAGGCTATAGAACTCCGGCAGATGGGACACCCCGGCAAATCCCTTCAGGCTGTGGGCGTTACTTCGGGCCTCTGCAAGCTGCTGACCCGGACGCTCGCCGGCTTGCTTCGTGCTTTATCCGAGCACGCCAAGCATTACGGAACCATTCCCAATGCTGCGCCTCTCGATCCCGCCAATTTTCAGGGACAAAAGGGCCAGCGTTCGGCTCGCATGAGCAGCCTCCTCAATCGCGTGATGCTTTCCCATCGCCTCCAGTTCCTTCATAAAGTAAGCACGCTGGGGGAGATGGTCGAGGATCTTGGCCAGGATTTCCGCCATGCCGCCGATGACCTCGCCGAAGGGACCTCGTTGAATCCCATGAAAATGTGGGCTGAGGTGGACGCGGACCACTACGACCTGAATACTTGCCTGCGAGAGGCCATTGTCGTGTTCAAGTCTTTCTTGATTGCGCTGCCCGAGAGCCAGCTCGGGGCTTTCCAAAATACCGTTCGCCAACAATCTCAACCTCAAGAAGCCGGAGTCCCTTCCCGCCAGCGTGTGATCCACCATAGACGAATGACCGCGATCGCGGGAGAATGATCAAGCCTGCTCGCCCGCAGGGATCCGGGAAACTCACCCGGGGAATAAGCGCCCCTCTGGGAGGGTGTCTGTTTTAGATATGCGGGCCTCTGTCAGGACAACTCAAGGAGGCATTCGGTGCATCCGAACTGGTGGATGCGCCGCTGTTGGAACGTTGGCCCGAAACCGACCAAGCGATCCCGAAGCGTCGACCTCTCGACAGTCCACCAAGCCGGTGACTGAAGCGGAAGCCATCCGTCTGGCCCAGGCCGGAGATGCTGCGGCTTTTGAGTTTCTGTACCACTTGCATGGCCGCCGCGTTTACGCTTTGTGCCTGCGCATGGTGAATAACCCGTCCGATGCGGAAGACCTCATGCAGGAAGCTTTTCTGCAGCTCTTCCGCAAGATAGGGACCTTCCGCGGAGAGTCGGCCTTTTCGACCTGGTTGCATCGGATGACGGTCAACGTGGTGTTGATGAGGCTGCGCAAGAAGTCACTACCTGTGGCCTCGCTCGAAGAAACGACGGATCCCGACGATGAAACGGGCGGCCCCAGGAAAGATATCGGCGCACCGGATTTGCGCTTGAGCGGTGCCGTCGACCGGGTCAATCTGGAACGTTCGGTTGAAAAGTTGCCGCCGGGCTACCGGACCGTGTTCGTACTGCATGACGTCCAGGGATACGAGCACAACGAGATTGCGGACATCATGGGATGCTCGGTGGGGAATTCGAAGTCGCAATTGCATAAAGCGCGTACGCGTCTGCGGGACTTGCTCCAGGAAGAGGTACGCCAGCAGGCACGGCAGGAACGCCATGCGGCAAAAACCCGGACGGCGGATGACGATTGAGCTACAATAGGCGCAATCGAGGGCTGTGTAAGCGACTTCACGGCGGAACATCAGGAATTTGGGCCGAAACGATTTGAGAGAAGTCGAACGGGGCAGGCATCCAGCGCCAGCTCCCGCGGAGTGAAGTGTCATGCAGTGTAAGGACGTGGAAATCGTAGTGGAGCAGGAAGGTCTGGCGCCGCTGCCGGAAGCAGCACTAGCGCACGTGGCCACTTGCGGCCGTTGCCAGGAATTTGTTGCCGATCTTGCGGCCATTGTTTCTGTCGCGAATGAATGGCCCTCCGAAGTCGAACCGCCCGCCCGCGTGTGGGTTTCCATCCAGGCTCAACTAGAAGTAGAAGGAATTATCAAGACGCCCGTAGCTCCTGCTCACGGTGAGCGCTCGTCCTGGTGGCACGGCTTCAGCGATCTGTTTCGTAGCCGCGCTCTGGCGATTGCAGCCGTGGGCCTGCTGATCGTCGTTGCTGGAGTTCTGCAATTGCGGCAACCGCCGGATGCTCCTTTGGAGGCTCCCGGGAGTGTTGCCGGACCCGCTTGGCAAATTCCCTTCGCCCAAACTGCCAGAGTTCTGAACGAACAAGAAATCGATCTTAGAAACATGCAGTTTGCCAGCACTTCTCCAGTGGACGACTCTTTCCGGCAGAACCTGCAGCAAGTGGACGATTTTATTGCCGACTGCGAGCGCCGTGTGAACGCGGCGCCCCAGGACGAACTGGCTCGTGAATATCTGTCCAACGCCTATCAGCAAAAAGCCGAATTACTGTCCGCGATGATGGATCGCGGAGGGAGTGTTCACTAACATGGGAATCGGAATGATGGGGTTGACCCCGACCCGGTCGGGGTCGCACATGAATTTGGCCGCGCTGCGGCCGGATGTGAAACGCGGCATCCTGCCGGTACTCGCCGCTGCAGCTTTTCTCTGCTCGGGCCTACCCGCCGCAGCCGCAGGGCAGCATCTCGAAAAGCATTTCGCGGTCAACACTCGTCCGGTCGTTGTGATCCACAACGTCGCCAACGGCCGCATCGAAGTGAAGTCCTGGAAGAACGCCGAAGTGGACGTCCTCGCCAGCCAAACTTCCGACAAGATTGGCTTTGACATGGAGCAAGCCGGTGACCGCATCGACGTCACCGCCAGTATTTTGGACGCCTCGGCGCAGCCCCGCGAGCTGGAAGCCAGTCTGTTGCTCACCGTGCCCGAAGAAACGGAATTGCAGCTCAAGACGGAGACGGGGCTTATTTACGTTGAGCAGGTCATGGGCGACATGACCCTGGAAAGCGTCGCCGGCGATGTCCACTTGAAGGAAGTATCTGGCTATATCATTGTCCGCACCACGGAAGGTTCGCTTGTCTGCACGCAGTGCGCCGGCAAGCTGGATTTCAAGTCTATCAGCGGCGGCGCCCAGGTTCTCCAGCCGGCGCTGACCAACGTCAGCCTCTTCACCACTTCTGGAAATATCCTCTTTGACGGCGATTTCGTCCGCACCGGCCTCTATACCATGAAGAGCGGCAAGGGTCTCGTCGAAGTTCGCTTCTCGGGCAACGATTCCTTTGACCTGAAGGCGCAGACCACCATGGGCACCGTCGACAATCAAGCGGCCGCGTACCTGAAGCCCGATTCCCACGGCGTCAAACACCTGGCATCGAAATTCACCAAGGGCCTTTTCGGCACCGTCGGGCAGGGCCTCGCCAAAGTCGAACTCTCCTCCTACAGTGGTACAATTCGCATTCTGAAGCGCGATTAGCTTTTCGCGCCCTGATCGCGTGACCACAACACCTCCTTTGCGCGGGCCGCAATTCCGCGTCCCCATTCTGTGCCTGGCCGGTTTCATGGGTTCCGGCAAAACCACCATTGGCACGCTGCTGGCGCGGCAGCTCGCCTGGCGCTTTGTCGACCTGGATGACCGCATCGAAGAATCCGCCGGTTTGACCATTCCGCAAATCTTCGAACGCCTCGGTGAACCGGCTTTCCGCCAGATCGAGGCGGATCAGCTCCGCGCCGCCCTCGGCCGCTCTGCGGAGCTGAAAGAAAGCACCGTTCTCGCCCTTGGCGGCGGAACCTACGCGCAGGCGGGCTGCCCCGATTTCCTGCGCGCTGCGGGCGTCCCGGTTTTGTGGCTGGATTCTCCCGTCGAACTTCTGCTTGCGCGGTGTATGACCATGACCGGCCGGCCGCTTTTTCGCGACGAAGCCAGCTTCAGCGGGCTCTACGCCCAGCGTCTTCCTT
>WNFC01016700.1_pt1 | contig 10258 bp, 14 predicted proteins | sample 5400541 | NCBI WGS metagenome assembly WNFC01 (sample SAMN13153342, study PRJNA577476) | soil metagenome | isolation source: 120 cm saprolite under Douglas fir tree site 2 hole 2 replicate 1 | place: USA:California | collected 2015-04-18 | reverse complement strand
ATCGCGGCCACAATCACAAAGAGAAGTTCCGGGTCTGGATCAGCGGCCAGGTCCGACGCGTGACTCGCCCGATCCGCCGCGAGATGAAAAGGCGCGCCGCCGTCGAGCCGGTCATCGGCCATGTGAAGGCCGAGCACCGGATGAGCCGCAACTATCTCAAGGGACGCGACGGCGACCGCATCAATGCCGTTCTCGCCGCCGCCGGTTACAACTTCGGCCTCCTCCTGCGCTGGCTGGCGAGGCTTTTGCGTGCCCTCGTCCGAATGCTCCTGCGAGCGCCACCGGTGCTGAATCGCGCCTGATGACCTCGCTCGTCCCTACTTCACGGTCGACTCGATGACCTCGGCGAGGCCGGTGGCGAGGTTGAATTTGAGCCGCGGGATGCGTTCGAGGTTGGTCCCGGTCACCCGCACGAAACGGGCACCATCGGGAAATTCGATATTGTGGATCGCCCTGATGTCGTAGGTGCCGGCGTGGCCCGGCTCCAGCCGATAGCGGCGCGCCACCTCGATGCTCGCGGGGCCGGGATCGCTCATTCCATCGGTCCGGCGCCACTCGGTCATGTCGGTATATTCGGTGACCTGGCCGTAAACCGCCCATGACGCGCCGTGGTCGTGCGGCGGCGATTTGTGGCCCTTCGGATTGATATGGGCGAGCACGACAAAGCCGAGCTCGGGGTCTTCGTAGAGCGTGTGGCGCCCCGGCGCCGCCGACAGAACATGCTCATCGAGAAACGCCGGCTCGGCAAGCAGCCGCTCCAGGTTGCGCCGCACCGCCTCGCGCCCGCCCGGGCCGGTGTCGGATGTCAGCGCGGCGCGGCAATCCTGGCAGAACGCATCGAGCGAATAGGACATCGCAGTTCCTCCCCTAATCTCAAACCGCCAGAAAGCCGCCATCGACATAGAGCTCGACGCCGGTGATGTAGGAAGCCTCGTCCGAGGCCAGGAACAACACCGCGTTCGCCACCTCCTCGACCCGCCCGGCGCGGCCCAGTGGCAGGCCTTCGAGCATCTTGGCGCGCACCACCGGGTCGGCGGTGCGTCCCGAGGTGCGCATCGGCGGCATCAGCCCGGGATGCACCGAATTGACCCGGATGTTGTCGCGGCCATGCTGCACCGCGGCCGCCTTGGTCAGGGTGCGCACCGCGCCCTTCGAGGCATTGTAGGCGACATGGAGGCCGCGCTGGCCGGTCACGCCCGATATCGAGGAGATGTTGACGATCGCGCCGCCGCCGGCCTTCTGCATCAGCGGAATTGCGAATTTCATGCCGAGGAAGGTGCCGGTCGCGTTGACCGCCATGATCCGCTCCCAGGCCGCGGTGTCGAGCAGATCCTCGACCGCGCTGCCGCTGATCCCGGCATCGTTGACCAGGATGTCGAGCTTGCGGTAGGCGGCGAGGGTTGCGGCCATCGCCGCCTGCCATTCCGCCTCGCTGGTGACGTCGAGCCGATGGAACAGCGCGGCGCCGTTCGCCTGGGTGATCTCGGCGGCGAGCTTCTCGCCCTCCTCCGCCAGCATGTCGGCGATCACCACCTTGGCGCCCTCGCGGGCGAAGATCCGTGCCATGCTGGCGCCCATCCCGGACGCCGCGCCGGTGATCAGCGCCACCTTGTCTTCGAGCCGCATCGCGGGCCTCAATTTCTCAGACGACGGCAATCTGCCGCCGCAATTCGCCGGTGAACAGGTTCTTCGGGATCATCGCGTGGACGCCGCGCACGATATCGACGACCTGGGTCACCCGGAAGCTGACCGCGACGCTGCACAAGGCGTAGGCATCGGCCGCGGTAAGCTTGGCGCGCGTCGCCAGGAATTCGATCGCATTGCGCGCGGCGAGGGCCATCGCGTTGTTCAGGTCCTTGTCCAGGCCGACAGTGATCCAGTGGGTCGCCGTCTCCGCCACCGGCCAGGCGAATTTTTTCTGCTTGTGCAGGATGACCTGGATGCGGGCCTCCTGCATGCGGGTTTCGAGGGCCGTCAGGCTGATCTCGCCATCGCCCTGCACGGCATGCGAATCGCCGGTGTAGATCAGCGCTCCGCGCTGCCACCCCTCGCCCAGTTCGCGCAGGTCGAGATTGCCGGCATGCGGTCCCGGCGGCACCGAGCTGGTGACCCCCGGGCTCAACGGCGGGAAGAAACCGTCGGGCGGGGCGAGGCCGAGGGTTCCCTGAAACGGCTGCAGCGGGATCGAGATGTTGGGCGCGAACTTGCCGCGCATGCTCGCCAGATCGAGATCGACATATTTGATCTGGCCCTGCGGGAAGTCCTGCGCCAGGAGACCCGTTCCCAGGCTCGCCGGGTTGTTGAACACCGCGCCCCACGGCGCCGGCCGCAACCGCAGATAGCGGATCTCGATGACATCGCCGGGCTCGGCGCCCTTGACCGCGATCGGGCCGATGATCGAGTGCGGGCCGCGCCCCGGGTTGCTGGTGCGCAGCTCGGCCAGCCGCTCGATCGGCACCCCCGGCTGCAGCTCGTTCATGAAATGCGACCAGGTGTTCGGAAAAGTGATCGTGTCGCCGGAATCGATCGTCAGGATCGGCGGCAAGGTCGCGTCGAAAACGCCGAGCCGCACGGTTTCCTTTGTCGACTCGACGGTATGAACGCGGCCGGCGGTGCCGGTCCCCTTGGCGACCGGGCCGGGCATCGCCGAAGTTGCCGCCTGCGCCAGTTTTGCGAAAGCCGGTCCGACCGCGGCCAGCGCGCCCATGAAGCTGCTGGCGCGCAGCAATTGCCGGCGCGCCCGGCCGCGCGCCGCGAGATAGCCGTCGAGGTTTTCCTGATCGAGTTCGTCGCCATGCAACAGCCGATCGGCGCGGCGCGGCGTCAACGCGGCGTCCTTCAGGTCCTCGCGGACGATCCCGGTGCCCTTTTCGTCGCCGCAACCGAACAGATTGCCGCAATCATGGTGGTGATGCGCGGCCGGCTCGGCCCCGTCCTCGTGATCGTGATCGTGCTGGTGTGCCATGGCGTTGTCCCCCGTGCCGCAGGCCGGCAATGCAATATCGCGACCGCCCTAATCGACGCCGACCGCCGCACCCAATGTCTCGCCGATCGGGCGGTTCAGCACCAGATCGGCGATCGCGTCGAGCCCGGTCGGCTCGCGGTTGACGATCGCCAAGCTCGCGCCGTTGCGCTTCGCCAGCTCGGGAAAACCGGCCGCCGGATAGACCACCAGGGACGAGCCGAGCACGATGAACAGATCCGCCGCATAGGTTTCGATCTCGGCGCGGCGCATCTCGCCCTGCGGCATCGCCTGGCCGAACGAGATCGTCGCCGTCTTGACAAAGCCCTGGCAGCGGCCGCAGCGCGGCGCCTCCCAGTTGTCCTTGTCGTTGGCCCGCTCGAATTCGCGACGGATGTCGGCGAGCTCGCGGCGCGTGCCGCAGTCGAGACAGGTGGCGTAGGTCGTATTGCCGTGCAACTCGATGACCTGCTCGGCCGGGACGCCCGAGGCCTGGTGCAGCCCATCGATGTTCTGGGTGATCACCGCGCTCGCCGTGCCGCGGCGCACCAGCTCGGCGACCGCGCGATGGCCCCGGTTGGGCCGCGCTTCCTGCAATACCTCTTCCAGCGCGAAGCGGCGCCGCCAGGTCTCGCGGCGCGCCGCGTCCGAGGCGAGAAAGCTGTCGAAATCGATCGGCGCCATGCGGGTCCAGATGCCGCCCGGGCTGCGGAAATCGGGGATCCCCGACTCGGTGCTGATGCCGGCGCCGGTGAAGATCACCGCACGCTTCGCCCGCTCGATCAGCCGGGCGAGGGCGGCGATGCCGCTGTCATTGCTCATGGCTCCTACTCTCGCAAATGTGCCGGGACGCGCCAAGCCCGCCGTGAACCTGCTAAGCTGCGGCCCATGACCAAGCTGCTGCTCGTCCGTCACGGCCATGTCGAAGGCATCTCGCCGGAGCGCTTCCGCGGCCGCGCGGAGTTGAAGTTGACCGCGGCGGGCCGCCGCGAAGCCGAGCTGACCGCCGCGCGCATCGCCGCGAGCTGGCGGCCGGCGGCGATCTACACCAGCCCGATGGGGCGCTGCGTTGATACCGGCGCGGCGATCGGCAAGCCGTTCGGTCTGGCGCCAGCGCCGATGCCGGGCCTCAACGACATCGATTACGGCGAATGGCAGGGACTGACGCCGGAGGAGGTCGGGACCCGCTGGCCCGACGCGCTCGATATCTGGCACCGCCACCCGGATTGGGCGGCGATCCCGGGCGGCGAGAGCCTGCAGCAGGTGCTGTCCCGCGCCGTTGCGGCCTTGCGCGAGGTCGTTCGGCAGCACCCGGACGACACCGTTGTTCTGGTCGCGCATGACAGCGTCAACCGCGTGCTGCTGCTGCACGCGCTCGAACTGCCATTGTCGCGCTACTGGCAGATCAAGCAGAGCCCGTGCGCGATCAACGAAATCGATTTCGGCAACGACGGTTTCGTGATCCACAGCGTCAACCAGACCGACCATCTGCGGGAGAAGACCTGACCCGGTGAATTCGGCCGCGCGTACCGTCTATCTCGGGCCGGAAGGGTTTGCTGCCGAGCTAACCCAGGAAATCGGCCCGATCGACTCAGCGCATGACCGCCTGCTGATCGCCGCCGGCCCGGCAAAGCCGGCGGCCTGGGCGCAGAATATCTGGCTCGATCCGATCGAGATCGACATCGAGTCGATCGGCGACGCGGCCAAGAAATTGCGCGCGATCCAGCGCAATTGGGTGGTCTATGCGCCGCAACTCCATCGCCGCGCGATGCTGATCCAGGCGCAATTGCCGGTCGTATCGGCGAAGCCGCTGCAATTCGGCTCGCCGGCGCCGCGCGCGCCGCTCGGTTCCTGGACCCTGCTCGACGCCAACACATTGCTCGCCGCGCCAAACTGTACGAGCCTGTTCCCGAATGGCGAAATCCGCTTTGTCGAAGACCGCAGCGGGCCGCCGAGCCGGGCCTATCTGAAGCTGTGGGAGGCATTGACCCTGATCGGCCGGCGCCCCCGCCCGGGCGATATCCGCCTCGATCTCGGCAGCAGCCCGGGCGGCTGGAGTTGGGCGTTGCAGCAGATGGGTGCGCGGGTGATCAGCGTCGACAAGGCGCCGCTTGCGACCGAAGTGGGGCGGCCACCTGTTCCACAACAAGCACGAGCTTACCTGGATCAAGCTGGGGTAAGATCGTCGCCTTCAGGGGAGGCTTGCGATGGATCTGGGTTTGCGCGGCCGGAAGGCTCTCATCACCGGCGCCTCGAAGGGGATCGGGCGGGCCTGCGCCGCGGTGTTGGCCGAGGAAGGCTGCGACATCGTCTTGGTGTCGCGCACCGCGGCCGATCTCGAAGCGGTGCGGGCCAAGATCGCCGGCGAGCACAATGTCGCGGTGCGCTATTACGCGCTCGATCTCAGCGACGGCCGCAATGTCGACAAGCTCGCCGCCGAATGCGCCGACACCGACCTCCTCGTCAACAACGCCGGCGCGATCCCGGGCGGCAACATCGCCGAGATCGACGAGGCGCGCTGGCGCCAGGCCTGGGATCTGAAAGTGTTCGGCTACATCAACATGACGCGGCGCTTCTACGCGCTGATGGCCGAACGCAAGAAGGGCGTCATCGTCAACATCCTCGGCGCGGCCGGCGAGAACCCGGATTTCGACTATGTCGCCGGCACCTCGGGCAACGCTTCGCTGATGGCCTTCACGCGGGCGATCGGCGGCACCGCGCCGCGCGACGGGCTCCGCGTCATGGGGATCAACCCCGGCCCGGTATTGACCGAGCGGCTGGAGACGTTGATGCGCCATCGCGCACAGACCCGCTTCGGCGACCCGGAGAAATGGACCGAGCTGATGCAGCCGCTCGCCTTTGGCCGCGCCGCCAAGCCCGAGGAGATCGGCTATATGGCGGCCTTCCTCGCCTCCGACCGCTCGGCCTACACGACCGGCTCGATCGTCACGATCGACGGCGGCGGCGGCAGCCGCCGGAGTGCGCTGTAGTAATTCGTGTCATTGCGAGGAGCGAAGCGACAAAGCAATCCCGCTCGGAATGGGCCCGATTGGGATGGGGATTGCTTCGCTTCGCTCGCAATGACGGGCTAATCGGAAGAACGGGAGTCACAAATGTTCAAAAGGATCGACCACGTCGAGATCGTGACCGACCAGCCCGATCGCACCGAGAAGTTCTATACCGATGTCCTCGGCTTCACGGTCAAGGCGCGGGACCGGATCGAGCGCTCGGGCCTTGGCGTTCCGATCGACCTGGTCTATCTCGATCTGGGCGGCACGGTCGTCGAATTGATCACCTATGAGGGTGCGACGGTCGATCCGGCGCCGCAGAAAGAGCATCTCGGCTACCGCATGATCGCGATCGAAGTCGAGGACATGCAGCAGGCAGCCGAATATCTGAAGACGAAGGGCGTCGACATCGTCTGGGGCCCGCGGGTCGCGCCGACCTATGCCCGCGCCGAGATCTGCGATCCCAACGGTTACCATATCGAACTGCGCCAGTGGTTCCGCTGACCCGGCGCGACGGCTCGGCAGAGCCTGCGGCCGCTGGATTACGAGCGAAGCAGCGCCTCAATATCGCGGCGTCCGTGGAAAATATGGATGATCAGCACATCCCGCTCCTCGACGCGATAAAGGATGAGGTAATTTCCGGCAGGATAGCTTCGTAATCCCGGACGAAGGTCGTCTCGTCGCCGACCCAATCGCGGCTACCGGGCCAGCAAATCGAACCTCTGTGTGATCGACGCAATAACGTTCCGTGCGGTATCGGTGCTCCCGCTCTCTTGCGCGACATACCACCAGATCTCGTCCAGCTCCGCCTCGGCTTGCGACGAAAGGCGGTGCGCCATTAGCGACGCTTCGTTCTTTGGCCCTGCGATTTTTCGGCTGCTAACCGGGCCAGTCCACGCTGGTTTACTTCTTCGGCCAGCTGCCGCATGGACTCCTTGCTAATGATGCGGCCCTCACCGCGCGCAAGCGAGGCTTCGGCTTCATCGATCGCAGCCAAGATCTCGTCGCGCCGGCGTTCTCGTTCGATCCACAACTCCAGGGCCTGGTGAACAGCGTCCTCAGGGCTTTTGAGCCGACCGGTGTCAACCGCGCGGCTGATCAAATCGCTTTCTTCGGGCGTGAGCTTGATTTCCATCGCGCTTATCCCGCCTTGAGGCGTTTGGCGGCGTCGACCGCGAAATAGCTCAGGATGCCGTCGGCGCCGGCGCGCTTGAAACATAAGAGGCTTTCCATCATTGCCCGCTCGCCGTCGAGCCAGCCGCGCTCGGCGGCGGCGCGGATCATCGAATATTCGCCGCTGACCTGGTAGGCGAAGGTCGGCACCCGGAACGCGTCCTTGACCCGCCGCACCACATCGAGATAGGGCAGGCCGGGCTTGACCATGACCATGTCGGCCCCCTCGGCGATGTCGAGTGCGACCTCGCGCAACGCTTCGTCGCCATTCGCCGGGTCCATCTGGTAGGTGCGCTTGTCGGCGCTGCCGAGCGAGGATGCCGAGCCGATCGCGTCGCGGAACGGCGCAAAGAAGCACGAGGCGTATTTCGCCGCGTAGGACATGATCCGCACCCGGTCGAAACCGGCCTCGTCGAGCGCCCGGCGCACCGCGCCGACCCGCCCGTCCATCATGTCGGAGGGCGCGATGATGTCGCAGCCGGCCTCGGCCTGGACGATCGCCTGCCGCCCGAGGATCGTGACGGTCTCGTCATTGGCGACATAGCCGTCGCGTATCACGCCGTCATGGCCGTGCGAGGTGAACGGGTCGAGCGCCACGTCGCACAACACGCCGAGCCCGGGCAGCGCCTTTTTCAAGGCGGCGACGGCGCGGCACACGAGGTTCTCGGGGTTGAGCGCTTCGCCGCCCTCGGGATCCTTCAGCGCCGGCGCCACCGCCGGAAACACCGCGACCGTCGGGATGCCGAGCGCAAAGGCCTCGCCGGCGGCATCGACCAGCGCCGCGATCGACAGGCGGTAGACGTCCGGCATCGACGGCACCGGCGCGCGGCCGTCTTCGTCATGCACAAAGACCGGCCAGATCAGATCGCCGGCGGTCAAGACGCTCTCGGCGACCAGCTTGCGCGACCAGGGATCGCGCCGGTTGCGGCGCAACCGCGTCGTCGGATAGGGCGCCAGGGGCGGCAGGTAGGATTGGGTCACGGGATCACCCCGAAAGGAGGGCGGCGACAGCCGCGGATGGGGCGAAAATAAGGCGGCGGTCGCGCGGTTACAACGCGTTCGGCCGGGCGGGCCCCCGGGTCGCTGCATTGTAACAGATGGGCCGACGTGGCAGGCTCCGGCTAAAGGGAACCGTTGGTCGGCAGCGCGTTATCCGCTTGTGCCTGGGTCGGAGATAGGCATGGTCGATGAAGACGTCCAACTAAGTGCCGAGGAATTGCGCGATACGGCCGCGAAGCTGCGACAGCTGGCGCGGCAGACGCGGTCGCCGAATACCCGTCTCGAACTATTGAACCTGGCGGAGCGCTTCGAACGAATGGCTGCACAGCTCGATGGCGGCGGCCCGCCGCAGGAACCCTAGGGGTAGATCACGCGCTCGACGGACCGGCCGAGCGCGTCAAATCGTCGGCGTCCGCGTCGAGCTGATCGGCGACCCGGCGGAGCTCGCTGGCAATCGCGGGATCCCGTTCGGCGATACGCCGCAATTCGTGCGCGGCCATTCGCATGAACGCGATCGACTGGGCAACCGATCGCCGCAAACCGTTGTCGTCGGCCGCCATGCAAATGTCTCCCAAGACCGCCATGCCGGAGCTGCCCGAGGCCCCGATTCTCTCGATTTAGTAAGCCTCTTTACCATACGGGATCACCGCGCCCCGCGCGATAGCTTGTGTTAGAATCAAGCAGCCGCGCTTGCTTCCGCACGCGGTGAATTGCAGCATGTCGGCAGGCGCCGGGAGCCGGGCCGCGCGCCCGTTCACCGGCAAGGGGATTGTAATGCTGGTGTTCCGTCAACTGTTCGACCCGCAATCCTCGACCTACACCTATCTGCTCGGCGACCGGCCGAGCGGGCAGGCGGTGCTGATCGACCCGGTGTTCGAGCAGGTCAGGCGCGACGCCGCGCTGCTGGGCGAGCTCGGCCTCAAGCTCGTCGCCACCCTCGAAACCCATATCCACGCCGATCACGTGACCGGCGCCTGGCTGTTGCAGCAGCGCACCGGCAGCCGGATCATGCTGGCCGCGGCGAGCGGCGCGGTCGGCGCCGACCGCCATCTGGTGCCGGACGATGTCGTCGCGTTTGGCGGTCGGCGCCTGATGGTGCGCGCCACCCCGGGCCACACCAATGGCTGCATCACCTATGTGCTCGACGACCGCAGCATGGCCTTTACCGGCGATTGCCTGATGATCCGCGGCGCCGGCCGCACCGACTTCCAGGAAGGCGATACGGCGGCGATGTACCGCTCGATCCACGAACAGATCTTCATCCTGCCCGACGAGTGCCTCCTCTACCCGGCGCATGATTACCGCGGACTGACCGTGACCAGCGTCGCCGAGGAGCGCCGCTTCAACCCGCGCATCGGCGGCGAGATCAGCCTGGGCGACTTCACCGGCTATATGAAGAATTTGCGCCTCGCCCATCCCAAGCTGCTCGATGTCGCGGTGCCGGCCAATCTGCGCTGCGGCCGGCCGGAGGGCGAGGCGAGCGAGGGGCGCGGCATGCCGGTGGACCCTGCCATCATGGAGCCAGGTTGGGCGCCGCTGCGCTACAGCTTTGCCGGGGTGTGGGAGATCGACCCGCACGGGCTCGAGGAGAATGCCGCCGCGGTGCAGATCCTCGACGTGCGCGAGCCCGAGGAATTCACCGGCCCGCTCGGCCATATCAGGGAGGCGGTGCTGATCCCGCTCGGTGAGTTGGCCGAGCGCTCCGCGGAATTGGCGCGCGACCGGCCGATCGTCGCGGTGTGCCGCGCCGGCGGCCGCTCGGCGCAGGCGACCGTGATCCTGCAGCAGGCCGGGTTCAAGGATGTCGCCAATTTGACCGGCGGCATGCTGCGCTGGCGCGCCGAAGGCCACGCCGTCGAAGGCGGCAGCGTTTAGCCGGCGTTTTCAGCCCGGCGGCTCCTAATCGGTCGCCTCAACGCGTTCGCCCGCGGGGAGCGGGATGATTTCGGCGCCAAGCGGGATCGGCGCGCCGTCGACGCGAACCTGCCGGGCCTCGGTTTCGATCGGCTTCAGCTCGGGCAGCGGATCCTGCGTGCCGTCGACCTCGAGTTCGTTGAACCGGCGCGCTTGCGGCATGACCCGGCTTTCGAGGCTGCCGACAAAGCTGTTGTAGTGT
>WNFC01010545.1_pt1 | contig 10258 bp, 8 predicted proteins | sample 5400541 | NCBI WGS metagenome assembly WNFC01 (sample SAMN13153342, study PRJNA577476) | soil metagenome | isolation source: 120 cm saprolite under Douglas fir tree site 2 hole 2 replicate 1 | place: USA:California | collected 2015-04-18 | reverse complement strand
CGCCGAGCACCGCGCCTGTGGTCAAAAGCAGCCACCCCAGCCGCGCGATGGCGTCTCCGGTACGGAGCAATTTGATTAGGAAGGGCAGCAGAAGAACGGTGAGGAGAATGCCCGCAACGGCGTGGAAAAGAACGGCAACGCCGTAAGAAATGGTTGCGGAGGGGAATCCGTACAAATAGACAGCGCTCGCTGCCAAAGCCAGCACGATTCGCGAGCGCCAACGATCCATCGCGCGTTGCTCCACTCTCACACGCCTCGACGCCAACTAAATGCGGCCGGATGGGTGCACATCCGGCCGCGAGTGCTTGGGGTGCCTCCGGGGGGCGCTCGATAGGAAAGCCTCGCTGGAAGCGTTGTGTTGAGCGTCTTATAGCGCCGGGCCATACTCCTCGCAATAACGCGAAAACACTAGAATCCCTCTTTTAGTGTAACTCCTTTGTCTTCAACACATTGATGGGTCTTGCCGGTACTTAGGTTTCTGAATTCCTCTCTTGCCCCGCTCGGCCACTCAATCTGCACGCGCTCAATTTTGTCACGCTGGCCCACGCCGAAAGTCACCGGCAATTCTGATTGGGAAAGATAGCTCGACCCGCCCTTCACCATGCGGCTCTGGCTTTGGCCCTCGTAAAAAATGCGAACGATCGCACCGATGGCGTCTCGATTGGATTTCGTGCCGGCCAACTGAAAGCGAATGCTGCGATTTCCGGCAACGTTCTCGTTGCGGTAGAGATACGCTGGGCCGTTATTGGTGGTCATCAGAAGGTCCAGATTGCCATCGCGATCAAAGTCGCCATACGCCAGGCCGCGTCCGACTTTCGGCGCTGCAAAGCCATCTCCCACCAACCCCGCCACATCGCGGAACTTCCCGCCGCCAGAATTCAAGAAAAGCTGCGGAGGCTGCGCGTAGCCGACGTTTCCCCGAATGTTGCGGACGGTTTCCTCGATGTGGCCGTTGGCCACGGCCAAGTCCAGCTTGCCGTCGAGATCGGCGTCAAAAAACACGCATCCGAAGCCCAGCGTATTTTTCGAGGGCAGGCCAACACCGGCGGCAATCGAGATGTCATCGTACGTGCTCGGGCGCACCGGGCGATAGAGTCCGATCATCTCGTTGTCAAAATTGGTGATGGCGATGCCGGGCTTTCCGGAATTCTCGAAGTCCGCAACGTCCACGCCCATACCGGCGCGCGCCTTGCCTTCGCTGCTGAACGCCAAGCCGGCCTCCACGGCCACGTCCTTGAATTTTCCATTGCGGAGATTGCCGTAGAGTTTGTTGGGCTGCGTGTCGTTGGCCACCAGCAGATCGGGCCAGCCGTCCTGGTCGAAGTCGAGCATCGCCACGCCCAGCGATTTCGAGCTGCTGTCAAAGATTCCACTTGTAGCCGTCACGTCCTCAAAAGTTCCATCCCCACGATTGTGAAACAGCCAGCAGGTGTCGCCGCGATACGCCTCGGGAGTGCAAAACGACTTGTGGTTGCCATCGAGGCTGCAAAACACGTCGTGTTCCGGCGACCAGCGCACGTAATTGCATACAAACAGATCCAGCAAGCCGTCGCGATCGTAATCGAACCAGAGCGCGGAGGTGCTGAATCCTTCCCGACCATGCAAGCCGCTCGCGCGCGTCACATCCACAAAACTGCCTTTGCCGGTGTTGCGAAACAGCCGGTTTTGTCCCACGCAGGTAATCAAAATGTCCGGGAAGCCGTCGTTGTTGTAGTCTCCCACTGCTACGCCCATGCCGTATAACTCGATATCAAGGCCCGCTTTGCGCGTTACGTCGGTGAAGGTGCCGTTGCGATTGTTTTTGTAGAGACGCAGCGTGGAGGGCTGCCGTTTGTGCCCGGGCCAATCCATCCCGTTGATTAGCAAAATGTCTTGCCAGCTGTCGGCATCGTAATCTAAAAACGCGCAGCCGGAGCCCAGCGTCTCCGGAAGCAATTTACCGCCATACGCGCCACTGTTGTGCTGGAACTGAATGCCGGCCGTTGCGGTTACGTCGGTCAAATGAAACGGAAGCGCCTCCGAGGATGCTCTTGGAATGTCGGCGCGGGAAATCGCCGCTGCGGCGCCTGTGGCGTAGACCCCCACTAGAAAATCGCGCCGCCTCACGGCAAATTCACCAGACCATTGCGAATGGCGTAAACGACCAACTCCGCGGTCTTGTGTATTCCCAGTGTATCCATGATGTTGGCGCGATGCACACCGACGGTGTTGGAGCTGAGACCGAGCTCCGCGGCAATTTCCTTGTTGGATTTGCCGGAGACAATGTGCTGCAGAATCTCCAGCTCGCGCGTGGTCAGCCCGCTGGCGCGCTCGCCTTTCAGCGCCTCGGGCTTGGCCAACTGCGGATCGAGCACCAAGTGTCCTTGTGCAACACGCTTGATGGCGCTGGCGAGATCCAGCTCCATCGCATTTTTCAGAATGTACCCGCGCGCGCCCGCCTCCAGTGCTTGCCGCACCAACGTATCTTCGGAATGCATGCTGAGCATCAAAATGGTGGCCGCGGGAAGTTTCGCGCGTATGGTCCGCGTGGCATCGATGCCGCTGATGCCCGGCAGTGCGCAGTCCATCACGATTACTTTCGGCTTGAGTTCAAGCGCCAGGCGCACGGCTTCTTTGCCTTCGCTGGCTTCACCGACTACGGAGATTGCCGGGTCGTCCTCCAGCATGCGCCGGAAGCCCTTGCGCACCAACGCGTGGTCGTCGACGAGCAGAACCGTGAGCTTAACCCCCATGCGCTTCTGCTTTCTCGCGCGGAACGGTCAGCTTCAGGGCCGTGCCTCCGCCGTCGCGCTGCGAAAGTTCCAGTGTCGCTCCAATCAGTTCGGCGCGTTCGCGCATGCCCACGAGTCCGATACCTTGGTGCGAAGCGTTCGCGGAAAATCCTTTGCCATGATCTTCTACCTCGAGCGCCAGCGCATGGCTCGAAAAAGTCAGGCGCACCCACGCTTCCTTGGCGCCCGAGTGCCGGCCTACATTGTTCAGCGCTTCCTGCAGCACGCGGTAAATTTGCACGCCGGCATTGTTGTCTACGCAGAAAGGCGTTCCCGATTTTTCGTAGTGCAGTTGAAGGCCGGTCTGCCGTTCCACGGTGGGAATATACCAGTCGAGCGCACTTTCCAGTCCTTGCTCATCGAGCAGCACCGGATGCAGGGCCTGAGACAGACTGCGGATATTGTTCAACGTCGCTTGCGCAATTTCGCGGACCTCCTTTAAGTCCTCGCGCAGCGGCGCACCTTGCGGCACCTGTCTTTCCACGCGGCCGAGTAGCGAACCGATGGCCGTCAGCACTTGCCCGAATTCATCATGCAGCTCGCGAGAAATGTGCCGCAGCGTGGACTCCTGCGACGATATCAATTTTTGCGCCAGGTCGCTGCGCTGCTCCGAAAGCGCCGCGAGCCTGGCAAAAATCTGCCGGTTCGAGCGAATCAAATACAAGCTTGTCAGGGCGATGGCGATCAGCGTGGCGGCCAGAAAAATGTACAGCTGCCGCTGCACACCGTCGTAAATCTTTGCGATTTGCGCCGCGGCTTGCTGCTCCGCTTCGTTGTTTTCGACTAACAAGCGAGATACAGCGGTGCTGAGCGCCGCTTGCCGCGCTTGCAACGACAATCGAATCTGGTCGCGCGCTTCATTTTCCTTGCCGGCTTGCGCCAGCGCAAACATGCGGTCCACCGCATCCCAGAATTGCGAAAGTTGCTGGCTCAAATAGGCGCGCTGCTCGGGCGTGCGATGCACTTCGGCATATTGCTCCTCGCGACGCAGAGCGGAATCCAGGTCTCCACGCACTCTCTCGAATTGCGCCGACCACGCGCTCAGCGGATAGGGCTCGCCGGCATCGAGCATGTCGCGCATCGCCAAAGCCACGGTGTTCAAGTCATTTTGCAGCCGCAAAAGTTGTAGCGAATCCTTGCGCCCGCGATCCACCATGTCGCTTTGGAGCTTGCGCAGGCCCCCGAGTTGTACGGTGATGTATGCAGAGTAAGCGAGCACCGCGATCAGCGTAATGACCAAGCCGAGGAGCAGGCCGGTGGTCGGCGATTTTTCGGAAAGCGAGGATCTCTGCACGGACAGAGGATACCTCACTGCGCGGTGCGCCGGTGCAGCAGGAGCAAAATGCAGATCATCAAAATCGCGCTAAAAAACGGAATCAGCAGGCCGATCCGCAGGCTGCCGGTCTGTTTCGAAACGAAGCCAACCAGCCACGGCAGAGCCGCGCCGCCGAGCGAAGCCAGGGAAAACACCACGCCGCCAAGTCGCCGCGCGGCTGCGCCGTACCATTTAGAAAACCACGAAATACAAATGGGATAAATAGTGGCGCAGCCAAAACCTGCGATCGTGAGCCCCACGATGCCGGGGCGCTGCGATCTCGCGGAAATGACGATGGCAATGCCGAGGGCGGTTACGAGCAAGGCCCCCGGCGCCACGCGATTTTCACGAACACGCATAAGCACCAGGGGCGCGAGTCCGCGGCCAGTCATCAGTCCCCCATAGAAGAACATTGGAGCGACTGTCGACAGGCTGGACGCGTGGCCGGCGAGCCGCCTTGCAAGCTCCGCGGCCCAACCGCCGATGCTGGTCTCGGTTCCCACGTAAATGAAAAACAGAGCGGAGATAGCGACGGTAATCATGAAGGCCGGAATTTGAGCTGAGGGAGTAGAGGATTGGTCGGCGCTCCGATGCATCTCCCGTGGAAAATTCGCGGAGAGGAAGGAGCCGGCAAGAAGCAGCGCGCCGACCGCCACCGCGAGAAGCAGCGGCGAAAGCATCTGATGCCGCAAAGCCAGCATCACCAGCGGCGAACAAGCCACCGCGCCGATACCCCACGCAAAGTTCAGCAGGCTGACTAGCCCGGCGCTACGCTCGCCCCCGGCTTCCGCAGCGGCGAGATTCGTTGGCGGAGTCACCGTTCCGTAGCCCACACCGAACAGCGCCGTGGCGATCAGAGCCTGCGCGTGCGTCGGCGCGTTCAGCAAAGCCAACCCAGTGCCAGTAAGCGCGTAGCCAAGAACCAAAGGTGGTCGGTAGCCGCGCCACGAAGTCAAGGCAGTCGCAATCCAAACGCCGCAGAGCGACGCGGCAAATTGCACAGTAAAGAAGAATCCGGCTTGCGAGTCATCGAGAGACCATCGCGAGATGAAGACAGGAAGAATTGGCCCGATGATGACCGTCGGGATGCCGGTCAGCACAAATCCAACAAACAGCAAAGCAAGCAGGCCGGTGCGGCTGCCGGTTCGTGCCGGAGCTGCTAAAGTGGTCGCCATCGGTGAAATCATTCTGAAGGAGGCCGCGGCTGGAGGCAACTTTCCTGTGGATGCCCAACGCTACATCGTCAGAAGAAATTCAGATAGAGTGATTCATCTTCGGCGAGAGCAATCGCTGGATGATGGTTCGCCATGATTGACGTTGGACTCATGGGATTCGGCTTGGCCGGACGCGCATTCCACGCGCCCGTGATCCGTGCTGTCCCTGGGTTGCGGCTCGCCGCGATCCTGCAACGGAGCGGCAATGAGGCTGCTCAACTCTACCCGGACGTACACATCGTGCGCAGCCTCGAAGAGCTACTGGGCATGCGCAACACTCGTCTCGTCGTCATTGCCACGCCGAACGACACGCACTATTCGCTCGCTCGGCGGTGTCTCGAAGCCGGTCGCGACGTCGTTGTCGACAAACCATTCACCGCGACGCTCAAAGAAGCAGCGGAGCTCGTGCAATTCGCACAAGAACGCGGCCGCTTGCTCACTGTCTATCAAAATCGCCGTTACGACGGCGATTTTCAAGCCGTGCAACAGATCGTCAGCAGTGGCAATCTCGGCCGTGTTGTGCGCTTCGAGACCAACTACGACCGGTTCCGCCCTCAGCTAAAAGCGGGCGCTTGGCGCGAACGGTCCGTTGCAAGCGGCGGTATTCTCTTCGACCTCGCGCCTCATCTGATCGATCACACCCTGTTGCTTTTCGGTCTTCCGCAAGCGATCAGCGCCGATATCCGCATCGAGCGCGACAATGCTGTTGTTGATGATTCGTTCGATCTTACGCTCTACTACCCGCGTGATTGCCGTGCTGTCCTGCGCGCGACCATGCTCGCGGCGACGCTTCGTCCGCGATTTGTGCTCCACGGCACAAAAGGCGCCTACGTCAAGCAAAACTTCGATGTGCAAGAGCCGAAGCTCCGTGCCGGACGCATTCCGTGGGAAGAGACGCCTACGCAGACTGAGCAGGAAGAAAACTCCGGCGTCCTCACCCTGGCCAATGCTGACGGCACGACTACCGAACGCAAAGTTCGACCGGGGACAGGTGATTACCGCGCCTACTATGCCAACGTTCGCGACGCTATGCTCGGCGTCGCCAACCTCGCCGTCAGCCCGCAGCATGCCCTTAACATCATGCGAATCCTGGAGCTCGCTCGCGAGAGCAGTAATCGCGGTTGCATGATCCCATTGCCTGTCTCCGAGGCACGGGGTGCATCCGAGTCGTAGCGCTCCCGTCCTCGCAGTCCCGGTGTCATGTTTTCCCCTTTCCGAACTTTCAACGGTAGACTGTGCACTGTCGATTTCTTTCATGCCCATGCCAACCGACTCACGAAAAAAGCCCGCGAGCGTAAAGATTCATGTCAGCAGCGGCGCCGGCGTCGATATCGCCTGGGCCGACGGTCACACCAGCCACTACGATTTCGGATACTTGCGCGACGAATGCCCTTGCGCCACCTGCAACGAAGAGCGCGAGAAGAAGCGCATGTTTGCGGCCGCCGGAGGCACTTCGGCGGCGGTGCTGCCGATGTTCAAGCCTAAAGCGCGAGCGCAGGCCGCCACCGTCGTCGGCAATTACGCCATTCAAATCACTTTCAACGACGGCCACTCCACGGGAATCTACAGCTACGATCATCTCCGCAGCATTTGCCCGTGTGCCGACTGCGCCAAGGCTTTCCGCTCGGAGGGGAAATAGCCGTTCTTCGCACCGCCCGCAAGATGTTCCAGGTACAATCCACGTCAGCAAAGCTCCGGTTTTTTCGTCGTAGTCCTTCGGGCGGAATCGATTCCCGGTCGGGGTGAGTCATGAAGAATGCTTGGCCTGATACGTTTCTTTGTCTTGCGTTGCTTGCGCTAGTTGCGCCGGCTGCAGTCGTCCGCGCGTGGCCGACGAACGAATGTCACGATGCCGATCTGATCATCCGCAACGCGAAGATTATCACCATGGACTCCGCGCGCGCAGTAGTGGCTTCGATGGCCATTCGCCACGCCTACGTTCTTGCCACCGGAAGCGACGCGGAAATCGCCGCGTGCGCGAGTTCTCGCACACAGATGCTCGATCTTCACGGCCAAGCCGTTTTACCTGGGCTCATTGACGTTCACACGCACGCTTTAGAGTGGGCGAAGAACGTTCTCCGGAACGACGTCGATACTGGCTACCCGCACGTTCATTCCATCGCGGAGATTGTGAAATTGGTTGGCGAGCGCGCAGCATCGCTTCCGCAGGGCAAATGGATTCGCGGCGCGGGCTGGGATGAGTCCAAGCTCACTGAGCATCGTTACATCACGCGAAAAGATCTGGACGCCGTGGCGGCAAGCCATCCCGTTTGGCTCGAGCATTTCACCGGGCACTTGGGCGTGGCCAACTCACGCGCGCTGGAGGTGGCCCACGTCACCCGGGACACCGCTACGCCAAGCGGAGGAATCATCGACAAAGATGATTCCGGCGAGCCCACCGGTGTCTTGAAAGACAACGCGCAATCGCTGTTGTCCGCCGTGCTCCCGCCCGACGCGCCGGACCTCGCGCTGCGCGCAACGCAACTGGTCACCCAGAAAGCTCTTGAGGTCGGTCTTACCTCGATTCATGACATCAGCCTCGCCTCTGACGCCATGCACTCCTATCAACAAGCGCGCAAGAAGGGCTCGCTCAAAGTGCGCGTGCAAATGGCTCCCTTGGTATCTTCCGTGGCGGAGGCCGAAGCCCTTGCTAGCTGCGGCGTCTTTACAGGCTTCGGCGACGACAACTTGAAATTTGGCGCCGTAAAAATGTTCGCGGACGGCGGAATGGCTGCCAAGACAATCGCCGTCTATGAGCCGGCCGCCGGCGAGCCCGGCAATCTCGGCCTGTTGATCTGGAAGCCCGAGGACATGCAAAAAGCGCAGCATGTGCTCGCAGCGGCCGGCTGGCAATTGGAGACCCACGCCATCGGCGATCGCGCCATGGACGAAGTTCTCGATTCCTATCAGTCGGTGATGAAAGATCTTGGATTGAAAGAGCCAAGGTTTCGCATCGTTCACGCCGGGCTTTCCACGCCGGCGATTCAAAAGCGGCTGCGTGAGCTGCACGTTTTGGTCGACAGCAATCCGGCATTCGTGTATTGGCTCGGCGCATTTTTCCCCAAGTATGGCCCGCAGCGCGCGCGCTGGACGTATCCCGCAAGGTCCTACTTTGATAGCGGCATCGTGGCCGCGGGGACTTCCGATGTGCCAGTCACTCCGATCAGCCCCTGGTGGGGAATCTGGGCGTTAGTCGTGCGCCGCGAGATGCAAACTGGCCAAGTCTTGGCGCCAGAGGAGCGCCTCTCCGTGTTGCAAGCTCTGGAGATGTACACCAGCAACCCGGCCTACATCGGCTTCGAGGAAAATCAGAAAGGTTCTCTCGAACGCGGCAAGCTGGCGGATTTCATCGTCGTGGATCGCGACGTGTTGCACGTCCCTTCCGACGAGCTCAAAGACGTTCAAGTCTTGCAAACGTTTGTTGGAGGCGAATTGGTTTCGACGCGACCCGTCCCGCGCTAGCGCCAAACTTCGCCTGGAACTACGGCGGCATGTAGCCACGTCGGTATAATTCAAAGTTCTGAGTTCGCGACATGGATCAGCTAACCAGACGCCTATTCCTCGAGCGGTTGGCCTTGTCCGCTGGCGCATTGCTAGCACATCAGGTGCGGACCGTCTCCGTGGCAGCAGTTCAGCCCGAGCCGCGCATTTCGTTTCCGACCGCGCCGCGCGAGCGCGTGGCCATCGCCTCCTATCCTTTTCGCGCTTTCATCGACAGTCCCGCGAACCGCAATCGCAATCCTTCCGTGCCAGGGATGGACCTCACCCAATTCGCGTCCGAAGTGGCAAGAAAGTTCGACGTTCGCAACATCGAGCCGCACAGCCACCATTTCCGCTCGCTGGATTCCGCTTACCTCGGCAAATTCCGCGAGGAGCTTGCAAAAGCGACCGCGAGGGTTGTCAACATTGCAGTCTCCGTGGAAGAGAGCTTCTATGACGCCGATCCCGCTGCGCGCAAGAAGGCTGTCGCATCTGCAGGGAAGTGGGTGGACGTTGCCACTTCCATCGGCTCGCCCAGCATTCGTGCGCACATTCGCCCGGCATCCAACTCGGCTCCGAACCTGCAGCGCACCGTGGATACGCTTCGGGAAGTGGCGGAATACGCCACCGGGAAAAATGTCGTGGTGAATCTGGAAAACGACGATTTGATCAGCGAGGATGCGTTCTTCCTGGTGAAGGTGATTGAGACTGTCAACCATCCGTATCTGCGCGCCCTGCCGGATTTTGCAAATTCCATGCTGACCGGCGATGCCGATTTTAACGATCGCGCGCTGCAAGCCATGTTCCGGCACGCTTACGGCATCTGTCATGTCAAGGATGGAGAAGCCGACGACCGCGGCAAGCTGCTCCGCATTGATCTAAAGCGCGCCTTCGACATCTTGAAGTCCAGCGGTTACAAAGGCTATTGCTCGATCGAGTTCGACGAGCCCGGCGACCCCTACGCGGCCACTGCGAAGTTGGTCGAGCAAACCATCCGCTACCTCTCGTAACCGCGGTCTTTCCGAGCTGAAATCGAATTTCCTCTAGCTTGCCGGCGGCCGATCGAGAATCGCTTCCCTCGCTGGATCCCAATACTGCTTCTTGCCCCACCAGTACGACTCCATGGCCGTCATGTTAGCCACCGAGTGCGCAAACCCCTCGTATGCGCTTACGATAACCGTGAATTCGGCCGTTCGCTAGACTTCACGTGCAAAAAATGCGAGCATTTTAATCCGTAAATCGAAGATCATCCTGACATGAGCGGCACTCCGATCACCCCCGCTGCCACGCGCGGCCGGGGCAATGGCATCCCGCGCGTCATCGTCGCCACCACGGCGCTGCTGACCTTCATTTCCTTCTGGCGCGCCGCTGCCATTGTCCTGAACGACCTCGCTTCTTCCGCCTACTATGCCGGCGGCGAAGCCGAAGGCTACATTGGCAAGACCGCGCCGTGGTTCATCCTCGCCATCATGCTCTTT
>WNFC01041016.1_pt1 | contig 10259 bp, 6 predicted proteins | sample 5400541 | NCBI WGS metagenome assembly WNFC01 (sample SAMN13153342, study PRJNA577476) | soil metagenome | isolation source: 120 cm saprolite under Douglas fir tree site 2 hole 2 replicate 1 | place: USA:California | collected 2015-04-18 | reverse complement strand
CCGCGGAGCACGAACTGGCCCGGGCGGAACCTCAGCACGATCAGTGCGTCCGCCGCGCGCGCGGCCGCAACCAGCGCGCCGTGATCGACGTGCTGCAGGTATCCACTCTTCGCGCAAGACACGATCGCGCCGGTCTCGGCTTGGCGCAGAATCGCGTCGTCGTCGGGCACCGCGCCGGTGCCCTCACCAGGGCCGGCCACGTGTGCGCCGCCGGCCGCGGCGTACAAGTCGTCGACGATCGCGCCGATCATGTCGGGGTTCTGAATTGAACTCGCGACCCGATGGCTGTAGTAGACGAGGAACCCGAAGCTGAGCACGACGAGCACCCAGCTCGTGATCAACGAGATCTGCGGGATGAAAGACGACTGCGGATCCTGATGCGTGACCAGGAAGACGAGGCAGATGTATACGAACGTGGCCATGAACAAGCCGATCGTGGTCTGGGTAACCCAATCCTGCAGGAACCGATAGAGCAGGCGCGGGCCGAACAGCGTCGAGACCATCGACAGCACGAGCAAGGCGACCGAGAAAATCAGTGCAAGCACGGTCGCGACCGCGCCCATCATCGCCGACAGGATCGCGCGTGCGTCGTCGATGCTGCCCATCGTTAGCCACGACGGGATGTGAATGACGCCGAACTTGTCGAGGATGTCCGGAATCAAGGTGATCCCGAACAACGCGACTGCGACGAGCGAGAGCTGCAGAGGGATCCGCCACAGGTTAATGTCGCGTTGCGAACGGAGCTTGGTAGGGCGCGGGGCGAGCATGCGATGTGAATTTTAGACGCTTAACCTTCCGAGGAGCAATCGTTCGGTCCCGTACTGGAAGGCAGGAAGATAGGTCAGAAGCATCGTCGCTATCAAGCACATTGCGAGCTCTCAGGAGCAGAGATACCAGGGAACGTTGATCACAATGATCCTTTGATTGCCCTTCAACAAAAGAAGCGCTTTCAGAACCGAGGCTCGTTTGTTGTGAAGAAGGTGGTGATACCAGCGGCGCTGAACGAGTTCCGGGATCAGAACAGCGATCTGTTGGTTCGGACAACACCGCTCCGCTTCGAGAACGTACTCCACGATAGGCGCGAGGATCAGTCGAAAACGCGAAGGCAAGACCACCAATTGCGGAGTAGCCACAGCAGCTTGCTGAGTTGGTTCTTCGACGTAGCGGTTCCACTGCTGCTGAAAGGCCGCTGACCCTTCACCGCAGTCCACATGAACAGCCCGGATGTCCGGAGAGATCTTGAGAGCGAAGCGCAGCGCCTTCTTAACAATGTGGTTCCAGTTTTGAATGGGCAAGATGACCAGGGGCGGAGTGAGATCGTTCAACTCAAGCGGTGTCGCACTCCGAATCTCCAAGGAGACACGGTGATAGTGGCGCCGTACAAAACCCATCACCACGAAGAGCCCCGGGATCAGCAGCATGGTGACCCAGGCGCCCTGCACAAACTTCGCCACTAGGACCACGACCACCGTGATTCCTGTCGCGACGGCCCCGAGACCGTTCACAATGATGCTTCGAGTCGCGCCCGCACCTCCGACGCGTCTCCAATGGCCCACCATTCCTGCCTGCGAAAGCGTGAACGCAAGGAAGGCGCCAACAGCAAACAGGGGAATCAAACGGTCGGTCACTCCGCCGAACAGAATCAGGAGCAGCGCGGAAAGACCGGCAAGAACCAGGATCCCTTGCGAATACACTAACCTTCGTCCCCTCGTTGCGAAGGAATGTGGAAGACAGTTGTTCTGAGCGATGGCGCGGCAAAGACGAGGAAAATCAGCGAAGGCGGTATTAGCCGAGAGTGCCAATACCAACAGAATCGAGCCGATCGACACGTAGTAGTAGACACCCCTGCCGGTAACGGCAGCCAAGAGCATGGAGAGCACACTCTGATAGCCGGGCAGGCCTGGGTCAGTAGCTTGAATGCCGTAGGCGCGGACCAGGTAAGCAATCCCAGCGAGAAGCGCAATCAAGAGAGCAATGATGATGGTTAAAGTGCGACGGGCGGTAGCGATGACCGGCTCGCGAAACGCCTTGACGCCGTTACTCACCGCCTCGACGCCGGTCATGGGTGTACATCCGCTCGCGAACGCTTGAAGAATCAGCCATGTGGTCGGCGCCGCAGCCGCCGTCGCGATTCTGGGAAGGGGTTCAAGCGGCAAGGGATGACCGCCAGCGGCGAAAGTTTTGAAAAGTCCGATCGCAATTGCCGCGAAAAGGCTTCCGACAAACAGATATGTAGGAGCCATGAAGATCAGGCCAGTTTCCCTCACGCCGCGGAGATTGACGAGAGTGATGAGCACCAGAATTCCGAGGCACAACAGATCAGGCCAGTTTCCCTCACGCCGCGGAGATTGACGAGAGTGATGAGCACCAGAATTCCGAGGCACAACGCAAGCGTATGCGCTTGCAGGCTGGGCACTGCGGAAACAAGAGCGCCGACGCCAGCGGAAATGCCCACGGCAACCACCAGAATGTAATCAATCATCAGAGCCGCGGCGGCAAGGAGGCCGGCGGAGATGCCGAGGTTCTGGCGGGCGACGGTGTACGACCCGCCGCCACCGGGGTATGCCTGGATCGTCTGACGGTAGGAAAAATAAACGATGGTGAGCAACACGATGATGCTGGCGCTGATCGGAACCATATAGGCGATTCCCGCGGCGCCTAGAGGAATGAGCAGCGTCAGGGCAGCCTCCGGGCCATAGGCCGCGGAACTGAGGGCATCCAAGCCAAAGATTGGAATCCCCGCAGCTGGACCGACGCACTCGGCGCGTGCTTCATCCGACGCGAGTGGCCGCCCCAGAAGCAGGTCCAGAACCTTCATACCTTATGAACTCCTTAGGATTCCTTCAGGCGTTTCTTACCGCTCGGCCTTTACCATTCGGAACGCTCTGTTCAGCGCGACGAGTCCCTCGCTTACCTCTTTTGGGCGCACACAGAAGCGCGGCAAACCGATGAAAGATGTAACCATTCTAGTAGTTGACGATGAGCCGCAAATCCGTCGCGTCCTGCGCGCGACGCTCTCCAGCAACGGCTATGACGTCATAGAGGCGAAGAACGGCCAAGAGGCCATCGAAATGGTTATCCGCGACCGCCCCGATCTGATTCTTTTGGACGTAAACATGCCGGACATGAGTGGGCTTGAGGCTTGCAGCAAGATTCGATTGTCGTTTGAAGGGCCTATTATCATGGTGACGGTCCGCAACTCGGAACATGACAAGGTTGTCGCTCTGGATTCGGGGGCGGACGATTACGTCGTAAAACCTTTCGCAATCGGAGAACTGCTGGCGCGCATTCGAGCAGCGCTGAGACGTTCCACTTCCGAAGAGCCTCTCCCCAAAATCGAGACTCCGGAATTGAAGGTCGATCTTGAGAGAAGGATGATCGAGGTCCGCGGCGAGAGAGTCCACCTGAGCCCAAAAGAATTCGACGTATTGCGCCTTCTCGTGATTCAACAAGGAGAGCCGCTTACACATAAAAGGGTCTTACAGGTAGTTTGGGGCCCGGATTACGCCGAGCAGACGGAGAACCTTCGCGTAGTGATAAACCAGCTGCGTAAGAAAATTGAGAAGGACCCAACGCATCCTTGCTACATCCTGACCGAACCTTGGATGGGGTACCGGTTTCAGTTTCCAAGCATAACCTCCGAAAAACGTCCACGCCGTAAATCGTGACCGTTATCGCTCCGTGTGAAGACTGTCGAGATCCAGATTCACCCCGCGCGACTGTTCTTTGATGGCCGGAACCTGAAGCGACGTGACCGTAGTGCGATCATGTCGTTCGGCAGCCTTCCGGGAACCAACGACGTATGGCCGTTTCTTCTCGCACGTCTCACCGCCTTCGTTATCAGCTACAGGGGGAGGTGTCGTCTTGACCTTCGTGTCTCGCATCCATTGAAATAGGACGCAAACGTAGAAGACACATGCGAGGAAACAAATCGTCGCTAAAACAATGATAGTCACGGTACACAGGGTGACAGGGCGTACGATTTAATTCGCTCGTCTTATTTCAACCGATTCAACGAATGGAATCGTCCCCCACAATCAAGGACAACTTAGCGGATCACGCCTGAGAAAGTCCTGATGCCTTCGTAAGGATTTCATAAGTACCGCCAGGTATGTCGTAAGAAACGCAAGCACTTAGAGTCGCCTGTAGGCCGTCGAGATTCTGATCCGCGATTCAAGAAATCCATGCAAGCTATCAACTCTTTGATGAATTCGCTCACGACTTTCTTACGTGCGCTCTTCTATTTTCCATTCACTACCGGGCGCGCGCCGCTTGCGCGCAGAGAATGGGGGACCTCGCAATGTTGCGCAAAGCTTCTGCACTCTTGATTGGAGTCTTGTTGTCAGCGCCGTGGACCATCGGCCAATCGACCTTCGGAGATATCGTCGGTGTTGTGAAGGACCCCAGTCAAGGGGCGGTGCCTGAGGCGCAGATTGTCCTCACACGCGTGGAGGACAAATCGCAGTACCTGGCTACCACCGACGCTGACGGAGCGTTCCATCTTGTGAATCTCAAACCCGGCCACTATGACCTTGCAATCAGCGCATCGGGGTTCGCGGAATTCAAAATATCTTCTGCTCAGTTGGATGCACGCCAAACCCTGCGCTTCGACGTTGCGCTCAAATTGGCCTCGGCGTCGCAGAGCATCGAAGTGGGCGGCGATTCGGGACCGGTCATCAATACGGAAAATGCGACGATTGGCGACACAAAGAATTTCGCACAGATCACAAATCTGCCCGTGAATTATCGTGGCGCGACGACCAGTCCGTTAGCGATGCTGGCAACTGTGCCGGGAGCACAACAAGATGCGAACGGAAACGTCTCGGTGGGCGGTGGGCTGCCGTCACAAGTGCAGTATTCGGTCGACGGTTCTTCCACGGTGAACATCCGGCAGAACGGAGCGCTCGGTAATATGAACCCCTCGTCAGAACTAATCAGCGAATTCAAAGTGACGCAGTTCAATAACAATGCGGAGTTTTCCCAATTAGGCGATGTAACGATCAGCACGAAAAGCGGAACGGACAAATTCCACGGAAGTGCCTTCGAGTATTTTCAGAACAGCGCCCTCGATGCTGCCGTTTGGGGATCGAACATCAATGGAAGCACGCTGAAGCCGCACAAGGCTTTCCATAATCGCAAGAGGTACTCGACCCCGCTGTTTTTGTTTGTTCCTACGGTTGCGATGCGGAGCGGCGATTTCTCGGCCTTAACTACGCAGTTGATGGATCCGTTCACGGGAAAATCGTATACGGGGAACAAAATCCCAACCGGGAGCCAATGCACGAACAGCCAGGATTGCATCAACCGCGTGGCGACGAGCCTGCTCAATTACATTCCGGCGCCGAATATAAGCGGAGCAAGCTTTGGCACACAGGCGAACTATTTGCAGCAGACGCCGACGCCGAGCGACACCAACGGTTTCGACTTGCGCGTGGATCGTACGATCACTTCCAAGCAATCGCTGTTTGTGCGCTGGAGCTGGAAGCACTTGAGCGCGCAATCGCTGACGGACTCGTATTTGAACACGCTGAACAGTTTTCTGCCCCCGGACCACGACGCGGAACACAACAACAACCTGATCGTGTCGCACAACTACCTGATCACCAACAATCTGGTGAACGAAGCACGCTTCGGCGTGTCGCTGTGGCAGTTGCAGATTCGTTTTCCAATCCAAGGCGCAACCGCCGTTTCGACATTGGGACTGATGGGTCTGGACCTCAGCGATCACCCGACGGCCGGGGCATTTCCGATTTTCAATTTTAGCGATGATCCCGGAAGCTATTCGCCAATCGGGAGAGACAAGGATGGAACGACGAAATCGCAAACCATTCAATTCGCGGACAACCTGACGTGGATCAAGGGCCGGCACACGATGAAATTTGGCGTGGATGTGCGGCGCGTGGCTTATGTGGACCTGGAGAGCTTCGGAGGGGCGGATGATTTTGGCGCGTTTACGTTTGACCAGGGGGTATTCACGGGGAACGCGTTCGCGAATGTGCTGCTGGGGCTGCCCACAAAAACATATGTAGCGCAGTCCGGACCGGACGTGCACGCGCATACAATCCAGACAGGTGTGTATGGACAGGACGAATTCCGGTTGAACAACCGGCTGACACTTTCGTTTGGGATGAGGTGGCAGGCTTTGCCGCCCTTCGTCAGCCCTCTTACGAATCTCACAGCGTTTGATGTGCGCAATGGTGGAATCATTATTCCTCAGGGTAATGTTCCGCGTCCTGGTTTCCTCGAAACTATCAACACGGCGTCATACACGGCACAAGGCTGTACACCGGTTATCTCGACGCTTCCTTGTGCGCCCGTGGAATACGCCAACACGCTTGGTCTTGGTCCTGGCCTCCGCCAGTTCTACAAGAAGAATGTCCAACCTCGCGTCGGGTTTGCTTATCGCCCATTTGGAAATAACAAAACGGTAGTGCGCGGAGGATTTGGAGTCTTTACGATGACCAATCTTGGGCAACTCTCCTTCAACACGACGAACATTGACGTGGCGGTTGTGCGCACGACTTTGAATCCGGATCCCACCACAAAAGCGCCGACCTACCAGTTCCCGTCCGTGCGCACCACTGACAATCCGGCGCTCATCGCCGGTACAGGCGACTTTTATCAGAACACTCTTACCGACTACCGCGATCCTCAGTCCGCCCAGTGGAATTTCACGGTGGAACGTGAACTCGCACGCGATTTAACCTTGCGCGAAAGTTACCTGGGCATGAGCTCGTACCGCATGAGCCAGACCTTTGATCTGAACCAGGTCGAGCCAAGCACGACTTCCCCCAATCCGAATCCCAAGCCATACCCGAACTGGGGCCGAATTCTTTCGACCAATAATGCCGGACACGTCGGATACCAAGGTTTGCAGTCAGAGCTGAATCTGCGCTCGCGCGGAGGACTGAACTTTCAAGCGAGCCACGTGTGGGCGAAGAGTCTCGGCAACGTTGGTGGCGATGCACCCACGTCGTTCAATCCGGAAATCATTTACGGCATTCCCGTGGCCAACCGCTTTGCCCTGGCGGCAAATCGCGGCAATATGTCCGCGACTCGGCAGCACAGATTCCTGCTTTCGGCGCTCTACGATGTTCCCATCGGCAAGAATCGCAGGTATTTCGCAGGCATGAATCGAATCACCGATGCAGTGGCTGGGGGATGGTCGTTGAGCACGGTCAGTCTGTGGGAGACCGGGCCGTATCTGACTCCGACGACGAGCACCAGTTTTGATCCCGGGAACCTAAGTATTTCCTATCGAGGAGCATTCCAGCGGCCGGATTGCATCGGAAATCCCAATGTCGCAAATCCCGCGACGGGCAGCATGTTCAATATCAAGGCGTTTCCAACTCTGGCTGATGGATCGCCAGCGCCACCTGCGGGTCCAGTGGGGAACTGCGGAGTGGGAATTCTCGTGGGTCCCGGGACAACAACAATCGCCGCGGGGCTGGCCAAGAATTTCCAGGTCACAGAGCGAATGCGGCTGCGGTTTGAAGGCACGTTTACGAACTTGCTGAATCATCCGAACTTTGCGCCGCCGCCAACTAACGTCACGTCGTCCTCGTTTGGCGTGGCCCAGAGCGTTCAGACCGCGGAGAACAGCGGAAACCGAACTGGCCAACTCTCGCTACGCCTCGACTTCTAAACATAAACGCTCATGCACGACACTCGCGCGCGAGCGATTGCCGTCGTGAGACACAGCAATCTAACTAAAGCCGAATTCTGCAGATTGCGCTCGGTCGAGCATCCGACCGCTGATCTCGGCAAATTCAGACACCAGCGCATTCGTATTCCTCCCAGCCAGCGTCGCGGCGTCTATCTCGGTGCTTAACTAGATGGCCGTTGCCAAGTCTGCGCTGCATTCAAGACAAAATTTGTCGATCCTTCCTGGAAGGTCAAGAAGCTCCATAACACGGCCACATACACTACATTGGCCAATCGAGTCCTGCTCAGTCCTACCTAAGTTGACTAACACCCCGGTTCCTTTCTCGGCGCCTTACGATGCCTGGTCTAGCTAATGGCGGGCCATAGCAGAGCCAGATTCAGCCCGAAATAGTTTTTTGGCATCGGCAGAAAACGCGGGACAGATAGGAGCGGCCTATCCGGCCCAAGTAAGGCTCGCCGTATGACAGTCGCATCGTAAGAAAAGGTGCGTCAGAAAGTCATGACCGCTTAATTAGGAAACTATAAGTCTTGAAGAACAGCGTCGGTGTTTTCTTGTCTGGCTCTTAATGAAAATAGAAGTCGGGTGGGACTAGGCTGGCACGCGAGTTTGACCCACGTTGGATTCCCGCTCCCCGCCAGCAATACAAATCGGCGATAGATGATATTCAAATTTTGCGTTTGCCTTGATGTCGGTAGGGGCTCAGGATTCTCGCCAGAAGGGTGTTCCAAGGTGTCTTGGTTTATCCCTAGTTCCCCCGGACCTACTTGCTAAAGGAGGAGAGCAAATGAAAAAGCCAGCGTTGATTTCGATGATAGCCGTCCTAGCGTTGGTGCCGACCAGCGCTCTAGGTGGGCAGAACCCCGATCCGGCGCAATACCACAACTCTATTTCGCAAAAAAAGTCCACGAAACCAGCCAGCATTTTGGGCAAGGTTGGTAGCGATTGCAAGACCTTCACCGCAGATAAGGACAGCAGGATTTGGAAGATCAGCAACCCGGAGACTTTAAGCGGGATCGAGGGGCGTCACGTAAAGGTAAAGGCAAATGTGGACGCGGCCCAAAGCCAAATTCAAATTGTATCGGTTCACGCGATTACGGAGGAACAAACTGGAGTAAGACTCCATGACGCTGCCTTCAGGAGGTGATCGACGCCATAGCTCCACAACAAATCGCCCGCAACTCACCAGTGCGCCGCGTGCAACCCTCTCGTCAGCTGTTTTCTGGAAGCCTGCCTTCACTCCTTTTCTACGCTGCGTTGCTAGACCTCCCTTTGAGGTTTACACTGTCGCTGGAACATCTACAGAATGCGTGTATCCGAACTCCCACGGCCTAGTCCCGAACGGCTCCTCCGACAAGCACAAGCGGAAGAGAACAAGCGTTGGGGTGCGCGACTTAAGATTTTTCTTGGTTACGCGCCAGGCGTTGGTAAGTCCTATCGCATGCTCGATGAGGCTCGCCGGCGGCACGAGCGCGGTGAAGACGTTGTTGTTGCCGCCATCCAGCCCCAACAATCCGAGGATCTCCAGGCGCTCGTACAAAAACTGGAGTTAGTTCCGGTGGTACAGACGCTGGAGGGGCAGGCCATAGACGTGGAAGCTGTTCTTCGGCGCTCACCGCAAGTCTGCGTTATTGATCCGCTGGCTGCAAAGAATCCGCCTGGAAGTCGCAATTCTCACCGCTGGCAAGATGTGCAAGAACTTCTCAGGAATGGCATTTCCGTCCTGACTAGTGTCAACCTCCTACATGTCGAGGAATATAAGGAAAAAGTTCAAGCCATCACGGGGAAAGACACAGCGGAAACGATTCCCAAGTCATTTCTCCTCGCAGCGGACGAAATCGTCATCGTAGACGTTCCGACAGACCTCTGTTTGTGGCGTCTCGGGGCAAAACTCACTTCCATTGGAATTAGTAACTACCAGGAGCGCCAACTCTCGGAACTGCGCGAACTGGCCCTGCTGCTAACTGCCGAAGTCGTTGATGCGCAGCTCGAATCGTACGTTCATGCGCACGGAATCGAGCCGGTCTTTGGGACACAAGAGCGGTTCCTGGTCTGCATAACGCCTAACTCAAATGCACTGGCTATGATCGAAAGCGGTAAGAGAAACAAAGAGCGATTCCAGGGCGAGCTCTACGTTGTGTATGTGCGCCAACGTGACCGATCTGAGGACGAAAACGCCGCGGTCGAGGCCCATCTGGAGGCCGCGCGTAACGCTGGCGCCACTATTGAAGTACTTGAGAGCGACGATCCAATTCGTGCGATTACGGAATATGCTGGCGAGAAGCGGATAACACAAATCTTCGTAGGACATGGCTCTCATGAAAACTGGCGTGATCGGCTCTTCGGTGACTCCGTCCTTCGACTTGTTCGAGCCGCCGAAGGTATGGATGTCCGAGTTTTCCCGCATTAGCTCTCCACCATGGACGCGCAAGAAGAGACTCAACGTGCCAACCTGAAGGTCTATCTAGGCTACGCTGCAGGTGTTGGCAAGACGTTTCAGATGCTAGAGGACGGCCGCGCGGCAGCGCAACGTGGCGTCGACGTTGTAGTTGCGTACTTTGAACCTCACGCCCGCCCGGACACAATCGCACAGGTC
>WNFC01028421.1_pt1 | contig 10259 bp, 14 predicted proteins | sample 5400541 | NCBI WGS metagenome assembly WNFC01 (sample SAMN13153342, study PRJNA577476) | soil metagenome | isolation source: 120 cm saprolite under Douglas fir tree site 2 hole 2 replicate 1 | place: USA:California | collected 2015-04-18 | reverse complement strand
TGGCGGGAAGCAGGACATAATCGAGGTAGCCTGTCGCTGCGGACAGGCCGACGGCGCCCAAAAGCGCGACCAGGATCGGCGTGAAACAGCAAACTGCGGCGGCTAAAGCCCCGGTGATGCCGACCGCCAGCATGCGGAACCGTGTCATGCCGCTATGTACTGCTTTCCCGGCCTCCAGCACATTCACGATGCCGTTAATTGCCCGAAGCCGATTGGTAAGCGACGCTGCCAGGAGGCGCTCGCGGCCGATGCCGGCCTCCACCAGGCGCTGATCTCGGAGATCGAGAACGAAGCCGCCAACCCCGAGCTCGACACCATCGGGCGTATCGCGACGGCGCTCGGCGCCCGCCCGCGCGAGCTGTTCGAGGAGTGATAACGGACGCGGCCCCGTCCGAATCGTCAATGCATGTGCACGGGTCCGGCGCCCTGCTCGGTCGCCCGCGCGCCGACGGCTTCCACGCGGTACTCGATCGCGACCGTCCCGGCTCGTATTAACGTTATCCGTGTCCCGGACGAGTGAGCGGAGCGAAGGACCCAGGAGTAATTGCGCGAAGCGGCGGTATTGAAGCAGCAATCAAGAACTTACTCCTGGGTCCCGGATCGTCGCTCGAGCTTCGCACTCGCTCGTCCGGGACACGTGAGCCCGAGGCTCGCTGTCACAGCCGACATCGATCGAGCCGCCGATCAAGCGGTCGGGCTGCGTCCCGGTGTTCCGGATCGCCAGGTATCCGGCGCCGGTCGCAGCGCCTTTGGGCGTGGCGGTTCAGCACTTCTTGTCGACATAGGCGCTGATCTCTTCCGGGTCGGCAAAAATCACGTCCGCGCGGTCGCCCATCATGCCGGCATCGACGACCGCCGGCGCGCCTTTCTCAGGCCCGTCCTCGCTCGAATCGGTCTTGAACCGCAGATTCCGTTCCCAGAAATCGCGCATCTTTCCGTCCGCCGTCGTCACCTTGTAGGTGTCGGCGCAATATTGGATCGTCTGCACGCGATCCTCGGGACCGAGCTTCCTGAGATTGGGGACCGATCCGGCGCCCCCCATCATTCCCATCATGCCTCCCGGGCCGCCCTGCTGCCCCCCCTGTTGCGCAGACTGCGACGGTGCACGGCCCGGCTGCGTCGCTTGCTTCAAGAACGCGAGCAAGTCGACGCGTTGCTGGTCGTTGCCGATGCCCTGGAACGTCATGGTGTTGCCCGGAACAAAATGCTGCGGGTCCTTCAGCCACTCGTCCAGCGACTTGTCGTTCCATACGATGCCGGACGATTGCAGCGCCGGCGAGTAGCGGTGGAAGCTCGCCAGCCCTCCGGCCTTGCGGTTCCACAGCTCGGCAAGGCTCGGGCCGGTCATGTTGCGGTTGGGCTCGAGCGAATGGCAGGCCGCGCAGGCGCCGAAGGCGCGCTGGCCTCTGTTCGAATTGGCGGTTTCCGCATTGGCCGGCACCGCGATGAGCGCGCCGGTCAAAGTACCGATCAGGATTGCGGCGAAGCGATGCATCTATTTCCTCCATCCGGCGCCCGCGTCAGCGGGACAACAGGTATTTCACGAGCGCGGCGATCCCCAGCACGAGCAAGAGGATGATCAGAATCGCGATCAACCCCATACCCCAGCCCATGCCTTCCATCATGTTCATCATGCCGTTCATCATGGATGAGCTCCTTGCTCACGCGCGTCGGTCGGCCGGCATCGCTGACGAAGTCTCGCCTGCGGTGCGGCCGGCCAGGCAGCTAGCGCTTGTCTCTGGCTTCTTGAATGGCTGCTTGCAACGACTTCAAGTCCGTTGCGCCCGTCAAGATCTGATCCCCAACCACGAAGCCGGGCGTCCCATTGATGTGGAGCGCCCGGGCTAGCGCCACGTTGCGGTCGATGAGGCCCTGGATCGCGGCATCCCGCATGTCGGTCTTGAGCCGCTCGCCGTCGAGCCCGACTTGGCCGGCCACGGCGAGCGTTCTGGCGTCGTCCGTTGCACTTCGCACCTGCATAAGGGCCCTGTGAAACTCGGCATATCTGCCTTGCTTGTGCGCCGCGAGTGCCGCCTTGGCGGCGAACACCGAATTCGGCCCCAGAATCGGGAACTCCTTGTACACGATGCGCAGCTTCGGGTCCGCCGCCTCGGCCTGCACCATCAACGGCGCCATTTGCCGGCAGTATGGACAGTTGTAATCGAAGAACTCGACCAAGGTGACATCGCCATCCGGATTGCCGACAACCGGACTATCGGGATCCCGAAATATTTCTTCGGCACGGTCCTTCAGGATTTTCTGCCCCGCGCTCTCCTCTTCCGTCCGCTGCCGCGCCTCGAAACGGCTCACCGCTTCCATGATGACGTCGGGATGGTCCAGCAGATAATCACGCACGCGACGCTCGAACTCATCCTTCGGAGCGTCGGGGGCGAGGTGCAATGCGGGGCGCTGAAACCGAGATATGCCGTCGAACTCGAACCAGGTTATCGCCGCAAGCGCGACGAGGAGCGGAGGCAGCAGCCAAATCGTTATCTTCCAAAAGCCGGCGTTAGGACGCTTTCCGGTCATTTGCTTCCTTCCCTTTCATTCGCGGCGAGCGGATGCTTTTGCCGATATTCCCGCAGCGCCGCGCGGCCCTTGTTGTAGAAGGCGTACGACAACGTGATCGCCGCGATATTTCTCGCGTCCTCGTCACCGGCCATCGCTGGATCGGCGAAGAAGACGACGGGAAACTCCTTGCGTTCGCCCGGCAGAACAACCGGTACGGCGGGACCGAGGCATAGGTCAGAGCCACCATGATTGCGACCACGGCGGCCGAGGCGCAAACGAGCACGACGTTGCGGTTCCGCTTGCGCCCTCTCGGTCGGACATCCGCCGGCGGGCGAGCTGCCGAGCGCATAGTCATGACCCGAACAGGCCTTTCAGCTTGTCCCAAAGGCTTCGTTCGCCGTGGCCATGGGGCTTCTCGATATCGTTGACCAGCGCGTTGACGAAGACGATGAGATTGGTCGGCTCGAATTGCAGGCCGTGAAAATTCGCCCGCCAATGCCCCTCCCTGTCGATCACGTGGGTGACGATGCCGTGGGTCTGATAGCCGTCCTCGGTCTTGTCGAACTTGTGGCCGAACGCCTCGGCGAGGTGCCGTGTCGTGTCCTCGGCCTGGTCCGGCTTGGTCGTGAGAAAGGTCCAGTTCGCCGGATCGAGGCCATGCCCATGACCGTAGTTGCGCAAGACCTCTCCTTTGTCCCGACTGGGATCGGTGGTGATGGTGATGAACTCCACCTGCTGCTTCATCGGCGACTGGTTGGTCAGGGCCTGGATTTCGGCGATGCGCTCCGCATGCAGCGGGCACACGTCGGGACAATTCGTATAGATGAAATGCAGCACCACGACCTTGCCGCGGAAATCCGCGAGGCGGACGGCATGCCCATCGGCGTCCTGCAGCGTGAAGGCAGGCGCATCCTTGTCGATCGGCTGAAAATATTTCTCGCGGTCGCCGAGCTGGGTCTGCAGGTCTTTCAGGGAATGCGACCATGCGACCGGGGCTGAGCCGGCCGCAACAACGGCGAGTACCACGGAAGCCGTCCCGAAGGATTTCATGAACTTACGCATCGGAGTCTCTCGTCTTCTCACTCGGGGTCGTTGCCGGTTGGTCGGGATTGGCCGGCCGCGATTCGCACGCGCCGCGACCCAGCAATTTATTCATGCATAGGCCCGCGCCGCACATCACCGCGCATGGCAGAAAGGTGAGGATGGCGGGGGCAATCCCGGCCGCGACCAGCCGGCTCCAATTGAGCGCGAGAGCGGTCGCGAGCGCGAGCGCGGTCAGGATCAGGACACCACGCCAGCCGCCGAGATAGTACCGGGACGCGCGGATCAGATCGCGGGTGAGCGAGGCATTCGCGGTTTCTGCCGTTGGAGGTGCAGTCATGAGATGGTTCCTTCTCGATTACCTGCCCAGCAATGCTCTCAGCCAATGCAAACCTCGGCTCAGCACTCCTTGGGAGTCATGCGCCGTTTTCGCGCCTTCGATCTCGTCGTCTCGGCTCGGCCACCGCTCGCGACTACGCTGTGTTGTCCCGACATGACGCTCTGGAGGAAACCGGCACTCTCGGTCGAATCCCATTCGGCGGGACCCGCGATGCGGCCTAGCTCGCGCCCCTCTCGATCGAGCAGCAGCGTCGTCGGGACGCCGACCGTGCTCAACTCGCGTATGCTTCTGCCCGAGGGATCGAGATGGATCGCCAAGTTGTGGACACCGACCTCGGCATAGAACTTGCGGACGGCATCGACCCCGTTGCGGTCGATCGAGAGCGCGACCACCTCGAAATCGGGACCGCCGAGCAGCGCCTGCAAGCGGTCCAGCGCCGGCATTTCTTCTCGGCATGGGCCGCACCACGTCGCCCAGATGTTGAGAAGCACCACCTTGCCCTTGAAATCGCCGATGCTTTGCGCGCGACCCCGATCGTCCTCGAACGCGATCGCCGCAATCGGCCGCGGCGCCTCGAGCGCGATGAAGTTGCGGGGCGCCTGCTGCGCCAGCGCGAATGGCGGGCCAGCCAGGATCAGCCATGCTGCTGCGATCCCTGTGCTCAAGCGGCGCGCCATGGCGCGATTGCTCCGTTCATTCCCGTTGCAGCTTGCGGACCAGGGGCAGGACCGTCCCTTCGAGGTCCTTGGCCGTGAGCGGCCCGATGTGCTTGTAAGCTATGCGTCCGTCCCTGCTGACGACGAAGGTCTCCGGAACGCCGTAGACGCCCCAGTCGATCGCGACGCGGCCATCGCGATCGGCGCCGGTCCGCGTGTAGGGGTCGCCCATGCTGTTGAGCCAGCGCGCCGCGTTGTCAGGCTCGTCCTTGTAATCGAGACCGTGAACCGGCACGGCGCGGCCGGCCTTGAGCTGCATGAGCAACGCATGCTCCTCCCGGCAGGCGACGCACCACGAGGCGAAGACGTTGACGAGCGATACTTCGCCGTTGAGATCGGAGTTCGAAAGCTCGAGCTCGCGCCCTTTGACCGGCGGCAGACTGAAGACCGGCACCGACTTGCCGATCAGCGCCGACGGGATCTTGCTCGGATCCCGGTCGAGGCGCACCGCGAATGCGAGCACCAGCCCGAAGAACAGGACCAGCGGCAACAGCAGGACGAGCCGCGAGCGGCGCTGCCGGGTCGCATCGGCTTGCCGGCCGGTTGGTTCCGCTGTGCTGTGCGCATTCGACAGCATGATCTATTCCGTCGCGTAAATCTGCTTCGGACCCTTGCCGATCTCGTAGATCTGGAACGGCTCGGTCTTCTTGCCGTACATGCCAGGCGAGCCGTTCGGCATGCCGGGAAGCGTGATGCCGGTGATCGCCGGTTTCTCGGAGAGCAGGCGCTGGATGATTTTCACCGGCACGTGGCCGCCGACGACGTACCCGTTGATCATCGTCACATGGCATCCTTGCAGCTCGGTCGGCACGCCGTGCTGCTCGTTGATCGGCGCGAGATCATGGGTATTCACGACTTTCACGTCGAAGCCATTGGCGCGCAGGTAATCGGCGTAGCCCTCGCAGCAGCTGCACTGCGGGTCCTTGAACAGCGTCGCATTGCGCGCCTCCCCGGCCCGCGCCGACGAGCTTGTGACACCGGCCGAAATCAGGCTCAGTAGCAAAGCCATAACGATCGCATATCTCATTGCAGTTTCTCCGTTCGATCCTGCATTCTCATGTTACCCGCACCACGCTCATCATTCCGGCCTCTTGATGCTCGAGGATGTGGCAGTGGAACATCCAGTCGCCGGGGTTGTCCGCCACGAGCGCGACGTCGGCGCGCTCGCGCGGTGCCAGCAGCACGGTGTCGCACCACTCGCGATAGCGCGTCGGCTGGCCGTCGCGGGTGATGACCCGAAACGAGTGACCGTGCAGATGGATGGGGTGATACCAGGCAGTCTTGTTGTCGATGGCGAAGACGTAGGATTTTCCGCGGTCGAGCGTCAGGATCGGTCGCATATTGTGGCCGTGCGCCGCGACCCCGTTGATGGCCCACATGCCGCCGTGACCCATCATCCCCATTCCGCCGCCCATCCCCATGCCGCCCATCATGCCGCCGGTGAGCGTCACCTCGTGGCGAAACGCACGGGCAAGATCGGGCTCCGGCATGGTGTTGGCGGGAAGCGTCGAGGGCATGCCGGCTATTCGGGTCGCGAGCGGCGGCTCGTCGCCGTAGGCGAGCTCGACCAGCTTGTAGGCGAGGTCCTGGTAGAACGTATCGATCACCGACGCCGAGCTGGCGGGCGCTCCCGCCATATCGATGATCAAATCGGCGCGCATGGCCGGGCCGAGCACGACGCGGCCGCCATGCGGGGCGTGCGGCTCGATTGGTTGCCCGTCGAGCGCGATCACCAAAGGGCGATGATCCTTGAACTCAAGGCCGAAGATCCGCGCCGACGCCGCATTGATGAGACGCAGGCGAATGCGCTCGCCGCTTCGCACCACGAAACGGCTGGGAACGCGGCCGTTGATCGTCACCGTGTTGCCGATCCGGCCGCTCATGCTCATTTCCATCGGATTATTGAAATCCTCGGAAATGGCCCCATCGCGCCGCAGCCGCCAATCGCCCAGTACCCACACCACGTCGCGGTCGACCGGCAACGGGTTTGGCTCCTCGACAATGAAAGCGCCGGCAAGGCCGCGGCCTACCTGCTCGGCGCTATGCGCATGCGGGTGATACCAATAGGTGCCGGCATCCGGTACCGGGAACTCGTAGGAGAAGCTTTCGCCGGGCTGCATCGAAGGCTGCGTGACGTCCGGAGCGCCGTCCATGGCGTTCGGGACGCGCAGCCCGTGCCAATGGACCGTGGTGTCCTCGGGCAGCCGGTTCTCCACCACGATCCGGACGCGATCGCCCTGGCGAACTCGGATTTCCGGCCCTGGCGATTGCCCGCTGTAGCACCAAACATCGGTCTCGGGATAAGGGGCGCCGGCGATCGGCAGTCGTACGGGGACAGCGACCAATCTGAATTCCTTTGCTGGCGCACCCGCGTAGGCACTACCGGGGAGCAGCGGTGCGAGCGCGATGCTCGCTGCGCTCGCCAGAAAGGATCGCCGGTCGATTGCCGGACGGAGAGGATGAAGGCGCATTTGCAGCCATTCCGCAGGAGGATCGAAGATCGGCTGCGCTGACTAGCAGGCGCGGGCCGATGCTGCGTCGCGCGCGTGCGTGCGCGATGCTACACGCGCGTTGCCGAACGCGGAGGCTGACGCTCCGTCGCTCAGCTCGGAATGGCGGGTCTGGGAGGATAGGGATCGGGAGGGTCGTTGTGCCTCGCCGGGGAGGAGACGATCGGCAGCGCACCCATTCGCATGATCTCGACGCTCGCCGGCTGTGCCGGCGTGGACAGGACCGCGACTGCCCCGGCACACACCGCCGAGCATGCCGGAATCGACATGTCGTGATCGCGTCCGCCGCACTGGTCGCACGGGTGCGCCGGCGCCGCGTGGGCAGCGGTCCCCAATGCGGACTTGGCGTGCAAGGTACCGGCGACAGCGTGCGTCACGCCCATGCCGCTCACGGAAAAGGCGAGCATCGCAACGCTGAAGCTCAAAACCATCGCGCTCGTCCAGCCGGCGCAGCGCGAACGAAGGAACAGAAGCATGCCCGGAGAATAGAGGCGCGGGGTCCGCCCGGCAATCCCCACACGAGGTTGTGACTTTTTGTCACCAGAGACTACATGCGGCCATGCTCGCGCGGCCGATGAACGGGTCATTTGCCGCCGTCGTGCTCATGCTCGGCGTGCATCGGCCGGTTCATCATCCGCAGCATCTCGGGACCGCCGGTTTTGAGGAAACGCCACAGGAGCGCGGCGGCCAGCGCCAGGAATGCGACGTTGAGCCAGGTCGTGTAGTTCCACGCCATCGCTGTCTCGACGACGCGGGCCTGATGCTCGCGCGGGATCAGCCCGGCGGCGCCGAAGATCGCTTCGACGATCAGCGCGGCGCCGGCCATCGCCGCATAGAAGGTCGCGAACAGGAAGCCCGCCATCTTCCATCCGTAGTACTTGCGATAAATATCGAGGACCGGCAGCACGATCAGATCAGCGAAGATGAAGGCGATCACCCCGCCGAAGCTGATGCCGCCGTTCCACAGGACCGCGGCGAGCGGAATGTTGCCGACCGAGCAGACGAAGGAGATGACGGCGACCAGCGGACCGACCAGCGGCCCCCAGATTTTCGCCAGCCACGGATGATCCACCAGGAAGAACGATTGCCAGAACTCGCTCGGCACCCAGGCCGCCAGCGCGCCGGCGATCAGCAGACCGCCGACGATATCCATCCAGACCGAGGCCCAATCCATCACGAAATAATGGCTGATGGCGGTGAAGCCCTCGGGCGACGCGATCCGCCGCCATAGCGGGCGTGCGTTGGATACCGACATGTCCATCTCGGCGTGTCCCTCCATGCGGCCGGAGATTCCTCGGTCCGCCTGGGCCTTCGCCTCGCGGACGCGTTCCGGACGCAGGAACCTCCGAAACAGCATGACGAGGATGGCGACCATGATCGGCGCGCCGATCGCCTCGGCAAGCATGAACTGCCATCCCATCAGCACGAGCATGATGATGCTGAGCTCGAGCACGAGATTGGTGGAGGCCATTTCGAACGCCATCGCCGCGGTGAAATCGGCGCCCTTGCGGAACAAGGACCGGGCGAGCGCGACGGCCGCATAGGAGCACGACGACGACACCGCGCCGAGCCCCAGCGCGATGGCAATCGAGCGCGGCCGGTCGTCCGGCAGCAGCCGGCTCATCTCGCGATGCGAGACGACGGCCTGGACCACGCCGGAGAGCGTGAACCCCAGGATCAGCGGCCACAGGATTTCCCATCCCATGGCGAAGGCCATTTGGAGCGCATGCAAGATCGCGTTCGTCATCGTGAGCGGTCCGAAAACGGGGACCCGGGAAAACTCGGCGTCTTTGGCTGTGTTCCCCGAGCCGGCAGCCGGCGGCGCGGCATGTCCGGCAGACCCGCCGGCTGCGGCTTGCGCGCGGGCTGAGCCAGGAGGCGCTCGCGGCCGACGCCGGCCTGCACTGGGCGCTGATCTCGGAGATCGAAAACGAGGCGTCCAACCCCGAACTCGACACGCTCGACCGGTTCGCAATAGCGCTCGGCGCGCGTCCGCGCGAGCTGTTCGAGGAATGACCGGACCGCCGGCAGTGCCTCAGCTTGGATTTGCCAGATGGGCCAAAGCATCGTCCGCGAGCCGAAGTGGGTCTCTTTCGCCCCGGCGAGCCGTCTCGATGATGCGCTTGGCGAGCAATTCACGCGTGGAGGCAGCCCGATAATCGGCCGCGAGCACGTTGCCCGATGTCTTCAACATCTGCCATGCCGTATCGAACGCCGCCGTCAAGATATTCGTCGCATCGGGATCGAAGAAACCATCGCTCGGGAGGAGCTGGACGATCGGCATGGTGACGCTCCCTGCTAGGCGGGAGCGCGACTGGTCTCTCAGTCACCGGGGCTGCCCCTTCATGGTTCTTTTCCCGATGATGCGAACATCATCTGCCCATTTGCACCGTCTAGCGAGTCTTGTTTTCCCAGTCCCCAAGCATTTGGGCGATATCGCTGATTTGCCAAAGCCGATCCGTCACCCCGGACGCGCTGACGTGCGCCCGCGGTCGAAGGCGCGCCAGAACCCGACGCCGGCACGGCGCCGGCTCGCCGGCCGCCGCGGGGAACGCACCCCGCTCGATGCACGTTGAGGGCTCGTTGCGCTGGGAGGCAGCGATGGCCAAATCACCGGATAGGCCGACGGGCAGCGGCTTGGAGAGCGATTCCCTGCCGTGGGCGCCGAGCCCGGGTTCTCAGAATCCGCTGGAGAGCGCGACCGCCGCCGCGGAGGGTTTCACGGAAGCCCCTACGAGTGCCGAGGAGGCCATCGGCGGGGGTTCCCATTCGTCCGGCGATCCGCCGGCGCAAGCCGGCCGCGACACCGCCTCTGAGACGGCCGAGCAGGCCCGGCATTTTGCAAAACAGGCCGTTGCCGGTGCGGTCACGGTGCGGGATGCGCTGGAGGCGGCGATCCTCGCGCGACCGCTCGAAGCGGTCGGCATCGCCGTGGCGGCCGGATTCCTGGCCGCCGTGCTCTTCAGGCGATAGGAACAGGCCGCTCCAGCGCGTGTTGGTCCGTCGCGAGTTGGCGGTTGCGCTGCGCCTGCTCGGCCAGCTTGATCCAGGCTTGGGCCATGTCGATCAGCGCGGCCTTGGTGCCGGATTCATGCGTATCGTTGGCCAGCCGAAGGCACTCCAGTGCGTGCTGGCGATAGT
>WNFC01012788.1_pt1 | contig 10260 bp, 8 predicted proteins | sample 5400541 | NCBI WGS metagenome assembly WNFC01 (sample SAMN13153342, study PRJNA577476) | soil metagenome | isolation source: 120 cm saprolite under Douglas fir tree site 2 hole 2 replicate 1 | place: USA:California | collected 2015-04-18 | reverse complement strand
TATCCTTCTCCGAGACGCTGCTCGAAGAATCCGCAGATGCGAGAGACGCCCTAAAAGAGTCCGTTTCGAGAAACAAGGCCCAGGTCGAAGATTCAATTTCTAGACAGCTCGAACTACGTCAGCTACTAGAAGAGAACAGCGGTCTTGATGATCAAGTCAAGATCCAAATGAAGAAAGTGATGTTCCTAGAGAAGGACTGCGCGGTCGTCAAGCTTTCCGTTAAAGGATTGGAGCAAACTTCTGAGTCTCTGCGGAATCGTGTTAAGCCCCAAGTCGAACGCTACATGGGGCTCATTCTCCCAGTAATCACCTCCGGAAGATACAAGGCCGTGGAGCTCGATGAAGACTACACTGTCAGAGTCTTTGACCCTGAGGCTGGAGAGTTCAAGCCTAAGGAAGTTTTCTCAGGAGGTACCGAAGACCAGCTCTTGCTGGCGATGAGGCTAGCCTTCGCCCTCGCATTGATACCCCAAGCCAAGGGCCATAATCCTGAATTCCTATTCCTCGACGAGCCTCTAGGCAGCTCGGATCGGGTCCGTAGAGAAGGAATTCTCACACTGCTCCACCAAGAACTGTCGCAGAATTTCAAACAGATCTTCCTGATTAGTCACGTTGGGGATCTTGAAGCGGAGGCAGACACCATAATCCAGATGGACAACGGTATGGTTCGCGAGGTCGTCGGGAGAAAATCCCACCCCCGACAACCAGTCGAGATCCCTGCTTGAGATCTCGCTAAGACCGTTTGACTATCTGATATACACCAGAATGCTAGGCGATTGCAGGACTTTCAAAGCCAGTAAGAGAGTCTGTTCAGCAGTAATCCTGATCTCCCCAACCTCGGAGAGTAATGATGTCCAGAGCAAGTAATTGGTACCTTCGCTCTCGGCCGCTTGAAAGAATCCTAGACTTTCCAGAGACGATGTCACCTGGTGGAAGCGGTCCGATCTTGACGAGAGACCAACGGTGATCGTCCAGTCGCCCAGATTGTCAAGGTTCACCCCTACAGTTGCATCAGAGAGAGCAATCGACAAGCTAGAACCGCGCTTCAAAGAAGCGTCAACCATTGTGGCTAGAGATCTTGGATCTGCGAGACCCGTGTCGAGTCTGGACTGCGGCTTCTGATTCTCTGTCATAGGCTCAGCCCACCATCAATACCAGGCTTAACAATCGTGTTACCCAGCAGGCTGCCACGAAGGAAACTCCTTAGGTTTCTCGGGTGTTTATATTGGGCTCCACCCTTTTGATAGCTTCTCGCGGGCGAATTTGACATGTCCATGTTTGACCTTGACGAGGACAAGCTCCTAGCTGAGATAACGGGGAGAGGTGCCCGAAGGATACTGATCCAGCTACCCGATGGTTTCAAGAACGAGGGGCCCCGGCTTGCTGGTCTAGTTCGAGGTAAGACCGGCGCGGATGTATTTGTTTCCGCGGTGCCTGCATGGGGTGCCTGTGACCTCTCCATAGATGCTGCGGCTCGCCTGAAAGCCGACCTGCTAGTGCATTACGGGCATAATGAATTCCTGCGGGACACTTCCAACGGCGTCCCGGTAGTGTACATTCCCGCGAGGAGCAATCATGAGATCATTCCAGTGTTAGAGAAGACGGTTTCCATTCTTCAAGGCAAGAACATAGGAATGGCCACTGCAATTCAGCACCTGCACAAGCTGCCAGAGGCAGTGAGACTTCTTGAAGCGAAGGGGTTCAATGTTCATGTTCCTGGGCGAGGTCCATGGTCCCACGAGTCGGGTCAGGTTCTCGGTTGTGATTATTTTGGACTCAAGAGAATTCAACCTCAGACTGACTCATTTCTGATCATAGGTAGCTACTTCCACGGTCTCGGGGCGGCTCTTTCTGTCAATAAACCGACAGTTCTTGCGGACCCCTACGATGGAACAGTCAAAGTTCTAGATCAGGATAGGGACCGGATTATCAGACAGAGATACGCAATGGTGGAGAAAGCCAGGAGAGCCAACAATTTCGGAATAATAGTTTCAACCAAGCCAGGACAGAGCAACCCACAGATGGCTCTCTCAATTCTCAAGCAAATCGAGGAAGTAGGCAAGAAGGCAGTTATCCTCTACGCGGATGAAATAGTGCCCCAGAAACTACTCGACTTCACAGATATCGATGTCTTCGTTGACACTGCCTGTCCCCGCCTTGCACTCGACGACCCTGAAAGGTTTCCGAAGCCGATCATCACCAGAGACGAAATCCTGGTCGCTATCGGGGCTTGGACTTGGGAGCACCTTTTGGAGCGTGGACTGGTCCGCCTATAATTGGAAGAAGAACGAACAGTTTCTAAACGCCAACTGGAAATTCAGCTAGCCAAGCTGAAGATCCTTGAGACCTCCAAATTAGGACTAGAACAATATCCCGTTTCTCCTGACGTAGCGGCTGAACTGCTATACATGGCCGGGTTCGAGCATCGCGATCTGCAAGGTGAGACAGTGGACCTTGGAACCGGCACTGGACGTCTAGCGATTGGTGCAGCCATGATGGGGTGCACGAAAGTCGTTGGCGTAGATATCGATGAGAGAGCTATTGCTCTGGCGAAAGAGAACGCGGTGGCCGCCGGGGTTCGGGTCGAATGGCTTGTATCCGATATCCATGAGATTGAAGGAAAATATGACACTGTAATTATGAACCCTCCGTATGGGACGCGGTCTCCTCATCTAGATATCCGATTCCTTGAGCGAGCATTCGAGCTTGCCCCCGTTTCGTATTCCCTTCACAAGAGTTCGACTAGGAAGTTTCTCAAGGGATTTATCGCTAAGAGAAATCGGAAGGTTGACGGATTGCGTAGCATGAGTTTGAACATACCCCATCTTTTCCCATTTCATCACAAGAAATGGGAGAATGTCCAAGTCGATTTGTATCGAATAGTGTCCTAGGTGGCCTGCTTCTTCTCTTCGCTTGAATTCGTAGGCGTTGTCGAAGGCCGATCTTGGTTTTGGGCTGTTGGTTTGAGAGGTGTCTCCGTTGTGGCTGGAGATCCCAGTGAAGGCAGACTCGGTGATGGATTGGAAATGGTCGTGATTAAGGGTATTTTCGCTCGTTTCGGACGAAGTTTGCCTAACTGCCGACCGACTTTGCGTAGCAAGGCCGGTTGGTCTGACCCGCTCGGTTTGGGTTTGCCACGAAGGAGAATGTAGGTGGTTAGGAATGATGTCACTCCAAGTATTACTCCAGTCCAGACGTTGATCCCGGCTAGAAGCCTAAGGCCTGTCTGGTTGACGAATCCTTGAAGATACTGGTTATTGATGTAGTCGAGATAGAGTACGACTCCGAGCCCTATGATCGCAAAGGTTTCGACTGTAACGGCGAGTTTTGTTGTCATTGGGATGGGAGGTATGAGTTTCTCTTCTGGAGTGATTGGCACTCTTCTTATCCGTCCTGGAGCCCACCAGTTAAGTCGTTTCATGTGCCTCATTATCGAGGGTACAAGGTAAACTCGGGTGAGAGTCGCGTCGAGAATGACGACTATGAAGAACGCGAGTCCGAGCTGTTGCAGCATAGGTATCTGCGAAAGCATCATAGTTCCGAAGGCACCTGCCGTCACTAGACCGGTAGCCGTGATTATGCCTCCAGTACGCTCTACTGCAGTCTCGATGGCCTCGTCATCTTTCGCGCCGCCAACTACGTATTCCCTGATCCTAGTCACCAGGAATATATCGTAGTCAAGTCCCAGTCCGAGCATTATTACTAGTAGCATGATCGGCAGTATCCAGATCAGTTCCATCCCAATGTACGTGTGGAAGATGTAGATGACTGCGGCCATCGCCCAGGAAATGCTGAGAAGTATCGTGAAGATGAGTCGTAAGGGAGTGAAGATCGAGCCTAGAGCGATCATGAGAACCACGAAGACTCCGACGAGGACGAGCGCTGTCATATTGAAGTAGTCGGCGGCACTTGAGTTGGCAAGGTCTGCGACGGAGGCGGTTTCTCCTCCGACAAGCATTGTTGATGCAGCGAGTAGCTTGTCGTTGCTCTGGAGACTGTTGATGTTCTGCCGGATTTTCGTGAGCGTAGTGATGGCCTGGTCCGTATAGGGCTCGTTGGACAGGTTCGCCCAGACCATGGCCGATTTCCCATCGCTCCCGAGGAAGGGCTTCATGCTCCTGATCATTGCTTGCTGTTGTGCTATGTTTAGCTGGTTGAACGATGAGTATGGGATCGGATCGCCTGAAGGATGTGTAAGCCCATAGACTTTTGATACGCCAGAGAGAGACAGTGTCGAGTTCTCGGCATACGATAGAGATCGCAAGGCGGTAACGTTGATCCAGTTGTCAGTTGCAAGCAGGACTGGCGTCTGCACAATCGTGTAGGTTGGAGTTATTGTGCCGGGGCCGAAACCTTGGACCATGCTGTTGTAGCCGGCCCTGCTCTCAAGAGAATTGGGAACTTGGGATATTAGGTCGTGACTTGTCTGGCTGGAAAGGACTGTACTCGTAGCCGGCAGACTGACGGCCAAGGCGACAATGAGGATTAGCTTCGAGTGCTTTGCCGTGAATTTTGCGGCACGGGCGTAGTAGCTGCTTCCTTTAGCTTTCTTCTTTCTCCATAGACCTAGCCCTCCTGGCCAGAATATCTTGTCCCCGAACATCGACAGAATTGCTGGCACGAGAGTGAGGGCGACTAGTAGTGCTATGGATATGCCCATCATCACAGCAATCCCGATAGAGCGGAGCATTCCAAAGCCAGCAATAGCTAGGCTTCCGAATGCTATGACGACGGTTGCTCCACTCGTGGCGATGCTCTCGCCTGCCCAAGTCACTGCTCGTTCAACTGCATCCTTTTTTCCTCTTCCCAGCCGCCTTTCCTCAGCGTATCTGCTAACGAGAAATATGCAGTAGTCTGACCCTGCCCCGAACATTGCGACCGGCAAGAGCGTTAGGATTAGGAAGTGTACGCTGGTGAACCACGTGCCGATTACGTAGACTAGACCGAAGGCTATGCCCACTGATATTCCGATGGCGGATACAGGGATTAGTGGGGCTGCGAGTGATGCGAAGAATATGCCGACGATGACGATTATTAGGAGGACGGTGATGGGGTCAATCCGTTCAACATCTCTGATCGATTCTGTTTCAATGTCATAGTTGAACGCTGGAGCGCCTGTAACGTAGACTAGGAGGTTTGTGTTGCTGAAGACGTTCGCATGTTGAACGTCTGTTCTTATGCTGGCGATGCTGTTTTTCGGGTCGGGTCCGGTTGTCTTGAAGTCGAGTATGACCAGCATGGTATCGTTGGAGCCTGAGACGAACTGGGTGTAGACGTCCTTGCTCGGCTGGACGGGGTAGCTGTTGATGTTATAGTTTCGCAGGAGCGTGCTCGCTAGACTTGTAAAATCCCCGAAACTTGCCGAAGAGCCCAGGAAATAGATCTCGCCGATGATAAAAGTCTGGGTTGGAGTTGCGTTCACCGCTTCCGAGAAGCTGTCGACAACGAAGGTCTGAAGCGTAGCGGGGTCGTTCCAGTAGTTATTGGGACACGTGCTAGGGCAGAAATTGAATAGGTTGAAGAATCCGGCGGAATCGACAAAGAGAGCGCGAGTTGCAGGGTCTGTTACGCTTGACTGGAAGAATGGCAGAGTGATATTGTAGTACGCTGGCTGATTAACCAGCAGAGGGTTTCCTTTGGTCACATTTTGAGCTCGGGCTAGCGGAGGAGCGACTATTGCAAGCTGTGGCTGGGTATACGAGGGTGCAGTGAAGGTCGTATTCCAAGACTGGTAGAACCGGTTCTGGTAGGCAAGAGCGAGAGGAAGGTAGGCTTGGGGCGTTTGGGAGGATACGGTTAGCCATGTGGACTGGTTGGCTTTCTGGTTGTAGGCAGCGACCTGTGCTTGTGTTATGTTAAAGGGTCCGGAGTTTACTAGTGTTGTCCACTGGGTTACGTAGATTGCAGGTATGCCGAATTCGAGGGATGTGGCAAGGCTGGTCAGGTTCTTCTCTTGATAGAGCTGGAGGTGAACCACGCTGGTATAGCCAACGAGTAGCTGGTAGTAGATATCGTAGATGCTTGTGACGTTGCTGAGGTTTGTGATAGTTCGATCGTTATGGAGGGTCTTGTTGAACGTCAGAGTGAAATCGCGAACATCGTTGCCTCTCACATCCGCCGATGTGATTACTACGACGACGCTGCTGCCTTGGCTAATGCTGAACTCTTTGCTAACGATGGATTGAGCGATACTGGACTCCGAGGTCTTGGGGTTGTAAGCTGTCTCCGTGTAGACGATAACGCTCTGGACCTGGAGAATGGCTGGGACGCTCAGCGCGAGGGCTACTAGCCAGATGACGAAGACTGCCCGGTTGTGCTTGATGATGGTACGGGCTAGCCTTGTGAAGAGCAATCTATTCCCTCTTTGAGGGTGTGAAACGAGCCGGGAACAGGCTGAGCGTCATAAAGCCGTGCTGTAACCCTGAACTCTGAGCCGAGACTAATCCGGGGCGTTGAGTATGTCTATATGGCGAAACTGAGCCAGAATCTAGCGTAGGCGAGCGTGGATGAAGCCGATAAGTCTGCTACTAGCCCAAACTGGTCCCAGACTTGGGAACAAGGAGCGAAACCTGAAGCAGATCTCAGAACAGGCAGCAAAGGCCCGAAAGAAGAACGTTGACCTGTTGGTCTTTCCTGAGCTGCATCTGACAGGGTATACTATGCGGGATGAGGTTTCTCATTTAGCAGAGTCGATTCCGGGTCCCAGCACGCGGAAGATCGAGAAAGTGGCGAGGGAGCATGGTGTTCACATCATCTTCGGCATGCCTGAGGAGAGTGAGGTCAAGGGAGTAATCCATAACACGGCGGTTTTTGTTGGCCCGAAGGGCTTGATTGGGAGGTATCGGAAGATCCATCTTCCGACGCATTCTGTTTTCGAGGAACGTCGGTATTATCGTCCAGGACAAGAAGCCCCAGTGTTCAAGACTGATATCGGAACTATCGGTTTGAACATCTGTTATGATCTCTATTTTCCCGAGCTGACTCGTCTTCAGGCTCTGCAGGGCGCGCAGCTGGTCGTCTGTATTTCCGCGAGCCCTGGTTTGCGGCGGAGGTTCTTCGAGGGGTTCTGTTTGAGCCGGGCGATGGAGAACGCTGTCTACCTCGCCTACGTCAACCGGGTTGGCATTGAGGAAGGCTTGCAGTTCTGGGGCGGAAGTAGAGTTATCGCGCCGAATGGTTCCGTCCTGGCTCAGTGCAAGTATGATGTGGAGGAGTTTCAGATCTGCAAGGTGGATCTGGACGAGGTTTCACGGGCGAGGGCGTTCATTCCGACCATAAAGGACCTCGAGCCAGGCTTGTTTGATCAGCTGAGAACCAAGAGCCGGGAAGCATAGAACCAGGGTTTCATGAAGGGCGGGGCGCGGGAAAATCGACCACCGTCTCGGGGGGCTGGAGTTTTGTTATAGATTTTGTCGGGAAACGTATGGATATGTCGTTGTTGGACGTTTAACGTCTTAATGACGCGTGTCTGTTCTTGGTGTTGGACGTTTTTCTACGCCGAGCCAGAGAATATCGGTCCAAAACTGCTCCTTAAAACGGCTTAACTGTTACGTGAACTGTATCTATCTCGCCTGGTCCCTCTACTTGCAAAAACCCTCATTTAGCACCCTCAAGTTCCACTCGTACGGTATCTGCTCAATGAAGGGTCGTAACTATCGTTCGCCCTCCGGCCAGGCTTTCACCCGGATGAAGTACATCCACGGGTCACCTGCGCCTAAGGTTTCGAAGTTCAACATGGGAGACCTATCCATGCAGTTCGCCCGAAAGATCCACTTGGTAGCTAGAGAGCACGTGCAGATCCGTCATAACGCGCTGGAATCTGCCCGTGTATCCGCGAACAAGGTTCTAACCGACAGATGGGGAGAAACAGGCTACCGACTGCAACTGTGCGTGTACCCCCACATTATTCTCCGAGAAAACAAGATGATCGCCACCGCCGGCGCTGACAGACTACAGGAAGGAATGCGCCGAGCCTTCGGCAAACCAACCGGCAGAGCAGCCAGAGTCGAAAACGGTCAGGACCTCTTCATCATCTACGTACCCGAGGACGGCATCGAAACTGCGAAGAAAGCATTGGAAGTCGCAGGAACAAAGATGCCGATGAAAACCCGGATCATAGTCGAAGAACCAGTCGCACCACAAGTACCAGCAGGAGTCTAACGGTTTACCCGGGCCCGACACTATAGTTGTCCGGCTTGAAGATGTGAAAAAAGACCGCATTCCCCTAGTCGGTGGAAAATGCGCAAACCTCGGCGAGCTGACAGCGAAGGGATTCTGCGTCCCTCTAGTAACGGCAACAAGCTTCCCCTGGTATTAGACGACTAATAGTGTGGACCCGGGCTCATCGTGGCCTCTCGAGTCGTCTCCCTTGAGTACATGGTACCCACAGGTCACGGAGAAAAAGAGGCGTGTAGCTCGGGTTATCAGTTACCTCAAGGCGCATCCCCTGCTTTGCTTGCTGATTCTGAGCCCTGGGATTCCAGAATATCTCTCAGGCTCAAGCAACATGGGGTTACTGGTTGTGTTTCCCCCGGTATTCTTTCTACTTCTCGCTGCGAATCTTGGACTCTATGGTCCAGGTGTTATTTTGATCCGGGAGGCAAAGATTCGCTGGAACAGAGGCTGGGCATCCGTCTTCCTCCTTGGCGCAGCCTACGGGATCGTGGAAGAGGGGCTAGCGTTACGAACATTATTCAATCCAACTTCATCAGTAGTTGGAAATCTGGGCGTATACGGACACTGGCTCGGAGTCAACTGGGTCTGGGCCATCGGATTGGTGATCTTCCATTCAGTCTTCAGCATTGGCCTGCCAATCTTCATCTTTGGACTAGCCTTTCCTGATCTAAAATCAAAGAGTCTCGTCTCGATAACGGGGATACGAATCAGCATCCTCACCTTAGCTATTGATTCTGTCCTGCTTTCAATTTTTTTCGTAAATTATTGGCCAGCTGAGATATGGGGTCTGCTTATTCTTTCAAGCATCGTCGTAGCGCTACTCGTTATTGCTGCGAAGAAATTGCCCGCTGATTTTCTGAAGACTGTCAGAGCAGAGCCGAGGTGGAGGCCTCGAGCATTCTTCCTACTTGGAGTGGCGTTCTTTCCGATATGGCTAGTTGCAGGAGGCTTCGCAGCAGGTGCTAACCTCTTTCCGCCAGTCATCATAGTTTTCGACGTCGCTGTGTCTCTTAATGAACGACCTTCTGGTCATCCTCTTCTCCAATAAGCTGTGGAAAAAATGGAAGACATGGACATTCACCCAGCATTATTCGCTCATGCAAGGGCTTCCAAAGTTGGGCAGCGATGGAAGCTCAATACCCTAGCCTTATTGGACCCGGCCTCAAGAACCCACAGGGTTGGTTCAAGACATGGCGATGTCCCCGCCATAGTCTTTGAAGACCTCTTAACAGAAGAGAGGAATGCTTGACCCATTGCGCTTTGCGATCTTTCCGCATGAGCTAATCCTAGGCGGGAACGTCGATAGGCTTGAAGAACCCGTATATGCCCGAGATAGATTGAGCGGGAGAAGCTAGAAAGAAATGAGCGCCAAGAGTATGAAGACAGCTCTCAAGGGAACCAGTATCGAAGAGAAAGACGCCAAGGAGATTATATCGGGGGTCCAGGCAATGTACGACAAGATTCCGGGATTCATTCGGCCTATGCTGCCAAGCCTGCCCGACATTCTAAAACGGATCCCTTCAAGCGCTGGAAAGTATACTCTCAATGAGATCATCCAGCTTCTAGACTGGGCCTATGAAAGTGGACAACTGAAGAAATAGAGAAGCAGGCAGGAAATGACCCACCCGTCCAAAGACATCACCGGAACTTCTGGCACACAACTCTCCGGAAAAAAGATAGCATTCCTAGTGTCAAGCAGCGTCGCCTCGTTCAAAGTTCCCGAGATCGCGCGAGAGTTGATGAGACATGGAGCAGACGTGTATGCGGTAATCTCTCCATCGACAGAGAAGATGATCGGATCCGATCTTCTCGAGTGGGCTACAGGAAATCCGGTAGTTCGGGAGCTTACAGGCAAACTGGAGCATATCGCCCTTGCTGGAAAGAGTTCTGGGCACGTCGATCTAGTCCTTATCGCCCCCGCAACCGCTAATACGATCGGAAAGCTCGCATCGGGAATTGATGACACGCCAGTCACAACGGTGGCTGCGACCGCTATCGGTTCCAAGCTGCCGGTTCTGATCGCTGCAGCGATGCACGAGCCACTCTATGACCATCCAATAGCTCAAGAGAACATTGCGCGTCTCA
>WNFC01010539.1_pt1 | contig 10260 bp, 9 predicted proteins | sample 5400541 | NCBI WGS metagenome assembly WNFC01 (sample SAMN13153342, study PRJNA577476) | soil metagenome | isolation source: 120 cm saprolite under Douglas fir tree site 2 hole 2 replicate 1 | place: USA:California | collected 2015-04-18 | reverse complement strand
GGAGACATGCAGGACTCCGTCGACATCGAGGAGAATCGCCGCCATGGACGCCTCCGAGTCTATTCGCGTCACGCGCACAGTCGTCGTTCCGCCCGGCGAGATCCGGCTGCGTACGTCGCGGTCGAGCGGGCCGGGCGGCCAGCATGCGCAGAAGTCAGAGACGCGGGTCGAGGCCGTCTTCGACGTCGAGGCATCCTCGGCGCTGTCGGACACGCAGAAGCGCCGGGTGATCGCGAAGGCGGGCACGGTGCTGCGAGCGGTCGCCCAGGACGAGCGGAGCCAGCTCCGCAACAAGGAGCTCGCCGTCGAGCGGGTCGTCGAGGCGCTGCGCGAGGCGCTCCGCGTGCCTCGGCACCGGACGCCGACGAAGCCGACGAAGGCGGCGCGCGAGCGGCGTCTCAGCGAAAAGAAGCGGCGCGGAGAGACGAAGAAGCTGCGGCGGCCGCCCGGCGACTAGAGCGACTCCGTGCGGCGAACGAGCACAGGCCCGAAGAGCCACGTCTCGTGACTGTCACCAGACGTGGGACGCGAGGACGTGTCCGCTCGGCCGAGACCGCTTGGAAGGGCGGCCGCAGGGGCTTGCCGGACACGTCCCGTGGCTGCCACCGGACGTGGCCCTGCGAGACGCTAGACCGCGGCGCGCAGGAAGTCGGCCTGCGCTGCGTTCGCCGCCAGCCCGATCCCGATCGGGAACGCGTTGAACCCGTGCACGCCGTCGGCGTAGACGCGCAGATCGGCGGCGTTGCCTGCGGCCTCCCAGCGGGCGGCCATGAACAGCGAGTCGTCGAGCAGCGGATCGGCGGTTCCAACGGTGAAGAGCGCCGGCGGCAGGCCGTGAAGGTCGGCGTAGAGCGGCGAGATGGCTGGGTCGCGTCGCTCTTCGGCCTCCGTCCCGGGCAGGAAGTTGTCCGTGAACCAGTTCATCCCCGGATCGGTGAGAACGAGAGGGTCCGCGACGAGCCGGCGGCTCGGGGTGCCGCTCAGGTCGTAGGCGCCATGGACGAGGTTCGCGGCCCGGAACGCGTCGGAGATCCCGTGCCGGTCGCGCAGCCGCAGCAGCGTGAGCGCCGCGAGATGTGCGCCCGCCGACTCGCCGCCGATCGCGAGTGCGGCCGGCGCGCCGAGCTCGCGCGCGCCACGGTCGAGCAGCCAGAGCGCCACGTCCTCGCAGTCGTCGGGCCCGGCAGGGTACGGATGCTCGGGCGCGAGGCGGTACTCGAGGCTCGCGACGACGAGGTGCGTCTCCTGGGCGAGCTGCAAAAGCAGAACGTCCTGCAGGTCGGCGGCGCCGATCGACCAGCCACCGCCGTGGAGGTGCAGATAGACGCCGGCGGCCTCGGCGTCCGGCGGCAGGACGCGCATGCGCAGCCCGCCTCCACGCGACGGCACGTCGACCCAGCGCGCCGCGTCGACGAAGACGGGCGGCGGAAACACGCTACGCCCTTCGTAGCGAGCGCGCCGCGTCTGCTCGACCGGCACGGTCTCGACCCCCGGCACGCCTTCGAGCAGCTGCCGCAGTTGCTCGTTGAAGGCCAGGGTCTCCTCGCGCAGATCGACGCCAACGGTCATGGGGAGAGGCTAACTCTCCTGCGCCGAGCGCGATCGCCCAGCAGGTCGACCCAAGCCTCCGACCAACGCAGGCGAAGCCGCGTTGGTCGGAGGCGAACAGGGGACGGGGATGGCGAAGCCACCGCCGGCCGCGCAGCCGGACGAAACCGTCAAGACCGCTCTTGGATGACCGCCCTCTCGCGCGCGGAGCCGAGACCGCGCTCTCGGCGGGAGCGCAAGCGCCGCACCGTCACGCGCGCGAAAAAGGAGGGGTCACACAGGGGAACCATGGGTTCCCCTGTGATCACTCGACGGTGACGGTCTTGGCGAGGTTGCGCGGCTGATCGACGTTGAGGCCGCGCAGCCGCGCGATCCGATAGGCGAGCAGTTGCAGCGGCACGACGGCGAGGGCCGCCTGCAGAAAGGCCGGCGTGCGCGGAACGAAGATCACGTCGTCCGCGTGATGCTGGATGTCCTCGTTGCCATCGGTCGCGATCGCGATCACGTGCGCGCCGCGCGCCCGTGTCTCCTGGATGTTCGAGACGATCTTCTCGTAGACGTGGATGTTGGTCGCGACGACGACCACCGGCGTGCCCTCGTCGAGCATTGCGATCGGGCCGTGCTTCATCTCGCCCGCCGAGTAGGCGTCGGTGGGGATGTACGAGATCTCCTTCAGCTTCAACGCACCCTCGAGGGCGACGGGGAGACCGATGTGCCGCCCGAGGTAGAGGAAGAACGGCTTGTCGTAGAACCGCTGCGCGATCGAGTCGATCGGGTGGTCGCCGTCGAGAAACTGCGCCATCTTGTCGGGCAGCTCGTGCAGGCGGTCGAGGATGAAGTCAATCTCCTCCTGCGGCAGCGTGCGCCGGATCTCGGCAAGCCGCAGGGCAAGCAGGCTGAGCAGCGCGACTTGCGCCGTGAACGTTTTCGACGCGGCGACGCCGATCTCGATCCCGCAGCGCGTGTAGAGCGTCGCGTCGACCTCGCGCGTGATCTGCGTGCCCATCATGTTCGTGATCGCGAGCGTGCGTGCGCCCCGCTCGCGTGCGAGCTTCACCGCGTTGATCGTGTCCCGCGACTCGCCCGACTGCGAGATGCCGATCACGAGCGTGTCCTTCGAGAGCACGGGGTTGCGGTAGATCCACTCGCTCGCGATATCGGGCTCGACGGGGACGCGCGCCCACTCCTCGATGATGTACCGCCCCACGACACCGGCGTGGTACGAGGTACCCGCCGCGACGATCACGATGCGGCGCAGGTTGCGCACTTCCATTTCGGTCAACCCGAGCGCTTCGAGCATCAACTGGTGGCCGCGGACGCGGTCGCCGATCGTCTCGCGGACGGCTTCGGGCTGCTCGTAGATCTCCTTGAGCATGAACGTCTCGTAGCCGCCCTTCTCCGCCTCCTCGTCATCCCAGTCGAGCTCCGTCACCTCGGGGTGCTCCCCCTCGACGCCGTCCTTGAGGAAGCGCACACGCTCCGGGGTGATCACGACGACCTCGCCGTCGTCGGGGAAGACCGCGCGGCGCGTCTCGCTGAGGAATGCGGCGACGTTGGAGGCGAGGAAGTTCTCCCCTTCGCCGAGCCCGACGACGAGCGGCGTCTCACAGCGGACGCCGACGAGCAGGTCGGGATGATCGTGATGGATCGCGACGATCGTGAAGTGGCCTTCGAGCAGTGGGTAGACGCGCGTGACCGCCTGCGCGAGGTCACCGTCGTACTCGCGCTCGAGCATGTGCACGACCACCTCGGCGTCGGTCTCGGACGTGAACGTGTGCCCGTCTTCGAGCAGCTGCGCCTTGAGCTCGCGGTAGTTCTCGACGATTCCGTTGAGGACGATCGCGATCTTCGCGGCGTCACAACCGGTCAGCGGATGCGCATTCGCCTCCGTGACGCCGCCGTGCGTCGCCCAGCGTGTGTGCCCGACGCCGTGACGTGCGACCGAGCCGTTCGGGCCTGCGGCGTCGGCGAGATTCTGCAGATTGCCGACCGCGCGCACGTAGTCGAGGCCGTCGACCTCACGCAACGCGATGCCGGCCGAGTCGTACCCCCGGTATTCGAGGCGACGCAGGCCTTGCAGCAGGAGCGGCTTTGCTTCCCTGGCTCCGACGTATCCGATGATCCCGCACATTCGACCCTCTTCTTCCCCCGAAGACCCGTGAAAACCTCCCTAGAAATGCGACGAGCCCGGCTGCGTAACCAGCCCGCACCGCAGCGGGTGGATCAGCCGAGCTCTTGCCTCACGAGCGCCGCGATCCTAGCACAGAGGGCCTCCGCCTCAGCCTCGCTCTGGGCCTCCGCCAGCACCCGGACGACGGGCTCGGTGCCCGACGGACGGACGAGCACGCGCCCGTCGCCGTCGAGCTCGGCGTTCACCTGCTCGAGCGCGTCGAGCAGGGACTGGGGCAGTGGCCCACGGCCCGAGCGCGGCAGGTTCAGCCGGACCTGGGGGAAGCGCTCCATGACCTCGACCGCCTCGGACAGCGTGCGCCCGCGTACGGCGGCGCAGAGGAGCAGCGCGGACGCAAGCCCGTCGCCCGTGACGTGGCCGCGCAGGCAAATGACGTGACCGGACTGCTCGCCGCCGAGGATCCCGCCCTCGCGGTAAAGCGCCTCGAGCACGTACCTATCGCCGACGTCGGTCGTAACGACGCGGATGCCGCGCTCCTCCATCAACCGGTGGAAGCCGAGGTTCGCCATCGTCGTCACCGCGACGAGGTCGACGCCGAGATGGAGCGCGAGCACCGCGACGATCTGGTCGCCGTCGACCGTCTCGCCGCGCTCGTCCACTGCGAGCATCCGGTCGCCGTCGCCGTCGAACGCGACACCGAGATCGAAGTTGCCGCTGCGCACGAGCTCTTGCAGCGCTGCGAGGTCGGTGGCGCCGCAGCCGACGTTGATGTTGTCGCCGTTCGGCGCGTCGCCGATCGTCGCGATCTCCGCACCGAGCTCTTCGAATGCACGCGGTGCCAGTCCGGCATACGCGCCGTTCGCGCAGTCGACCGCGATGCGCAAACCGTTGAGGTCGGTACCGAAGCGCTCGAGCACGTGGTCGAGATAGCTGTCGGCTGCGATGTCGACGCGGTCGATCCCACCGCCGCCCGGGGCGGGCGCGTCGAGGAGTGCCTCGATCTCCTCCTCCGCGGCGTCGGAGAGCTTGCGGCCGTTCCGGTCGAAGAACTTCACCCCGTTGTACTCGGGCGGATTGTGCGAGGCCGAGATGACGACGCCGAGATCGAGCCCGAGCAGCGCGACGGCAGGGGTCGGCACGACGCCTGCGAGCACCGCCGCGCCGCCGGCGGAGACGACGCCTCGCGCGAACGCCTCCTCGAGCTCCTCGCCGGAGGCGCGCGTGTCGCGGCCGACGAAGACCCGGCCGCCGCCTGACCAGAGCGCCGACGCCTTGCCGAGCTTCTCGAGGAGCTCGGCGGTCACGAACTCGCCGACGATGCCCCTGACCCCGTCTGTGCCGAAGTACTGCCTGGCCACCGGGCGGGACCCTAGCGGGCGCCCCGCGTCCTGCAAGCTGACGTCATGGATCGGCAACGGCCCCACGTGGCGCCCCCTCTCGGTATGACGACTGGGACGATTAGCGCTTGGAGAACTGCGGCGCCTTGCGCGCCTTGTGCAAACCGGCCTTCTTGCGCTCGACCTGGCGGGCGTCCCGCGTGAGGTACCCCTCACGCTTCAGCGGTACACGCAGCTCCGGATTCGCCTCGACGAGCGCGCGGGCGATCCCATGGCGCACGGCGCCCGCCTGGCCCGTCAGCCCGCCGCCGTGAACCCGCACGCGCAGGTCGTACTGCCCCTCGAGGCCGGCGGTCTTGAGCGGCGACGTCGCAATCGTCTGCCACACCGACCGCGGGAAGTACTCCTCGATGGTGCGGCCGTTGACCCACGTGGCGCCGTCGCCGGGCCGGAGGATGACGCGCGCGACCGAGGTCTTGCGCTTGCCGGTGCCGCGGTACTGAGCGATCTGGCTCAATTCACTGCTCCAGGTTCAAAGGTTGCGGATTCTGCGGGCCGTGCGGATGCTCGGGCCCGGCGTAGATCTTGAGCTTGGTCAGCTGCTGGCGCGCGAGCCGGTTCTTGGGGAGCATCCCCTTCACGGCCGTGCGGATGACCTCGGTCGGGCGCCGGTCGAGCTGCTCGCGCAGCGTCCGGCTTTTGAGCCCGCCCGGATAACCGGAGTGGCGGTAGTAGATCTTCTGGTCGAGCTTGTTCCCGGTCACCTGGATCTTCTCGGCGTTCACGACGACGACGAAGTCGCCTGTGTCCACGTGGGGTGTGTACTGCGGCTTCCTCTTCCCACGCAGCGTGTCCGCAATCTGGGTCGCCAGCCGGCCCAGGGTCTTCCCCTCGGCGTCCACGACATACCAGTCGCGCGCGATCTCTCCGGGCTTGGCGTTGTAGGTCTTCATAGACAGGAAAGCGGCGGACCATGCGCCCGCCGGGGCGGGATTGTAGCGAAAACAGGCTGCCCCGCCTCAGTCTGCGCCGGCGAGCGCCACGCGGGGCACCGGCCGCAGGGCGAGCCACAGAGCCGGGAGCGCCGCGAGGGCGGCGGCGCCGAGCGAGAGCGCCACAACGCCGTCTCCGCTGTAGACGAGGCCTCCCAGGAGAGCCAGAGCGGCGGCGGTGAAACCCGCCAGGAGGTCCGTGAAGCCGACGAGCCGGCCTCGCTCGGACGGGGAGGTGAGCGCGACGAGCTCGGTCGTCGCGGCGACGTAGGAGAGATTCCAGCCGAGACCGAGGCCCAGAAGGGCCACGCTCATGCCCGCGAGGCCTCCGAGCCAGATGAGACCGACGTTGGAGAGCGCCATCAGCGCCAGCCCTGCGACGAGCGTGCGGCGGCGCCCAAAGCGGTCGACGATGTCGCCCACGATCAGCACGAGCCCGTACATGCCGAGGATGTGGGCGCTGATCATCGTGAAGATGTCGCCCTCGTGATGGCCGCGGCCCACGGCGACGTAGCCGGCGAGATTCATCACGCTCGCCATGACCGAGAAGCTCGCCACGACCGCCAGCACGGCGGCCGGGACGCCCGGTCGGCGCAGCAGCTCGCGCAGCGTCGCTGCCGTCGCGGGTTCGACGCGCTCGGTGAGGTAGCCGGCAGAGATGTCCTTCGGGTCGCGTCGGACGAGAAACACCGCGCCGAGCCCGAGGACCATGAACGGGATGCCGATCAGCCACGGGCCGACGAGGCCGTGTGCGTCGATCGCCCGGTGGGCGAAGAGTGGGCCGAACAGCACCGGCCCCCAGATCGCGCCTGTGACCGAGCCGAACAGGACGAACGACATGCCGCGCGCGCGGCGCTCCGGCGGGAACATCTCGGCGGCCGCGGCCCGCGTGAGCTGGATCGTCGCGCCGGCGCCGCCGAGCATGGCGAGGCCGACCGCGACGAGCACCGCCGACGGGATCGCGCAGCCGCCGGCGACGACACCGCACCCGACCGCACCGACCGCGAACGCGCCGCGGATCACCGGCATTCGGCCGACCTTGTCCGTCAGCCGGCCGGCAGGACCGACCGCGAGCGCGCCCGACGCGAGAAAGATCGCGGGGCCGAGGCCGAGGATCCCGGTGATCCCGGTAACGGCGACGAGCGTCAGCGAGCTGAGCGCCGCCGCAAGCTGGAACATGCCCGAGTTGAAGATCAAGCCACCAGCGAGAAGTACGGCGTTGCGCCGGATGGGCTCTGCGGCGGGAAGTGTGCGCACGCTGTCCAGCCTATTGATAGGAGATCAGCTCGAGCAGTGAGCCGTCGGGGTCGCGGAAGTAGACGCTCGTGCCGATTCCGCGGGCGCCGGGGCGCGGCGATGGACCGAGCTCGAGCTCGACGCCGTGCGCCCGCAGGTGCTCGACCGCCTCGTCCGGTGAGCCGTCCCACACGAAGCAGAGGTCGCTGTTGCCGGGCCGGACGGGATCGACCGCGCGTGGCTCCGGCGTCGCACCCGGACCGTGGACGTTCAGCTGCTGCCCGCCCGGTAGCCGATACGCGTAGCGGCCGCGGTCGAGCTCGACAACCTCGACGCCGAGGACATCGCGGTAGAACGCGTTCGAGCGGTCCCAGTCGGAGACGGCGATGACGACGTGGTCGAGCCGGGTTACTCCCACTCGATCGTGGCCGGCGGCTTCGACGTGACGTCGAGCACGACGCGGTTCACGCCGGGAATCTCGTTCACGATCCGGCCGGAGATCGTCTCGATCAGGTCGTACGGCAGCCGCGCCCAGTCGGCGGTCATCGCATCGTCGCTCGTGACGGCCCGGATCACGATCGGATAGCCGTACGTCCGCTCGTCCCCCTGCACGCCGACCGAGCGGATCGCGGGCAGCACGGCGAACGACTGCCAGAGCTCGCGGTAGAGCCCTGCGCGGCGCACCTCCTCCTGCAGGATCGAGTCGGCGTCGCGGAGGATCTCGAGCCGCTCCGCGGTGACGTCGCCGATGATCCGGATCGCGAGCCCGGGCCCGGGGAACGGCTGGCGCCAGACCATCCGCTCCGCCATTCCGAGCTCCTCGCCGACGCGGCGGACCTCGTCCTTGAAGAGCAGGCGGAGCGGCTCGACGAGCTTCATCTTCATGTCGTCGGGCAAGCCGCCGACGTTGTGGTGCGATTTGATCGTCGCGGCGACGCCTTCGGTGCCGCCCGATTCGATCACGTCGCTGTACAGCGTTCCCTGCACGAGCCAGCGCACGTCACCGAGCCTGCGCGCCTCGTCCTCGAACACGCGGATGAACTCGCGGCCGATGATCTTGCGCTTCTGCTCGGGTTCGTCGACGCCGGCCAGCAGATCGAGGAAGCGATCCTGCGCCTGCACGTGCACGAGCGGCACGTGGAAATGCTCGCCGAACGTCTCGACGACCTGCTCCGCCTCGTGCTTGCGCATCATCCCGTGGTCGACGAACACGCAGGTGAGCTGATCCCCGACCGCCTTGTGCACGAGGAGCGCGGCGACGGCCGAGTCGACGCCGCCGGAGAGCGCGCAGAGGATGCGTTCCGATCCGACCTGCGCCCTGATGCGGTCGACCTGCTCCTCGATCACCGCGGCCGGCGTCCACGCGGGCGGCGCATCGGCGATCTCGTAGAGGAAGTTCTTCAGCACCTGCATCCCGTGCGGCGTGTGCACGACCTCGGGATGGAACTGAACGCCGTACAGCTTCCGCTCCGGGGCCTCGAACGCGCCGATCGGAGTCGACGGCGAGCCGGCAACGACGCGCGCGCCCGCGGGCGGTGCGACGACGGAGTCGCGGTGCGACATCCAGACGGTCTGCTCGCCGGGCGTGTCTTTCAGCAGCCGTGACTCCTCCACGCGCAGCTCGGTCTTGCCGAACTCGGAGACGCCCGTGCGGTCGACCCGGCCGCCGAGCTCCTGCGCCATCAGCTGCATGCCGTAGCAGATGCCGAGCGTCGGGATGTCTAGCTCGAAGATGCGCGGGTCGACGTGGGGCGCGTCTTCCGCGTACACGGAGGCCGGGCCGCCGCTGAGGATGAGGGCGTACGGATTGCGCGCACGAACCGCCTCCGGCGTGATCGTGTGCCCCACGAGCTCGGAATAGACACGGCACTCGCGCACGCGGCGCGCGATCAGCTGGGAGTACTGCCCTCCGAGATCGATGACGAGCACCGGCCGGTCCTCCGGACCGGGAAACTGGACCACCCGCGACGGCTCAGCGGCGATAGTTCGGCGCCTCTTTGGTGATCGTCATGTCGTGCGGATGGGATTCCCGCAGACCGGCCGAGGTGATGCGGACGAACGTCGAGCTCTTCATCTCCTCGATCGTGGCTGCGCCGCAGTAGCCCATCGACTGGCGCAGTCCGCCGATCAGCTGATGCAGGACCGGCGCGAGCGGCCCCTTGTAGGGGACACGACCTTCGATGCCCTCGGGAACAAGCTTGTCGACGTCCTCGACGTCGCCCTGGAAGTAGCGGTCCTTCGAGAACGAGCGCGCGCGCATCGCGCCCATCGATCCCATGCCGCGGTACTCCTTGTAGCGCTCGCCTTGGTTGACGATCACCTCTCCGGGAGCCTCGTCCGTCCCCGCGAGCAGCGACCCCGCCATGATCGTGTCTGCGCCGGCGGCAATCGCCTTGGCGATGTCCCCGGAAGACGTGATGCCGCCGTCGGCGATCACCGGTATGCCGGACGCAGCCTGCGCGACGTCATAGACGGCCGTAACCTGCGGCACGCCGACACCCGCTACGACGCGCGTCGTGCACGCAGCTCCAGGGCCGACACCGCACTTGATCCCGTCGACACCCGCGTCGACGAGCGCCTCAGCGGCCGCCGCCGTCGCGATGTTGCCGGCGATCACGTCGACCGTCACGGCGTTCTTGATCGTGCGCACCATCTCGAGCACTCCGGCGGAATGGCCGTGCGCTGTGTCCACCACGAGCACGTCGACGCCCGCCTGAACGAGCGCCTGAGCCCGCTCGACGGCGTCGGGCCCGACGCCGACTCCGGCTCCGACACGCAGCCGGCCCTGTGCGTCTTTCGTGGCCTGCGGGTACAGGATCTTCTTCTGGATGTCCTTCACCGTGATCAGCCCGCGCAGCCTGCCCTCCGGGTCGACGACGGGAAGCTTCTCGATCTTGTTCCGCCCGAGAATCGCCTCGGCTTGCGCGAGCGTGGTGCCCACCGGCGCAGTGACGAGATCGCGGGACGTCATCAACACGGAGACCGGCTGGGCGACGTTCGTCTCGAAGCGAAGATC